>LNFM01007297.1_pt1 | contig 26498 bp, 29 predicted proteins | sample 596031 | NCBI WGS metagenome assembly LNFM01 (sample SAMN04254537, study PRJNA301005) | activated carbon metagenome | isolation source: dual media filters at the Ann Arbor, Michigan drinking water treatment plant | place: USA: Ann Arbor | reverse complement strand
ACAGCACGTTGCCGTTCTTGCGCACGCCCAGGCCCTTGCTCTGCAGGATGATGTCCAGCGCCTGGTCCCAGGGCACGTCCTTCAGGCGCAGCGTGACGGTGCCGGTGACGGTGTCGCTGGTGACCACGTTGAAGTTGGTGAAGTCGGCGATCACCTGCAGCAGCGCCCGCACCTCGATGTTCTGGAAGTTCAGGCTGAGCTTCTCGCCCTGGAAGCCGGGGCCCTGGGTGAGCTTGTTGGGGTCGACCTTGACAGGGCGCACCTCGAGCACGAACTGGTTGTCGCTCTGGTAGGCGCTGTGCTCCCAGTTGCCCGAGGGCTCGACCACCATGCGCACGCGGTCACCGCTCTGGAAGGTGGAAACGGTTTGCACCGGCGTGCCGAAGTCGGTGACGTCGAGCCGGCGGCGCAAGGACTCGGGCAGGGTGGAGCGCAGGAACTCGACCACCAGGCTCTGGCCCTGCTGGCGGATGTCCACGCCCACCTGGGTGCTGGGCAGGGCGACGATGATGCGTCCGGTGCCGTCGGGCCCGCGGCGGAAGTCGATCTCGCGCAGCGCCAGCGGCGCGGTGTTCTGCGCCGGCGCGAACTGCGTGGCCGCGGGCTGATCGGCTGCAGTGCTGGGCGCTGCGGCCACGGGGGAGCCGGCCACGTCCAGGATGAGCAGCAGCGTCTTGCCCTGCAGTTGTGCACGGTAGCCCGAGGCCTGCTTGAGGTTGAGCACCAGGCGCGTGCGCTCGCCTGCGGTGGCCACCGCCACCGAACGCAGGTTGCCCTGGTTGACCTCGACCGTGTTGCGGCCGATGGCGTTGACCACGCCCGGCAGGTCGATGGCGATGCGCGGCGGTGACTGCACCGAGAAGCCATTGGGCACGGCGGCCAGCGGCTCGGACATCTCGACGCGGATGACCTCGGTGCCCGCCTGTTGGCTGCTGGTGATCGACTGGATGGCGTTCTGGGCCCAGGCCGCGGACGGGAGCGCCACGGCGCCGGCGGCACCGATGGCGACGCAGACGGCTGCGGCGATGGCTCTCCAGTGGATCATGTTCTGTTTCTCCTGACGTGTGCTCATCGCGCCCTCTCCTGGAGCTGCAAGGTGGCGGGGCGTTCGATCCATTCGCCGGCTGCGTCCTGCACGATCTCGCGCAGTGCGATTTCGGTTTCGCCGATCCGCGTGATGCGGCCGTAGTTCTGTCCCAGGTAGTCACCGACCTTGACCTGGTACAGCAGGCTGTCCACGCGCAGCAGCGCGAAGGGCTGGCCCTGCTTGTTGACGCTGCCGACCATGCCCATGCTGTCCAGCGGGTAGGCTTCCAGCGGTTCCTTGCGGCGGTTCAGTTCGGCCGACAGCAGCGAATTGGGCTGCCGCGCTTCCTGCTTGAGTGCGACCGTGAGCTTCTGCAGGCTGAAGGGATCGATCGCCTGCGCTGACTGATAAGGCTGGGGATCGAACTTCTTGGGGGCCTGAAGCGGCGTGATATTGGGCTTGACCTCGCGCCGCTGCTGTTCCATCCACTGGCGCAATTCGTCGTGGTCGGCGCTGCAGCCGGCCATCAGGGCGGCCAGGCCCAGGCAGCACAGCGCGTGCAGGTGCGGCTGGCGCGGGCTCATTTCTTGGCTCCTGCGGCGCCGGCCGCCTTCTTCTGCTCGGACACTTCGGTGGCGTCGAGGTAGCGGTAGGTGCGCGCCGTGGCTTCCATGACCAGCAGGCCGGAGTTGTCGCGCACGCCCAGCGGGGTGATGGCCAGGTTTTGCAGCGTCACGATGCGCGACAGGTTGGCCACGTCGGCGGCAAAGGAGCCCACATCGTGAAAGCGGCCGGTCACGCGGATGGCGATGGGCAGCTCGGCGTAGTAGTCCTTGACCTGCACTTGCCCGGGGCGGAACAGCTCGAACTGCAGCCCGCGTCCCAGGCCAGCCTGGTTGATGTCGGACAGCAGCGCGTCCATCTCGGCCTTGCCGGGCAGCTGCTTCTCGAGCTGGGTCACGTATTCCTGCACCAGCAGCTTCTGCTTGCGCAGCTCGCTCAGGTTGACGGCCTGGGCCAGGCGGCCGCGGTAGTCTTCCTTGAGCCTGGGTTCCTGCAGGCGCGAGGCGTCGAGCTCTTCGGTGGCCGTGGACAGCAGCAGGAACCAGCCGCCGGCCACCGTCAGTGCCGCTGCCCCCAGCCAGGCCGCGGTCTTGGGCAGGATGGGCCACTGGCCCGGCTCGTTGGGGTTGAGGTTGCGGAACTGCCCGGTCGCGTGTTCGACGTAGGTGCTCAGCTCGAAATTGGTCGATGCCTTGGCCATGCCGACCTCACGAAGCTTTCACGGGGGGCGCTGCCGGCGCCGGGCCCGATGCCGCAGCGGCAGGGGGCGGGCTGCTTTGCGGGCGCTTGAGCGTCACGCGCATCGCGAACTCGTACAGCCGGCGCTGGTCGCGGTTGGCGCCGCCAGCGGCGGCCTTGATCTCGATCAGCTCGGGCCGCTCGAGCCAGGGTGAGCTGTACAGGGTGTTGCGCAGGAACTCGGACACGCGCTCGTTGGTCTGGGCGGTGCCGTTGACGGTGACCACCGCGCCGTTCTGGCGGATGCTGGACAGGTACACACCCTCGGGCGTCTGGCGCACCAGTTCGTCGAGCAGGTGCACCGGCACGTTGCGGTCGGTCTGCAGGTCTTCCACGGCCTTCTGCCGCGCCTTGAGCGCCTCGATCTCGGCGCGCAACGTGGCGATGTCCTTGATCTGGTTGTCCAGGCGTGCGATCTCTGTCTTGAGGAAGGCGTTGCGCGAATCCTGGGCCGAGGTCATCTGCTGCAGCACCGAGTACCACACCCCGGTGATGCCCACGCCGATGAGGGCGCACACCGCCAGGGTGATGAAGAAGGAGCGCTTGCGCTGCCGGCGCTTGGCCTCGCGGTGGGGCAGCAGGTTGATCAGGATCACTGCGGGAACCTCCGCATCGCCAGCCCGCACGCCGTGAGGTACGCGGGGGCTTCACGCCGTACGCGGCTTTCGCGCACGGCCGAGCCGAGTTGCATGTTCTCGAACGGGTTGACCACGTTCGAGGAAAAGCCGGTGAGGTCGGTCACGCGGTCCTTCAGGCCGGGCAGGGTGGCCGTGCCGCCGGCCAGCATCACGTAGTGCACCTTGTGGTGCGGCGTGCTGGTGAAGAAGTACTGCAGCGCGCGGCCGATCTCTTGCGAAAGGCTGTCGACGAAGGGCGTCAGGATGGAAGCGTCGTAGTCCTCGGGCAGGTCGCCCTGCAATTTCTTGGCTTCGGCCTCTTCGAAAGAGAAGCCGTATTGGCGGCTGATGAGCTGGGTGAGCTGCGAGCCGCCGAAGGCCTGGTCGCGGTCGTACAGCATCTCGTCGTCGCGCAGCACCTTCAGGCTGGTGGTGTCGGCACCGATCTCGAACAACGCCACCAATGCGTCGCGGCCTTCGTTGGGCAGCGCTGCGACGACGCGGCTCATGGCCAGGCGCGAGGCGTGCGACTCGATGTCGAGCACCGCGGGCTTCAGGCCGGCGGCCTCGGCCAGGGCTTGGCGGTCCTGCACGCGGTCCTTGCGCGAGGCGGCGATCAGCACCTCGACGTCGCCGGCGGAGGTGGCGCTGGGGCCGATGACGCAGAAGTCGAGGCTCACCTCGTCCAGCGAGAAGGGGATGTACTGGTTGGCCTCGGATTCGACCTGCAGTTCCATCTCTTCTTCGCGCAGGCCGGCGGGCAGCATGATCTTCTTGGTGATCACGGCCGACTGCGGCATGGCCATGACCACGTTCTTGGTCTTGGTGCCGCTCTTGCCGACGACCTTCTTGACCGCTGCGGCCACCTCATCGAATTTCTCGATCTGGCCGTCGGTGATCCAGCCCTTCTCGAAGGGTTCGTAGGCGAAGCGCTCGAGCACCAGTTCGCCGGTCGCGGTCTGGTCCAGTTCGACCAGCTTGACGCTGGACGAACTGATGTCGAGCCCGATCATGGGCGGGTGCTTGCGGCCCAACAATGCGTCCAGAAAACCCAAGTTACCTACTCCCCCGCCCCGCGGCCCATCGGTTCACAGCACCCTCAAAGGCACCGAACACGGGCCCCAAGCTTGTTAAGAAGTTACTTCAATGCTAGCAGTAAAGCCCTTGTGCACCAAAGAAAAAAGCAGTTTCGCCGCGTAGCGTACGTTGCCAATCGCTGACGCGCATCACCGGAGTTGAAACAAGCCGCAAGCCCTGCGGTCCAAGGGCTTTGCCAGGGCCCCGTTCGGCCCGGGCCCGCGACAGGCCCTTCCTATAATCCGCCAGCCCGACCGCCGGGTTCCGTTCCCCATGGCCCCCACCGATCCCGCAAATGCCCATTCTGACCCGGCCGGCCGGCGCAAATCGCAAGCGTCGGTAGCGGCGCGCGCGCTGGGCCGCACCCTGGGTTGGGCCTTCGGGCTGCTGTTGGCCGGCTTGCTGTGCTTGTTGTGCATCGTGGCGTTGGCGTTGGCGGTGGCCTATCCGAACCTGCCCGAGATCAGCAGCCTGAGCGACTACCGGCCCAAGCTGCCGCTGCGCGTTTTCTCGGTCGACGGCGTGCAATTGGGCGAATTCGGCGAGGAAAGACGCAATCTCACTCCCATCGCGCAGATTCCGCAGGTCATGAAGGATGCCGTGCTGGCAGCCGAGGATGCGCGTTTCTATCAGCATGGCGGCGTTGATTACAAGGGTGTGGCGCGGGCTGCGCTGGAGAACCTGCGTGATGCGCGCAGCCAGGGCGCTTCGACCATCACCATGCAGGTGGCGAGAAACTTTTACCTTTCGACCGAAAAGACCTTCACGCGCAAGATTTACGAGATCCTGCTGGCGCTGAAGATCGAAAGCATGTTGAGCAAGGACCAGATCCTGGAGCTCTACATGAACCAGATCTTTCTGGGCCAGCGTGCCAACGGTTTTGCCGCCGCCGCCGACATCTATTTCGGCAAGAAACTCAAGGACGTGAGCGTGGCCGAAGCCGCCATGCTGGCCGGCCTGCCCAAGGCGCCCTCGGCCTACAACCCCATCGCCAACCCCAAGCGCGCCACGCAGCGCCAGCGCTACATCATCGGGCGCATGTTCGAGAACGGCTTCATCACCGAAGCCCAGCACGACGAGGCCCTGTCCCAGGCGCTGCGCTACCGCACGCAGTCCGACAGCGCGGTGCACGCCGAGTTCGTGGCCGAGACCGCGCGCCAGTTGGTCTACGCCCAGTACGGCGAGGAAACCTACACGCGCGGCCTGAACGTCCACCTCAGTGTGAAGGCCGCCGACCAGATGGTGGCCTACCGCGCGCTGCGCCGCGGCCTGATGGACTTCGAACTGCGCCAGGTCTACCGCGGCCCCGAGTCCTATGTCGACCTGCCGGCCGACCCCGCGCTGATCGACGCCCGCGTGGCCGAGGCCCTGGCCGAGCACCCCGACAACGACGACCTGCGCGCGGCCGTGGTGCTCGAGGCCTCACCGCGCAAGGTGGTGGCCATGCTGCAGTCGGGCGACAGCGTCACCGTCACCGGCGACGGGCTCAAGCCGGTGGCCTCGGGCCTGTCGGACAAGGCCGGCCCCAAGAAGAAGATCCGCCGCGGCGCCGTGGTGCGCGTGCTGCGCGGTCCCAAGGGCGACTGGATGCTGACCCAGGTGCCCGAGGTCGAGGGCGCGTTCATCGCCATCGAGCCTGCCACTGGCGCCATCCGCGCGCTGGTGGGCGGCTTCGACTTCAACAAGAGCAAGTTCAACCACGTCACCCAGGCCTGGCGCCAGCCGGGATCGAGCTTCAAGCCCTTCATCTATTCGGCGGCGCTGGAGAAGGGCTTCACGCCGGCCACGGTGGTCAACGATGCGCCCTTGTTCTTCGACGCCGCCGAGACCGGCAGCCAGCCCTGGGAGCCCAAGAACTACGACGGCAAGTTCGAAGGCCCGATGCCGCTGCAGACGGCGCTGGCCAAGTCCAAGAACATGGTCTCGATCCGCGTGCTGCGCGCCACCGGCACCGATTTCGCCCAGGAATGGCTGCAGAGCTTCGGCTTCGAGGCCGACAAGCACCCGCCCTACCTGACCATGGCGCTGGGCGCAGGTTCGGTGACGCCGCTGCAGATGGCCGTGGCCTACAGCGTGTTTGCCAACGGCGGCTACCGTGTGGCGCCGGCGCTGATCCAGCGCGTCACCGACAGCAAGGGCAAGATCTTGCTGGGCACACAGCCGCCGGTGCTGGACGAGACCCTGCGCACGCTGCCGGCGCGCAATGCCTTCGTGATGAACACGCTGCTGCAGGAGATCACGCGCAGCGGCACGGCGGCGCGCGCCCAGGCCACGCTGCGGCGCAATGACCTCTACGGCAAGACCGGCACCACCAACGATTCGATGGACGCCTGGTTCGCCGGCTTCCAGCCGACCTTGGCCGCCGTGGTGTGGATCGGCTACGACAACCCGAAGAAGCTGGGCGACCGTGAGACCGGCGGCGGCCTGGCGCTGCCGGTGTGGATAGAGTTCATGCAGCACGCGCTGAAGAACGTTCCTGTCCAGGATCTCGAACCGCCCGAGGGCGTGGTGCATTCGGGCCCCTACTGGGCCTTCGACGAATTCGCCCACGGCCAGGGCGTGCAGAGCGTGGGTCTGGACGACAAGCTGCCGGATGCCGCCAGCGAGGACGAGCGCAAGGGCATCCTCGACCTCTTCCGGCGCTAGAACCCGGCGCGCCTAGAAGCGCAACGGCTTGCCGGCCTGCGTGCTGGCGTGGCGCGACAGCGCTTCGAAGAACTCGCTGCCGTCGCGCGTGTCCAGCCAGTGGCCGCCCACCCAGCGGTAGTGGTAGCCGCCGGCGCGCGCGGCCAGCCAGATCTCGTGCAGCGGCGGTTGCATGTTGACCACCACCTTGCTGCGGTCGGGGAAGCTTAGCTCGAGCAGGCCGCCGGTGCGCTGGGTGTCGATATCGACCACGTCGTCCTGCAGCCAGCGGTCGGCGGTGGCTTCGATGCGCGCCAGCAGGGCCGTGGCTTCGCGGTGGTAGGCGGCGTCGTCCAGCGCTGATTCGGCGGGGGCCGTGCTCATAGAATCCCTTGCATGCGTCACGAGTTGCGATCGAGTTTAGCCCTGCGCTGCATCACCATCCTGCTCGCGGGCTTCGGCCTGCTGGCGCTGTCCGGCTGCGGCCAGAAGGGCCCGCTGACCCTGCCCAAGGCCGCGGCGTCGGCCTCGCCGGCTACGGCAGCCTCGGCAGCGGCGCGATGACGCTGCCCGGCGCCCCGTTCCTGGCCCGCACGGGCGGCGAACTGCGGCTCGAGGGCCACCCGCTGGCCGATCTGGCGCGGCAGTTCGGCACGCCGCTGTACGTGTACTCGCGTGCCGCCATGCGTGCCGCCGCCCACGCCTACCAGCGCGCGCTGCAGGGCCGGCCGCACCTGGTGTGCTACGCCATGAAGGCCAACAGCAGCCTGGCCGTGCTGCAGACCTTTGCCCAGGCCGGCTGCGGCTTCGACATCGTCAGCGGCGGTGAACTGCAGCGCGTGCTGGCGGCCACCGGCGACGCGTCGCGCGTGGTCTTCTCGGGCGTGGGCAAGACGCGGCCCGAGATGCGCCAGGCGCTGCTGGCCGGCGTGCGCTGCTTCAACGTCGAAAGCGTGGGCGAGCTTGAGCGGCTGAACGCCGAAGCGCTGGCGCTGGGCCGGCGCGCCCCGGTGAGCCTGCGCGTCAACCCCGACGTCGACGCCGGCACGCACCCTTACATCTCCACCGGGCTCAAAGGCAACAAGTTCGGCATTGCCCACGGCGAGGCCCTGGCCGCCTACCGTTTGGCGGCCGCGCTGCCGGGGCTGCAGGTGCTGGGCATCGACAGCCACATCGGCTCGCAGATCACGCAGATCGAACCCTTCATCGACGCGCTGGACCGCCTGCTCGACCTGGTCGAGGCGGTCGAGGCCGCCGGCATCCCGCTGCACCACGTGGACATCGGCGGCGGCCTGGGCATCACCTACACCGATGAGCAACCGCCGGCCGCCGACGAACTGGTGCGCCGCGTGCTGCAACGGCTGGATGCGCGCGGCCACGGCGGGCGCGAGTTGCTGCTGGAGCCGGGTCGCTCGATGGTGGGCAACGCCGGCGTGCTGCTGACCGAGGTGCAATACCTCAAGCCCGGCGATGCGAAGAACTTCTGCATCGTCGACGCGGCCATGAACGACCTGATGCGCCCGGCGATGTACGAGGCCTGGATGGCGATCGAGCCCTGCGTGCAGCGCGCCGGCCCGGCGCCGCTGTGGGATGTGGTGGGCCCGGTGTGCGAATCGGGCGACTGGCTGGGGCGTGAGCGCGCGCTGGCCGTGGCCCCGGGCGACGTGCTGGCAGTGCTGTCGGCCGGTGCCTATGGCATGGCCATGGCCAGCAACTACAACACCCGGCCGCGCGCCGCCGAGGTGATGGTGGACGGCGAAGCGGTGTACCTGATCCGCGCGCGCGAAAACGCAGCCGCGCTGTTTTCCGACGAGCGCCTGATCGGCTAGACACGCCCTTCGGCGACGGCGTGGCAGGCCACCTGCACGCCCGGTGTGCCGGCCACTTCAGCCAGCAACGGCCGCTCGGCCTTGCAGCGCGCGTCGGCATGCGGGCAGCGCGGGTGAAAGGCGCAGCCGGCAGGCGGCGCCAGCGGGTTGGGCACCTCGCCCTGCACGGGCGTGCGCGAGCGACCGCTGAGGTGGATGTCGGGGATCGCGTCCAGCAGCATGCGCGTGTAGGGGTGGCGCGGCGCGCTGAACAGCGCCTGCTGCGGCGCCCGTTCGACCAGCCGGCCCAGGTACATCACGCCCACGTCGTCAGCCACGTGGCGCACCACGGCCAGGTTGTGCGAGATGAACAGGTAGCTCAGGCCGCGCTCGCGCTGCAGGTCCTTCATCAGGTTGAGCACCTGGGCCTGCACCGAGACGTCCAGCGCCGAGGTCGGCTCGTCGCACACCAGGAATTCCGGTCCCGTGGCCAGCGCGCGCGCGATGCTGATGCGCTGGCGCTGGCCGCCCGAGAACTGGTGCGGGAACTTCTGGCCGTCGGCCGGCGCCAGGCCCACCGACTGCAGGAGTTCTGCCACGCGCTCTTGCAGCGCAGCACGTGCTCGCGCAGCGGCTCGCCCACGATGTCCAGCACCTTCCAGCGCGGGTTGAGGCTGGCGTAGGGGTCCTGGAAGATCATCTGCATGCGCCGGCGCAGCGCGCGCAGGGCGGCGGCGTCCTGCGCGGCGTCTGTCGCCTGGCCGTCGAACAGCACCCGGCCGCGCGTGGGCTGCACCAGGCCCACCAGCATGCGCGCCACCGTGCTCTTGCCGCAGCCCGATTCGCCCACCAGCGCCAGCGTGCGGCCGCGTTCTATGCTGAAGGACACGCCGTCGACCGCGTGCACGAACAACCTGGGCTGGCGTTCGAGCACGCGGTTGAGCCAGGGCGCCGAGACCTCGAAGGTCCGCGCCAGGTCACGCACTTCGACCAGCACCTCCGCCAGCGGTGTGCCCGTCATGCCGCCACCAGCCAGCAGGCGGCACGCGTGGGGCCGGCGTCGCGCAGATCGGGGCGCTCGACGCTGCAGCGCGGCAGTGCCTGCGGGCAGCGCGGGTTGAAGGCGCAGCCGGGGGGAATGGCGTTCAGCCGCGGCATGGCGCCGTCGATCTGCGCCAGGCGTTCGCGCGTCACGTCCATGGCCGGGATGGCGGCCATCAGGCCGGCGGTGTAGGGGTGGCTGGGGCGGTGGATGACCTCGGCCACCGGGCCGATCTCGACCAGGCGGCCGGCGTAGAGCACGGCCACGCGGTCGCAGGTCTCGGCGATCACGCCCATGTCGTGCGTGATCAGCAGCACCGCCGCGCCCTGCTCGCGGCACAGGCGCTTGAGCAGTTCGATGATCTGCGCCTGGATGGACACGTCCAGCGCCGTGGTCGGCTCGTCGGCCACCACCAACTGCGGCTCGGCCGCCAGCGCCAGCGCGATGACCACGCGCTGGCGCATGCCGCCGCTGAACTGGTGCGGGTACTGGTCCAGGCGCTGCTCGGCGGCCGGGATGCCGGTCTGCTGAAGCAGCGCGATGGCACGCTGGCGCGCCTGCGCGGGGCTCAGCGGCAGGTGCGTGAGGATGGTCTCGGTGAGCTGCCGGCCTATGCTCATCAGCGGGTTGAGCGAAGTCAGCGGGTCCTGGAAGATGGCGCCGATGCGGCGGCCGCGCAGCGCGCGCAGTTGATCGGGCGGGAGGTCGTCGATGCGCCGGCCGCCCAGGTGGATTTCGCCGCCGGCGATGCGCCCCGGCGGTTCGAGCAGGCCGATGATGGCCGCGCCGGTGAGCGACTTGCCCGCGCCGGATTCGCCCACCACGCCCAGGATCTCGCCCGGCGCGATGCTCAGGCTGATGTCGTCCAGCGCCAGCAGCGTGCCGCGGCGGCCGGGGAATTCGACGCGCAGATTGCGCACTTCCAGCAGCGGCGCGCTCATCTCAGTTTTGGATTGAGCGCGTCGCGCAGCCAGTCGCCCAGCAGGTTCACGCTCAGCGCGATCAGCACCAGCATGACGCCCGGGAAGATGGTGATCCACCACTCGCCCGAGAACAGGAAGTCGTTGCCCACGCGGATCAGCGTGCCCAGGCTGGGGCTGGTGGGCGGCACGCCCACGCCCAGGAAGGACAGCGTGGCCTCGGTCAGGATGGCCGCGGCCACCTGGATGGTGGCCAGCACCAGCACCGGCCCGGTGACGTTGGGCAGCACGTGGCGGAACATGATGCGCAGCGGCGTCACGCCGATGACGCGCGCTGCTTGCACGTAGTCCTTGTGGCGCTCGACCAGCGTGCTGCCGCGCACCGTGCGCGCGTACTGCACCCAGCCGGTCAGCGAGATGGCGATGATCAGCACGCCGAAGGCCAGGGTGTCGTGCGCGTCGGGGAACATCGCGCGGCCCACGCCGTCGATCAGCAGCGCCACCAGGATGGACGGAAACGACAGCATCACGTCGCACACCCGCATGATGAAGGCGTCGACAGCGCCGCCGACGAAGCCCGACAGCAGCCCCAGCGCCACGCCCACCAGCATGGACAGCAGCACCGACGCCAGGCCCACCAGCAGCGAGATGCGCGCGCCATAGAACAGCGCCGAAAGGATGTCGCGCCCCTGGTCGTCGGTGCCCAGCAGGTAGGTGCTGCTGCCGCCTTCCAGCCAGGCCGGCGGCAGGCGCGCGTCCATCAAATTGAGCGTGGCCAGGTCGAAAGGCCGGTGCGGCGCCACCCAGGGCGCGAACACCGAGCAGAAGATGCACAGCAGCGCGATTGCCGCCGCCAGCATGGCCATGGGCGAGCTGCGGAAGCTGTGCCAGACATCGCTGTCCAGCCAGCGCGCCAGCAGGCTTGTCTCGACCGCGGGCGCGGCGGTCTGCAGATCCGCCTTCATGCGGCCGCCGCCGGCCGTTCGATGCGCAGCCGCGGGTCTACCGCGAAGTACAGCAGGTCCACGACCAGGTTGACGACGACGAAGATCAGCGCGATCAGGCACAGGTAGGCGGCCATCACCGGGATGTCGGCGAACTGCACCGCCTGGATGAACAGGAAGCCCATGCCGGGCCACTGGAACACGGTCTCGGTGATGATGGCAAAGGCGATCAGTGATCCCAGCTGCAGCCCGGTGATCGTGATCACCGGTACCAGCGTGTTGCGCAGCGCATGGCCGAAGTACACGGTGCGGTCTTGCAGCCCGCGGGCGCGCGCGAACTTGATGTAGTCGGTGCGCAGCACCTCCAGCATCTCGGCGCGCACCAGGCGCAGGATCAGCGCCAGCTGGAACACGCTGAGCGTGACCGCCGGCAGCACCAGGTGCTGCCAGCCGTCCACCGTCAGCAGCCCGGTGGTCCAGGGGCCGATGGCCACGACCTCACCGCGGCCGAAGCTGGGCAGCCATTCGAGCGTGACCGAGAACACCAGGATCAGCAGGATGCCGATCAGAAAGGTGGGCAGCGACACGCCCAGCAGCGACAGCGTCATCACCAGCTGCGAACCGAAGCGCCCGCGCCGCAGCGCGGCATACACGCCCAGCGGCACGCCCGCGCCCAGGGCGATGACCGCGGCGGCCAGCGCGAGTTCGAGCGTGGCCGGAAAGCGCTCGGCGATCAGCACCGAGACCTTGCGGCCCTGGCGCAGGCTCAGGCCGAATTCACCCTGCACGGCATTGCCGACGAAGTGCGCAAACTGCAGCGGAAAGGGCTGGTCCAGGCCCAGGTCGGCACGCAACTGCTCACGCTGCTCTTGGGTGGCGTCCTGGCCCAGCAGGCTGGTGACCGGGTCGCCGACATACTGGAACAGCATGAAGGCGATGAAGGCCACCGTGAGCATCACGACCAGGGCCTGCAGCAGGCGGCGGAGGATGAAGGCGAGCATAGCTGCCGGGGGTGCCGCCGCAGCGGTGCGTCAGTACAGCTGCACCGCACCGTACCACGACGACGCGCGCGAGCGCGTGTTGTCGCTGTCGGTCATCACCGCGATCGAGGTCAAGGCGCCGGGCTCTTCGCCGAAGGCCAGGCGGAAGTCGGCCGCCAGGTCGCGGCGGTGTTCGCGCCAGCGGCGCAGTTCGCCCGGGCCCGAGTCGACCACGATCTTGCGGATGCGGTCGCTGCGCGGGTTGACGATCACGCTGCCCACGGGCGCCTGCGCGTCCCACACGTACATCAGCGTGGCGTAGGGCGGGGTCTCGCCGGTGAGCGCCTCTGCCAAGTCGAACATCATGCGCGTGCGCATGGGCAGGCTGCCCAGGTCGCCGGCAAAGCCGAAGATCAGGCGCGCCGGCGCGTCCTCGCGCTCGGCGTGCGCCACGCTGCCTTCGGCCATCAGGTCCTGCACCCACCAGGAGAAGCTGACGTCGCGCAGCAGGGCCTGGCCGGGGGCTACGTGGCGGCGCAGCATGCTGGCCGAAGCGTCCGCCACCGCGGCCAGGGCCGGGCGGCCGTCTTTGTGGCCCCAGTCGTACTGCGTGGGGGCCTTGCCAGGCAAGGGCACTGCATGCCAGGCGCTGCCCGCCCAGGCCGGAGCGGCGGGCGCGTCGGCGGCCGGTGGCGGCGCAGTGGCGCAGCCGGCCAGCAGCAGCGCGGGAAGCCAGAGTCGGAGTCGTGTCGGCATGTCGATCTTGCCTGCAGGAAAAGGGCAAAAAATTGGCCGCCCGAGGGCGGCCAATCAGCAGGACTTGCGCCCGTTGCCGGGCGCAGCCGGATCAGAAGTCGTGGCGGACGCCGAACTCGTAGCCGGTGGACTTTTCGCCGTTGAGCATCGCGCCGGTGGTCGGCGGCTGGCTGACCACGAAGGCCTTGGTGTTGTCGCCGTTGTTGACGTTGGCGTAGTTGGCGTACAGCGTGGTGCGCTTGGACAGGCTGTAGACGTAGCCCAGACCGAACATCTTGGCTTCGTTGCCGTCGGCAGCGGCGGTGTTGCCGCTGGACTTGGTGTACTGGCCCTTGAAGGCGCCGGCGCCCACGGGCACGCTGACGGTGAGGCTGATGAGCTTCTGGTCCCGCGTGCCAGCGTCGCTCTTCTCATAGATTCCGCCGAAGGTGGCGAAGCCGGCATTGAACGAACCGCCGAAGCTGATGGTCTTCAGGTCATCGGCCCCGAGTTCGGTCTTCAAGAAGGCCGCGGAGACGGTGATCGGGCCGGCGGCGTAGCCGAGACGGGCGCCCAGTGCCTTGTTGCCAGCGACGCCTTCGCCCGCGGACACTTGGACCTGGCCGGAAAGGCCCCCCATGGCGGGCAGGAAGTAGGAGATCGAATTGCTGACACGGGTTTCAGTAGTAGCCGCAGTGCCGAGGTTGGCCTTCGTGCCACGCATGACGCTCGACGTTGCCACGCCGGCGCTGTTGAAGATGTCGAGGGTGGCCCAGTTCAAGAAGGTCGGGGTGTAGTCGCGGCCGAGGCGGACTTCACCGAAACCACCCATCAGGCTCACCGTCGAACGGCGCTGCCAGTTCTGGCCGGTGCCGCCATCATCGGGGTTCAGCGCGCCTTCGATCCAGAAGCCGGCACGCATGCCGCCGCCGAGGTCTTCGACGCCGCGGAAGCCCAGGCGGCTGGTGGCGCCACCGCTGTGGCTCAGCGTCTTGACATCACCGGCCGAGCCGTTCTTGGTGCTGCGCAGGGCCAGGTCGGCGATGCCGAACAGGGTGACCGACGACTGGGCGGAAGCGACACCCGTGAAAGCCGTCAGTGCGGCCAGGGCAAGCAGAGATTTTTTCATATCAACTATCTCCTAGGTTGAATAAGAGGTCCTGATCGGGGATGTGTAACCCTGCGAGGGCTTGATCAGGCTAACCTCCTCAGCGGAAGTTGGCGCTATTGCACCAGAGCGGTCACATGCTTGCAAAGAAACGGTCTGCAATTCGCTGCTGACTGTTGTCCCGTAACAACGTGACACGCCTGCGCCGCCTCGGTGGGGCGATGCATTATTCTGGCGCCATGAGCACGCTATCCGACCGTCTGATCATCAGCCTGGACAACGCCTTGCGCACCGTGACCGGCGCGGTGCATGCCGGCCGCCCCAACCCGGCGGGGCCGCCCGCCGAAGAGGCGCTGGAGCCAGCCGAGCGCCAGTTGGCGGGCGCGCTGATGCGCGTCAACCACGTGGGTGAGGTCTGTGCCCAGGCGCTGTACCAGGCGCAGGCGCTGACCGCGCGCACCGACGAATTGCGCCGCCAGATGGACGTGGCGGCGCGCGAGGAGTGCGATCACCTGGGCTGGACCCAGCAGCGCCTGGTCGAACTGGGCGATCGCCCCAGCTGGCTCAACCCGCTGTGGTACGCCGGCGCCTTTGGCATCGGCCTGCTGGCCGGGCGCCTGGGGGACCGCACCAGCCTGGGCTTCGTGGTCGAGACCGAGCGCCAGGTCGAGCAGCACCTGGCCGGCCACATGGACCGCCTGCCGGCCGGCGACACGCGCTCGCGCGCCATCGTCGCGGTGATGAAGGAAGACGAGGCGCGCCACGCCGACAACGCCCTGGCCGCCGGGGCTCGTGACCTGCCTGCGCCGGTGAAATGGCTGATGCGCGGCGCCGCCAAGGTCATGACGACCACGGCGCACCGCATCTGACCAGCACCGGCTGCGGCCCGGCTTACGCTTCAGGCCGCGCGCACTGCTGCGCCGGCATTCCCTGCACGAGGTACCCGCCATGAGCGTCCATCCCAGCGAACCTGCCACCGCCCCGCCCGCGCGCCCCGCGCTCAACCTGGTGCGCCTGGGCGAGATGGCGCGGCGCGGCGAAAAGCTGGTGGCGCTGACCAGCTACGACGCCACCTTCGCGCGCCTGCTGGACGACGCCGGCGTGGACATCCAGCTGGTCGGTGATTCGCTGGGCAACGTGATCCAGGGCCGCAGCAGCACGCTGCCGGTGTCGCTGGAGCACATGGTCTACCACACCGCCTGCGTGGCGCGCGGCAAGCAGCTGTCGTGGCTGGTGGCCGACATGCCTTTCGGCAGTTATGAGGCCGACCCACGCCAGGCCTTTGCCTCGGCGGCGCAGCTCATGGGCGCGGGCGCGCAGATGGTCAAGCTCGAGGGCGGTGGCGAGATGGTGCGCACGGTGCGCTTCCTGGTCGACCGTGGCATCCCGGTGTGCGCCCACCTGGGGCTGACGCCGCAGCGCGTGCATGCGCTGGGTGGCTTTCGGGTGCAGGGGCGCAACGACGCCGGCGCGGCGCTGTTGCGCGCCGACGCTGCCGCCATGGCCGAGGCCGGTGCGGCCATGCTGGTGCTGGAACTGGTGCCGTCGACGCTGGCGCGCGACATCACGCTGGCCCATCCGGCCATGCTGAGCATCGGCATCGGCGCTGGCGCCGGCACCGCCGGTCAGGTGCTGGTGCTGCACGACCTGCTGGGCCTGGGCGCCGGCAAGCGGCCGCGCTTCGTGCGCGACTTCACGCGCGACCCCGATGCCGCCGGCGCCACGCTGGGCATCGCCGAGGCCGTGCGCCGCTACGTGACCGACGTCAAGGCCGGGCGCTTTCCGGACGAGGCCGTGCACGGCTTCTGACGGCGGCGCCCGGCGCCGTTCAGGCTTCGACGACCTCGAAACTGGTGCTGATCTCGGCCGTCTTGGCCAGCATGATGCTGGCCGAGCAGTAGCGCTCGTGCGACAACGCGATGGCGCGTTCCACCGCCGCCGCCGGCAACTGTCGCCCGCTGACCACGAAGTGCATGCTGATGCGCGTGAACACCTTGGGATCGGTGGCGGCACGCTCGGCCTGCACCTTGACCTGGCAGCCGCGCACGTCGTGGCGGCCGCGCTTGAGGATCAGCACCACGTCGTAGGCGGTGCAGCCGCCGGTGCCGGCCAGCACGGTTTCCATGGGCCGTGGCGCCAGGTTGCGGCCGCCGCCGTCGGGCGCGCCGTCCATGGTGAGGAAGTGGCCGCTGCCGGTCTCGGCGACGAAGCCCATGCCGCTGGCGGGCATCCAGTTGATGGTGCATTCCATGGTGCGTTGATTGCCTTCGCAAGGTGTTGTGATGCCAGCACGCGCGGTGCGGCGTGAAATTCGAGAGCCCTCACTACCGCCGCCGGTGCAAAAGCATATTGCACTGCAGCATAGCGGTGATAGACTGCCAGCCAGGGTGTTGCAGCGAGCCGCGCGACACCCGCCGATTGTCTCCTCCACCTCCTTCAATGGTGGATTAAGCCCGGAGCTTGCAAGAGCTCCGGGCTCTTTTCTTTCCCGTCGGCCGCGCAGGGGCTTGGCCGTATCATCCGCCGCCCTGTCCGGGCCGCCAACGCCCGCCGCCACGATGTCTGCTGCCTCTTCCCGCCCCCCCGCCGCTGCCACGCAGCCCCCGGTCCAGGCCGTGTCGCCCAAGGGCCAGCGCATCGCCGCCGAATACCTCAAGCGCATCCTCACCGCGCGCGTGTACGACGTGGCGCTCGAGACCGCGCTCCAGCCCGCGCGCAACCTGTCGCGGCGCATCGCCAACCACGTGCTCCTCAAGCGCGAGGACCAGCAGCCGGTGTTCAGCTTCAAGCTGCGCGGCGCCTACAACAAGATGGCCGGCCTGTCGCCCGAGGCACTTGCGCGCGGCGTCATCTGCGCTTCGGCCGGCAACCACGCCCAGGGCGTGGCGCTGTCGGCCAAGCGCCTGGGCTGCCGCGCCGTCATCGTCATGCCGGTGACCACGCCGCGCCTGAAGATCGACGCGGTGCAGGCCCTGGGCGGCGAGGTCGTGCTGCAGGGCGACAGCTACTCCGACGCCTACACCCACGCGGTGCAGCTGCAGCAGGACCAGGGCCTGAGCTTCGTCCACCCCTTCGACGACCCCGAGGTCATCGCCGGACAGGGCACGGTGGCCATGGAGATCCTGCGCCAGCACCAGGGCCCCATCGACGCCGTGTTCGTGGCCATCGGCGGCGGCGGGCTGATCTCGGGCGTGGCCGCCTACATCAAGGCGGTACGGCCCGAGGTGCGCGTGATCGGCGTGCAGACCGCCGATTCCGACGCCATGCGGCGCTCGGTGTTGGCCGGCAAGCGCGTGACGCTGGCCGACGTCGGTCTGTTTTCCGACGGTACGGCGGTCAAGCTGGTGGGCGAAGAGACCTTCCGCATCACGCGCACCCTGGTCGACGACTACGTGGTGGTCGACACCGACGCGGTGTGCGCCGCCATCAAGGACGTGTTCCAGGACACGCGCAGCATCCTCGAGCCCGCCGGCGCCCTGGGCGTGGCGGCCGTCAAGCAGTACGTGGCCACGCACAGGCTCAAGGGCCAGACCTTCGTCGCCATCACCTGCGGCGCCAACATGAACTTCGACCGCCTGCGCTTCGTGGCCGAGCGCGCCGAGTTCGGCGAGCAGCGCGAGGCCTTGTTCGCGGTGACCATTCCCGAGGAGCGCGGCTCCTTCAAGCGCTTCTGCGAGACCATCGGCCCGCGCTCGGTGACCGAGTTCAACTACCGCATCTCCGACCAGCGCGTGGCGCATGTCTTCGTGGGCCTGAGCATCCAGCGCCGCGACGAGGCCGAGCGCATCGAGCGCCATTTCGTGAAGCAGGGTTTCGCCAACGTCAACCTCACCGACGACGAACTGGCCAAGGAACACGTGCGCCACATGGTCGGCGGGCGCAGTGAACTGGCGCGCGACGAACGCCTCTTCCGCTTCGAGTTCCCCGAGCGTCCGGGCGCGCTGATGCGCTTTCTGGCGGCCATGCACCCGGGTTGGAACATCAGCCTGTTTCACTACCGCAACCAGGGCGCCGACTACGGCCGCATCCTGGTGGGCATCCAGGTGCCGGCGGGCGAAGAGGCCGCTTTCGACGACTTTCTGCGCACGCTGGCCTACCCGTGTGTCGAGGAGACGGACAATCCCGTGTACGGGTTGTTCCTGCGCTGAGCCGGTCTGGCTAGACTCGGGCCCATGCCCGACCACCGCTCGCTCGTCTCGCCCACCGCCAATTCGCTGCTCGAGAAGGCGCTGCGTGACAAGCTGCAGCGCCGCAAAGAGACCGGCGGCAGCCTGGGCGAACTCGAACCCCTGGCCATACGCCTGGGGCTGATGCAGAACACGCTCAAGCCGCGCCTGCGCGCGCCGCAGCTGCTGGTGTTTGCCGCCGACCACGGCCTGGCGGTCGAGGGCATCCGTCCGACGCCCAGCCAGGGCGGACGCTCCACGGTCGAGACCGTGCGCATGCTGCTGGCGCAAGAGCTGCCGGTGGCGGCCTTCGCGCGCACCCAGCACATCGACCTGCGCGTGGTCGACTGCGGCATGGCCGAGAACCTGGCGCCGCACGACCGGTTGATGATGCGCAAGATCGCCCACAGCACCCGCAACGTGCGCAGCACCATGGCCATGTCGCTGGAGCAGGCCCATGCCGGCATGCGCGCCGGCATCGAGATCGGCAAGAAGCTGCGCGGCAACACCACGCTGCTCGCCGGCGTGGGCGTGGGCTCGCACGAAAGTGCGGCGCTGGTGTTGTCGCGCCTGACGCAAAGCCCGCTCGAAGACCTGATCGAGGGCGGCCCCGGCATGGATACGGCCGAACTGGCGCGCCAGATGGCAGTGTTCACGGCGGCGCAGGCGCGCCACCAGGGCGCGAAAGAGGCCATCGAGGTGCTGGCCGCCTTCGGCGGCTTCGAGGTCGCGGTGATGACCGGCGTCATCCTCATGGCCGCCAGCGTGCGCAACCTGCTGGTCATCGACGGCATGGCCGCCTGCGCCGCGCTGATGGTGGCGTCGCGCGTGGCCACGCCGGTCACCGACTACTGCATGTTCTGCCGCAGCCACAGCCACCCGGGGTTGACCCAGGCGCTCAGGCTGTTCCGCGCCGGCGCACTGCTCGAGCTGGGCCTGGAAAGCACCGACGGCACCGGCGCCACGCTGGCCTGGCCGCTGGTCAAGAGCGCGGTGGCCCTGCTGGCCGAGCCGGCGGCGGCCGCCGCCGACGCGGCCGCGGCGCCGGTCGAAGAGGCCGCGGGCGAACCCGAGCCCTTTGCCCCGCCCACGCTGGAACCCTCGCCTTTCGGCCAGGCGCTGTACTGATCAGCGCAGGGTCGCGCCCGGCGTCATCTCGTCCGGATCGGTGGGTACCTGCGGCGTGGCCAGCGGTGTGGGCGAGCCCGGCACCTGCTGCTGCGGCACCGCGGGCTGCTGCTGCGGCAGGCGCTGCCCCGCGCGCCGGGTCGCGCGCGTGGGGCTGGCCTCGACCGGCAGGGCCGGCAGGCTGCCGGTGCTGGCGGCGGCCACGGGGACCAGGTCCAGTGCGATCTGCACCGCGCCGTCGCGCGGGCCGAGCGAGGCGCTGCGTGCGCTCACCGCCTTGAGCACCTGGTCGCCGTCGACCACCGCGCCCACGCGATAGGCCTTGGGCCGGCCGCCGTCCACGGCGATCAGCGCCAGGCCCTCACGCGCCGCGCGCGACGAGCGCGGGCTGACCACGCCGATCAGCGCGAAGCGGGCGTCGGCCTGGGGTTCGGCTTCGGCGGACACCACCGGCGGCGGCGGGTCGGCGCCCAGCAGGCGCGAGAGATCGCCGCGCAGGCCGGTGGCCGGCTCGGCCAGCTGTGTCTGCGGCGGCGCCTGGGGCGGCTTGACGAACAGGCGCAGGCCCCAGAACAGCGCGCTGGCCGAGACCAGCGCCCACACTCCCAAGCTGAACCAGCGTGCCGACATGTGGCGATTATCATGCAGCACTCTCTTCCAGCCGGCGCCGCCGGCCCGCCCATGCCCGCTGCCAAGCCCCTCATCCCCCCGTTGCGCCGTCGGTCGCAGGCGCGCGGCTTTACGCTGATCGAGCTGTTGGTGGTGCTGGTCATCATCGGCGTGCTGGGTGCGCTGATCGTGCCCAACCTGTTTTCCAGCCTGGACGACGCCCGCGCCACTGCGGCGCGCACCGACATCAACACCCTGGTGCAGTCGCTCAAGCGCTACAAGATCGACAACCAGCGCTACCCGGCGGCCGAACAGGGCCTGGAGGCGCTGGTCGCCAAGCCCAGCGCGGGCGCCCCGCCGCCCAACTGGAAGCCCTACCTCGACAAGCTGCCGGCCGACCCCTGGGGCCGGCCCTACCAGTACCTGAACCCCGGCGTGCGCGGCGAGATCGACGTCTTCAGCTTCGGCGCCGACGGCCAGCCGGGCGGCGACGGCCCCAATGCCGACCTCGGTTCCTGGCAGTAAGCGAGCCCACGCACGCCGCCTTGCGCGCGGTTTGGCTTCGCCGATCCGGCCAGCGGCCGGTTTGGCTTCGCCGATCCGGCCAGCGGCCGGATTCACGCTGGTCGAGCTGTTGATCGTGATCGCCATCATTGCGCTGTCGGTGGGCCTGATCGCCATGTCGCTGCCCGACGGCGAATCCGCCCGGCTCGAGGAAGAAGGCGCACGCCTGACCGCGCTGCTGGAGATGGCGCGGGCCGAGTCGCGCGTTTCCGGCGCCACGGTGCGCTGGGTGCCGGGCGCGGACACGCCCGAGGCCGGTGCCGAGCCGGCCACTGGCGACTTCCACTTTGTCGGCATGGCCGTGGCCATGCAGATGCCCACGCGCTGGCTGGACCGGCGCACCACCGTCGAGGTGGTGGGCGCGCACGCCCTGCTGCTGGGCCCCGAGGCCATCCTGCCGCCGCAGCGCGTGGTGCTGCGGCTGGGCGAACGCCGGCTCGAGCTGGCCAGCGACGGCCTGGGCCCGTTCGCGCCTGCAGAAGCGCCGGCCGAAGCGCCGGCCGCGGTGCAGTAGGGCATGCGGCGCACGCGCGGCTTTACGCTGGTCGAGGTGCTGGTGGCCCTGGCCGTGGTGGCCATCGCGCTGGGCGCGGGGGTGCGCGCCGCCAGCGCGCTGTCCGACAACGCCCAGCGCCTGGACGACGTGATGGCGGCGCAGTGGTGCGCCGACAACCAGCTCACCGGCCTGCGCCTTTCGCGCACCCTGCCGGGCATCGGCGACGCCGATTTCACTTGCGAACAACTCGGCCGCACCTACCGCGGCAAGCTGGTCACGCGGCCCACGCTCAACCCCAATTTCCGCCGCATCGACGCCCAGGTCAGCGACGAATCCGGCTACCTGCTGGTCACGCTTTCCACGGTGCAGGGGCGGTGATGAGGCACGCCGGTGCCGCCCGCCGCGCCGCGGGCTTCACGCTGGTGGAGGTGCTGGTGGCGCTGCTGGCCATGGCCATCCTCTCGGGCTTTGCCTGGCAGGCGCTGGACGGCGTGCTGCGCACGCGCGACGCCAGCCGCGAACAGATCGACCGCAGCTCGCGCCTGGCCACCGTGCTGACGCAGTGGGAGCAGGACCTGCAGGCCGTGCACGACAGCGCCGTCGTGCCCACGCTGGCCTTCGACGGTCAGACCCTGCGGCTGACGCGCCGCGTCGAGGGCGGGGTGGCGCTGGTGGCCTGGTCGCTGCGCAACGGCCGCTGGCAGCGCTGGGCCGGGCCGGCGCAGATCTATGCGCGCGAGCTGCAGGAAACCTGGCTGCGCAGCCAGCAACTGCTGGGCAACGAAGCCGGCCAGCTGACGGTGGCCGAGTCCGTGGGCGAATGGCAGGTCTACTTCTTCCGCGGCAACGGCTGGAGCAACGCCCAGTCCAGCGGCGACCTGGTGGCACCGCCCGACCTGTCCGCCAGCGGCGTGGCGCCGCAGCGCGTGGCCCTGCCGACCGCGGTGCGCCTGGTCATCACGCTGGACGGGCGCAAGCTCACGCGCGACATCGCGCTCGGCCAGGGGGGCGCCTGATGCGCAGCCGGCCCCACGCCCAGCGCGGCGCCGCGCTGCTGCTGGCGATGATCATCGTGGTGCTGGTGGTCACCGCCACCACCGGCATGGTGTGGCAGCAGTCGCGCGCCATCAGCATCGAAGCCGCCGAACGCGCGCGCGCCCAGGCCGCCTGGATCCTGGCCGGCGCGCTGGACTGGGCGCGGCTGATCCTGCGCGAGGACGAGCGCACCGGCCAGCAAAGCGGCCAGCCGCACGATTCATTGGACGAGCCCTGGACCACGCCCGTGGCCGAGGGCCGGCTGTCGGCCTTTCTGGCCGCCGACCAGGACAACAACGCCGAGGGCGGGCTGGACGCTTTCATCGAGGGCGCCATCACCGACGCGCAGTCGCGCTTCAACCTCAACGGCCTGGTGGACGCCACCGGCAAGGTGGTGCCGGTGCAGCTGGCCGCGCTGGAACGTCTGTGCAGTCTGGCCGGCACCGCCACCGACGCCGCCGGCCGCATCGCCGCGGCGCTGCAGGCGTCCAGCCTGGCGGCCGAGGTGGACGAGACGCGCCCGCGCGGCCCGGTGCTGCGCCCCACGCGCCTGTCCGACCTGGCCTGGCAGGGTCTGGACGCGGCCACGCTGGCCATGCTCGAGCCCTATGTCGACCTGCTGCCGGTGCCCACCCCGGTCAACGTCAACACCGCGCCGCGCGAGGTGCTGATGGCAGCCATCGACAACATCGACCTGGGCACGGCCGAGCGCCTGGTGCAGCAGCGCCAGCGCGGGGCCTTCCGCAACCTGGAAGAGGTCAAGGGCCACTTGACGTCCACCGCGGTGGCCGAGGCTTCGCGCTTGGCCGTGGGCACCACCCACTTCTACGTGTCCGGCCGGCTGCGCATGGAGGACCGCGTGCTCGAAGAGCGCTCGCTGCTGCTGCGCCGCGAAGGCCGCGTGGACGTGCTGCGGCGCGAGCGCCGCAGCTTCTCGGTGGCCGCGCCGTGAGCCGGCTGTCGAACCCGGCCTCGATGACGGCGACAATACCGGTCTGATCACAAGCCCCGGGCGCCCACCGAACGCATGTCCCTACTCGTCGTCCAGCTCCCGCCGCGCGCGCGCCTCGGTGCCCGCGAGGCCGGCCTCGAGCTCGCTGCCGGCTCGCGGCTGCCGCAGGAATGGGGCTTTGTCTTCAGTGCCGATGGCAACACGGTCACCCAGTCCGGCCAGGCCGCGGCGGCGCTGTTGCCGCGCGCCGACAGCACGGTGCTGGTGCTGGCCGAAGCCGATGTCAGCTGGCACCGCGTGGCCGTGCCCAAGGCACCCGCGGCGCGGCTGCGCGCGGCGCTGGCCGGGGTGATGGAAGAAGCGCTGCTCGACGACGACGAGGCGCTGCACCTCGCGCTGGGCCCCGACGCCGCCCCCGGCCGCGAAGGCTGGGTCGCGGTGACGCAGGGCCCGCGCCTGGCCGCGGCGCTGGCCGCGCTCGAAGCCGCCGGGCCCGGCGTGCAGCGCGTGGTGTCGCCCAGCCAGCCCGCGGCCGTGGGCGCGCCGGCGCGCGGCCACTTCTTCAGCGCCGGTGATGGCGAAGACAGCACGCCCTGGCTGGCCCTGGCCGGCCCCGAGGGCGTGGCCTGCCTGCGCCTGGCCGGCGGCCTGGCGCGCGCGCTGCTGCCGCCCGAACCGGCCGCCGGCGTGCGCTGGACCGCCACCCCGGCCGCGGCCGCTGCGGCCGAGCGCTGGTTGGGCACGGCCGTGCCGCTTCAAAGCGAGGCCGAACGCGCGCTCGAAGCCGCGCAGGCGGGCGTCAACCTGCGCCAGTTCGGGCTGGTGGCGCAGACGCGCGGCACGCGCCAGCTGGCCGAGGTCGGTCGGCGCCTGCTCAGCCGCGAATGGCGTCCGGTGCGCTGGGGCCTGGCGGCGCTGGTGGCGGTGCAGCTGCTGGGCCTGAACGTCCACGCCTGGCAGCAGCGCCAGGCCGCCGCGACCAAGCGCGAGGCCATGACCGCCCTGCTGCGCAGCGCCCACCCGGGCGTGCGCGCGGTGCTCGACGCGCCGGTGCAGATGGAACGCGAGACCGACCGCCTGCGCGCCGCCGCCGGCCGCCCGGGCGACACCGATCTCGAAACCCTGATGTCCGTCGCCGCCGCCGCCTGGCCCGATGCCCAGGGCCCGGTTCAGACCCTGCGCTTCGAGACCGGCCGCCTGACGCTGGCGGCAGCCGGCTGGGGCGAGCCGCAGGTGCAGCAGTTCCGCCAGCGCCTTCGCAGCGCCGGCTACAGCGCCGAATTTGCCGACGGCCGCGTGAGCATCGTGCGCGGCACGGGCCGGGGGGCCACATGAGCGCCGCCCGGCCGTTCCGAAGGCGCTCGCTCCCCCTTGGGGGGAAGGCCCGCAGGGCCAAGGGGGCCACATGAGCGCCGCCCGGCCGTTCCGAAGGCGCTCGCTCCCCCTCGGGGGGACTGAGTGCCGCGGCTCCAAGTCCGCCTGCGCGGACTTGGACGGCACGAAGGACAGCCGCGTCTCGCGGCTGGCGGCCCGCAGGGCCAAGGGGGCCACATGACCGAAGCGACCGGCCTGAAGCCCTGGCTGGCACCGCTGGCCGCCTGGTGGCGCGGCCTGGCCGCGCGCGAGCGCCGCGGCCTGACGCTGGCCGCGCTGGTGCTGGTCGGCTACGCTGTGCTGGCCCTGGCCGTGCTGCCGGCCTGGCGCAGCATCGCGCGCGCGCCGGCCGAACTGGACGCGCTGGAGGCGCAGCTGCAGACCATGCAGCGCCTGGCCGCCGAGGCGCAGCAGCTGCGCGGCGCCGCGCCGGTGAATGCGGAACAAGCCGCAGAGGCGCTGAAGGCCGCCACCGCGCGCCTGGGTGACAAGGCGCGGCTCACGCTGCAGGCCGACCGCGCCACGCTGATGCTCGCCGGCGCCAGCACCAGCCAGCTGCGTGACTGGCTGGCCGAGGCACGTTCGGGCGCGCGTGCGCGCCCGCTCGAAGCCAACCTCACGCGCGGCGCCAGCGGCTACACCGGTACGCTGGTGGTGGCGCTGGGGGGCGGCACCTGATGCGCTGGCCCCTGGTCGGAGCCCTGCTGGGCGCGCTGGTGGCCCTGCCGGTGTTTGCGCCGGCAGCCTGGCTGGCGGGCGCCCTGGCCGTGGCCAGCGACCAGCGCCTGGTGCTGGCCGACGCGCGCGGCAGCATCTGGCAGGGCAGCGCCACGGTGGTGCTGACCGGCGGCGAGGGCAGCCGCGACGCCAGCGCCCTGCCGGGCCGGCTGCACTGGACGCTGCGGCCCGCGGGCGCGGCGCTGGCCTTGCGCGCGCAACACGCCTGCTGCCTGAACGGCGAACTGCTGATGCTGCTGCGCCCCGGCCTGGGCCGCCTTCGCATCGAATTGCCGGCCGCGCAGGGCAGCATCGGCCAGTGGCCGGCGGCCTGGCTGGTGGGCCTGGGCGCGCCCTGGAACACCTTGCGCCCCAGCGGCGCGCTGCAGCTGTCCAGCCCGGGGCTGGTGCTCGAGACCGTGCAGGGGCACTGGATCTTCAGCGGCCGCGCCGACCTGGAGCTCAGCGCCATGGCCTCGCGCGTGTCCACGCTGGACGTGCTGGGCAGCTACCGCGTGCGCCTGCTGGGCGATGCCGGCGCGGGCGGCGCGCGCATGGAGCTCAGCACGCTCAGCGGCGCGCTGCAGCTGTCGGGCAGCGGCCAGTGGGCCGGGCCGCGGCTGCGTTTCAACGGCCAGGCCAGCGCCGCACCGGGCGCCGAGGCGGCGCTCAACAATCTGCTGAACATCATCGGCCGGCGCCAGGGCGCGCTGTCCGTCATTTCGATCGGATGACCATGATCCAAGCGCTGTTCCGGGCCCGGGGTGCCCGGGCCCTTCTCGCAGTGGCCGCGGCCCTGCTGGTGCTGCCAGGCGCACAGGCCCAGGGCAGTGCCGCGCGTTCGCGCGCACCGGTGACGGTGAACTTCGTCAACGCCGACGTCGAGGCGGTGACGCGCGCCTTTGCCGCGATGATCGACCGCGCCATCGTCGTCGACCCGCGTGTCAAGGGCACCATCACCGTCTACAGCGAGCAGCCGCAGAGCGTGCGCGAGGCCTACGCCAGCTACCTGTCGGCGCTGCGCGGCCTGGGCTTCGCGGTGGTCGAAAGCGGCGGCCTGCTCAAGGTGGTGCCCGAGGCCGACGCCAAGCTGCAGGCCGGCACGGTGTCGGTGGGCGAAGTGGGCGTGCGCGGCAACCAGGTCATCACGCAGATCTTCACGCTGCGCTACGAGTCCGCCAACAACCTGGTGGCGGTGCTGCGGCCGCTGATCAGCGCCAACAACACCATCAACGCCAACCCGGGCAGCAATTCGCTGGTCATCACCGACTA
>LNFM01006869.1_pt1 | contig 26498 bp, 28 predicted proteins | sample 596031 | NCBI WGS metagenome assembly LNFM01 (sample SAMN04254537, study PRJNA301005) | activated carbon metagenome | isolation source: dual media filters at the Ann Arbor, Michigan drinking water treatment plant | place: USA: Ann Arbor | reverse complement strand
CAAAAGCCGGCGCGACCTATATCACGTTCCATCCGGAGGCGAGCCGCCACGTCGATCGCAGCCTCGCGCTGATCCGCGAACTCGGCTGCAAGGCCGGCCTCGTGTTCAATCCGGCCACACCGCTCGACGCGCTGCGCTATGTCCTCGACAAGGTCGACATGGTGTTGCTGATGTCGGTGAATCCGGGCTTCGGCGGCCAGTCGTTCATTCCGTCGGCGCTCGGCAAGCTTGCCGAGGCGCGCCGCCTGATCGACGACTCGGGTCTGCCGATCCGGCTCGAGATCGACGGCGGGGTGAAGGTCGAGAACATTCGGGAGATTGCCGCTGCCGGCGCCGACACCTTCGTCGCGGGCTCCGCGATCTTCAACTCGCCGGACTATGCGGCAACGGTGGCGAGGATGCGCGCGGAAATCGCTCGCGCCCGCGGCCGCTGAACCGGCGTTCGGCCCGATGAGCGCCGGCCGTATGAGCGCGTTTGCGCCACGCGCGGTGCTGTTCGATCTGGACGGCACGCTGGTCGACAGCGCGCCTGATATCGCCGCCGCCGCCGATCGTGCGCTGACCGACTGTGGCGTTGCGCCACGCGGCATCGAGCGTATCTGCGGCTATATCGGCGGCGGCGCCGAGCGGCTCATTCACCGCTGCCTCACCGAACAGCTGGACGGCGTCGCCGAACAGCCGCTGTTCGAGGCCGCTTACGCCGGGTTCTTTCGTCACTACGCGGCCGGCCTGACCGATCGCACAAAACCGTATCCCGGCGTCATCGAGACGCTCGACACGCTGCAGTCGCGCGGTTACGCCCTTGCCTGCGTGACGAACAAACCCGCGCGCTTCACCACGCCGTTGCTCGCGGCGCTCGGACTCGCGGACTACTTCAGCGTCACCGTCGCCGGCGACACGCTGGCGGTCAGAAAGCCGGATCCGGCGCCGCTGCTGCATGCGCTCGCGCAACTCGGCGTCGAGGTCGCGCAGGCGACGATGGTCGGCGACTCGATGGCGGATCTGAAAGCCGCGCGCGCCGCCGGCACGCGCGTGCTGTGCGTGTCCTACGGCTACTCGCCGAACGCCCGCCTCGCCGACCACGCACCCGATGCGCTGGTCGATCGCATGCTCGACATCCTGCCGCTGCTGGCAGGCTGAGCCGGCAGACTCAGGCCGCTGCCTGCTCGTGCCGACAGCGTCGGCTCGCCTCGGCCGCGGACGCGGCGAGCAGGGCTTCGAGATGGGCGGTCAGCGCATCGGGATAACAGCGCTCGCGCGCGAAGTGCACGAGGCCGCACAGCGCATTCATCTCGCGATGCAGCTCGGCCACGGAAACGGAACGGTTCTCGCTCATCAGCATGACAGGACTCCAGTGCTTGCCCGACGTCGAGCGTGCCGCGAGGAGATGACAGGCGTGCGACGTCGCGAGCACCAGGTGGCCCCCGCGCGTCATCCGCGAGCGCGGATGACGCGATGACACCGGGCGCTCAGCCGAAGGCGCGTGTGACGAGTTCGGTGTCGAGATATTCCGTCAGCGCCTTGATCTTGCCGTGCTGGAACTGGTACACCCAGCAATAGGTGTTGTTGTAGGCGACACCGCGTTTGGTCATCGCTTCGCCGCGACCCTGCACGACGACGTAATCACCATCGGCCAGCAGGTTGTCGACGTGAATGTGGATATGGCCGTCGACCAGCGCCTCGCGAAACGGCACGAGCAGGCCGTCGATCACATCCTGTTTGCCCTTGAACGTTTTCGACAGCACGCTCGTCCCGATGATGGTCCACTGGACGTCGTCGGCGAGGCTGTCGAGCAGTGGCGCGCCGTTGCCGAGCGCCAGTTGTTCGAAATTGTTGCGGACGATCTGCTTGTTGTCGCTGGCGCTCATGCGTGTCTCCCCGAATGGTGGCTGTGGTGGACTGCGGTAACCGGCAGAGCCTAAGCGCTGATGCGCGGGCAGACAATCTCGCAGCGCGGCACGGAGAAAAGAAACGGGGCGGCGGGGACCCGCCCCGGGGCTATCGCCACAGGAGGAGCGCGATGGCGTCGCGCTTTAGGCCAGTGTTACTGGAGAAATCTGTTTATCTTCGCCTGGGCCCCCAGCCCCGGCGTCATGCTGCCTATAATGTCGCAACCTCCATTTCCTGATGAACGCCTCGCATGACGCGCACACCGAAGAAGCCGCTCGATCGAGACGCCTGGCTGCGCAAGGCGCTCGATGTCCTGTTCGCGCTCGGTATCGGCCAGGTGAAGGTCGAAGTGCTGGCGCGCAAATTGAAGCTCACCAAGGGCAGCTTCTATTGGCACTTCCGCAATCGCGACGATCTGCTGCGTTCCATGGTCGACTGGTGGCGTGAACAACAGTTGTCGTTCATCGCGCGGCTTGCCGAGCAGCAGGTCGACGATCCCGCCGGCCAGATCAGGGCCGTGATCGACTTCACCCAGCACACCGAGGACTCCCGGCACGACATCGCGATGCGCGAGTTCGCCCGCTTCAACAAGTGGGCGGCGCAGGCGGTGGCCACCGTCGATCAGCAACGCGTCGATTACCTCGCACGTCTGTTCCGTGCCGCCGAGTTCACCGATGAAGAGGCGCTGCTGCGGGCCCGCGCGCTCTACTTCTACCAGGTCGGTGAGTACACGACCTCGCTGGTGATCGACCCCGGCCTGCGCGATGCGCTCGCCGAGCGGCAGTTCAAGCTGCTGATCTGTCGTCCGTCGGATAGTTGAGCCGTCTGCCTTCGCCAGCCCGGCCCATACGGTACCGTATACAGTTCCGTACGCTACCGTCTGGGGCGGGATCGATCAAGTGAGAATTTCCGCCCTGGCGCCGTTGAAAATGTAAATTCTGGTGCGCGGCGCGGGCGCCTCCCCGTGGCCACCGCGGGCCCGGCGCTGACGGGCGGCGGAGCACCATGCCAGAATGACCGGATGCGCACCCCGACCTCATTCGCGACCCGCAGGACCTGCCTCGTCATCGCTGCGCTGTGCTGCGCCAGGGCCACGTCCGCGGCCGATGCCACGCAGCCCGCCCCGCGGCTCGGGGTCACACACGAATACGCCGGCCGGCTGATGGGCGTGGACTGCACCACCTGGACCGTGACCGCGCTGACCGCCGACGGCGGCACGCTCGCGACCTGCGGCGAACATCGGCTCGAGACGACTGGCGCGCACGACGGCAATGCGCTGCACGTGACCGATGCTGCGGGGCGCAAACTCGTCGAGTTCCGGCCGTTCGCGCCGGCCCTGAAGTTTCCGCTGACCCTCGGCGCCCACTGGCGCCAGGGCTACGCCGGCTTTACCGCGTTCAACAACCTGGTGTGGGACGGCGAGGCCCAGTGCCGCGTCGAGGCCTTCGAGCCCGTGACGGTTGGCGCCGGCACCTTCGACGCGTTTCGCATCGAGTGCCAGGACAAATGGATGGTGGGCCCGAAGAACGGCTTTACGCACGTGACGCGCTGGTACGCGCCGGCGGCGGAAATGATCGTGCGCCAAGTGCATCGTGAAGACCCCAAACGCTGGAACTTCGAACTGCTGCGGGTCGTCACGCCTGCGGCGCCGACCGCCGCGCCCACGATGACGCTGGAAGCGATCCCGAACCCCGGGCCACGCCCGACCTACGATCCGGCCGCACCGGACATTCTCGATCCCGACGAATACTGAGCCACCCACACCATGACCGATTCACACCAGGCCTGCGTCGACGAGGCCCTCGTTTCGCGCCGCTCCGTGCGCGCGTTCCTGCCGACCCCGGTGCCGCGCGCGAGCATCGAGGAGATCCTCCGTGTCGCGGCGCGCTCGGCGTCGGGCACGAACATCCAGCCCTGGCGCGTGCACGTGCTGACGGGCGCGAAGAAGGAAGCGCTGTCGGCAAAAGTGCTCGCCGCGTTCGACGACCCCGAAGCCGAACAGAAGTATCGCAGCGAGTTTCCAATCTATCCGAGCGAATGGGTGTCGCCGTTCATCGACCGGCGACGCAAGGTCGGCTGGGATCTCTACGGGCTGCTCGGCATCGGCAAAGGCGATCGCGAACGCACGCACCGCCAGCACGCGCGCAATTTCCGCTTCTTCGACGCGCCGGTCGGCCTGATCTTCACGATCCACCGCTCGCTCGGCTATGCGGCATGGATCGATTACGGCATGTTCCTCGGCAACGTGATGACCGCCGCGCGCGGCCACGGCCTGCACACCTGCCCGCAGTTCGCCTGGACGCAGTTCCACACGATCATCGGCGCTGAACTCGGGCTGCCGCCCGAGGAGAAAGTGCTGGTCGGCATGGCGCTCGGCCAGGAAGACACGACCGCCATCGAAAACAGCCTGCGCACGGAACGCGCGCCGCTCAGCGACTGGGTGGACTTCGGCGACGCGTGATCGCCCTGCGCAGCCCGCCCTGTAGGTGGGGCTGACGCAGGAAGCCCAACATCAGACGCAAGAGAATGGCAGCGGCGTCACAGCCCGAACCATGCAATCCATCGAATGCGTTTGTTCGACGAGCACCATGATTCCTCGTTCGCCGCAGCACTGCGTGTTGGTCTTCCCGTGTCAGTCCAAGCAACGTAGCCGCAAGCTTCCGGTCAGCCCGACATCGCCGTAGGTTGGGCTGACGCAGGAAGCCCAACACCAGCATCGACGCTGGAACAGACGGGGAAAGGAGACCTCGATGCGCTATTGGAGAGCCATTGCAGCTGGCGGCAGTTTTTTCTTTAGCGTGAATCTCGCGGACCGCCAGTCGGACTTGCTGGTCCGGCATGTCGATTCACTCCGCAATGTGATGCACACGATCAAGCGTGCGCTTCCGTTCTCTATCATGGCGATGGTAGTGCTGCCGGATCACTTGCACGCACTCTGGCAAATGCCGCCGGGCGACTCCGGCTACCCGCTCCGGTGGTCGCTGATCAAATCTGGCTTCTCACGCCAGATGACGAAGCGCGAGCAGGTGAGTGCGAGCCGCGCGGCCAAGCGGGAGCGCGGGATCTGGCAGCGACGCTATTGGGAACATCCGATTCGAGACGACGACGATCTCGCAAGGCACATCGATTACATTCATTACAATCCGGCGAAGCACGGGTGGGTGCGGGATCCGTGGGAATGGCCACATTCGAGCGTTCATCGCTACATTGCACGCGGCGAGCTGCCCGTGAATTGGTGTAAAGCGCCTGAAGAAGCGCTCACCGTCGGTGAGCGCTGCTGTTGGGCTTCCTGCGTCAGCCCAACCTACGAAGATTGACGCGGCGCCGATCAGCCCGTCAGGCGCGTCAGCGCTTCGCGGTACTTCGCGGCGGTCTTCTCGATGATCTCGGGCGGCAGGCGCGGGGCCGGTGCCTGTTTGTTCCAGTCGAGGGTTTCGAGGTAGTCGCGCACGAACTGCTTGTCGAAGGACGGCGGGCTCGTGCCGACCTGGTATTGATCCGACGGCCAGAAGCGCGAGGAATCCGGCGTCAGCACTTCGTCGATCAGCACGACCTCGCCGTTGCGGTCGATGCCGAATTCGAACTTGGTGTCGGCAATGATGATGCCGCGGGTCCGAGCATAGGCGGCTGCGTCCTTGTAGATGCGCAGCGCGAGCTCGCGCACCTTGTGCGCGTAATCACGGCCGAGCAGCGCCTCGCAGCGCGCGAAGTCGATGTTCTCGTCGTGTGTGCCCTGCTCGGCCTTCGTCGACGGCGTGAACAGCGGGGCCGGCAGTTGCTCCGCCTGGCGCATGCCCGGCGGCAGCGCGATGCCGCAGATCTCGCCGCTCTGCTGATAGTCCTTCCAGCCCGAGCCGATCAGGTAACCGCGCACCACCGCCTCGACCATCAGCGGCCGCAGGCGTTTGACGACCATGGCGCGACCTTCGAGCGGCGCGCGCTCGGCGGCGTCCGGCAGCACGTCCTCGAGCGTGAGCTTCGACAGCTGGTGCGGCACCAGATCCTCGAAATGCCGGAACCAGAACAGCGACATCGCCTGCAGCACGGCGCCCTTGCCCGGAATCGGGTCCGGCAGGATCACGTCGAAGGCCGACAGGCGATCGGTGGTGACGATCAGCAGGTGATCGTCGTTGACCGCGTAGATGTCGCGCACCTTCCCGCGGCCGAGCAACGGCAGGCTGGTCACGGAGGATTCGTACAGGGGCTGGTCGGCGTCAGTGGTCATGAACTCGGTTCCGGAGCTGGGTCAGTGACCGGGATTCTAGCAGCCTGCCTTCGCCCGGCGTTGCTTCCGGCGAGTCGAGCGTGGGCGTCCCGTTGACGCGGGTTCAGCCACCGAGAACACCGAGAACTCAGAGGGGAATGATGCACGACGAACGGTACGCCGCACACGCCGGTGCGCCTTCAGGCGTCCAAATCCGGCACGGCGCACTCAAAAAACCCTCGGTGTTCTCGGTGGCAAAAAAGCCCCGCTACAAAGGCACAGCATCCCGCGCCGGCCGCGCGATCTCGGGCAGATCGCCGGCGTCACCCATCGCGTGGCTCATCAGCAGGCGCTTGACCGGCGGCAGGCGGTTCGTGAGGTCGAGGCCGGCGCTGCGCAGCCAGCCGAGCGCCGGGTTGTCGGCGGTGAAGAGCCGGCTCAGGCGGTCGGTCGCTTCGAGCATCATCAGGACTTCGCCGCGGCGCCGGCGCTCGTAGCGCTGGAGCAGCGCGCGCGGGTAGCGGAGCGCGGCCGGGCCCGCGCGGTCGGCACACTCGGCGAGCACCGCGGCGTCGAGCAGGCCGACGTTCATGCCCTGCCCGGCCAGCGGATGCATCAGGTGCGCAGCGTCGCCGACCAACACGACGCGCTCCGCGCTGTACTGGCGCGCGTGGCGCCAGCGCAGCGGAAAGCGCAGCCGGCGGCTCGTCGAGAGCACCTCGCCCAGCGTGTGCTCGAAGGCTGCCGCGAGTGCATGACAGAACCCTGCATCGTCCTGGCCGACGGCGTGCGCCGCGTGGTCCTCGCGGGTCGACCAGATCACCGAGCACCAATGCGGATCGGGCAACGGCAGAAAGGCCAGCGGGCCGTCGGCGAGGAAGCGCTGGCGCGCCACGTGGCCGTGCGGTTCGGCCGTGCGCACATTGGCGACGACCGCCTGCTGCGCATATTCACGTGCCTCGACGTCGATGCCGACCAGACCGCGCAGGGCCGAATCGCCGCCGTCGCAGGCGGCGATGACGCGCGCGGTGACGCCGCGACCGGAGCCGAGCTGCAGGCTGATGCCCTCGGGCGCCGGCAGCAGCGTCTCGACGAGCCCCGGCTGCATGGTCAGCTGGCGGCGCGCGTGCAGGGCACCCTCGAGCGCCTGCTGCAGGTTCGAGAGTTCGACGATGTATCCGAGTTCGGGCCGGCCATTGTCGGCGGCGTCGAAGTCGATCGCCCCGCGGCGTTGGGCATCCCACACGTGCATGCCGTGGTAGGCCGTGATGCGCGCCTGGTCGAGCCGCTGCCAGGCGCCGATCGCCGACAGGATGCGGCGCGACGCCGGCGTCAGCGAATAGGTCCGCAGGTCGTAGGGTTCGTCGCGGGCGGGGTGACGTGCGACGCCGTCGATCAGCACCACGCTCGCGCCGGCATCGACCAGCAGGCACGCGAGCGTCGCACCGACGACGCCGCTGCCGACGACCGCGAAGTCGTGCGGCATCAGGCTTGCGGGGCGCGCAGCCATCGATTCGTCTCGCCGCGCAGGCCCATCAGGCGCCACATCAGCGCGCGCTTCAGCGGGGGCAGCAGATCGCAGGCCAGCAGCGCGGCGCCGCGCGCGACGTTCACCGGCCCCAGATCGAGGCCGAATACCCGCGCGAGGCCATCCGAAAACCGCGCAGTGCGGTCGTGATCGGGCCGGCGCCGCCGCGCATAGCCCTCGAGCACGGCGGTCGAAGCCGGATCCTCACCGCGCGCCAGCGCCATCTGCACACAGTCGAGCAGGGTCGCGACGTCGCGCAGCCCGAGATTCAGGCCCTGCGCCCCGTTCGGATGAATGGTGTTCGCCGCATTGCCGATGAGCACCGTGCGCGGCGCGTGCAGCGCCTGGGCGCGATTGAGGATCAGCGGGTGGCTGCGCCGTTCGCCGAGCGCCGAGAATCGGCCGAGGCGGCCGCCGAAGCGCTGCCTGACGTCGTGCAGGAACGCCTCGTCTGACAGGCGCATCAGGCCGGTGGCTTCGTCGGTGCGCGCGGCGCGCACGATGACCACGCGCGCGCCGCCGATGGGCAGCACCGCGAGCGGTCCTTCGCGGGTGAAGCGTTCGAACGCGGTGTCGGGCACCGGACGTTCGACGTCGGCATTCGCGACGATCGCCGTCTGCCCGTAATCGCGGCTCGTTGCGGCGATGTCGAAATGCCGTCGCACGGCCGAATGCAGGCCGTCGGCCGCGATCAGCAGACGCGCGGAAACGGCGGTCTGCGCCTGCCCGTCGCTGACGGTCAGCGTCACGGCGTCGGGGCCGGCGACGATGTCACCGACGGTCGACTGCCAGTAAGCGGTGCAGCCGGGCAGCGTCGTCAGCGCGGCATCGAGGCGGCCCAGCAGCTGGTCGGCCGGGCACACGTGCCCGAGCGCCGGCACGCCGACGTCCGCCGCACACAGGCGGGTCGAGCCGAACTGGCCGCGATCGGTGATGACGATGGTCTTCAGCGCGGTGGTGTGAGGGGCAAGCGTGGACCACAGGCCGAGGGTCGCGAGCAGACGCTGGGACGAGGGCGCGAGCGCGAGGCCCCGCACGTCGCGGCCCGGCGCGGCCGGCGTGCGCGATCGCGCATCGACGGTGGCGACGCTCAGGCCGAGGGTGTCGAGACCCACCGCCAGCGTCGCGCCGGCGAGCCCGGCACCGACGATGACGCAGTCGAACTCACGCGACACTGGCGAGCTGCATCACGGATTCGATCTCGGCCACCGACTTCGGCGCACCGTGGCTCAGGACATCGCGCCCGTCGGCGGTGACGAGGACATCGTCCTCGATACGCACGCCGATGTTCCACCAGCGCTTCGCGAGCCCCTTGATCGTCGGCGACAGGTACAGGCCCGGCTCGACCGTCGTCACCATGCCGGGCTCGAAGGTGCGCCATTCGTCACCGACCTTGTAGTCGCCGACGTCGTGCACGTCCATGCCGAGCCAGTGTCCAGTGCGATGCATGTAGTAGGGCCGGTACGCTTCCTCCTTGACGAGCGTGCGCCAGCGGCCCTTCAGAATGCCGACCTCGATCAGCCCCTTCGTGATCACCTCGACCGCCGCCTGGTGTGGTTCGTTCCAGTGATTGCCCGGCGCGACCTTGTCGATCGCCGCGAGCTGGGCTTCGAGCACGATCTCGTAGATTGCGCGCTGTTCGGGCGTGAAGCGGCCGTTGACCGGGAAGGTGCGGGTGATGTCGCTCGCGTAGTGATCGAGCTCGCAGCCGGCGTCGATCAGCAACAGATCGCCGTCGCCGAGCTGCTCGTTGTTCTCGTTGTAGTGCAGGATGCAGGTGTTGGCGCCGCCGCCGACGATGCTCGGATAGGCCGGTGCCCGGCTGCCATGGCGCATGAAGTTGTGCAGCAGTTCGGCCTCGATCTGGTACTCGAACACGCCCGGCTTGCAGATTTCCATCGCGCGACGGTGGGCGGCGGCCGATATCTGCGCCGCACGCCGCATCGTCTTGATCTCTTCACGGCTCTTGTACATCCGCATTTCGTGTACGTAATGGCCGACCGAGTTGAACTGGTCGGGCGCGTGCACGCCGGCGCGTCCCTTGCTCGTGACCCGGTTCAACCAGCCGACGAGGCGCTGGTCGAAGTCCTGGTAGCGTCCCATCGTGTAATAGATGCGTTCCTTGTTCTCGAGCAGGCCCGGCAGGATGTCGTCGAGATCCGAGATCGGAAACGCGTCGTCCGCGCCGTAGAGTTCGCAGGCGCCCTCGAGCCCGGCGCGACGACCATGCCAGGTCTCGGCTTCGGGGTCCTTCTCGCGGCAGAACAGGATGTACTCGCCCTGCGGCCGGTTCGGCACCAGCACCATCACCGCCTCGGGCTCCGGAAAGCCCGTCAGGTAGTGGAAGTCGCTGTCGGAACGGAACGGGTAGTAGACGTCGCGGTTCCGGATGCGCTCCGGCGCCGTCGGCTGGATGGCGATGCCGCCACCGTCGACGATGTCCATCAGTTTCTTGCGGCGGCGGGCGAACTCTCTCTTGTCCATGGGACCTCAGTGCAGGCTGGGCTGGGGATCGGCAAACAGGCTGCGGAACTCTTCGTGCAGCATCATCGCGCCCATGCGGGCGTACTCGACGACTTCGAAGAACGCGCGTTCGCCCTCGTCGCCCTGCGCATCGACCGCCGAGACCTGGCCAATCTTGTAGAGGTCGCGCAGGAATTCACGGCCTTCGGCGTTCAGCCGGGCGCCCGCGCCATGCAGGCCGAAACCGGACAGAAAGCCGCGACACCAGGCGCCGAGCGCGATCGCACGCAGGCTCAGGGGCGCTGATTCGTCCGGCAGCAGCAGGTCGAAGCCGAAATCGTCTTCTTTCAGGGCGCGGATGGTCGAGGCCACCATCGCCAGCAGCGCACTGGTCTGCGGCAGATCGGACAGGCGCTGTGCCGGCGCATAGCCGAGCACGTGTCGCAGCCAGGCATCGCCGTCGAAGGGTTCCGGATTGCAGAGCATGCCGCACAGCATGCCGTGGCTCTCGGCGGCCTCGACGTCGGAAGTCAGTTCGCGCAGGGATTGCGCGACGGATTCATACAGGGCGCGTTCGGGGCGGCTGGACATGGCGCGCGGACTCCTTGCCAAGAGTGGCAATTATCACACGACTGTACGACCCGCAGAAGCAGGAGGATCCCGGACCGGGCTGCTGACCGACGGTCCTGATGTCCCGTTGACCCGGTCTGAGGCCGGCTCTATATTGCGTTTTAGATACAGGCGTGTGCGTCACTGGCGCGAGCACGCAACAGCATGGCAACGATCTTGAAAGAAAAGCTGGACATCGCATCGCTGGAGAGCCGGGTGGATGAACTCATCCGCACGATTGACTCTCTCCAGCATGAGAACGAAGCACTGCGCAACCAGCAGGCCGTGCTGGCGGCGGAGCGCGCCACGCTGATCGAAAAAACAGAACAGGCCAGAAGCCGCGTCGAAGCCATGATCGCGCGTCTCAAGGCCATGGAAACCCGCTGACCAATCCCGCCTCACCCACGGGCTGGCCGGCTCACACAACGCTTCGAATTGCAGCCCCGTCCGGATGCTGCCCCGTCGCCTATGGAGGCACAGCGCGCATGAGTTCATCGGTCAAGCCCATTACGGTGACGATCATGGACAAGGAGTATGTCGTCGGCTGCGCCGAGGACGAACGCGAGTCCCTGTTTGCCAGCGTCGAATTCCTGAACCGCAAACTGCGCGAACAGCGCGACAGCGGCAAGGTCATCGGCAGTGAGCGCGTGGCCGTGATGGCGGCGCTGAACATCGCGCATGAATATCTCGACTACCGCCGCCGCAATGACAATGTCGCGAATGACATCGGCGATGGCATCGAACGCATCCAGCGCAAGATCCAGTCCGCGCTCTCGCGCGGCGACGTGCACGAGATGTCGAGGCCGTCACACGGCACGAACTGAGGATTCACGCTAGAATGCGGCCAGGTGTCCTCTGCGGTGTTCGCCAGGGGCTGAAAATCCTTGAGCCGATAATTTATCGCAACAGGGACTGATCTGGCATCGATGTTGTGCATGTCCGCCTCGCTGCGGAAAGCCTGAATCGCTCCGAGAAGTTCCAATCTTGAGCCATTGGTTCAAGATTACAGCCCGCAGCGGCATTGTGGAGGGCACCCCTTTTTCAGGGCGTTTCGGCATGACGGTTCGTCACTGGTTGATGAAGAGCGAGCCCGAGACTTTCAGTCTCGATCATCTCGCGCAGATGCCGAAGCGCACCACGATGTGGGATGGCGTGCGCAACTACCAGGCGCGCAACATGATCCGCGACGACATGCGCGTCGGCGATCTCGTGTTCTTCTATCATTCGAACTGCGCGGAGCCCGGCATCGTCGGCCTGTGCGAAGTCGCGCGCGCCGCCTACCCCGATCCGTCCGCTTTCGATCCGTCGAGCCCCTACCACGATCCGCAGAGCGATCCGGCGAATCCACGCTGGTATGTCGTCGACGTGAAGCTCAAACGCCGTCTGAAGCGCAACATCACGCTGGGCGAACTGAAGGCCGCTTCCCCGCTCGCCGACATGGCCCTCGTGCGTCGCGGCAACCGCCTGTCCGTGATGCCGGTCACGGCGGATGAATGGGACTTCATTCTGTCGCTCGAATAGTGGCGCGGTGGCTGCACCGTGGGGTGGCCGGGCGCATGGCAGCCACCGGGAACTTCAGGGAAGAATGAGTTGGGCCGGGTCCGTAGGTCGGGCTTCCTGCGTCAACCCGACCTACGAGCCCCAAGCCCTTTGCTATCTCCGTATTCTCTGTGGCAAAAGAAGCTCAAGGGGAGGCACAACGCATGAAATCATCGATGCTCAAGCTGCTGGGCCTGCTGGTGGTCTTGATCGGGGGTGGTGAGGCGGTCGCACGATACGGGCTCGGCGTGGTGCCTGGGCCGCTGGTGGCGGACGACACGCTGACGGCGTCGCTCGGCAGGTTCGTCGAGTTCGATCGCACGCTGGGCGTGCGTTACAAGCCGAATGTCGACGTGCTGCTCGACGCTCCCAGCGGCGACTTCTCAATCCTCTTCAAGACCAACGAAATCGGACTGCGCGATCGGCCGATGGGCACGCACCTGCGCAGCGAACTGAAGTTCCTGGTGCTCGGCGACGAGTTCGTCGAAGGCTGGGGCACGGACATCGACGAAACGATGGTCGTCAACGCGCAGCGGCTCATCAACGAGAAGACCGCGCTCAAGCCGCCCGTACGGCTCGTGATCGGCGGCAAGTCCGGCTACGGCGCCGCGCAGAACCTGTTGATGGCACGTCGTCTCGTCGACGACCTGAAGCCGCGCGGGATCGTGTTCGTCTACAGCCCGCTGATGCCGCAGGCTGATCACCAGTTCCTCGCGCACGCGCAGCTCGAGGAGGGGCTCGCCACGGGTCTCGACGACGCGGCTGCGCAAAACCCGCAACTGCCGCACGCGGCCGATCGGCCGCGCAACGCCGGGAACCCGTTTCGTGCGCTGGCGCCGCGCAGCGCACTCGCACGCTGGCTCGCCACGCAATGGTCGACCCGACAGATGACCGGCGATCACCCGCCCGGCGATCCGCTTCGCGATCGGCTGGCCGGCATGCGCGGTGACGACGCGACACTCGAGGCCACGCTGGCGCCGACGCTGCGACACATCCAGGCGATTGCCGCACTGGCGCAGGCGCGCGATCTGCCGTTCATGCTGATTCATCTGCCGCTGGCACCGCAGATTGCGGCTGACGAATGGCCGGCCGGCCGCGCCCTGTTCGGCGTGCCGGCCACGCAACAGCCGGCACCCGATGCGGCTATCGTCAGCGCTTTCTGCACAGCACAGGCGCTGCGTTGCCTTGCACTGCATGACGTCCTCGCGGAGGCCGCTGCCGCGCCGGATACGCTACCGCTGTATCACGCCAACGAGCTGGGCCTGACCGTCGACGGCAGCCGCCTGCTCGGCGTGTGGCTGGGCAATACCCTGTTCGACTGGCTGGGCGAACTGAAGCTGCGTTGACGCGCGGGCCGGCAAGTCCGGTGTCGGCCACCCCGGCCTCGCGTCCTTCACACCATCTGCGCCGGATTCACCCAGGCGTCGAACTGCGCCGCGGTCACGTGTCCGAGCGCCACGGCCGCCTCGCGCAAGGTCGTGCCGTCGCGATGGGCGCGATGCGCGATCTCCGCCGCGCGGTCATATCCGATATGCGGATTCAGCGCGGTCACCAGCATCAGTGACCGTTCGAGCAGTTCGGCGATGCGCGCGCGATCGGGTTCGATACCGCGCGCGCAGTGCACGTCGAAACTCGCCATGCCATCGGCGAGCAGGCGCAGACTCTGCACCACGAGGCGGGCAATCAGCGGCTTGTAGACGTTGAGCTCGAACTGCCCGCCCGCCGCCGCCATCGTCAGCGCGACATCGTTGCCGAACACCTGACAGCAGATCATCGACAGCGCCTCGCACTGCGTGGGATTGACCTTGCCCGGCATGATCGAACTGCCGGGTTCGTTCGGCGGCAGGCGCAGTTCACCGAGGCCGGCGCGCGGACCCGATGCCAGCCAGCGCACGTCGTTGACGATTTTCATCAGGCTCGCCGCCAGCACTTTCAGCGCACCGTGGGCGCCGAGCAGCTCATCGTGCGCGGCCAGCGCGCTGAAACGGTTGTCGGCAATCGCGAACGCGTGGCCGGTGTCCGCCGCGAGCCGCGCGGCGACGGCCGCGCCGAAGCCCGGCGGCGCATTCAGGCCGGTGCCGACCGCAGTGCCGCCGATCGCCAGTTTCAGCAGCGGCTTCAGGGTCGCGAGCAGCGCCTGTTCTGCGTGTGCGAGCTGGGCGGCCCAGCCCGAGATCTCCTGGCCCAGCGTCAACGGCGTCGCGTCCTGCAGGTGCGTGCGGCCAATCTTGACGATAGCGGCACAGGCGACGGCCTTCGTCTCGAGCGTGGCGCGCAGTGTCCGCAACGCCGGCAGCAGCCGGGCATGCGCAGCGACGACGACGGCAAGGTGCATCGCGGTCGGAAACACATCGTTGGTCGACTGGCCGAGATTGACATGATCGTTCGGGTGCACGATGCGCGCCGCGCCGCGGCCGCCACCGAGCAGCTCGGACGCGCGATTCGCGAGCACTTCGTTGACGTTCATGTGCGACTGCGTACCGGAACCGGATTGCCAGACACTCAGCGGAAAGGCATCGGCATGCAAGCCGCCCAGCAGTTCATCGGCGGCCGTGACGATCGCGCGGGCGATGTCGGGCGGCAAGGCGCCGGCGGCCTCATGGCTCGCCGCCGCGGCGCGTTTCACCTGCACGAGCGCGAGCAGCAGTTCGCGCGGCATGCGCTCGTCGCCGATGTCGAAGTGATACAGGGCGCGCGCGGTCTGCGCGCCCCAGAGGGCCCCGGCCGGCACCTCGATGGCGCCGAGCGAGTCGCGTTCGGTTCGCGTGGTGTGCATGGCCCGATCTCCGCTGCGGGCCGCGCCGGTATCGGCGCGGTTCCCTGCACGCAGTGTAGGCCTGAGTGGCGCGTATCGCGCCTGTATCGGTCGCTTGCAGCGTCAGCGGTGAGGCCGGAGATCAGCAGGCGGCGCGGGTTGATCGCCCGCGCCGCCAGGTCCCGTCGAGATCAGCGGTGCCCGTTGCGCACCGCAGTTGCGGACTTGTCCTCGTGCAGGCTGGTGTGGACGATCGCACCGATCACCGCCACCACCGCCAGCGCGAGCCAGAACATCAGGACACCGCCCGAGCCGGCAGACGTGTAGTAAGCGCTCGCGCCTTCCCAGGTACTGATTGGACTCCCCATGACATTGCTCCTGTCGAAGATTGAATGGTCGCGTTCAGACTGCCTGCGCCGGCACGCCCGCCGGGGCGGCGGACGGCGCGCGCGGCGACGGTGCCGTGGCCGGCACCGATTCCGGGTAGGGCAGCGCGGGCAGTTCGGCCGCATCGAGGCCCAGCAGTTCGCTTTCCGGCGCAACGCGCAGCAGCCCGACCTGCTTCAGCATCAGCGATGCCAGGTAACCCGTGCCGAAGCCGAGCCCCGCCATCACCAGCGCACCACCCAGCTGGCCCATGAAGCTCGTCGCCGGCGCATCGATGTGCGGGTAACCGCTGGCAAAGATGCCAAGCGCGAGGATGCCCCAGGTGCCCGCTCCCGCGTGCACCGCGAACGCACCCACCGCATCGTCGAGCTTGAAGCGCTTTTCGAGCAGATCGCCGAGCGGCTTGATGAGGCCGCCGCCGACGAGCGCGATCACGAACGCGAGTGGCGGAAAGTACAGCTCGAGGCCGGGCGCGGCGGAGATGATGCCGGCGAGGCCACCGGACATCATCCAGAACGGACTGCCGCGGCTGACGACGAAGGCGCCGATCACACCACCCGCAAAACCCATCAGCGTGTTGAAGGCGAACGCGGACAGCGTGGCGGGCGTGTTGTAGATCGTGACCCACTGCGCGCCGGTCTTGTAGATGATGCAACCGCCGAGGAAACCGAAGAACCCGACGATGATCATCATCAGGCCGATGGTGGTCATCGGCATGCTGTGGCCGGGTAGATCGTTCGCGCTGCCGTCGGCGTTGAACTTGCCGAGCCGGGGCCCGAGGTTCATCACGACGCCGAGCGTGAACCAGCCGGCGATCATGTGCACGCAGCCGGCAGCTGCCGTGTCATGGAAGCCCCACTTCATCGTGAGCCAGCCGGTCGGATGCCAGCCCCACGAGGCGGCGAGGATCCATACCACCGAGCCCAGCAGGATCGCGAGCAGGATGAACCCGCTGATGCGGATACGCTCGATGACCGCACCGGACATGATCGACGCAGTGGTCGCCGCGAACATCGTGAACGCCGCCCAGAACACACCGGTCGCGTTGTCCGTGAGATTGGGCCCCATCGAGGCGCTCCACGGAATGCCGGCGGCACCGGACGCGAAGTCGGGCGCGAACCCGTTCGGCATCGCGAGATAGATCCACCAGCCGAAGAAGAAGAAGGTCGGCACGATGAACGCAAAGGCGAGAATGTTCTTCACCGCCGAGGCGAGCGTGTTCTTGACTCTGGACGCGCCCATTTCATAGGCGAGGAAGCCGGCGTGGATGAGGATCATCACCGCCGTGCACCACCAATAGAAAATTTCCATATTGATGGCGCCGGACATCTCGATCATTTTCTGCAGTTCTTCAGGACTCATGACACCCCCCAGTGCGGACCCATTGAATGGTCGAGCCCTCGCAAAAGTTGCGCCAGCGGCTTAAGTCACTGATCCCGGCCGAAATGCGCGTGACAGACCCATCCTGAACGCGCCGTCCTGGGGCGGCGGAGACGGCCCGACCCCAGCTTGGCGCACCCGGGCGGCTCGCCGGCGACCCTTTCTTTCCACCGCAGCTGGCCGCCCGTGCACGCCCTGTGCGCGGTTGCGTACCGACGCCGGCGGGGGCTTTGGCGATCATGCGCTACGGTCCTGGCAGCGATCGTCCTCGCGCCGCCAACCGCGCCCCAGGTGTCCGTAACGGTTCGTGCGCGAACCCGGAGTAACGAAGCAATGAATGCAAAACAGGGCCTGGTGATTGCGGTCCTCGTGCTGGCGACGACCGTCGTCGCGCGCTGGTCGGTGACCCGCGGCAACGATGAACACGAAGCGATCGGCGTACACGGCGAGCAGGTGTTCCGCCTGCAGAACGCCGTCATCAGCCGGCTGATTGACGCCGGCGAAACCGACATCCCGCCGTCCCCGCGTGACAGCGCAGCCCTGCTGGCCGCGGAGGATCGCATCGTCAGCGATTGCCGCCATCTGAACGAGGCGGCGAGTCTCAGTGCCGGGGGCGGCGAGCCGGGCCTGTCATTGCAGCTGAGGGTGCTGGATTCGCTCGACACCTGCGAAGCCGCCGCGCTGGCGGTCCGCGCGCAGATGGATGCGGAGCCGTCCGCGTTGCGCGCATCGCTGCCCTAGCGTCGCGGACCTGACAAGCCGGAAAAAAATGGTGCGGCCCTAGTCTGCGCGGCACACGCGCAACGAGGCTGGCGCTGGCTGTCCATCAATCCTCACCGAAGGCGAGCGCCTCTCGGCCGTGCGCTCGCCGCAGGCGGCGACAGCAGGGCGTCACCTGCCTGCTAAGCGCCCTGGCGCACGGTGCTGCATCGCCCGAGCGCACAAGCTGCCCGCGCAGAATCAGACGGCCCGCTCTCCCGCCGGCCGACCACCATCGACGGGTCGCGCGCAGGCGTCGGCGACCCGCACAAGGAAACTCCCCATGACTTTTCCGACCTTGCGACACTCTCTCGCGGTGACGACGCTGCTCGTCGCCGGCATGACTTCCGCCCAGGCCACGACCGTGGCGCTCGATGAAGTAGGCGCCTTCAGTGGCCTCGGCGCGATCGTCTATGACTTCACGACCACGGTGACCGGGACGTACGACGTGAACCTTTACGACCTGGGCGCGCTGGTGCCCGGCAGCGCAACGCCGTTCACGGCGCTGCATGCCTTGATCAATCCGGTGAACCTGCTGGTGGAGACCGTGCCGGGCGCGGCCTGGGCCACGGGCTCGTTCTTTGCGCTTGCCGGCACGTCGTTCACGGCGCTGGTCAGCGGCTACGAGCCTGACGGGCTGCTGTCCGGCAAGTACGCCATCAATGTGCAGAGCGTGGCCTCAGCCTCGCCGGTGCCGTTGCCAATGCCGCTGCTGTTGCTGGGGTCGGCGTTGACCGGCGTGCTGGCGCTGCGGCGCCGTCAGGCGGCGACAATCTGAAGGGACAGATCGCTCTCTCTCGCACGAGAAAGGGCGGCCTCACCGGCCACCCGGATGCAGACTCAGCCCGCCGCGACTTTCGCCGACTGCTTGCGCTCGGCCGCCGACCCTTCGTACACGAACACCGGGTCGTCGAGATCGATGGCCGGAATGACTTCCTTCTCGAGCCAGTAATCCTGCGTGTGCTGCCACTCCGGCTTCGCACCGCGCTTCGGCAGCAGGTGCATGCCGCGCAACAGGTAACCCGGGTTGAAATTCTCCGTGTCAATCCACGGCAGCAATTCCATGTCCTTCTCTTCCGGGCGCAGCGCGACGGAAACCTTGGTCACGCCTTTTTCGTCCATGTGCTTCAGCAGTCGGCAGACGAAGTCGGACAGCAGATCGGAGCGCAACGTCCAGCTCGCGCGGAAGTAGCCGAACACCCACAGCAGATTCGGCATGCCGGTGAACATCATGCCGTGATAGGTCACGGTGTCGGCGAAGTTGAGCGGCTTGCCGTCGATCGTGAACTTGATGTCGCCGAGCGCGGACAGATTGAAGCCCGTGGCGGTGACGATGATGTCGGCTTCGAGCTCCTGACCGGACTTCAGCAGAATGCCCTTGTCGGTGAAGCGTTCGATTTCGTCGGTGACCATGCTCGCCTTGCCGGCGGTGATCCCCTTGAAGAGATCGCCTTCAGGCACGAAGGCGATGCGCTGACGCCACGGCCGGTAAGTGGGTGTGAAGTGCTTGTCGACGTCATAGTCCGGGCCGAGGTAGGCGCGGACGCCGGCGAGCAATTCCTCGCGCAGCTTGTCGGGCTCCTCGAAGGATCGGCGCGTCAGCTGTTTGAAGTCGTCGAGAATCTTGCGACGCACGATCTCGTGCACCCATTCCTCGGGGACTTCGAGCTTGCGCAGCATGTTCGCGAGTTCGTTCTGATTGATGCCCGGCACGAAGTAGGTCGGCGAGCGCTGCAGCACCGTCACGTGTTCGCAGTCGGCGGCAATCGCGGGTACCACGGTGGCCGTGGTCGCGCCGGATCCGATCACGACGACCTTCTTGCCCTTGTAATCGAGATCTTCGGGCCAGGTCTGCGGATGGACGATCTGTCCCTTGAAGTCTTTCATGCCCGGCCATTCGGGCGTGTAGCCTTCCGAATGCCGGTAGTAGCCCTGGCACATCCACAGGAAGTTCGCGGTGAACGTGAGCTGTTCGCCGGTATCCGTGCGCTGGGCTTCGATGGTCCACAGGCTGTCTTCGCTCGACCAGCTTGCATTCAGAATCTTGTGCTTGTAACGGATGTGCTGATCGAGCTTGTTCTCTTCGATCACTTCGCCCATGTAGTCGCGGATGGCGCTGGCGCTCGCGATCGGCGGGCCAATCCATGGCTTGAAGCGGTAGCCGAAGGTGTAGAGATCGCTGTCGGACCGGATGCCGGGATACTTGTGCATCAGCCAGGTGCCGCCGAAGCTCTCGAGGGCTTCGAGCACGACGAATGTCTTGTCCGGGCATTGCTGGGTCAGGTGATACGCACCACCCACGCCTGAAATGCCGGCGCCGACGATCAGGACGTCGAAGTGTTCGGCGGGCTTGGTCTTGGGCAGGTGCTTGGAGGCTGAGACATTCATGGTTTTATTTCCCCTGTGGTCGACGGAGGCCAGTCTGCGGATCGGGGGCTGACGCACCCGTGATCTGGATCAAGACCGCCGGGTTTGCTGCGTGGCAGCAACCAAGCGTTCGGCAGACGACACTGACAGACAACGATACCGGATCGCAGGGCGCTCGCCCGTCTTCGATCGCAAACATCGATGACGGCGCGCCCGTCACCGGCTGTCGGGCGCAGGCCACCATGCCGGGTCGCGCTTGCCGACGAAACTCGCGAAGCCTTCGGCCGCTTCGGCCGTCTGGCGTTTCGCGGCATGCGAACGCACGAGTTCGGCGAAGCGTTCTTCCGTCATCAGCGATCCCGCGCAGCGCATCACATCGCGCTTGGTCTGCGCGACGGCCTTCGGCGCCGCCATGAGGATGGCCTCGATGATCGGGGCTGCCGCTGCATCGAGTTCGCCCGGTTCGCAGATCTCGTGCACAAGGCCGATGCGCTGCGCCTGGGCGGCGTCGAAGCGCTCGCAGGTCACCGCGTAGCGCCGCACCTGGCGTTCACCGATGGCGGCGTTCAGCTGCGGAAAGATCACGCTCGCGAACAGGCCCCAGCGCGCTTCGCTGATCGCGAAGCTCGCGTCGCGCGTGGCGATCACCACGTCGCAGGCGGCGGCGACCCCGGTGCCGCCGCCAATGCAGGCGCCGTGGATCAGCGCGATCGTCGGCTTCGGAAACTCGTTGAGCCCGCGCACGACCAGCGCGGTGCGCCGCGAAGTCTCGACATTCGCCGCCTCGTCCTGCGCGGCGACGGCGCCGAGCCAGTTCAGATCGGCGCCGGCCTGGAAGTGGCGGCCGTTGCCGCGAATGACGACGACACGCACACGCGGATCGCCCGCCAGGGCGCCGCACGTCGTGAGCAGGGCGTCGACGAGTTCGGCGTTGTAGGCGTTGTTCTTGTCGGGGCGGTTCAGCGTGACGCGGGCGATGCCGCGCGCGTCGACGTCGCAGAGGACGACGGGTTCGGTCATGGCGGACTCCTCGGTTTGGACAGACGGGCGCTGACGGCGGACACGCGGCGCCCGGTGGCGCCGTCAGACTAAGGGGCGGACACGCCGCCGTCGACCGGGTTCGCCGCCGCGGCGGCACGCGCCGCCGCCCGTTTCTGCTTCATCCAGCGCAGGATCCAAACGCCGACCGCCCAGTCGAAGCCGATGCACATCGGCGCATACCAGGGCGGCAGCACGGTGTGGGCGAGGTCGACATGAAACGCATCCCACATGCTGTGCAGGATGTAGCCGGCGGCGAGCCACGCCTCACCGCCGGCGAGCCCGGTGATGGCGAGCCCGAAGAAGCCGAACGAGGCGAGGATTTCGAGCACATCGCCGGGTGCGCCGCGACTGAGGGCCGGGCCGACGTAGACCGCCGCGATGTACACCAGCGCCGTGCAGTAGATGGCGTTTGCGTGGCGCCGGCACCAGCGGTGCACGACGAAGCAGAAGGCAGCGCCGGCGAGCACGCCGAGCAGCAGGGCATAACCAAAATTCACGGGTGATTTCCTGATGGGCACGAACAAGATTCGGGAGTGACGGTCATGGTACGTCACGGCACGCGACACCGCTCACCATGCGCGAGACGGGCACCCGCGCACGGTTCTCGAATCGCGTTCGCGCTCAGCCGGCGTCCGGATCAAGTTCGACGTCGAGTTCAGCGAGCACATTCAGGTCCGTCATCAGGCGCGCCCAGCGCGCGCTGCCGAGCGTGTCCTCGAGTGTGCGCTGTGCGGACTGCCAGGCCGGCAGCGCGGCCTCGACGGAGCGGAAGCCCGTGGCGGTCAGGCGCACGAGCCGGGAGCGCTTGTCTGCCGCGCCCACGATCTCCAGGTGACCGCTGCGCTCGAGCGGTTGAAGGTTCCGGGTGAGCGTAGTGCGGTCGGTCTTCAGCACCCGCGCGAGTTTCGTGACGGGCACGTCGGGCAGGTAATAGAGCCGGATCAGCAGAGACAGCTGCGCGATACCGATATCGACGTCCTTGAGGTGCCGTTCGTAGAACCTCGAGACGGAGCGATTCGCCGCGCGCATGACCTCGGCAAAGCACAGGTGCGGTCGCTGCCGGGCTTCTTCGAGAAAGATTGAAGTGTGGCGCTTGCGTTCCATTTAGGTGTATGTACACTTAATTGCGTCATTCATCCAGCCGGACAGGCATCTGGTATTCGAGTTCCGGCCCCAATCGCGGAGATCCCCGATGCCTGGCAGCCCGTTTCTTGCCCCTGCCATCCGCCTGTTCAAACGCCTCGAGCGCAAGCCGGCGGACCCCGACACGAGCACCCGCAAGGTCCTCTGCGGCAGCTGTGACATTGCGTGCAGCGTCGTCGCTGAAGTCAGACGCGGCCGCGTGACGCGCATCCGTTCTTCCGACAACCCGCTGTTCAAGGACAACATCTGCATCAAGGGCGTCGTCGCACCCAAAGGCTTCGCGCATCCCGACCGAATTCTATATCCGATGAAACGGGTCGGCGAACGCGGCTCGGGGCAGTGGACGCGCGTGTCGTGGGACGAAGCGATGGGCGAGATCGGCGAGCGCCTGAAACGAGTCATCGCGGGGCACGGGCCGGAAGCCTGGGCGGTGTCGACCAGCCAGTGGAACACCGGCACCGATCACGGGCTTGGCCGCCGCGTGATGAACCACGTCGGTTCACCGAACTGGATCAGCGGGGTCGCCCTGTGCGCCGGCAACACGGCGGCGATCAATCGCATGAGCTACGGCTGGTATCCGTGGCCCGATTACGACAACACCCGCTGCATCGTGCTGTTCGGCCACAACCCGAAGCGCGACAGCTGGGTGCCGATCCACAACGCCATCGAACGTGCGCGCGCCCGCGGGGCGCGGCTCATCGTGCTCGATCCAAGGCGCAGTGAAAAAGCGGAACTGGCCGATCTGTGGTTGCCGCTGAAGGTCGGCAGCGATGCCGCGATGTGCTTCGGCTGGCTGAAGGTGATCTTCGACGAAGGCCTCTACGATCGCAGGTTCGTCGCCGACTGGACCGTCGGCTTCGACGCCCTGCGCGCGCGGGTCGACGAGTTCCCGCTCGATCGCGTGGCGCAGCTCACCGGCTGTCGTGAGGAGGACATCGCGCGGGCAGCCCGGATGTACGCAACGCAGGGGCCGTCGATCATCCCATGGACCCCGATCACCGATCAGCAACGCAACAGCACCTCCGCGATTCGTCTGCAGACGATCCTGCGCGCGGTCTGCGGCTATGTCGACGTGCCGGGTGGCGAAGCACTGCAGGGTTTCCATCCGTCAATCGTGCCCGAATCCGACATCGAGATGCACGAAGTCCTGAGCGAGGCGCAGAAGGCCAAACAGCTCGGATCGGATCGCCACCCGGCGTTCACGTATCGTGGCCAGGCGGCGCTCGGCGAGCCGATGAAGCGCGTGTGGGGCCGGACTTATGCCAACCAGGTCACTGGCTGCTACATGGCGAACCCGACCGCGACCTTCCGCGCGATGGCGGGCGACGGCCCGTATCCCGTCAAGGCCTTTTTCGCCCTCGGCAACAACACGCTGCTGAGCTATGCCAACATGCCGCTGATCCTGAAGGCCATGCTGAACCAGGATCTGATCGTCGTGCAGGAACACATGATGACGCCGACCGCGCAGCTCGCCGATTTCGTGCTGCCCGGCGACGCGTGGACCGAGCGACCGTGGCTGTGGGACGCCTACGGCTGGCTGTCGGTCTATCGCCCCTCGCAGCAGGCGATGGAACCACCGGGCGAATGCAGGAGCACCTTCGAGTTCTGGAAGCTGACGGCGGCCGCACTCGACATGCCGGAGGTCGTGCCGTGGGCAAGCCTCAACGAATTTTACGACTGGCGCCTGGCCAAACTCGGCATCGGTTTCGATGAATTCGCCGCGACCTATGAGCTGCATGCCGGCAAGCGCGAGTGGAAGAAATATCTCACCACCGGTTTCGCGACCCCGAGCGGCAAGGTCGAACTCGAGTCCTCGGTGCTGCGCGATCTCGGCTTCGATCCCCTGCCCTATTTCCGCGAGGATCCCGCGCCGGACCCGGACTACCCGCTGACGATGTTCACCGGCGTACGGGAAGGCGAGTACTTTCAGACCGGCGGGCGCCACATTCCAGAGATGCGTGAGCGCAAGCCCGAGCCGAATCTCTTCGTCAGCGCCGGCACCGCGGCAGCGACGCAGATCGTCGACGGCGAATGGGTCCACGTCGAAACCATGCTCGGGCGCGTGACGATGCAGGTAAAGGTGCAGGACAGCATGCCGGACGGCCTCGTGCGCGTGCCGCACGGCTGGTGGAAACCGGAGACCGCACAGGGACTCGTCGAGGGCCTCTCCAGCGCGCTCGTCCATGCCGATTCGATGCTGTGTCGCGATGACGACGACTATCTCGATCGCGAACAGGGGATCCCGCATCTCAAGGGTGCGCCCTGCCGCATCGTCAAGCTCACCGCTGACGCACCGTGAACCGGGGTGAATGGCAGCGCCGCGCGATGGCGGCGCTTGGTTACTGGTTGGCACGGCGCGGATCGCGCCAGGGCAATGTCATCGACCGCCTCGCGTGCCGCGTGCTGGAACGCCTGTTGCGCTTCGACTTCGATCTCGAGGATCGCGTGCGGCACGATCGCGGCTACGATCCGGACGAACTCGAACGCTATCAGCGCGCGGGGTCCGATGGACGCAAGTAGGTTGGGCTGACGAAGGAAGCCCAACATGGACGCGTCCAGTGCCGCCGGTTTCGCGCCGCAGAAGGAGTCGTCACGGCTAGCTGCGAACGTACGGCAAACACACGCCCACTCACCGCGTCTCCGTGTTCTCTGTGTTCTCCGTGGCAGCGCGAAGCGCGAATCCGTGTTGCCGGGGGCGCAGACGTTGGGCTTCCTGCGTCAGCCCAACCTGCGCCATCAGCCCGCCAGAAAATCCACCACCATCCGGTTGAAGCGTTCCGCGTGTTCCCACTGCGCCCAGTGACCGCAGCGCCCGAACACGTGGAAATCGGCATTCGGCAGACCGGCGACTAGCCGCAGGCCGGCGTCGAGGGGCACGAAGCGATCGTCGCGGCCCCAGATCACGAGCACGGGCTGCGTGACCTCGCCGAGGCGCGCGCTGACGTCCGGGTACTGCTTCGGGTTCTGCTCCTGGCTCTTCACGAAGTTCACGAGATGCTCGCGGCGCGACAGCATGTTGTCGAGGCGTAATTGGTAGAGATCCTCGGTGAGGCTGCTCGGGTCGTAGACGAACACCGCCATCATGCGCTTCAGGTTCTCGATCGACGGATCGCGATACAGCGCGTTCAGCAGTTTGATGCCTTCGGTCGGCATCGGCATGAACGGGCTGGCCCCGCCGGTGCCGCCGCCCATCAGCACGAGTTTGCCGACGCGGTCGGGATGCGTCAGCGTGTACATCATCGCGCTGTGCGCGCCCATCGAATTGCCGACGAGATGAATCCTGCCCAGGCCCAGCGCGTCGACGAGGCCGGCGAGCGCGCGCGCGTTCAACTCGGAGCGCGCACCGGTGCAGACGACAGGATCGCTCTTCGACCAACCCGGGCAGTCCATCAGGATCACGCGGTAACCGGCGTCGGTCAGCGGGCCGGCATTGCGGCTGAAATTCGCCCAGCTGCTCGCGCCGGGGCCGGACCCGTGGAGCATCACGACGGTGCCGGCGGCCGCGATGCCGAGATCGTTGTAGTGCAGGCGCAGATCGAGATCGCCCGCTTTCACCTGGACGAAACGGCTGCTGTCGGCTTCTGTGGGTGTGGTCATGTTGGGGTCCTCGAATCTGCTCAGACAAAAATGGCGGCGACGCTGCCGAGACCTTCGATGTGGGCCTCGAAACGTGCCGGCGCGGTGACGGCGACCATCGGCCCGAGCGCGCCGGTCAGCACGATGTCGCCAGCCTGCAACGGGCGACCGCAGCGGACCATCACGTCGGCGAGCCAGGCAGCGGCCGTCAGCGGACTGCCGAGACAGGCGCGGCCGCTGCCACTGGAGACGATGTCGTTGCCACGCACCATGCGCATCGCGCAGGCGGTGACGTCGACGTCCTGCAGGCGCTTCGGCGCGCTGCCGAGTACGAAGAGCCCGCTCGAGGCATTGTCGGCGACGGTGTCGACGAAGCGGATGTCCCAGCGCTCGATGCGGCTGTCGACGATTTCGATCGCCGGCAGCACGTGATCGGTGGCGCGGATCAGATCGGCATAGGTGTGTTTTTCGTGCGTCAGGTCGCGGCCGAGCACGAGCGCGATTTCCGCTTCGACCTTCGGCTGGATCAACCGGCCCAGGGCGGCGGGTTCGCCATCACCAACCGCCATGTCGGCGAACAGCATGCCGTAATCGGGTCGATCGACCCCGAGTTGCTGCTGCACGGCGAGCGAAGTCAGCCCGATCTTGCGGCCGACGAGGCGCCGGCCGGCGGCGAGCCAGCGATGTGTGTTCGCGTCCTGAATCGCATAGGCCAGTTCCGCATCGATGCCCGGCACGCGATCGCGCAGTGGCGCAATCGGCTGGCGGGTGGTGGCGGCAGTGGCAAGGGCCTCGGCGAGGGCGTCTGTGGCGTGCGGGTCTGGTTTCAAGCGTCGGTCTCCGCGGGCCGGAAGGAA
>LNFM01006453.1_pt1 | contig 26506 bp, 28 predicted proteins | sample 596031 | NCBI WGS metagenome assembly LNFM01 (sample SAMN04254537, study PRJNA301005) | activated carbon metagenome | isolation source: dual media filters at the Ann Arbor, Michigan drinking water treatment plant | place: USA: Ann Arbor | reverse complement strand
CGTGGGCTCGTCGGACGGCGGCGTGGGCTCGTCGGACGGCGGCGTGGGCTCGTCGGATGGCGGCGTGGGCTCGTCGGGCGGCGGCAGCGAGTCGAGCGGCGCCGTCGGTTCATCGGAGGGCGGTTCGTCGGAGGGCGGCACGACGGGCGTCGGTTCGTCGGAGGGCGGCTCGTCGGAGGGCGGCTCGTCGGGCGTCGGCACCTCGGAGGGCGGCTCCACCGGCGGCGACTCGACGGCCTCGACGAGCGGCTCGGGCTCGGCCAGCGCCGATTCCTCCGGCGGTGCGTCGAGCGGCGAGTCGGCGAGCGTCGGCGACAGCAGCGCTAGCACGTCCGCCACGGGCGGCAGCGCGAGCGCGACGGACACCGACGCGAGCGCCTCGGGCAGCGCGACGGTGGGGGAGACCGAGGGCGGCAGCGGCACCACCGAGCCGCCGTTCGCCGGCGAGGACAACCCAGGGTGTGGTTGCACCACCGAGGGGACCGGCGATCGTGGCGTGCCGTGGATGTTCGGCGCGGCGGTGTTCGCCCTCAGGCGTCGTCGTCGCGCACGAAGTTCTTCCACGCCCGCATGTACTCGGCGAACGCAGGGCTGAGGCCCGCGGCCCGCAGCTCGGCGATCGACACGGGCGGACGCGTCGCGACCCACTCGGGATCGGCGATCCGCTCGGGCCAGTCGCGGTTGATGATCGCGCTGCGCCCCAGCGCGACGGCGTCCGCGCCGCGGGCGAGCAGCGCCTCGGCCTCTGCCCGCGTCCACACTCCGCCCGCGGCGAAGAGCGCGACGTCGCGGGGCAGGGCGGCGCGGAACAGATCGACGGCGTGGCGATCGGGGTACTTCGCGGTGTTCAGGTTCGATCGCCACAGCGAGACGTGGACGAAGTCGAGGCCGTCGTCGGCGAGCCAGCGCGCGACCTGGATGCTCTCGTCGAGGTCGATCCCGCGGGCGTTCCCGAAGTCCTCGGGTGACAGGCGCACGCCGACGGTGAAGTCGGCCCTGACGCGGGCCCGGATCGCGCGCGCGACCTCGCGGAGCAGCCGCGCGCGGTGCTCGAGCGGGCCACCCCACGCGTCGTCGCGCTGGTTGCCGGTGGCGCTCAAGAACTGCGTGAACAGGTAGCCGTGCGCGCCGTGGATCTCGAGGCCGTCGAACCCTGCCTGCTCGGCGCGTCCGGCCGCCGCGGCGAAGCGCTCGATCACCACCTCGAGGTCGTCGGAGGTCGCCGTGCGGGCGCCCTCGGCCGCGCTCGCGGTCCACGGCACCGCACCGCTGACCTCGGGATCCGCCCGCATCCCGCCGTGGAAGATCTGCACGATCGACGCGGCGCCGCGCTCGCGCAGAGCGTCGGCGAGCCGACGCAGGCCCGCGATGTGGCGGTCGTCGAAGATCCCGAGCTCGCCCGCCCAACCCTGGCCGTCCTTCGCCACGTGGGCGGCGCACGTCATGACGGTGCCGAAGCCGCCCTCGGCGCGGCTGCACAGCCACGCGAGCTCCTCGTCCGCCAACGTCCCATCGTCGTGGCTCTGCTTGTTCGTCATCGGCGCGAGCACGACGCGATTGGCCGCGCGCAGTCCGGTTCGCAGCACGAGGGGCTCGAGGATCGACACAGGTGATGCGGGAGTGGACGTCATGGCGGCGCGCGGTAGGCTATACCCCCAACGCGCGTGCTGCTGGCCCTCCACAAGCCGTTCGGCGTCGTGAGCCAGTTCCTGCCCAAGGGCGGCTGGCGCACGCTCGCGGAGTTCGGGCTGCCGCCGCATGTACACCCCGCCGGCCGACTCGACGCCGACAGCGAGGGGCTGCTGCTGCTGACCGATGACGGCCGCCTGCAGCATCGCCTCAGCGATCCGCGCTACGAGCACCCCAAGACCTACTGGGCCCAGGTCGAGGGGGCGCCGACCGACGCGGACCTCGAGCCGCTGCGCCGCGGGATCCCCATCCAGGACTACGTGTCGCGCCCGTGTGGCGCCCGCGTGCTCGAGCCCTCACCGACGATGCTGCCGCGCGATCCTCCGATCCGCGTGCGCAAGAGCATCCCCGACGCGTGGATCGAGCTCGTGCTGTCCGAGGGCCGCAACCGCCAGGTGCGGCGCATGACGGCGGCCGTGGGGTTCCCGACGCTGCGACTGGTCCGCGTCGCGATCGGCGAGCTACGGATCGACGGCCTGGCCCCGGGGCAGTGGCGCGAGGTGCCCGCGCCGCGATGAGGCGCGCCGGACCTCCGACGCCGCTATCCCTGGCGCATCAGGACCTTCTGCATCACCCGCTCGCGCAGCACCTCGGCGTCGAACGGCTTGATCAGCACCGCGGTGCCCAAGGAGTCGACGAACTCGCTCGCGGCATCGGTGAAGACGCCGCCGGTCATGAAGATGAAGCGGTCGGCGAGCTCGGGGCGCGCGGCGACGGCCTGCTGATAGAGGGTCGCCCCGGGGACGTCCGGCATCATGAGATCGCACAACACCACGTCGACGTCGCCGTCGCGCAGGCGGGCGGCTGCGGTGCTCGCATCGCCGGCGATGGTGACGTCGTGCTTGGCGAGGATGCGCGCGACGACCCGCGCGACGAGGTCGTCGTCGTCGACCACGAGCACCCGCCCGCGGCGCGGCGCGGCCGCCACCGGTCCCGACGCCTCGCGGACGGGCTCGGCCACGCGGACCCGTGGCAGGGCGATCCGCACCGTGGTGCCGCCGCCGGGCCGCGGCTCGATGCGGATCGTGCCGCTGGCCTCGTCGATGATGCGCCGTGCGATGGCGAGGCCCGTACCCAGGCTGCCACGCTTGGTGATGGCGAACGGCTCGAACACGCGATCGACCAGCTCGGGGGGGATTCCCCCGCCGGTGTCGGAGACCACGATCTCGACCATGGGTCCGCTGGCAAGCGCCGCGATCTCGATGCGGTGGACGGCGCTCGATCCCTCTGGAATCGCCTGCGCGGCGTTGGTGAGCACGACGACGAGGACCTGGACGAGCGGGCTCTCGCGGGCCAGCACGAACAGGTCGGCGCCGTCGCTCCGCACCAGGCGCGCGCGGTGACGGATCTCGTTGGCGGTGAGGTTGACGGCCGACGCGATCGCCTTGCCGACATCGACGGTCTCGAGCTCGCCGCCCGTGTCCGCGGCGGAGAAGCTGCGCAGCTCCTCCGCGATCGACTCGATGCGGGAGGCGCCCTCGATTGCCTCCCGCAGCAGCTCGGCCCGCGCGGCGGCGTCGGCGGAGTCCTGCCGGAGCAGCTCGAGGTTCAGCAGCAGCGACGCCAACGGGTTGTTGATCTCGTGCGCGACGCCAGCGGCGAGCAGGCCGAGCGCGCTCAGCTTCTCGCTGTGCACCAGGCGCTCCTCGGAGAGCCGACGATCGGTGGTGTCGCGCACGAGCAGGATGGTCGCTGGCGCGCCCTCGAACGACACCGAGCCCACGACGGAGAATTCCACCAGTCGGGAGCTGCCGTCGGGACGCAGCAGGCGCACCGGCGCCGTCGGGACCGCCGGGAGCGAGAGGGACGAACGGTCGTCGGGGTGCAAGAACTCGGCAGGTGCGCGGCGGATGACGTCGGTCTCGCTGCGGCCGACGATGGCGAGGAACGCCGGGTTCACGAAGTAGATCCGGTCGCCGCGTAGCACCACGACCCCGTCGGGGATCGCCGAGAGCACGGCCCGGAACTCGTGGTGGGCGGCCATGAGCGCGGTCTCCCGCGCGTCGCGGTGCTCGAGCTTCCGGCGCACGGCGACGTTCCCGACGAAGTCCGCACTCTGCGAGGTGAAGCGCGCGACCGAGGCCTCGACCATGATCTGCTGGCCTTCGCGCGTGCGGTTGGTCAGCGTACCCAGCCAGGGCTCGCCTTGGATGATGGCGTCGAGCGAGAACTGGAAGAACGCATGGTCGAGCGGGCGATCGTCGACGCCGTCGCGGAAGAGCTGCCTCGGGGTGCGTCCGAGCGACATCGCGGGCGGATAGCCGAACGTGGCCTGCCACGCGGCGTTGGTGTAGACGAAGCGCGCGGTGCAGTCGGTGAGCTCGATCGGATCGGTCGCGCCTTCGACGGCCGCGAAGACCCAGCGCGCCAGCGTCGCGCGGCGATCCTCGGCGAGGCCGCGCTCGAGGCACGTCACCAGGGCGGCGAGCGCCGCAGGATCGACCGCCGGACCTCGGAGCACGAGCACGGCGTCGTACGGCAGCGCGATCGCGGGCGCGACCCGTAGCGCGATGGCGGAGGTCGTGTCGGCGCCGGCGAGCCACGCTTCGATGTTCTCGGGGCTCGGCGGAGGCTCGGGGATCCGCGGCGCGCCGGCGCGCCAGCGCAGCGCCGCGAGTCCCTCGGGCGCGGCGAGCTCGGCGACGGCGGCCCACTCCAGCCCGAACTCCTGCACGGCCCGCTCGAGCGCGCCGCGCAGGCGTTCGGCGAACGACGGGGCCACGAGCTCGTCGGGCAGGAACGGCATCCGTCGATGAGGATACCTGGAGTCCGCCGTCGTGGCGGGGTCGGTTCGAGCCACCCATCGGCGACGATCCGGCGCCGCGAACCCGGGCTACGCTACCGGGGATGATCGAGCGCGTGGTGTTGATCAAGCTCAAGCCCGAGTACGCGACGGACGAGCACCGCCGGGCGATCGCCGCGACCACCGCGACCACGCTCCCGGGAGCGCAGGGCGTCCGGGCGGTGCGGGTCGCCGTTGCCGCCGACGGCCGCACCCGCCGAGAGTGGGATGTCTGCATCGAGGTCGTGCTGGACGACATCGAGGCGGTCGAGCGCTATCGCGTGGATCCCGTGCATCGCGCCTACGCCGACGACTACCTCGCGCCGTTCAAGCAGAAGATCCACGTCTACAACTTCGAGCGCCACCCGCCGCCGGGCTGAGGCCGTCAGTCGTCCTCGACGACGCGCCGGCCCGCCGCGGGGTAGCGGTGGGCCGCGGGCGGCTCGGCGCCGAGGAACACGACAATTGGATCGCCGTCGTCACGCTCCCCCGCGAGGAATCGGTCCACGTGGAGGCGTGCGACCGCAAAGTAGCCCCGCGTGCTCCTGCACAGCAGGACACGGCCCGTGTGTTCGCAGGTGCGGCACCACGCGAAGCCGTCCGCGCCGTGGGTGAAGCCCCGCGCCTCGCAGCCCTGGCAGTCGACCTCGCCGGTCACCTCGCGGGTCGTGCGGTCGCGGTCGAGCTCGGCGGTCGCGGCGAGCTCGGCGACGTGTGCCGCGATCGGAAAGCCACAGCCGGGGCAGGTCGGTGCGCGGTCGGAGACCGAGCGCTCGCACTCGGGACACGGGATCAGCACGCACCGCAAGATAGCCGACGCGGCGCGGTTCGGGGGCGCGCCGCGGTCAGGCGTCGCGCGGCGGCTCCACCGGCGGGGCCGCGGCAGCCTCGTCTTGGGCGGACTCGGCCAGCTGGCGGCGGTAGCTCCGCGCCGCGCGGACGATCGCCTTGCTCGCCGCGCCGAGCCCGATCGCGATGCCGATGAGCGAGGTCCAGGGCGACCAGTGCGTCACGTTGCGCTCGAGCCACTGCGCCCCGAGGGCGCAGACCGTGATCGCCACGACCATCTCGATGCCGACGGACGCGGCATCGGTGTAGCGGAACCACACGGCCCGTTTCGGCGGGGAGGACACGCGCGGAGTCTAGCACCGCCACGCCGAAACGATCACCGCGATTCGGGCACGCTCCGCGATGGGGGCGGGGCGAGCGGCGGCCTACAGCCGCGCGAGGCAGGCGTCGGCGCCGGTGACCTCGATGCCGCCGGCCGGCTCGACGTCGATCGACTCGATGACGCCGTCGTTCACCACCGCGACGAAGCGACGGGTGCGGATGCCCATCTTCGCGCCGGTCAGGTCGAGCTCGACACCGAGGCCGCGGGTCAGCTCGCCGTTGCCGTCGGCGAGCATCATGACCTTGTCGCCGGTGCCCAGCGAGTCGGCCCACGCGCGCATCAACCAGTGATCGCCGATCGCCATGCACACGACGCCCTGGATCCCCTTGGCGCGGAGCTCCTCGGCGCGCGCGACGTAGCTCGGCACGTGCTGGTTGTGGCAAGTCGGCGTGAACGCGCCCGGCAGGCCGAAGAGGATCATCTTCTTGCCCTTGAACACCTCGGCGGTGTCGAGCTCGACGGTCGTGCCGTCGGCCTGGATGTGCTTGAACTTGACGGACGGGATGCGCTCGGAGACGGCGATGGTCATGGCGGGGCGAAGGTAGCCGGACCGGCGCGCCCTTGCCAGCGCCGCCGCGCTAGCGGTGCACGGTCGACGTCAGCTCGAGCCCCACGATCGACGCGAGCAGGCCGACCAGGCACAGCCCCCGCAGCCACGAGATGGGCTCCCCCTGCGCGACGATCCCGACGATCGCCGTGCCGACGACGCCGATACCCACCCAGATCGCGTAGGCGGTGCCCACCGGCACCGTCCGCGTCGCGATCGACAGCAACCACATGCTGCCGATCATCGCCAGCGCGACCACGAGCGTGGGCAAGGGGCGGGTGAAGCCGTGCGTCGCCTTCAGGCCGACGGCCCACACGGTCTCGAGCAGACCCGCGATGACGAGGACGATCCAGGACATGTTGCCTCCGGTCGTGCCGTCTTGTCCTCACCCGGTACGGCGCGTCTCGTCGGGAGCCGCACGATGCGACCGGGGCAGAGCGTAGCAGAGCGCGGCCTCCGTCGAGCGCATTTCGAGGTCTGTGCAACGCATCATCCATGCATGGGGCATGGGGCATGGGGCATGGGGCGAGGGCGCTGTCTCGACGCCACGGGCTTCCGCCCCAGGTTTCCGGGGGACTAGGGGTCGCGCAGGTCGACGAACTCGTGGTGGTGCGGGAGGCTCTCCACGGCATCGGCAACCCACTCGGGAAGATGTCCGTAGACCTTTCGAAGGCGGCCCTCGGTGGTTCGAGCGCAGAGCCTCGCGTCCGTATCATCGATGGAGTTGTCGTAGACGTACACCCGATCGGCGATTCGCAGCGCACCTGACAGGTTCGCCATCGCCTTCGCGTAGCGTCCCACGATCTTCTCGATGGGGACGCTGTGCCCGCCTCGCATCACGCGGGTTGCCACGCGCCATGCGTTGATCCTGGGGTCAGATGTGCCCACGAAGAAGATGCGAGTGAAGTAGCCGCGGCTCCGCGCTCGTGCGACGAACTCGAGCTTGTCGGGCGCGGAGAACACGGTCTCGAACGCAATCGAGGCGCCGATGGAGAGCAGATGCTCGCGGCGTTCGGTCGTCCAGCGCGCGGCTGCAAGGGTTGCTTCGGGCGAGTTCCAGTCACCGAACCGGTCTCGCGCGACGTCATCAGGGTTCAGATACTCGACTCCGTCGCTCCACTTCTCGTCGCGCAGTCGAACGGTGACCGTCGTCTTGCCCGCGCCGTTCGGACCGGCGACGACGAGGAGAACGGGCCTCACTCGTGCCCCGCGGAGAGCCGCTCGAGCAACTCGGACGAGCGGAGGATGGACTCCGCTCGGAGGGTGGCGATCCGGTCGCGGAGGTGCCGCTGTGCGTCCCGGTTCGCGGCCGCCACGCCGCCGAACGCTTCCGCCGCGAGGGTGGTCAACTCCTCGTCCGTGGGCTCGAAGGCCGGATCGGCGAAGTTCGTGGACGAGCGCATGCCCGGTGGAGCCTAGCGTAGCCCCAGCCGCGCAGCAAAGCCTCACGGTTCGTCGGTGGTGTCGCGGGCGCCGAGCTCGTAGCGCGTGCGGGCGAAGATGATCATCGGGATTCCGGCGAGCAGGCCGGGCACGCCGACCGCGAGCAGGATGAGGCCCGGTGTGCGCGTCGATTTCGGCACCGCGAGGACGCCTCCGCCGATCGACGCGCCGATGCCGATGCCGAGCACCACCGCGCCGATGATCCGCAGCGCGCGGCTGCCGGGCTTGACGCGGATGTCGAGCGGGCCCTCGCGCTCGGCCAGCGTGAACTTGCGCGACGCCGTCCAGATGGCGCCCTCACCGGTGCCGAGGAAGAACTCCTGGCCGCGCGAGCCGTCGACGACCGCGTCGCACGGCGCGGCGCAGACGCTGCGGAACTTCATGCCGTACATCGAGGCGTTGTAGCCGCTGGCGACGATCTCGCTGTCGATCTCGAACAGCGTGACCGGGCGATCGCGGGTGAGCTCGAGGTGGACGCGCGGTCGACCGCGGCCCTCGGTCGAAACCTCGGCCGGTGCCACCGTCGGCGGTGGCGTCGGCTGGGCGACCGTCGGGGCATGCTTGTCGCGCTCGACCTCGGCGACCTGATCCCATGGGATCTCGCGACGCTCGCCGCTGCCGTCGACGAGGATCACCACGCGCGTGTCGGGGACGACCTCGACGATGGTGCCGCGCACGAAGCCGCCGTTGCGCAGCAGCACCTCGTCGGGACCAAGCGAGGCCGCAGCGGTGGGTGAGGCCACGGGCGGCGGAGCGGGCGCAGCCGACGGCGCCGCGGCGGGCGCGATCGGGCCCTCGGCGCGGCCCGTCGACGGCAGCGCGAGCGCGAACACCAAGGCGGCGACGAGGGGGCCACGTCGATGCGTCGACATCGGCCGATCGATAGCACGATCGGTGCGCTGCGATCCCGTGGCGGCGCGGGGCCGCGCGGGTCGGCCCCGATTTGGCCGTTGCCTTGACACCCCGGCGTGCCGGGCTACATTGCGCCGACCGGCCCGGCCGGAATCGTCCATCGCGCTCGTGCGTTCGGACGAGGAGTCCCGCCATGGAACCCGACGAGCGCCACGTCGCCGCCTTCGAGTCGCCCGATCCCACCGGTCGCACGACCGCGAAGATCTCGGGCGACACCGCGGTCGACCTCTCGATCGATCTGTCGAGCGAGCGGCCCCACGCCACCGGCGAAGGCCTGCGTCCGGATCGATCGATGCGCTGGCTGGGCGCTGCGATGGCCGGCGGGGCGGTCGTGCTGCTGACGATCGTCGGCATCGTGCGCGCGACCGACGATTCCTCGCCCGATGCCGCCGCGTCGAGCGACGTGCCGCGGCTCGAGCCGCAGCTGCGTGAGCCCTTGCAGACGCTCGTCATCGGGATGGAGACCATCCGCCTCGAGTCGATGACGGCGGAGTTCATCCGCAACACCGATCGCCCGTTGGCCCGCGTCTCGCGGCGGCCGACGAAGCCGACGCCGACGGCGACGCCAGCGAGCGGCGCTCGCCGCCCCCGGACCGCCGAGCCCACGGCGACCGAGCGACCGGCCCGCCAGGGCGGCGATCACAGCGGCGATGCGCCGCCGAGCTTCCGCGCCCTGCCCGCGCCGCCCCCGTCCGACGCGCCCCCGACCGACGCGCCCGCGCCGTCCGAGATCGAGCCGCCGCCGGTCGAGGACGAGCCCACGGCCGCGCCGCCGTCGCCGAGCTGAACCGCCGCGCGAGGCGTGACGCTTCGCACGACGCTCCTGCGGTGCCGCCCAAGCCAGGCGCTCGGGTTTGGTCGAGCATACGCGCGCCATGACCCGACACCTCCGCAGTCTGATGGACTTCTCGGCCGACGACGTCAGCCGTGTGATCGACCTCGCCGCCGACGTGAAGCGCACGCCCGGCGCCTACGCGACGCGCCTCGCCGGTCGCTCCGTGGCGATGATCTTCGCCAAGCAGTCCACGCGCACGCGCATCTCGTTCGAGGTCGGAATCCACCAGCTCGGCGGGCAGGCGCTGTCGCTCTCGACCTCCGGCGGCACGGGCATGCAGATGGGCCGCGGCGAGACGGTCGAGGACACCGCGAAGGTGCTCTCCCGCTTCGTGCATGCGGTCGTCATCCGCACCTTCGGTCAGGATCAGGTCGACGGCCTCGCCGCGCACGGCAGCATCCCGATCATCAATGCGCTGACCGACATGTTCCACCCGTGTCAGGCGCTCGCCGATCTGCTGACGCTGCGCGAGAAGCTCGGCACGACCAAGGGCAAGAAGCTGGTCTACGTCGGCGCGGCCAACAACGTGTCGAACTCGCTGATGCTCGCCGGACCGCGCGCGGGCATGGACGTCATCGTCGCGACGCCGCCGAGCCTGCCGGTCAACCCCGAGGTGCTCGCGCGCGCGCAAGCCGACGCGAAGGCGGCCGGCACCATCGTCGCGTTCGACCACGATCCGGTGCGCGCGGTGAAGGACGCCGATGCGATCTACGCCGACACCTGGGTCAGCATGGGCGAGGAAGAGCAGGCCAAGGAGCTGATCGCCAAGCTCGACGGCTTCCGCGTCACCCGCAAGCTCATGGACGCGACCGGCAAGGATGCGCTGTTCCTCCACTGCCTGCCCGCCCACCGCGGCGAGGAGGTCGACGCCGAGGTCATGGACGGCCGCTGGTCGGTCGTGTTCGACGAGGCCGAGAACCGCCTTCACGCCCAGAAGGCCGTGTTGTTGCTGTTGCTCGGGGGCGCGTCGTGGAGCTGACGCCCGAGGAACTCAGTCCCCGCTACGGCGCCATCGTCCGCGACTGCTCGCCGTTCCTCGTCACGTATCCCGGCAACCTGCCGGCCCTCGATCTGGCGCCGTTCGGGCGCCGGATCGCCCCCGAGCAGCTCTTCGATCCGACGCGCCTGCGCAGCCGCCGGGTGATCGACGGGCTGCACTACCTCGACGCGTTCTCCTTCGGCGGTCAGGAGATGCTGATGCCGCGGTGGGTGCTGTTCGATTGCGGCGAGTTCCCGGGCATCGTGTTCGGGTTCGGCCGGCCCGCGCGCGAGCTCGGCCCCGAGCTGCGCCGCGCCTACCACGTCGACGACGCGATCCACGACGACGTCTACGTGCCGCTGTCGATGTGGGTCGCGATCCGCTGCGCCGAGGATGGGGCGTGGTTCGGCCACAACCTGTCGTCGTGCAACTACGTGCCCAGCGTCGCCGAGGGCGGCGAGGCGCTGCCGGGGTTGGGGACCGTGACGAAGGTCTACGGGGTCCGCCTGGCCCGCGTCGTCAAGCAGTACGGCGCGACGCAGTGGGCGAGCAACAGCCTCGGTCTGCACCTGTCGCTCGGCGACATGCACCTGCTGAACGCGTTCACGCCCGCGCACACCCACGAGGAGTCGTTCACGTACCGCATCGACGTCGACGCCGACCGTTTGGTCGCGCCGCTGCGGCCGGGGTGGAAGCGCGATACCACGGGCGGCGATCGGATCGTGGACGCGGACGATCCCGCGGCGATCCGGGCGCTCCACGACGACATCGAGGCCGGCGGCAGATTCCGGCTGGTGCGCGTCGAGGCGCGCGGCGGCAGCACCGACACCCAGCGGCTCTGGGTCGAGACGCGCAGCTGAGGGCAGCGAGCGTCGGCCGGACGCCCGCGGCGCGCGCAGCTTCGCCGGTGAAGCTCACGTCGCGGGGCCGGTTTCGCCCGGCCAATGCTGGCATCATGCGGCGGTTCGGCGTCCCCGAACCGGAAGTGCGTTGCCCATGGTCGAAGAATATGCCCGGCTCTCGATGCACCGTTGGATGCTCAGCGACGAGGTCCGCAACGAGGCGTACCGCAAGGCGATCAACGAGGTCGTCCGCCCCGGAGATGCGGTGCTCGACATGGGCGCCGGCAGCGGAATCCTCAGCATGTTCGCTGCGGCCGCCGGCGCCACGACGGTCTACGCCGTCGAGCGCACCGACATCGCCGCGGTCGCGCGCACGATCATCGAGCGCAACGGCATGTCGGATCGCATCCGCGTGATCCAGGAGAACCTCGAGGACGTCGATCTGCCCGGCCGCGTCGACGTGCTGATCTCGGAGTGGATGGGTGGCTACGGCGTCGACGAGAACATGCTCGCGCCGCTGGTGATCGCGCGCGACCGGTGGCTGCGCCCCGGCGGCAAGATCATCCCCGATCGCGTCACCGCGATGCTCGCCCCGATGTGGATCGTCGAGCTCGACGAAGAACTCGCGCACTGGCGCTCGCGGCCGCACGGCGTCGACATGGATGTCGTCGCCGACCTCACGGCGAACGAGGTCGTGATGCGGCAGTGGCCGGTGACGACCGAGGACCTGCTCGCGCCGCCGCAGCCGATGTGGAGCCATGACGCGTACACGTGCAGCCTCGAGGAGGCCGACCGCACGTTCGAAGCCACGCTGTGCTTCACGGCCACGCGCTCGGGGAAGTTCTCGGGCCTCGCCGCGTGGTTCGACGCGCGCCTGTCCGAGCAGACCAGCCTGACCAACGCCGTCGGCGCCCCCGCGACGCACTGGGGTCGGTCGATCTTCCCCCTGCACCGCACGATCGAGGTGAAGGAGGGCGCGACGATCCAGGTCGAGCTGCGCTGCGAGCCGGTGGCGCGCGGCGGCTCCGAGACGTACTGGTCGGTGCAGATCGACGGCGGCCCCGTCGAGCGCCACGACACCCGGCCGCGCCGCGCCGCGGCGTTCACGACCGGCTGACGGCCGGTCGCCCGGCGCGCTCACACGGCGCCCAGGACATCGATGGCCGCGGCCAGTCCGCGGTCGTCGAGGTCGACGTGCGTCACGGCGCGCGCCCAGCGATCGTCCGCCTGCGACAGCAGCACGCCGCGGTCGCGCGCGGCCGCCAGCAGCGAGCGCGTCGCGAGGTCGCGGTGCTGCAGCAGGACGATGTTGGTCTGCGGCATCACGACCTCCAGGCGAGGATCGGCGCGCTCGCGCAACGCGTGGGCGAGCTGGCGAGCGCGCGCGTGATCCTCGGTCAGGCGCGCGGGCATCGTCTCCAGCGCGACGAGGCCCATCGCCGCGACGACCCCGACCTGACGCATCCCGCCGCCGAGCTGCTTGCGCACGTGGCGGGCGCGCTCGATGAACTCCGCGCCACCCGTGAGGACCGCGCCCATCGGCGCGGCGAGGCCCTTGGACAGGCACAGCTGCGCGCTGTCGGCCCCGGCGACCAGCGCGTCGATCGGCACGCCCAGGGCGGCCGCGGCGTTGAACAGGCGCGCACCGTCGAGGTGGACGGGCACGCCCTCGGCGTGGGCCAGCGCGACGTGGGCGCGCATCGCCGCGACCCCGAGGGCCTTGCCGCCGCGGCGTGCGTGGGTGTTCTCCAGCGCCAGCACACCTGCGGGTGCCACATGCGGATCGTCGGGGCTCGGCAGCGCGGCCACGAGCTCGTCGAGGTCGAGGCCACCGTCCTCGAGGTTGCGGATCGTGTGGTAGGCGAGGCCGCCGAGCGCCGCAGCTCCGCCGGACTCGTAGCGGAAGACATGGCTGTCGGCGCCGCACAGCACCCGCCGGCCGCGGGGGCAGTGCGTGAGCAGGGCGCACAGGTTGGCCATCGTGGCCGTCGGCAGGAACAGGCCGGCCTCGTGCCCCAGGAGCGCCGCGACGCGCTGCTCGAGGCGGCGCACCGTGGGATCCTCGCGGTAGACGTCGTCGCCCACCTCGGCGTGGCGGGCCGCCTCCAGCATTTCGGGGGTGGGACGGGTCACCGTGTCGCTGCGCAGATCGACGAGCATCGCGGCTCGACCATGGCGCCGCCTGGCGCGGCCGTCGAACGATTTGTTCGCACGCGATCTGTGAGATTGTCTCACAGCATGGCGCCCGACGACCTGCCTTCGCTGCACGCGCTGCGCTGCTTCGAGGCCGCCGCGCGGCACCTCAGCATGTCGCAGGCCGCCCGCGAGCTCCACCTCACCCACGGTGCGATCAGCCGGCACGTCCGCGCGCTCGAGCACGACCTCGAGGTCGCGCTGTTCGTCCGCGGGCATCGACGTCTCGCGCTGACGCGGGAGGGAGAGCGCCTCGCGGCCGCGGTGGCGCGCGGCCTCCTGCAGATGCGCGACGGCCTGGCGGAGCTCCGCCGCGCCCGGGGCGGGCCGATCGTGCTGTCGTGCGAGCCGAGCCTCGCCCTGTCGTGGCTGGTGCCGCGGCTGACGCGGCTCGAACAGCCCCAGGTCCAGGTCACCCAGGCGAGCGGCGCGATCGATCTCGAGCGCACGCAGGTCGATGCGGCGCTGCGCCGTCGCGACTTCGATCTCACCGGGCACCACGTGACACCCGTCATGGACGAGTGGCTGGGCCCGGTGTGCGCGCCCGCGTTGGTGGCCCGCCTGCGAGGTCGCGGCACGGCGGTGGCGCGGCTGCACACGCGCACGCGGCCCGAGGCCTGGTCGTGGTGGAGCGAGGCGAGCGGGCGCCGGCTGCCGAGCGCGCGACAGCACACGTTCGATCACTTCTCGACCAGCCTGCAGGCCGCCATCGGCGGTCTCGGGGTGGCGATCGGTCCGTACCCCATGGTGAAGGACGCCCTGGACGACGGGCGGCTGGTCGCGCCGTTCGGGTTCGTCCGCGGCGAGCTCGGGTACGTCCTGCTCACCCGGCGGCCGCCCGCGGAGGATCCCAGGGTCGGGCGCTTGCTGGCGTGGTTGCGCCGCGAGGCGACGCGGACCCACCGTGGCCTGCCCCGCGCGTGATCGGGCGCCCCATCGTCGCGCGTCACGGCACGTGGGCGAGGATCTTCTCGAGCGCGCGCTGCGAGCTCGCGGCCGGGGTGCATCGCACCGCCAGATCACGGGCCCAACGCGCCAGCGGCGAGCGCCACTGGGCGACGGCGCCGAGGCGTCGTGCGCCGCGCTGCAGGTCGTCGACGCGATCGCGGCGGCGGGCCTCGTAGCTGCGCAGGGCGACCGCGACGTCGTCGTGCCCCGCGAGCTCGCGCGCGAGCACGATCGCGTCCTCGATCGCCATCGCGGCGCCCTGGCCGAAGTTCGGGGTCATCGCGTGGGCCGCGTCGCCGAGCAGACCCACCGCGCCACGCGACCACGGACGGACCTCGATCTCCTCGATGTCGTGGTGGAGGATCGGGCCGCCTGCGGCCATCGCTGCGAGCACCCGCGGCACATCTCCGCCGAACTCGGCGAAGCGCGCGGCGACGCTGGCCAGCGATCGCGCGGCGGGATCCTGCGCCGTCCCGCGCGGCGCGTTGGCCACGAAGAACGCGTAGACCTGATCGCCGGGGAGGCCGACGAGCCCGACGCGGGCGCCCGCACCCCACATCTCCACGGTGTCGAGGTCCGACGCGGCGCCGGGGACCGTGCCCGTCCACCGCCAGCAGGTGTAGCCGGCGTAGCGGATCGGCAGCTCGCCCATCACCAACGCGCGGACGCTCGAGTGGAGGCCGTCGGCCCCGATCACCGCATCGGGGTGCGCGGTGCTCCCGTCGGACAGCGTGACCACGGGCGCGCCGATCTCGGGCGCCGTGATCGCGGTGACGGTCGTGCCGCAGCGCACCGAGACCCGGGCATCGGTCGCACGCCCCGCGACTTCGAGGTCACGCGCGAGGATCTCGTGCAGGGCGCTGCGGTGGATCGCATGGCCGGCGCCGAGCCGCTCGGAGAGCGCCGTGAAGTCGCTCGTCGCGAGGACCCTGCCGCGCGCGTCGGTGATCGACGCAGCCCGCAGCTCGCGACCGGCCGCAGCGACCGCGTCGGCGAGCCCGAGCCCCGCGAGTACGCGCATCGCGTTGGCGCCGAGGGTGATCCCCGCGCCCTCGGCCCGCAGCTTGGGCGCGCGCTCGAGCACCACCACGTCGATGCCGAGCTGCGCCAGCGCGCGCGTCAGCACCAGCCCGCCGATCCCACCCCCAACGATCATCACCGCCCGCGTCATCGTGCTTCCCCTGTCGGCGCCGTGTCGCGCCCGGCTTGGTTATGGGCCTGGATCGCCGCCGGCGTCACTCGCATCCCGGCGTTCCCGGCGGCGCTACAAGTCCTCGAAAATCATGGATTATCTCCGGTCGAGGGCGCACGACGCCGGGCTCGACTCGCATCGCCGCGGCGGTTGCTCGCCCGCGGTGGGACCGGGCATGCTCGAGCGATGCGCCCGACTCGACGCGTCGTGCTGTGCCTGCTGGCGGTCGCGATGGCGTGCGGCGGTGACGATGCCGGCACGTCCGACGCGAGCGGAACGACCGCTCCGACGTCGGTCGCGGAGACCTCGGCCACGTCGTCGGCGTCGGGATCGGACACCGCGGGGTCGAGCGGCGCGGACACCGGGAGTACGTCCGGCGCGGATTCGACGGACACCGGGGCGGAGGGGTCGACCGGCGGCGAGGACCTCCCGTGTGGAGATGCCCTGGTGTGCACCGCAGGCGACGTGTGCATCGAGGATGTCCTCGCGCCGGCGTGCACGAACCTCGAGGATCCCCGCGGCATGTGCCCGCCGGGCCAGCGCATGACGTACTGCGGCGGCGCCGGGATCCCGTGCTGCTGCGATCCGCCACCGCCGTCCGAGTTCCGCTGCGTCGCGCCCCTGGGCTGCGCTGGTCCGGCCGAGTGCGCGTGCCTCGGCGAGGTCTGCACAGAGGGACGCGAGTGCACGGCGCAGGGCTCGGACCCGGCGCACCGGTTCCGCTGCGAGGAGCCCCCGCTGCCGTGAGTCGGGCGAACCGCGGGGTCGATCGATGACCGCCCACGGGCCCCGCAAGGCGGCGAAGCAGGGGCGCGCGCGCGTCACCGTCGACGCGATCCTCGAGGCGACGGCGCGGATCGTCGATCAGGTCGGGCTCGATCGCGCGACGACCAACCGCATCGCCGAGCTGGCCGGGGTCAGCGTGGGCTCGCTGTACCAGTACTTCCCCGGCAAGCAGGCGCTGCTCGCCGCGCTCATCGAGCGCGAGGCCCAGGCCGATCTCGCGGCGATGCGCGGCGTGGTCGACGAGTGCGCCGCGCTGCCGTTGGGCGCCGCGATCGATCGCATGACCGCCGAGCTGGTCGCGCGCCATGCCCGACACCCCGGGCTCTACCGGTGGATGCTGACCTACGTGCCCGAGCTCGGGCAGCACCCCAAGATCCGCGCGATCGCGGCGTCGGGGCGGGCGCTGCTCCGCGACATGCTCACGGTGCGGCGCCGCGAGCTGCCGGCCGGGCTCGAGCCCGCGCTCACGGCGATGATCCTCGGCGCCGCGGTCGAGGCCGCGGTGCACGCGGCGATCTTCGAGCGCCCCGAGTGCCTCGCGGACGGATCGCTCGCCCGAGAGCTCTCGTCGCTGTGCCGCGGCTACCTCGGCGCGCGCTAGTCGGGCCGCGGCACCAGATCGACGACGAGGATGTCGGGCGGCGCGTGCATCCGGATCGGCAGCTCGGTCGTGCCGACGCCGCGCGACACCAGCACCTGCATCTCGCCGACCCGGTGCAGCCCCCACGCGAAGCGCTGCGAGTAGGGGCCGGGCGGCAGGATCACCGGTCGCGGGCCGGGCAGGGCGATCTGCCCGCCGTGGGTGTGCCCGCACAGCATCAACGGTACGCCGCGGCAGGCGAGGGACACCGCGCCGTCGGGCGAGTGACACAGGCCCACACGCAGCCCTGCGTCCTCGGTGCCCGCGAGCGCGAGGTCGGCGTCGGGTGTGCCCGTCCACGGCTCGTCGAGCCCGACGATCGCGACGTCGGCCCACGGGGCGGGCAGCCGGACGCTGCGGTTGACGAGCACGTCGACGCCGGCGCGGCGGAGCGCGTCCTCGATGTCGCCGTGCGTCGTCCACAGATCGTGATTGCCGAGCACCGCGAGCTTGATCGGGATCGGCACCGCGCTGACGCGCGCGTGGAGCTCGGCCATGCGCGCAGCGTTGGCCTCGAGGAAGACGTAGTCGCCCCCGAGCAGGAGCACGTCCGCCCGGAGCGTGCCGAGCTGCTCGAACGCGACGTCGAGCACCGACGGCGAGGTCGTCGGGCCGAGGTGCAGATCCGACGCGAACGCCAGCCGCAGCGGCCGGCGGACGCCCGCGGGCAACAGCGCGAAGCGGTGCTCGACGACCGCGACGCGGCTGGTCCCGGGGACGCGCTGCCACAGGCGCCCCGGCCAGTCGCGCGCGTACGCGTGCGACAGCGCGAGCTCGACCATGCCGCGCGCGGGGCTGTAGCGGCCGCCGCGGCCGCCCGCGCGCAGCCGATCGCGCCACCGAGCGGCGATCGATCGGCTCACGCGGAACTCCGAGCGGGCGCCATGCGGGACCGTAGCACGGCCGCGATGCTCAAGCCTTGCCCAGCATCGCGCGCAACACCGTCTCGACCGCCGTCGTGCCTGCGATCTCGCGGTGGCCGCCCTCGAACGCGACGTGGCCCGACAGGATCGCGGCGGTCATCTCGCGGTAGAGGCCGGCGACGTCGGCGGACATCCCGAAGCTCGTCAACGTGGGCACCATCGCGTCGAGCGGCGCCTCGGCGACGGCGATCGGCTTGCCGACGATCCGCGACAGTGTCGCGGCGACGTCGTTCATCGACACCTTCGCCGGCCCGCGCAGCTCGACGACCTGGGTCTTGGCTGCGCTCGGACCCTCGACGAGCAGCCCCGCGGCGGTCTTGCCGATGTCGAGCGTCGCGACCATGTCGAACGCCACGGCGGCGGGCGTGAAGCTCGGCAGGACGCCCTGCTCGAGCATGCCGAGGGAGCCGCCGAGGTTCTCCATGAAGTAGGCCGCGCGCACGAAGCTGGATCGCGTGCCGTCGATCGCAGAGAGGCGCTGCTCGGCGGCGTGGAGCCCCGCGATCGGGCCGGTGCCCGCGGGGTGCTGCGCGCCCACCGACGACAGCAGCACGACGTGGGGGACATGCGCGCGCTCGACCGCAGTGGCGATCGCGTCGAGGATGCGCCGCTGGTACGCGCGGAAGTCCGGCGCGGCGCCATTGGGCGGGATGAGGAGGTAGGCGCCGGAGGCCCCGCGCAGCGCGGTGGCCAGTGCGTCGGCGTCCCCGAGGTCGGCGATGCTCACCTCGGCCCCGCGCGCCGCGAGGGCGTCGGCCTTGCTGCGCTCTCGCACGACGACGCGCACCGCGTGGCCCGCAGCCAGCAGCGTGTTCGCGACGACTCCACCGGTGTTTCCCGAGACTCCTGTGATCACGAAGGTCATGACGTGTTCCTCTGCTTCTCTCGCGTGGCGTTCGCGTCGCGGGGTTGGGGCGCGGCGCTTCGATGTCGCCAGTCTGGGGCGCGGGGCCATCGGCGGCCAGTGCAATGCCGTCATGCCATGCATGCACGGCGTGCATGATGGCCCCGACGCGCTGCGTTCACGGCGAGAAGCGCACGTGGAAGTGATCGTCGTGGCCCCGCCAGTCGCGGAGGATCCCGTGCATTGCCCGGTCGCCGGCGGGGTACTGGAACCACGTATCGAGCGCTTCGGCGGTGGCCCCCTCGGCGCGGGCCTGCTCGTACAGCATGGCCTGGACCTCGTAGTCGATGAAGATCCACGCGACCGCGCGGGTCTCGAGCAGCGCTCGGATGAGCTTCCAGGTGCGCTCGCGATCGAGGTTGCCGGCGTGGGCGCGCAGGAACCGGGGCACGTCCGCGTCCGAGCCCCGCAGCACGTAGCCGATGTCGACGTCGCGGCCCGACTGGTGCGACAGGTGCGGCGGGGCCTTGCTGAGGTCGCCGACGTGCACGTCGGGCCCGCCGTCGGCGACGCGGGCGTACGCGCGCAGCCCCTCGCGGAGCCGATGCACGGTGCGCGGCGTGCCCCAGGCGTAGGCGGGCGTCTTGATCATCCACCCCGGTCCGGCGTCGAGCTGCACGCCCTCCTGCATGGTGTCGCCGAGCGTGTCGTCGACCAGATCGCTGTAGAAGACGTCATGGGCGTCGATGCGCGCGGGCTCGAGTCCGATCTCGAGTCGCTCGCGGAGCTCGTCGTGGACGAGGATGACGCGGCCCCGCTCGATGGCGGCGACGATCGCCGTCTTGCGGACCGGGTCACCCACACGGTAGTGCGCGATGGTTCCGGCGTCCTGATCGCGGATCGTCGCGCGGGCCGCCGCGGGGTCGTCGGGCACCTCGGTCGCCAGCAGAGTGAGCGACAATGTCGTGATTGGATCCACCGGTGTCGCCGCTGGGGGCGGAACGGGCGGGGCCACCGGATCCACGGACGGCGCGGTCGCGGGGGGATCCTCGCGCGCGGCGGGCTCGGAGAGCCCGAGCGATGTCGGCGTCGCGGGAGCGCCCGAGTCCGGCTCGGGGTCGCACGCGGCGAGGATGCAGCCGAGGGTGAGGCACGCGACGGCGCCGCGCCCTGCGATCACGCGGGACCCCGCGCCCGCCACTGCTCGCGATCGACGAGGTAGTGCACGACCTCGAGGGGGACGCGCGGGTGCATGAACGTGCCGACGAACTGCATGCCGCACTTTCGTAGCACGTGGATGGACGCCGCGTTGTCGGGGTGGGCGCACGCGTCGACCGCCGGTTGATCGAGGGTGTCGAACGCGTGGGTGAGCAGCGCCAGGGCGCCCTCGGTCGCGAGCCCGCGACCCCACGCCGCGCGGCGCAGGCGGTAGCCGAGCTCGAGGATGGCCGCGTCGGCGACGCTCGGGCGCAGGTGGAACCAGCCCTGGAACGTCTCGCCCTCGTACACCGCGAGGAACCCGAAGGGCTCGTCGTCCCAGCCGGTCATGCGGGCGAGGATCTCGGTCTCGTACAGCGAGCGCGGGTTCGGGGCGCCACCGCTGATGAAGCGCATGACCTCGGGATCGGCGTCGAGTGCGACCAGATCGTCGAGGTGGTCGCGCGTCAGCCGGCGCAGCTCGAGCCGCGCAGTCCGGAATTCGAGGGGGACGGCCACGGCTCGGGAGTGTAGCGCCGGCGATGGGGCGGTGCCGCGCGCGCGTCGGGCGTCAGCCGACGGGACCGGAGGATCCCGACTCGCTGCCGGTGCCGGTGTCGGTGCTGCTGCTGCCGTCGCCGCTGGATTCGGTGCCGGTGCTCGATTCCGAGACGCCGGTCGATGTCGATGTCGAGCTCGATGTCGTCGTGTCTGCGCCGGTGGAGGACGAGCCTCCGGTCGAAGACGTCGTGGGCCCGTCGGTGGTCGAGCTCGCGCTGGTGGTCTCCGGATCGGGGAGCGACTCGGTCAGCGTGTTGGTGATGACGCCGTCGGTGTCGTCGGGGCAGGCGCAGTTGCTCGGGTTCGGGTTGTCGCAGCGCAGATGACTGCACGCGATCATCTCGGTGTCGGCCCCCATCGCCGAGCTGCCCGAGCACGCCGCGAGCGTGCTCGCCAGGAGGAGCGCCAGGGCGATCGCGTGGGGGACGGGGGACCGGCGCATGATGGGCGCACGGTGCCGCGTGCGGGATGGTTCGTCAAACCAACGCGCGGCTGGGATCGCGCGCGCGTCACTCCCCGAAGGCGCGCACCAGCTCGAACCCCTCGAGGCCCCCGGCGAGCCGCGTCGCGAGGGCACCGCGAGCGCGCCGCCAGAACGCCGCGAGCGAGTCCGCAGGCTCGGTGTCGAGCGCGGCGATCCACCCCGCGAGCGTCCGCAGCGGCCCGGCGAGCTCCGGGACCGAGATCGGATCGTTGCCGTGGCGCGGCGCGATCGCGTTGACGTGGAAGTTGCGGGTCTTCTGCAGCGTCGGCGCGGCCGGGTCGGCCGGCTCGACGAGCACGTACATCGAGGTGCCGCGGTCGGGGCCATCGCCGGGCTCTGCTGCCGCGGTGCCGCGGCGCAGGTGCAGGCAGACGAAGCCGAGGTGATCCGGATCGGCGCCCTCGAGGTCGGTGGCGTCGGCCTCGACGCGCCCGCGCTGCCGGGCCGCGACCGCGTCGAGGGCGAGGTTCTGCACCAGCCCCGAGGTCAGGATCACGAATGCCTTCTGCGGGCGCAGGGCGTTGGCCTCGTCCACGAGGATGCGCTTGCTCTCCCAGAAGTAGTCGTCGCGGTCGAGGTTCTGCTGGTAGTAGAAGCGGACCATCCGCAGCAGGTCGTCGAACATGCCGCGGTAGTGCGCCTGGTAGCGGTCCGCGGCCCTGTCGTCGCCGGAGACGATCGCGGCGGCGGTCATCGCCGCATGCCAGCCCGAGTGCATCGCCAGCATCACGCCGGTCGAGAGCACGGGATCGATGAATCCCGCCGCGTCGCCGACCAGCAACCATCCCGGGCCCGCGACCTCGCGTTGGCGATAGCTCCAGTCGCGCTCGTTGCGGACCGGGGTCACGCGCACCGCGTCGGGCCCGAGCACGGCGGTGAGTTCGTCGCAGGCCGCGAGCTCGGCGTCGAAGTCCGGGCGCGGCGGGCCCTGGCGCAGCTCGGCGTCGAGCTGCACGACGCCGACCGACGTGCGGTGCTCGGACAGCGGGAACATCCACCACCACTGCCGCGCGGTCGCGATGAACAGCGCCTGGGCCGATCGCGGCGGTGGCAGCCGGCGTGCCCCCTCGAAGTGGGCCCACATCGCCTGGTGCCGCAGGCCCGCGATCGGCTCGCGCAGGCCGAAGTGGCGGCCGACGAGCGCCGACTGCCCGCTCGCGTCGACGACGAGCTTCGCCGCGGTGAACCTCGCGCTGCCGTCCGCGTCCGTCCAGTGGGCCCCGACGGCGCGGTCGCCCGCCCACGCGACGGCGCGCACCGACGCGCGCTCGAGGCAGCGCGCACCGACGCTGCGCGCGTGCTCGAACAGGATCGCGTCGAAGCGCGCGCGCTCGACGAGCCACGCCGCGTCGTAGGCGTCGCTGTCGGCGAACCAGAGATCCCACCGCGGCGTGCGTCCCCAGTGCCACAGGGTGCTGCCGGTCTTGCGGCCGAACCCGGCGGCCTCGATCGCAGGCAGCGCGCCGATGTCGGCGAGGATCGGGATGATGCCGGGCAACAGGCTCTCGCCGACGTGGGCCCGCGGATGCGCGCCGGCCTCGAGCAGCAACACGCGCAGGCCCGCGCGCGCAGCCTTGGCCGCGGCGATGGTGCCGGCCGGGCCCCCGCCGACGACCAGCACATCGACGTCATCGGTCTCGCTCATGCCGTCACCCCCGGGGGCAGCTCGCCGGTCCACACCGCGATCCCGCGGGCCTGCAGAGCGTCGCGCAGCTCGGCGACGCGATCGGCCTGCCAGCGCGCGGTGCGGGCCTCCGCGAAGGCGTCGAACGCCGGCCCGGCCTGCTCCTCGCCCTCGAGCGGGCCGAGCACGACGCCCGCGGTGACCCGCGTCAGCGCGTCGGCCAGGGCGATCGCGTCGCCGGGGAACACCGGCTGCACCACCGCGAAGGTCGGCACGCCGGCGTCGGCGAAGCGCGCGAGGATCTCGAGCCGCTCGGCGACGCTCGCGGCGCGGGGCTCGAAGCGTCGGCGCACATCGTCGTCGATCGTCGGCAGTGACACGCCGACCCACGCCCGCGGGAGCGCGGCCCACAGCGCGAGGTCGTCGAGGATCGCGGCTGCGCGGGTGAGCACCAGCGTCGGCCAAGGTCGGTCCGCCGCGGCGATCGCCTCGACGCAGCGCCGCGTGATCCGGAGGCGGCGCTCGATCGCCTGGTAGGGATCGGCGACGACCGGGCACAGCTTGATCGGCGCGCACGGCCGGGTCGCGAGCTCGTGGGCGAGCAGCTCGGGCAGATCGACGCGCGCATCGACCCAGCTCCCCCACGGCGCCGCGGCGTGGCCCAGCAGCGTCCGCAGCGGCTGCAACCGCGACTGCGCGTAGCAGAACCGGCAGCCGATCGAGCAGCCGCGGTACGGGCTGAGGCCGTAGTGCCCGCCGTCGTCGTGCAACGCGGCGCCGCCCCGGACCTCGCGGACGCGCTCCTCGGGCGCCGCACGGAGCGAGGCGATCACCGCGTCCTCGTTGCGCCGGATCTGCTCGGCCAGCGCGGCGCACAGCGCGAGCGCGGCCCGCCCGTGCATGCTCCCGCCGCGATGGCCGAGGGCGAAGTGGGTGGTGTGCACGCGCTCGGCCCGGGCGCCGTGCCGCGGCACGACCTCGATGCACGCGCGCGCGTCACCATGGACGAAGTCGTACTGCAGCGCGAGCTCGCCGGTGATCGCCACCAGGGTGGCGCCCTCGACCACATCCCCGGTGCGCAGCGGCGCCACGAGTCGGCGCGCGAGATCCTCGAGTTCGCCGTCGGCCACGGCCATCCCCGTCAGCGCGGCCGCACCTGCGCGCGCGCCACGATCGCGGCGGCGTCGACGTCCGCGGGCAGCTTGCCGTACACCGCGGGCGGCTCGGTGCCCAGGCGCGTGCGGCAGAACGCGTCGGCGATCGCGGGCTCGCCGTGCATCACCAACAGCGCGGCCTCGAGGCCGACCGCGAGGTCTTGCACGAGCGCGCGGGCGTGGATCTCGAGCGCGCCCGAGGCGAGGGTGGCCTCGATCCGCCGCAGGTGGGCCGCGAGCTCGGGGCGCGCGGCGGCGGCGGGCCGCATCTCGGCGAGCACGAGTTCCAGCGCGGCGGGCTCGCGCGCGAGGGTGCGAAGGACGTCGAGGCAGATCACGTTGCCCGAGCCCTCCCAGATGCTGTTGAGCGGCGCCTCGCGGTACAGCCGCGACAGCGGGTTCTCCTCGATGTAGCCGGCGCCGCCGTGGCACTCGAGCGCCTCGACGATGTGGCCCGGCGCGCGCTTGTTGATCCAGTACTTGGTGACCGCGGTGGCGAGCCGCGCGAAGGCCCGCGCGTCCTCGTCGGTGTCGGCCTCGTCGAAGGCCCGCGACACCCGCATCGCCAGCGCGGTCGCGGCCTCGACCTCGATGACGAGGTCGGCGAGGACGCGGGTCATCAGCGGCTGATCGACCAGGAGCCGCCCGAACGCGGCGCGTCCGCTGCAGTGGTGGACGGCCTGCACCACGGCCTGGCGCATCATGCCGACCGGCGCGACCGCGGCGTCGATGCGCGTGTGGTGGACCATCTCGATGATCGTCGCGACGCCGCGGCCCTCCTCGCCGACGAGCTGCGCCCAGGTGTCGACGTACTCGATCTCGGACGACGCGTTGCTGCGGTTCCCGAGCTTGTCCTTGAGCCGCTGGATGAAGAAGTTGTTCCGGGTGCCGTCCGGCCGGAAGCGCGGGACCAGGAAGCACGACAGGCCGCGATCGGCCTGCGCGAGGGTCAAGAACGCGTCGGACATCGGCGCCGAGCAGAACCACTTGTGCCCGGTCAGCAGGTACGCGGTGCCCGGGCCGCCGCCCTCGATCGCGCGCGCGACCGTGGTGTTGGCGCGGACGTCCGATCCGCCCTGCTTCTCGGTCATCGCCATGCCGAAGGTCGCCCCGTGCTTGTCGGCCGCGGGGATGCATCGCGGGTCGTAGCGACCCGAGAGCAGCTTCGGCTCCCAGAACGCGGCGAGCTCGGGCTGCACGCGCAGCGCCGGCACTGCGGCGTAGGTCATCGCCATGGGGCACAGCACGCCGGCCTCGACCTGCGTGAAGAGGTAGCCGAGCGCGGCGTGGGCCACGTGCGCGCCCTTGCGCTGCTCGGTCCACGCGATCGACGGGAGGCGGTGCTCGACCGCCAGGCCCATCAGCGCGTGATAGGCCGGGTGGAACTCGACCTCGTCGATGCGTCGGCCGTAGCGATCGAACGCGCGCAGCTGCGGGCCGTGCTGGTTGGCGGCCGCCCCGAGGGCGAAGCACTCGGCGGTGCCGAGGCGCGCGCCGAGCTCGGCGCACGGCCGCAGCGCCCACTCGCCGCCCTCGCGCGCGACCGCGGCGCGCAGCCCCGGGTCGGTGGCGAACAGGTCGTAGTCCTCGAGGACCTCCGGCACGTTGTGGACGCGATGGGTCGGCAGGGCATCGATGGGGCCGTGCGTGGACATACCCCGGATGGTACGCCAAGCTCCACGTCGAGTACTTCGACACCGGGCCGATCGGCGGCGGCGCGTCGCGACTCGACTCGGTGCTCCACATCCCGCGCTGCCCGTACCGGTGGCTGCCGCTCGTGCGCGCGCCGTTGCGGTGATGCGCGGTGCCCCGTCGCGGAGCACCGCGCGTCGTGGACCGCCCCGACTAAGGGCGCTGGCGGGGCGGCGGGATCGGGATCGACGGGGTCCCGCCGGTCACGGCGGCGAGCTCGCGGGGATCGAGCTCGCGGGGGGCTGTCTTCGCCGGTCTACCCTCCGGCCGCAATCCCGCGGTCTACGAGAGAGGAATGACGCCATGAAGAAGCATGCACCGACCCCGTCGGCACCGACGCCGGTGGGGGTCGGTTTCGATCACGGCGAGCAGGCGTCGGTGGTGAACCATACCGCCCAGTCTTCGCCGTCCGACCGGATCACCCGCGGGTGCGCGGCGAGCATCGCCCGCACGATCTCGTCGGTGGAGGGCTCGTCGACCCCGACCTGCGGGGCGGCAGCGCCGATCGCGACCGCAGCCGACGGATCCGGCGCCCCGTCGCGCAACGGCCCCTCCCGCGCGGGCTCCCGCACGCACACGCGGATGCCGGGGAAGCGACGCGAGCGCGCGAGGACGACGGCGAGGTCGGCGATGCCCGCGGGCGAGGCGAGGTCCTGCACCGGGACGGCAGGGAGCGGCTCGTCGAGGATCGACACCGAGAGCCCGAGGTCCACGCTGAGCGATCGCTCGAGCACCTCGCGCGCGGAGGCGTCGAGCGCGTCGCCGAGGTGGGTGATGCGCAACGCGAGCTCGGGCGCGGTGACGTCCACGTCGATCGCGAGGGGATCGCCGATGCTCGCGGCAGGCCAGCGCGACGACAATGCGTCGACGATCTCTCCGTGGAGCTCGCCGGCCCTCGACTCGAACGGCTCGGGGGGGACCGCCATCACGATGGGTTCGAGAGGCAGGCTGCGCTCGACGACGGCAGCGGCGCTCGCGGCCGGCACTGCGCGGACGCCAACGCTGGGCGTGACGCCCGACACCCGCGTGAGCTCGGCGGCGAGCCCGGCTCGCAGGGTCTCGGCGTCG
>LNFM01005414.1_pt1 | contig 26511 bp, 19 predicted proteins | sample 596031 | NCBI WGS metagenome assembly LNFM01 (sample SAMN04254537, study PRJNA301005) | activated carbon metagenome | isolation source: dual media filters at the Ann Arbor, Michigan drinking water treatment plant | place: USA: Ann Arbor | reverse complement strand
CCGCGCTGGCTCGCCGGCGTGCCGAAGCGGCGGCTGAGTTCTTGCATCAAGCCGGCGTGCCCAAGGACAAGCTCCGCCTGACCTGGCAGGGTGCTGGCGATCCCATCGCCGGCCTTCGACCCGCTGATCGCTCACAGAGCCGTCGCGTCGAGATCGAGTTCTACACGGCTGCACCGATGCTCGTGAGCCTTCGAAGCAGCGTGGCCAGCGGCAAGGGCACCACCGCAGCGAGCCTGTGATGGGCGCGGCCTCCGACGGAAGCAATGCGGGCCAGAGCAGCGGCCAGGCCGGCGAAGCCGGCTCACCGGACCTCGATGGTCGCCAGGCCATGAATGGCCGCGAACGAACACAGACCAGCGTGCCGCCAGGACGGGCCGCTGAGACTCAACGTGCTGCAGCCGAGGGCCAGTCGGCGATTGATCCGCTCGTGGCAGACGTGGCGCTGGCGACGGCAGAGCAGAAACGGGACACCGGTGCCAGGCCACCGAGTGAACCTCGACCGATCCCAGAGCCGGCTCTGGCCGATGCACAGGCGCTGAAAAGCATCGACAGTCGTCATGAAGGCCTTCAAGCCTTGGTGCCCGGCACGCTCGGCGTGGTGGCGGCACGCGAAGCGGCGACCAGCGACGTGTCGGCGTTGGACGGCTTTGCGGACAAGGTGCTGCAGGGCCGTGCGGCTGCCGTGATGGGCGACACCGCTGAACAGCACCCGACGTACAGGACCGCGCTCAGGGCGGTCTCGCCGCAGTACGCCGGCCTGGCTGACCGGACCTATGCCGAAGAGCAGCAGCGGTCAGCTGCAAAGGAAGATCGAAAGGCCTTGGAGTTCGCGAGCCGACGCGACGATGCGGCCGACAGCATTGCTGGGCGGTACGCGACGATGGCGAGCGCAGGCCTGACCATCAAAGACTTGCAGGGCCCGGCGCTTGATCGCTTGGCCGTCAAGGACAGCACGGACCTGTTGCTGATCGAAGGGTTTCCGCCGCACCCGCGTGCGAGCGAAGCCAAGGCGTTGATTGCAGACAGCATGAAGAGCGATGCTTATCGAGCCACGTTTGATCGGGAGACAGCCGAATGGGCGATGCCTGGAGTGGTTAGGGCGACAAGCTTTTCAGCACGGGCGGTTTCGGGCGAGCTACCCGAACAGGCGCGCGCATCAGGCGCGATGCCGGATGCGAAGCAGGACGGCACGGCGCCGCGGTCAGCTGAAAGAGTTGGCGCGGACATCAACTCAATTCGATCGGAAGGGGATACCGCCGAGAAGCGCCGCGCGATCCCTCCGCTTGAAGACCGCTTCAACGTCAAGCGGATCGGATTGGTCGAGAAGGAGTATCACTTCAGGGACCAGGCCGGGAAGGTTGCCTTCACCGACAAGCTGCTGAGCATCAGCACTAGCAGCGAGAGCCCAGCGGCGATCAAGGCCATGGTGGATCGCGCTGCCGAGCGTGGATGGGAAACGGTGAGGTTGATCGGTTCACCCGAGTTCGCCCGGCAAGGCTGGATCGCAGCAACCGCACGGGGCCTGAAGGCTGTGGGCCACACAGTGACAGCTGGAGACCGGGAAGCGGCTGCAAAGGAGCGGACGAGGCTTCAAGTTGCTCATGATGGACCGGCACCGCAGAGGCCAGGTGAAGCCGTCGGGCGAGTTCAATCGGACTACGCCGAACGAGTCAGCGGCGACAGGAAAGCATATGAGCTTGGTGGGCAGCGTCAGCTTGCCGCAGCGATTGAGAAGGCACTCGTCGACGGCAAGGTATCCCCCGAGATTCGTGGCCAAGTGCGCGCCATGATGAAGGCCGAGGGCGCCAAGAAAATCGCAAGAGGAGAACGGTTCAAGGTCCCGGTGTACGACTCCCGAGCACCGAGAACTCGCGCCAAGACGATCCAAACAGACCCACAACGGCAAGGCAATCGGGAGCGGTCCCGCTAAACTCACAAGCTCTTGGCTCGCATTCGCGCCATGTCGGTGTCGAAGCCGATCCTTGCCGTTTAGGCGCTGGCCGACGCTGACACGTAGGGAGGAGTATCGACGGCTCCAAGGCTGGTAGAACTACCAAGCTTGGGTCCTTACGATAGTTGAGCTTGCCAGCGTTATGCTCCCGGGAGGGAGGCGCGTACTGCTTTCGCGATGGCCGTTGCGCCAGGCTCAGGCAGACGCGAAGCGCCCAAGGGGGATGCGGATGGTGGGCTACGTTGCGCGGCTGACGGGTGACGACTGGCAGGCGTGGGCGAATCAGATGCTTTCGTGCCACTACGGACCGGCAGACTATCAGACGATTCCGGACAAGGATCGCGGGGACGCCGGCCTCGAAGGCTTCTGCCCTTCAAAGGGGCACGCGTACCAGGCCTATGGCTGCGAAGAACCCGTCAGCGTTCTGGAACGGTACGAAAAGCAAAGAAACAAGATGACGGCCGACGTCGGCAAGTTCATCGCCAACGCATCCACACTTAGCAAGCTTTTTGGATCTATCAAGATCAGGCGATGGATCCTGCTTGTTCCGCAATTCGACAGTAAAGAGATTGTTGCGCACGCGTCCAAGAAGACAGCCGAGGTGTTGGCAGCCAAACTGCCATATGTCGCTGACGACTTTCGTGTGATGGTCTGCCAGGAGGACGATTTTGCGGTTGAACGAGACAAGCTGATCAGTGCCAGTACAAAGGGTCTGAGAATCGAAAGTACGGCGATCACCGCAGCCGATTTGGCTGACTGGACGTCTACGAATGATGTGCTGCTTGATTCTCTTGCACGCAAGGTCGCAAAGCTCCCGACACTCACAAACGATGCGCAGCGAGCAGCGTTCGTTCAACAGGTCCTAACTTGGTACTTGGACGGGCAGGCAGTGCTTGACCGCCTGCGCGGCTTCCCGCAGGTGTATGAGAAGGTCATTGCCACCAAGTCTCATCGTGAGGCCTTCTTAGCAATGTCAGCTATGCAGGGGGGAAAGGCGAACGAGATCCTGATGGCTACGCTCAAGGAGCTTCGCGACACGTTGGAAAGGGAGGCGAAAGAGCTTCATAACTTCAGTGCGGAACAGCTTGCGTACGAAGCGGTCGCCGACTGGCTGATTCGTTGCCCCTTAGACTTTCCGGAGGTTGTCTGTGTCTGAGCCCGTGTCGCGTCCATTGACGATTCCCGAGCTCGACGCCGAGTTCCTGTTTCGCAAGAGACCCGTAGCAGTTCCAGGCGACTTGAGGCCTGCTTGGCGGATTGGCCTTCTTTTGCTGTTGCTCAAGCGATGCTGCCGGCAAGGCAGGTCAAGTCTTACCCGGTTGCATGTACTGAATTGGGCAATCCGAACCGAGGAAAATCAGCATGCATTGCTTGCTCTCGTGAGCAGTTCGCTGAGTCCCGACTCATTGGTAGTCCGCTTCGACCCAGCATTCAATAGAGCAGTCGACTTCGCAATCGGCGAGGGTCTTGTGCGGCGGGTAGATGGCTCGCGCATTGAAATCACCCCAACGGGGAACGCTTTGGCTGAAGAGATTTTCAACGAGGAAGAACTGTATCCAGCTGAGAGACTCTTCATGGACGAGATCCGTCAGCGAGTGACAGAGGCTCTCGTTGACGCCATCTTTGGAACGAGGTGACAGGATGCGGCTCAGACAACTGCGAATTGGGGTTAGCACTCCGAACGGCCATTACGGCACCTCGCTGACATTCCCCGATGGTTTGGTCGTTGTATGGGCCGACAACTCAATGGGGAAATCCACATGCGCCAGAGCAATCTTGGTCGCGCTCGGCATGGAGGCGATGCTCACGACTTCACAGCTGGAATTGCCACTGCCCCCGGCGATGACATCCAAGCTAGATGGCGGAAACGGCGAGCATCTTGTTCTTGAATCTGAAGTGCTGCTTGAGATTGAGAACAAGCAAGGTTCGCGCATCGTAGTGCAACGCGGAGTCAAAGGCAGCCGTGACAAGAATCTCATAACCGTTCATCAAGGACCTGCACTTAGTGAGGGAGGGACCTACCCGACTGCTGACTACTTCGTTAGCCGCGCAGGCGCCGCAACGAGAGAGGCCGGGTTCCATTGGTTCTTGGCGAAGTTTCTTGGTTGGGACTTGCCGACCGTCCAAACCTATGACGGAAATGAAGTACCGCTCTACCTGCAGTGCATTGTTCCCTTCCTCATGACCGAACAGACAAGGGGCTGGTCAACGATTCAGCCTCCACTGCCTACTCACTTCAGGATTCGAGATGCACACAAGCGAGCGATAGAGTTCTTGCTTGGAATGGATGCACATCGGATTGCGCTCACTCGCCAGGAGTTGCAACTTCGCAAGAGCCAAATCGAAGCACGATGGTCTGGCCAGGTAAAGCGCCTCAATGAGATCTCTACCGATGCCGGCGGCGTTGTCCAGGCGATGCCGAAGGTTCCGACTGTGAACTGGCCGCCCCAAATCTCACCTTCAGTCAGCGTTCCTGATGGCGAACAGTGGATTTCGCTCAGCGAACGCATCCGGAGAAGGGAAGCTAGGCAGCGCGAACTCGTGGAGCAGGAGATTCCACGCGTCGCAGAGATCGCCGAATCCGCCCAGCGAGAGTTGACGACCGCAGAGTCCAGTGTTCAGGTTCGGCAAGCACTGCTGGCACGACTCATGGAGGCATTGGAATCGGAAGAACAGGAGCTGATTCGTGTGCGCGAGCGGCTAGAGGCCATCGAGGAGGACATTCAGCGGAACAAAGACGCTAAGACACTGCGTAATTTGGGCTCACGCAAGGAGTCAACCATAGACCATGGCGCATGCCCAGTTTGTCATCAACCAATTGCTGACTCGCTTGTTCCACTTGCGGTTGGACAGTCTGTGATGTCGCTCGACGAAAACATCGAGTTCCTCGGTGAGCAACGGCGAACATTTGCGGGCGTGCTCGCGCAGTGCGAACGCGTAGTAGATGCACGTCAACTTCAAGTTCGAGCCGCTCGCGAAGAGATTGGCCGGTTGCGAGATCAGGTTCGTCATCTTCGGCAGACGCTAGTTGCTGATGGCCGAATGCCTTCTGTCGCAGCCGTGTACGAGAGAGTCGAACTCCAAAGCCATATCAAGCAGGATGAACGCCTCCTGGAACTGTCTACGGAAGCGATGGGGGCCTTCATTGGTCTTGCGGGCGACTGGAAAAGTTTGCAGGAGGAACTAGCGTCACTGCCCAGCGACGACCTTTCCGAGTTGGACCAGCGAAAGTTAGATCGCTGGAGCTCGTCACTGCGGGCGCAACTTGGGGAATACGGATTTCGCAGCCTGAACGCGACTCAGATCGTGCTTTCGCCGTATACCTATAGACCGGAGTATGAAGGATTCGATTTACAGACGACGATCTCGGCCAGCGACTTGATCCGCACGATTTGGGCGTATCTTTCTGGGCTATTGGAAGTCGGTCGTGTAGAGACAACCAATCACCCAGGGTTCTTGGTCTTTGATGAACCGCGTCAGCAATCCACACGCGACGTTAGCTTCGTGGCACTTTTGAAGCGCGCGGCGATGTCCGCAGAGTTCAAACAACAGGTCATCTTCTTCACCAGCGAGGAGCGAGTCAGGCTCAAGGGTCACCTAAACGGGCTTGCGCATACGCTTCACGAGATTGATGGCCGCGTGATCAAGCAGGTCTCCGCTGCAACCTAAGGAGGGGTGTGGCTGCACGCCCGAGTCAGCGCCCCCCACACACGCCAGCTAGTGTGGTGCGCCGCTATGTTCTGTACTTATCCATCGACATACTCTGTGGTCAGCTGCGACGCCCGTGAGACTGCTGTCGGGCGGCAACTCGAAGTTCTCTTCACGACCCTTCAGCGACATCCGCGGCCCTGAACTCGTCGCCCCGAAGCTGCCGGTCGTGTCCGCGCGGAAGCCCCCAAAGGATGCCCGGCAGCGGTGGGCACACACAAGTGGGCGACACACGGGGCGATTGAGTCGCAGCATGCGGCCAGAGACGGTACGGGCTCACCAACTTGGGAGCTTCGCGTGCAAGCAATCGGCTGGCAGCCCGTGCGGGCGCCCGATGGCGCCCCGATCCACTACGAGCGCCCGAGCGCCACCTCCCTGAGCAGACCACGCTGCACCGCCTGGTGCAGCAGCATGCGGCCAGCTTCATTGCGCACGCAGATCCTCAAAAAGCGGTGACGACTTCGCTTCGCCTCGACGTCACACGCCGCAGAGTGACGAATTTGTTCCGCGAACCCCAGAAACTCCCGTCGTTGCTGGGCATTGGGCGCTTGCAACTCGGCGCCAAAGATCGAGTGACGACTCTTGTCTCACGATCGTGACGACTTTGCTCTGGTCTACGGACATCGAGGCCACCGCGTTCCAACCTGCGAACGATGGCCGCCCACAGCGTAGCGTTTCCAACGTGCGCGTCCCCAAGTCTGGTGCGCCGACGCTCGCGACGAGCCGGCCAGACTGATGCTCGTCTGATCAGGTGAGTCGAACCTCACCTGTTTGGATGATCGATATTCACTGCGCCGCAGGATTCGCAATTTTGCACGCTCTCTCAGCATCTGCACTGCCAACCGAGCCAACGGGTGGCTGATCTGGTGTCGAACGGGATCGCCTCCCGCCGCGACGTCGTCGACTGAGAAGGAGCATAGCGGTGGCCATTTACGAGTATCAATGTGATCAGGACGGCTTGTTTGACAAGACCATGCCCATCGGGACAGCGCCGGGGTCTGTCCCGTGCGCGAAGTGCGGAAGCCAGGCCCGCAGGGTTTTCTCAGCGCCGATGTTCCGGTCAACGTCACGAAGCGCGTGGACGGCCGCAATGGACCACGCGAACAAGAGCCGTTACGAACCCGAAGTTGTCAACTCGTTGCCTTCCACGGGCGCCCCGAGTCGGACGCTCTCACTGACCCCCAAGCTGCGCGGCCTGCCCCGGCCATGACGCCACGGTCGCCTTCGCCGTTGCGATCGTTTGGTTCGATCTCAGGGCGCGGCGCTCAAGGACGCCGGCAACCGACCCCACGGAATGAGGTGCGGCGATGGGCACAGGGGGCACCAAATCAACCATGAAAGGAGACGACATCGGTCAATCAAACGCGCAATGTGTCACCCGTTCGCATCGTCATGCAACCAACGAATGAGAGGTCTGGATATGCCCAAGAATCTGTTCCCGCTGGACAACAGCAAGAAGTTCACCAATCAGAAGCACGTCGGCCACAACCGCTGGCACCCGGACATTCCGGCGAACGTGACCGTGAAGCCGGGCGAGGTCTTCCGCGCCGATTGCCGTGAGTGGTTCGACGGCGCCATCAAGAACGACGACTCAGCAGATGACATTCGCAACGCCCCGCTCGCCGGCGTGCACGTTCTGTCCGGACCGTTCCGCGTCGAGGGGGCGGAGCCGGGCGACCTGCTGATCGTCGACATCCTCGAGATCGACTCTTGCGATCAAGAGGATTCGGGGCCCCTCTCAGGCATGGGGTGGGGCTACACGGGCGTGTTCGCCAATAAGAACGGCGGCGGCTTCCTCACGGAGCGGTTTCCCGATGCCTACAAAGTCATCTGGGACTTCAATGGCGACGTTGCCACCTCGCGCCATATTCCGGAGTGCTCCTACGTCGGCATCCACCACCCAGGCTTGATGGGCACCGCGCCATCCGCCGAACTATTGGCGAGGTGGACGAAACGCGAAACTGCACTGATCGCAACCGACCCGTACCGTGTCCCGCCGCTGGCCCTGCCGCCGCTGCCCGACAGTGCAATCCTGGGCTCGCTCAAGGGTGCCGACTTCGAGCGGGTCTCCAAAGAGGCGGCCCGGACGGCCCCGCCCCGGGAGAACGGCGGCAACCAGGACATCAAGAACCTGACTGCGGGGAGTCGGGTCTTCTATCCGGTGTTTGTCTCGGGTGCCAACCTGTCGTTTGGCGACCTGCACTTCTCGCAGGGCGACGGCGAAATCACGTTCTGCGGCGCGATCGAGATGGGCGGCTTCATGGATCTGCGCGTTGACCTGATCAAGGGCGGAATGGAGAAGTACGGCGTACGCGAGAACGCCATCTTCATGCCCGGGATCCGCGATCCGCAGTATTCCGAATGGATCGCGTTCTCCGGCGTCTCGGTGGACAGCAAGGGCAAGCAGCACTACCTCGACTCTTGGCTGGCCTACCAGAACGCCTGCAATCACGCCATCGACTACATGATGAAGTTCGGCTACACGGACATCCAGGCGTACATGATCCTCGGGACGGCGCCGGTCGAAGGCCGCTTGTCCGGCGTGGTGGACATCCCGAACGCGTGTTCCACGATCTACATCCCCAGGTCGATCTTCGACTTCGACATTCGACCGTCGGCGACGGGCAAGCCGCACCAGGTGAAGCAGGGCATGCAAGTGCCGCGCTCGGCGAACTGATACGAACGCTCGTTCAAGCGGCGAGAGTACTCAAGGTTCGTTGAAAACGCACAGGCCGCGTCCCGGTCCGCTGAGGCCGGGACGGGTCTGCATTGGTTCGGTCATTGATGGAGGAGAACACCATGTTGGGATTGGCTTTGTTTTACGTCGGCGCCGTCTTGTGTCTGAACGGGCTCTGGTTGCTCGGACGCATCGGCGACAACGAGATTGCTGTCATCGACATCTTCGTCGGCGGCATCACGCTGCTGGTATCGCTCTACCTCGCGTTCGGGCCAGGTTCCGATGCCGGGTCCATCAAGGCCGCAGCGCTGACGCTGATGTTCACCTTCACCTATTTCTGGGTGGCAATGAACCGGTACAACGGGGCTGACGGGCGCGGATTGGGCTGGTTCTCCCTGTTCGTCGCGATCACGGCCGTGCCGGTCACGATCCAGACACTGAGCGGCGCGACCACCATATGGGGCACTTGGTTCGGCCTTTGCTGGGCAGCTTGGGGGGTGCTGTGGTTCCTGTTCTTTCTCCTTCTGGTCGGCAAGAAACCCATTGCCAAGCTTGCCGGTGCGGTCGCCGTCGCCGAAGGTGTGTTGACCGGCTGGCTCCCGGGCTACCTGCTTCTCGACGGCCTGATGAAGTAGCCACCTTGCCGCCCTTGCGCGGCCGATTGACTCCAGATCGATCGCCGATCGCTGTCGACGCAACCGCACGACTCCACCGAGCCGGGCTCTCAGTCGTCTGGTGAGGCCGCATCGACTAAACAGGACCAGCGACGATGCCAACGTATGACTACCACTGTGCAAGCTGTGGCGACTTCCGGGAGATCCGACCGATGAGCGAGTCACGAACGCCGCAGCCCTGCCCAGACTGCGGCGGGGCATCCGAGAGGTTGCTCTCGGCCCCGTTTCTCGCTCGAGGTGATCAGCCGCGGCCTGCTGGAGGCAATTCGCCCGGCAATGGGCGCGTACCGTGGCGCACGGCCTGCGGGCTCGGTTGTTCGCACGCCCATTGAGCGGCTCACTGGTTCGCCCACACCACGGGGAATGATTCAAAGGCGCGCAAGCCCGGCGCTTGGGTAGGCTTTGGAAGCTGCCAGTTCGGCGCCCAATTCAGCTCGGGTGCCGCGCCGATGGTGTTGCCGCGCTGCGCACCGAGCCTGCGACGTGAACCCGACCCGACCGGCGCCCATTCGCACCCAGCCTGTGACCCCAAACTCAGGATGAACAGCCAAACGATTCCCCTCGCAACGTTGAAGATCGAAGTCTCGAAGCAGCGCAAGCGCCAGGCTCCGAAAGGCCGGCGCGTCGACCCGGGCGCGCTCGAAGACGTGCAGCGCCTGCTCGGCAACGAGTCGCGCCAGCGCGACCTGCTGATCGAGCACCTGCACAAGATCCAGGACAGCTTAGGCCACCTGTCGTCGGCCCACCTCGCCGCGCTGGCGCAGGAGATGCACCTGGCGCAGACCGAGGTCTACGAGGTCGCGAGCTTCTATCACCACTTCGACATCGTCAAAGAAGGCGAAGTGGCGCCGCCCGCTTTGACAGTCAGAGTCTGTGACGGCCTGTCGTGCGAGATGGCCGGCGCGCGTGACCTGCTCGCCCGTTTGCCGACGTTGCTGGGCAAAGACGTGCGTGTGATCGCAGCGCCGTGCATCGGCCGCTGCGAACAGGCGCCGGCGGTGGCGGTCGGCCAAACCGCCGTGCCGAACGCGAGCTGCGAGACGGTGGCGGCCCAGGTCGCGGCCACGCCGAAGCGTGACCTGCCCGAAGGCCACATCGACCACGCCGCGTACCTGGCCAGCGGTGGCTACGCGCTGCTGAAGGCCTGCGACGCGGGCGAGCGTGATGTCGAATCCATCATCACCACGCTCGAACATTCCGGCCTGCGCGGCCTGGGCGGCGCGGGTTTCCCGACCGGGCGCAAGTGGCGCATCGTGCGCGCCGAAGCCGCGCCGCGCCTGATGGCGGTGAACATCGACGAAGGCGAACCGGGCACCTTCAAGGATCGGGTCTTGCTCGAAACCGACCCGCACCGCTTCCTGGAGGGCATGCTCATCGCGGCCTGGGCCGTCGGCATCCAGCGGGTCTACATCTATCTGCGCGACGAGTACCACGCCTGCCGCGCGCTGCTCGAAACCGAGCTCGAGAAGCTGCGCGCACATCCGCCGATCGCTTCGATGCCCGAGATCATCCTGCGCCGCGGCGCCGGCGCCTACATCTGCGGCGAAGAGTCGGCGATGATCGAATCGATCGAAGGCAAAAGGGGCATGCCGCGCCTGCGCCCGCCTTATGTGGCGCAGGTCGGCCTGTTCGGCCGGCCGACGCTGGAACACAACTTCGAAACGCTGTACTGGGTGCGCGAGCTGGTCGAAAAAGGCGGCGAGTGGTTCGCCTCGCACGGCCGCCACGGTCGCAAGGGCCTGCGTTCGTTTTCGGTCTCGGGCCGCGTGAAAAACCCCGGCATGAAGCTCGCGCCGGCCGGCATCACGATCCAGGAACTGATCGACGAATACTGCGGCGGCATGCAGGCCGGCCACACGTTCTACGCCTACCTGCCGGGCGGTGCGTCGGGTGGCATTCTGCCGGCGACGATGAACACGATTCCGCTCGACTTCGACACGCTGCAGCCCTACGGTTGTTTCATCGGCTCGGCCGCGGTGATCGTGTTGTCGGATGCCGACACAGCCACCGACGCAGCGCGCAACATGATGCGATTCTTCAAGCACGAGAGTTGCGGCCAGTGCACGCCCTGCCGCAACGGCACGGCCAAGGCCTCGGCGCTGATCGAACAGAAGAGCTGGGACGTCGACCTGCTCGCCGACCTGTCGGCCGTGATGCGCGATTCGTCGATCTGCGGGCTGGGCCAGGCCGCGCCGAACCCGGTCGACTGCGTCGTGAAGTACTTTCCGCAAGAGCTGGTCTGACCCTCGGGCAAGAACATGAACGCGATCACCAAATACGAAGCCCTTCACCTCGAAGCGCCGCTTGTCGAGTTCCAGCTCAACGGCCGCGACGTGCAGGGCCGCGCCAGCGAGACGATCATCGAGATCGCGAAGCGCGAAGGCATAGCGATCCCGCACCTTTGCTACAAGGCCGGCATGGAAGCGGTGGGCAACTGCCGCTCGTGCATGGTCGAGATCGCCGGTGAACGGGTGCTCGCCCCGTCGTGCTGCCGCGCACCGACCGCCGGCATGAAGGTCACGACCGACAGCGAACGCGCCATCAAGTCGCAGAAGCTCGTGCTGGAGTTGCTGCTCTCCGACATGCCCGAGACGGCCTACACCCGCCACAACGAAGTCGACGACTGGGCGCGCAAGCTCGGCGTGGGCAAACCGCGTTTCGAAGCGCGGGCGAAGGTCGTGCAAGACCTGTCGCACCCTGCCATCGCGGTCAACCTCGACGCCTGCATCCAGTGCACACGCTGCGTGCGCGCCTGCCGCGACGAACAGGTCAACGACGTGATCGGTCTCGCCTTCCGCGGCGACCAAGCGAAGATCGTGTTCGACATGGACGACCCGATGGGCGCCTCCACCTGCGTGGCCTGCGGCGAATGTGTGCAGGCCTGCCCGACCGGCGCCTTGATGCCGGCGCGCGACGTGGCGCTGGCCGTGCCCGACAAACAGGTCGAGTCCGTGTGCCCGTACTGCGGTGTCGGTTGCCAGCTCACCTACAACGTGAAAGACGACAAGATCCTGTTCGTCGAAGGCCGTGACGGCCCGGCGAACCAGGAGCGCCTGTGCGTGAAGGGGCGTTACGGCTTCGACTACGCGCACCACCCGCACCGCCTCACGGTGCCGCTGATCCGGCGCGAAGGCGTGCCGAAGAACGGCGACTTCGTGATGGACCCCGACCACGTGATGAGCGTGTTCCGCGAAGCGACGTGGGAAGAAGCGTTGGAGCTCGCCGGCGGCAAGCTGGCGCAGATCCGCGACACGCACGGTGGCAAGTCGCTCGCCGGTTTCGGCTCGGCCAAGGGCAGCAACGAAGAGGCCTACCTGTTCCAGAAGCTGGTGCGCACCGGCTTCGGCAGCAACAACGTCGACCACTGCACGCGGCTGTGCCACGCGTCTTCGGTCGTGGCCCTGCTCGAAGGCATCGGCTCGGGGGCAGTATCGAACCCGGTGATGGACGTGACCAAGGCCGAGGTCGTGCTGTTGATAGGCGCGAACCCGACCGTGAACCACCCGGTCGCGGCCACCTGGATCAAGAACGCGATCAGGAATGGCACCAAGCTGATCGTCTGCGACCCGCGCCGTTCCGACCTGGTGCGCGTGGCGCACCGCTTCGTGCAGTTCAAGCCCGACACCGACGTGGCGCTGCTCAACGCGATGATGAACGTGATCGTGACCGAAGGCCTCGTCAACGAAGCGTTCATCGCCAGCCGCACCATCGGCTTTGATGAACTGCGCAAGAACGTCGAAGGTTATTCACCCGAGGCGATGGCGCCGATCTGCGGCATCGACGCCGACACGATCCGCGACGTGGCACGCCTGTTCGCCACCTCGAAAGCCTCGATGATCCTGTGGGGCATGGGCGTGTCGCAGCACGTGCACGGCACTGACAACGCGCGCTGCCTGATCGCGCTGTCTCTGATGACCGGCCAGATCGGCCGCCCCGGCACCGGCTTGCACCCGCTGCGCGGCCAGAACAACGTGCAGGGAGCGTCGGATGCGGGTTTGATCCCGATGATGCTGCCCGACTACCAGCACGTCTCGCAGCCCGCGGTGCGCGCGAGCTTCGAGCAGGCCTGGAAGCTGCCCGCCGGCACGCTCGACGCCGAGCCGGGCCTGACCGTCGTGGAAGTGATGCACGCGATCAAGGCCGGCGGCATTCGTGGCATGTACGTGATGGGCGAGAACCCGGCGATGTCGGACCCCGACGCCAACCACGCACGTGAAGCGCTCGCCGCGCTGGAGCACCTGGTCGTGCAGGACATCTTCCTGACCGAAACCGCCTACCTCGCCGACGTGGTGCTGCCGGCCAGCGCCTTCCCGGAGAAGGACGGCAGCTTCACCAACACCGACCGGCTGGTGCAGATGGGCCGCCAGGCCATCAACCCGCCGGGTGATGCGCGGCAAGACCTGTGGATCATCCAGCAGATCGCAAAACGCCTCGGCCTGGACTGGCAGTACGGCCACGTCTCCGAAGTGTTCGACGAGATGCGTCACACGATGCCGAGCATCGCCGGCATCACCTGGGAGCGGCTCGACCGCGAACATGCCGTCACCTACCCGTGTGTCAAGGAGGGCGACCCCGGCGATTCGGTCGTCTTCACACAAACCTTTCCACGCGAGAGCGGTCGTGCGCAGTTCGTACCGGCCGACATCATCCCGGCCAACGAACGCCCCGACGCCGAGTACCCGATGGTGCTGATCACCGGCCGCCAGCTCGAACACTGGCACACCGGCAGCATGACGCGGCGCGCGACCACGCTCGACACGCTCGAGCCCGATCCGGTCGCGCTGGTGCACCCGCTCGACCTGGCGGCCATGGGCGGCAAGCCCGGCGACGTGGTGACGATCGCCTCACGCCGGGGCGAGGTGGTGCTGTACGCGCGGGCCGATGAAAGCTCGCCGCGTGGCGCTGTGTTCGTGCCCTTCTGCTACTACGAAGCGGCGATCAACCGACTGACCAACGCGGCACTCGACCCGTTCGCGAAGATTCCCGAATTCAAGTACTGCGCGGTCCGCGTAACGCTTGGCGGCGTGGCGCCGGCCCAAGGCAGTTATGGGGGTGGTCAGGCGGCGCTCCGTTGATCGGCGCTCTCCCCCGCTTCAATGGGAGGCCTTGCGGCCATTCATCAGGAACTCGTACACGTCGGCAGGCGCGCACGCAGGGGCCAATGCATCACCCTGACCCAGATCACAGCCCTCCCACTTGAAGAACTGCGCGTCGCTGTCGGATGATATGCCGTCGGCAATGGCTACGATGTTTAGCGTCTGCGCCAATGCAATCAACGAGCGCGCCATCGCTATCCGCTCGGCATCAGCGGTCACCTCGCGCACGAAGATGCGGTGAATCTTCAGTCGGTCGGGAACCAGACGGTTCAATCGTTGAAGGGAGATCGTCTGCGCACCAAAGTCGGTCAACGTGAATGTTACGCCCAGGGAGCGCAGTGCTGCCACGGCGGCTCGCATGTCGACTTGGTCGCTGAGCAAGGTCGCTTCGCTGACCAGCAGATCCAGCGTGCCACGCGCAAAGCCGCTGTCGCGCACCGTCTCGGTGATCGCCTCGAGCGTGCCGCAATCGCCCAGGCTTTCTGCGACAAGCGGTACCGAAACTGTCACAGACCCACCAAAACTCTCCCGCCATGATCGCGACCAAAAGCAAGCCTGCGCGAGCAGCCACAGGACAAGGCGACGTCGGGCCGGGCCCTCGGGCAAAACATCGCTGACGCGTGCGGCCGGTAGCAGACCCAAGGATGTCTTCCACTGCGGCACCAGCTCGATACCGGTGACTTGGTTCGACGCCAGCGCAATCTCGGGTTGCGCCTGCATCAGGACAGAATCGCCGTCGCGTGTCTGCGCCAGTTCCATCGCCAGCAGCCTTCGCGGCGCGTCGAGTTCATGTGGCATCGCCCACTGCACTTCGCGTTCCCGCGCGAAACGCAGTGAGCGTGCGTGGCGATAGTTCCTGAGTGCCGAAATGACGATCGAGTGCAAGCGCTGCGCCGTGATGTCGGTCTTCAGGAAGTAGCCGTTGATCTCGTAGCGCAGCACGACGTCCCGCTCGGGTGCCATGCCCGGTTGGCCGGTGCGCAGCACGATTTGCATGTCGCTGTCGCGGCGCTGTTCGCGAACATGTTGCACTAGCGCGATGCCGGCATCGTCAGTCTCCATCACGACGTCGAGCAGGACCAGCGCCACGTCGCGGTGCCTAGCCAGGACATCGCGCGCCTGCGCGGCAGAGTTGGCGCTGAGCAGTTCGATATCACGGCCTTCGAAACTTAGGCCGGACAGGATCAGGTTCGACACTTCGTGGACTGCCGGCTCGTCGTCGACAAGCAAGACCTTCCAGCGCGCCGCATCGGCCAGAGCTTGGGATTCAAGGTTCATCGGTGGGCCTCCTAGGCAAGGCAGCCAAGAGGCGGCTAACGTCCGGCACGTACCGGGCCACCCTGGGGACGTGCAATACAAAGCGTACCCCAGGTTCGGCGTGGCCCTCGAGGGCGATCGAGCCATCGAGTTGGCGCGTGACGATCTGGTTGACGATGTACAGGCCCAGGCCGCTTCCGCCGATCATTCGACGGGTGGTGAAGAAGGGTTCGAAAACCCGGCCAAGCAGCGCAGGTTCGATGCCCCGGCCGTCGTCGCTGTACTCGATGCGGACTTCGTCGTCTTCGCGCAGCGCGGCTCGAATGAAGATTTGTCCGCGGCCCCCTGGCTCGAACGCGTGCTGCAAGGAGTTGACCGCCAGGTTAGTCACCACCTGCGCCAGCGAGACCGGGTAGCTGTCCATCTGGATGCCGGGCGCGACTTCCATGTTCACCTCGACGTTGGATTCGTCCAGCTTCGGCCGAAGGTCCTGAATGATCTCCTCAAAGTGTTCGCGCAGATCGAAGCGATGCCGCGCTTCGCTGATGCGATCCACTGCGAGCTGCTTGAAGTTCAGCACCAATTGGGACACCCGTCTGGCGTTGGACAGCAAGAGCCGGGCAGACTCGCCCGCGTCGCGCAGGTACTTCTCCTGCGCCGCTGGGTCGAAGCGACCCGCCTGCACCAAGGCTTGGGCGGACTGGGTCCGGTCGCTCAAGTAAGAAGCCGAAGTGACAGCAATCCCGACCGGTGTGTTGATTTCGTGAGCCACACCGGCCACCAGGCCACCGAGCGAGGCGAGTTTCTCGGATTCAACCAGGGTCCGGCGGGTCTGTTCTAGGTGTCGCATCGAACCCAATAGCTCGCGCTCCGACTGCTCCTGGCTCTCGTGCGACAACACGATCCACCAGATTCCCAGCGACGCCAACGCGAGCGTGGCGACATACAGGCGGACCATCACGTTGACGACGCTGGAGTTGGCTGACAGGTCGTGCAGGTCCATGAACCGGTAGGTCAACAGGAATGCAGCCCCCAGCAACGCGGCCGCGACACTCAGCACCCCCAGGAAGCGGCCGACGCGGCGCAACACATGCGGCCGAAAGCGCAGCCCTCCCAGACCAAGTTCCGGCGCTTTGCTCTCCGTCGTCGACGGACGCTTGCAAAAGTCGTGGCAGTGCAGCTCCAGGCCGCAGCACAACGAGCATATCGGCCCGCGATAGAAAGGACAGTGCGCCATGTCGGGCGCCTCGTACTCACGCTCGCAGATGCAGCATTCGACCAGCGTGTGCGCAGCCTTGGCCCGGTAGTGCTGGTCGGGCCGCGCAATGTAGTAGCGGCCGCCGGTGGCGTACGCGATGACGATCGCGGAGACGAACGCGACAACCAGCGCTATGAAACCGAAGAAGGCCTGTGCCAGCACGCCAAGAACGCCGCCGTAGGCAAGCACCGCGACGGCCGAGGCAATCAAGGTGGCGCCACAGCCAACCGGATTGAAGTTGTACAGGTGCGCCCGCTTGAATTCGATGTACGGCGGGCTGATCCCGGTACGCTTGAGCACCACGAGGTCGGCCACGAGCGCGCCGATCCAGGCGATCGCCACCGTCGAGTACACCGACAGCACGGCCTGCAACGTTTCGAAGATCCCCAGCAGCGACAGCAGTAGCGCGATCAACACATTGAACACCAGCCAGACCACGCGCCCGGGGTGGTAGTGCGCCAGCCGCACGAAGCAGTTCGACCACGCCAGCGATCCGCTGTAGGCGTTGGTGACGTTGATCTTGACCTGCGACACGGTGACGAAGACGGTGGCCAGCGCCAGCGCAATCACCGGGGAGCCGACCATGTGCTCGTAGGCATGGACGAACATGTGGATCGGCTCGATCGCCTGTGCCGCGCTGCTTCCCATGCGCAGGGCAAGCACAGCGAGCAAGCTGCCGGCGCAGATCTTGAGCGCCCCGATGACGATCCAGCCTGGACCTGCAGCCAACAGCGCAGTCCACCAGGCCCGGCGGTTCGCCAGTGTCCGGTCGGGCAGGAAGCGCAGGTAGTCGGCTTGCTCGCCAATCTGTCCCAGCAGCGAGAAGAGCACACCCGACGCCACGCCGAAAAGGAGCACGTTGAAGCCCCCACCATCCGCAGCACGGCCGGTGAACGCGGCCCACGCGTGAAGGAGCTCCGGGTCCTTGAACAGGATGAAAACGAACGGCGCCAGCAGGAGTACAACCCAGATCGGTTGCGTCCAGGCCTGCAGCTTGTTGATCAACGTGACGCCGAAGAAAACGATTGGGATGATCACCAAGGAGCACACGAGGTAACCGACGACGAGGTTCAGACCCAGGGCCAGCTGAAGTGCCTGCGCCCAGATTGCAGTTTCGATGGCGAAGAAGATAAAGGTGAACGAGGCGTAGATCAGCGAGGTGATGGTCGAGCCGATGTAGCCGAAGCCGGCACCTCGGGTCAGCAGGTCGATGTCCACGTTGGCCACGCTGCACCAGTAGGCGATCGGCAGGCTCACCAGGAAGATCACCAGCGATACGACCAGCACCGCCGCCATGGCATTTTGGAACCCGAAGCTCAGCGTGATGCTCGCGCCTATGGCTTCGAGGGCGAGGAAAGAGATGCCGCCAATCGCGGTGTTGGCCACGACGCCAGGCGTCCATCGACGATACGAACTCGCCGCGTAGCGCAAAGCGTAATCCTCGAGCGACTCGTTGGCCACCCAGGACTGGTATTCGCGTCGGACTCGAAGCATCGGCTGGGTCGCTCCAACGGAGGCTGTGCTCCGCAACGTCTAGCGTACTTGATTGGTACCGCAAAAGTGCCGCTTCCAAACGCTTCGGGCAACGTGGCGCAGGCATGATGCCAATTGACAGGAACGCTGGGCAGAGCAGAATCGGCCCGCGTTGCCAGCTCCTGTGGCTGGCCGCCGCGTCGGCGGGCTGCCCAGCGGCAACGCCAACTGAGTTGCGGCAATAGCTGCGCATGTGCAAAGGTGATTCGATGGGGAGGACGGGTTTGCGCACCGAGAGCCCACCAACACCAAAGTCCCTGGTCCGGGGGATCCATTCGGCTGGCCTCAGCGCAGCCGAATGGCCGGGCGTGCTGGAGCAATTGCGCATCCTGCTCGACGCCCGGATTGTCACGCTCGGCGATCACGAGTTCGCCACCGGGTCCGATTCGGCCCTGCTCGCGTCGCCTGACGACGGGGACTTTGGCAAGGGAATGGCTGCCTTCTCTGCGCGCAACCCGTGGTTCCTGTCGAGCGATGAGTATGTGCCCGGGCGTGTGATGACCGGCGACGAACTCATCAGCCAAAGCGACCTGCGCCGCACCGACTTCTACCGGGGTTTTCTCCAACCTCGCGGCCTGCTGCACCGGCTGTGCGGCGTCGTGGCGCAGCGCGGTAGAGGGGCTCACCTCTTTTCGGCCTATCGCGCCGAGGATCAAAGCGCCTTCGGAGCGCGCGAGAAGGTGGAGCTGGAGGTCCTGCTCGATCACATCACGCTGTCACTCCAAAGCCAATGGCGCTGGCAGGAGGCCGAAGACCTTGCGCGCGCCCTGCTGGCGCAGTCCAACCACGACACGAACCCGCTGATCCTGGTCACGGCCGACGCCGAACCGATCTATCGCAATCCGGCCGCCGAACATCTGCTTGATCTGGGCGCCGGCCTGCGCTTGGACGGCACGCGCGTTGTGGCCTCGAGCCGGGCTGACCAACGGCTGCTGCGCGAGACGATTGCCCGCGTTGCGCAGGGCGATCCCACCCACGCCGCCGCCTCACCGTCAGTGGTAACGCTGGCCTGCACACCACCGGCACCCCCGGTGGTGGTGGTGGTGCGTGCGGCGGGGCAGGTCTTCCTGCGTCAGGCCGGGGTGCGCCGCGGGCTGGTGATGGTGACGGTCCGGGGCGGCCACGCCCGGCACGACCCCGCGTCGTGCGTATTCGCGCGGCAGTACGAGTTGACTACCGCGCAGGCCAAGGTCAGCGCGCTGGTGCTGGCCGGGCAGCCACTGTCGAGGGTCGCGCAGTCGCTGAACGTGTCCGAGAACACGGTGCGCAGCCACTTGAAACAGATCTTCCAGAAGACGGAAACGCACGGCCAGATGGAGCTCGTCCACCTGCATGCGCGCGTTTGCCCGACGCTCTCGTAGCACGCCGAACGCCTCGCCGGCCCTGCCTCATCCATTTGGGTGAGTTCGATCTCACCCAAATGGATGAAACCTCCTCACCCGTGAGCGTAGGCGGGTCTCGCACGTTGCGGTGAGCGCGTGGGTCCGCTGCGGGGGATTCGCCCGCATAAGGAACTTTCTACGATTCGCCATGCCATGCTGGCATGTGGGCGAATGGCACATCCATTCAGGCTCTGAGGCGAAAGCAGATCATGGCGAGTACAGCTCCACGTGCACATTGCGGCCGGTGGCCGCGGGTTCGACAAGACGGCGAACGCCTCGATCCCCGGCACCTCAATGCGGCGACCATCGACGGAAGCCGACCATGACTATCGGCCTCGATGTTGTCATCGTCACCTGCGTGCTGGCCAACGCCGCCGGTCTGGTCGCCGCGGCGATGACAGTGTACTGGCGCCGCACCGCACCCGCCGGGCCGCGCCTTCTCAGCTTCGTGGTCGGCGTGCTGCTCGGGGCCGTGCTGCTCGACCTGCTGCCCCACTTGTGGGAAGCGACCGGCAACCTGACCGCGTTGCTGGCCATGTTCGCTGTAGCGCTGGTGGTCAGCCGGCTGTTCGACAGCGTTTGCGCGTGCCGTCACCCACCGATCGGGCGGTGCGCCTCGCAGACAATTCACCACCACGGTGGTCAGCGCGCATCGCCGACGCGCGGGGCGGAGTTGCTGCTGGCCGGCGACTTTGTTCACAGCCTGGTCGACGGCGCGCTGATTGTCGCCGCGTTGGCGGTGGGCATCGTGCCCGGCGCCGTGGCGACGTTGGCTGTGGCGCTCCATGAAGTACCCCGGCGGATCGCCACCGTGACGCTGCTGGTGCGCGCGGGCTGTCGGCCCGCGGTTGCGTTGGGGCTGGCGGTGTGCGCCGGCCTGGGTACCGTGCTGGGGGGCACGCTGGCATGGTGGTCGGCCGAGGCAATTCGCCCGGCGCTACCGGTCGCTCTGGCCCTGTCGGCAGCGGCGATGCTCTACGTGGCGCTGGCGCAGTCGGTCAGCCTGTTTGGGGTATGGCGAGCACGTGTACTCACGCTTGAGTGCGGCCTGCCATTCCTGGCCGGCGTTCTGATCATCGGCGGATCGCACCATGTGCTGGAGTTGTTCGGCTGAAGTTCGCGCGTGTCTGAAGCGATGCGACGGCGCCGCGCGGTGAGCGTCTGGGCATCCCATCTTGAACCGGGTCAGTAGCCCGGCCAGTCTCGTGTCCACGACAACTCTGTCATGGACACAATGGAACACGCGACACGCAAGAAGGTTCGGCAGCATCCCGCTGCGCTGAGGCAGCAGGTGCTGATGGAATGTGCGCAACCCGGTGCTTCGGTGGCACGCGTGGCGCAGTCCCACGGGCTGAACGCGAACATGGTGCATGCCTGGCGCCGGCAGGACCGAGAGGTGTCGACTTCTCTGGACACGAGCACACCTGCGCCCGCTCCGCAGTTCATCGCGCTGCCGCTGCCTGCGAGTGCGGCCGGCGCACTGCCGGATATCCGCATCGAGCTGCGTCGTGGCGCGACCACGGTGAGCATCATCTGGCCCGGCCAGGCTGCTGGCGAGTGTGGGGCATGGCTGCGGGAGTGGTTGCGGTGATCCGCATCGACATGCTGTGGCTGTGCACTCAGCCGCAGGACATGCGCGCCGGCGCCGACCGGCTGCTGACGGTGGTGGTCAACACGCTGGGCGAAGCCCGCGCGCACCATGGCTACCTGTTCGCCAATGCACGCGCCAGTCGGTTGAAGCTGCTCGTTCATGACGGCTTCGGCGTGTGGTGCGCCACACGCCGCCTGCGCACCGGCCGCTTCGTCTGGCACACGCCCGAGACGGGCTCGGTGACGCCAGCATTGCAGCTCAGCACAGAGCAGTTCGAAGCCTTGACGGTGGGCCTGCCGTGGCAGCGCCTGGGCGAACTGGCCACCATCCGCCGCTGCTGAAGCAGCCTGCGCGGCCGTTGACAGAACAAGTGCCAATGGTCAACGGCTGTGCGACGCGGCACCATGCTGCGCATGCCGGGTATTGCTGCCGACGCCATCGATCTGACGAGCCTGCCGGGCGAGGTGGCAGCACTGATCGAGCGGCTGCAGGAGCAGGCGTTGACTGACGCGCAGGAACTGGCGCGCCGCGACCGCGAGATCGCGCTGGCGCGGGTAAAGATCGACAAGCTCAACTTCGAGCTCGCACGGCTCAAGCGCTGGAAGTTCGACGCCAGGACCGAGACGATGACGGCCGCGCAGCGGCTGCTGTTCGCCGACACCCTGGCCGAGGACGAGGCCAGCCTGCAGGCGAAGCTCGCCGAGTTGCAGCGCGGCCTGCCCGAGACCCCCAAGACGCCGAAGGCACCGCCGCGCCGGCCACGTCGCCAGGCACTGCCCGAGCATCTGGAACGCGTCGAGCACCGCCACGAGCCCGAGGACACCACCTGCCCGAACACCGACTGCGGCCGGCCGATGCAGCGCATCGGCGAGGACGTCAGCGAGAAGCTCGAGTTCTTCGTGCACCGGCACGTCTACGGCAAGTGGGCGTGCAAGTGCTGCCAGCAACTGCACCAGGAGCCGGCCGAGCCGGACGTCATCGACGGCGGCATCCCGGCTGCCGGCCTGGTGGCGCACACCCTGATCAGCCGCTTCGTCGACCACCTGCCGTACTACCGGCAGGCGCCGATCAACGCGCGCTCGGGTGTGCACACCCCGCGCTCGACGCTGGCATCCTGGGGCGGCGCCGGCGGCGTATCGCTGGAGCCGCTGTTCGAGCGGCAACGGTGCTTCATCCTCAGTTGCCGGGTGCTGCACGCCGACGAGACGCCGCTGCCGCTGCTGGACCCTGGCGCTGGCAAGACGAAGAAGGTCTACGTCTGGGCCTGGGCGCGCAGCCACCACGACCCGCACCCGGGCGTGGTCTACGAGTTCTGCCTGGGCCGAGGAGCGCAGTACCCCCTGGCCTTCCTAGCTGGCAAGGGGCCGCCATCCCCCGAAGCCACGTGGAGCGGTACCCTGATCACCGACCAGTACGCCGGCTACAACGGCGTGTTGGATCCCAAGGTCTACCCGCAGCGCAAGTCAGCGGCCTGCGCCGCGCATGCCCGGCGTCGCTTCGAGGAACTCAGCCGCGGCGGCAGCAGTGCCAGCGCGGTGGCCACCGAGGCGATGCTGCGCTGGACCCGGATCTACCGGGCCGAGACGGCCTTCGCCGAGATGGGGTGCGAGGAGCGCCGGCACGCCCGTCAGATGCTGAGCCGGCCGCTGTGGGAGGAGTTCGAGGTGTGGCTGAAGCTGCAGCGCACGCAGGTGCCCGATGGCACCAAGATCGCCGAAGCGATCGACTACAGCCTGAACGCCTGGAAGGCGCTGACGCTGCACTTGGACGACGGCGCAGTGCCCATCGAGATCAAGCCCTGGAAGCTGGGTGCCAAGAACTGGCTGTTCGCCGGCAGCGCGCTGGCCGGGCAGCGTGCGGCGGTGGTGATGAGCCTGGTGCAGTCGGCCAAGCTCAATGGCCTGGATCCGTGGGCCTACCTGCGCGACGTGCTGGTGCGCATCCACACGCATCCGAGCCACCGGCTCGACGAGTTGTTGCCGCATCGCTGGCGGCCGGCCTGACGATGGGACGGCTCACGCAGTGGGCGGTGATCGAGGCCGACATCGCCGTGCGCCGCATGAGCCACGACCAGAAGGTGCGCCTGGCCGACGAAATCTACGCCGAGCAGCCCAACATGTTGGCCTCGATCCTGGCGCTGCCGCGCATGGGGGTGGACATGGTGCAACTGGAAGTGGCGCTGCACATCCTGCTCGTCACCTTCCAGGCGATGCAGCTCAGCGGGCACCAGTGGCCGCTGATCACCGAGGACATCCAGGACGGCTGCCTGCAGCGGCTGACCGCCCGTGCGCGCTTCAACGAGGGGCTGCCGGAGGAACTGGCGACGAAGGTCGTCGAACAGTTCCACAACGAACATGCCGAGCGCTACCTGCTCGCCTTCGTCTACGGCTACCTGGGCGACCACGATCTGATGGCCGTGCGCACCGAGGCAGAGAAGTACCTGATGATGGGCGCGCTCAACCTGGTGGAGTGCGTTGCCTTCGTAGGTGCGGACAAACCGCAGCGATAGCGACGGGTTCGGGCCCCAGCGTCAAGATGGAACGGCCAGACGCTCACGCCGCGCGTACCGTTTCGTTCTACCGTTCATGTCCCTCGTGGGATGGAGCTGTGCCAGCGTCGGCCCTCTGGCTCCTTTCTGATTCGCGGCGGGCGGACGTACCGTGAGCCTTTCGATACTGGCCATTTGCGTCGGAGCCTCTTTTGGCGCCATCCTGCGGTGGCTGCTTTCCTCCCGTCTCAATTCGCTTCTCCCGTCGCTACCTCCGGGCACATTGGTGGCCAATCTCCTCGGCGGCTATCTGATCGGTGTGGCAGTCGCATTCTTCGCAAGCCATCCGTCGCTGTCGCCTCAATGGCGCCTGTTGGTCGTGACGGGTTTCCTGGGCGGACTCACTACGTTCTCGACCTTCTCTGTCGAGGTGGTCACCAACTTGATGGAGACGCGACTGAATTGGGCATTCGCAACAATCGCCGCACACCTGCTCGGGAGCATCGCGATGACGCTATTGGGCATCGGTACCGTGCGGCTCTTTAGAACAATCCAGTTCTGAGCAGCCAAGCGCAGTAGGCTGCCTCTGCGCTTACCCTGTCCGGGCACTCAAGAAATGCGAGAAGTGAAAGTCGCCACCGCGACCGATTTGCTTGCACCGTACCGGCCGCTGGTGAGCGGCTCTTCGTGGCCGGCAACGTGAGGCCGGCCAGTGGCGAAGCCGCCGTTGCCCGCGCCGATAGGTTCAAAGACTTCGAGCGCACCACACTAGCGAGTTCGATCACGCTTGGTTATGGAGGATTCCCGAGCATCCTTGAAATGCTCAGCCTTGCGAGGTCCAACCGTCTGCGTGGCAAGCCGGGCCGCCAGCTGCCCCCCTGGAGCAACTTCTGCCAAGTACCGGACTGCCTCGACGGCGAGACGCACGTCGGCCGGGTCCATTGAACTGGCCAGAGCCCGCGCAATCTGCTCCCAGGCCTGAATTGCATTGGCTCGAACCGCCTGCGCGCGCGCACTGGTCCGCTGTGCTGGCCGCTGTCGGATGAGCTGCCCACGATTCGCAGCCCGTTCCTCCCACAGTTTGCGGTAGTTCCGATTCGCGGCCCGCACGGGTTGCCGGCTGGCCACTGCGTTCACGCCTCGGTCCTGCAGGTTCCGGGCAAACACCGCACGCCAGTGATCGAGGTCGGCCTTGCGCGGAGACAGGCGCACGCCGTCGTACCGATCGGCGCGAACCGAAAGGTGCACATGCGGCGCCCCCTGGTCCTCGTGCATCACGAACACGTATTTGTGCCCCTCGAACAGCTCGCGCGCCGCCTCGGCCGTGGCCGCCCGCACCGCCTCCGGCGGCGTGCCCACCGGCATCGAGAAGACGATGTTGAAAGCCTCCCGCCTCGGGCTGTCGTCGTCGATGTATGCGCCGGCGACGCGCCACTCGTCGGCCAGCTGGACCAAGCCGTCGCGCCCTTGGATCTTCTCGCCGCGCTCGTCCTCGATCTCCAGCGTCTTGCCCTTGCCGCCGACCTCTTCCTTGCCCTGGCGGCCGATGTACCGGAAGTGGGCAGCGATGGCCTTCATACCGCGGCCGCCGCCGGTAATCTTGACCATCACCTGCGTGGCGCCAGGCGAGACCGTGCTGCGCACCCGGCTGCGCACTTCGCCAGCAGACATCACCGCAGTCAACGCGGCCACGGTGGTCAGCAGCGGCAACTTGCCGCCGCCCCCGCCGCCCTTGCCCTTGGGGATGGGATAGAACAGCCTGGCGCCCCACTCGGACAGCATGCCGTCGGTGTCCAGCGTGCTGCGGGTGGGGCCCTGCGGCACGGCCGGGCCCGTACCGGTCTTCGATCGGTCGTTGCTCAAGACTTCTCCTTGTGCGGGGTCACCAGCGCCCGGATCGTCGCCACGACCCGCGCCGCCTGCTCGACGTGTTCGCGCACCGCCTGCGCGAAGACCTGCAGGTTCTTGGTGTCGGTGTTGCGGAACCCGCCCTGCATCGCGTTCAGCGACTTGGCGATCTGGTTGATGTTCTTGCCGATCGGCAGCAGCTCGTGGTTCGAGCGCATGAGCGCGGCGACGCCATCTTTGAGCGGCGTGGCGTCGACCGACTCGGCCGCTGGCGTCGGCCCCTGGCCGATGAAGTGACGCAGGACCAGGCGCAGCGCGGCGGGGCGCGTGCGGAACTGCCCTTGGACCTGGACCTGCTGCAGCAGGCTGGCCAGCTCGGCGTCGAGCACCAGGCGGCCAGGTGCCGCCGCCGATGCGTCAGGCCCTGGGTGGACCTGCTCGTGACCGGTGTCTGCCGATGCCGCCTTCTGTGCCAGCTCCCGCTGGAGGAGTTCGCGAGTCCATTCAGAGGGGGTGCGACCACCGGCCGCCGCCGCGGCCCGGACACGAGCCGACAGCTCGGGCCCGACATCGACGTGAAGCGTCGCCCGTTGCGAGGCCTGCCTGCCCGTGTTCATCGGGCAGGCCTCGTGACACAAACAAGCCGGCGCAGCCTATCCTGCTCTCCACTCTTTCGCATCTGTGTTTGGTGTCGCATCCCCTCGTGCATCACGACCCTTGGATGAACCAGACGAGCTTGACCATCGCCATCACGACCCAGGTCGCGATGGCGAGCTTCGCCAGGCGAAGCGTCATCCAGCGGTAGGCCTCGAATTCGAACAGCGCGCGATAGGCGCGCCTGGCCCCGATCCAGAGGCAGAACACCCCCAGCACGGCCCCTACCAGCCCGCCAGAGGCGGGCAAGGTCTTGATCCAGTACAGCCCAAGGGCCGGCGCCAGGATGGCGTCCAGCGGTGCCAGGCACCGCAGCGCTGGGGTGCTCGCCCACAGCGCTCGCTCGAAAGTCGGGTTCATTGGTTGGTACTCACTCAGACACCACAAGGACAGC
>LNFM01012819.1_pt1 | contig 26513 bp, 28 predicted proteins | sample 596031 | NCBI WGS metagenome assembly LNFM01 (sample SAMN04254537, study PRJNA301005) | activated carbon metagenome | isolation source: dual media filters at the Ann Arbor, Michigan drinking water treatment plant | place: USA: Ann Arbor | reverse complement strand
CAAGGGCCTAAGGGCCCCTGGACCCCTCGACTTGATCGGGGGATTTGGGGAGGGGCGTGGCGCGCCCGTGGCGATGGCGGCACTGACGATGCCCCTCCCCAAATCCCCTGATTCAAACCCGCGATCCAAGGGGCCGTTGCCCCTTGGTGGGGGGAGGTCCGGAGGGGGGCAAAGCCCCTCTCCGGCACGCCCGTGACCAACCCGATCAGTATATCCCGCCTGGGCTTCGCGTATGGCGAGGGTGAGTTGCGCCGGCCCGTGCTGCGGGACATTGCGTTGACCGTGCATGCCGGGGAGGTGGTGTTGCTGACCGGCCCGTCGGGCTCGGGCAAGACGACGTTGTTGACGCTGATCGGGGCGTTGCGGGCCATGCAGGATGGTTCGTGCCGGGTGCTCGGGCGTGAGTTGATGGGCGCGTCGGAGCGCGAGCGCGTGCGGCTGCGCCGGTCGATCGGATTCATTTTCCAGAACCACAATCTGCTGGGCTTCTTGTCGGCGCGGCAGAACGTGGCGATGGCGCTCGAGATCGATGCGGCGCTGCCCGAGGCCGAACGGTTGCAGCGTGCCGGGGAAATGCTGCGTGCGGTGGGCCTTGCGGGGCATGAGGACAAGGTGCCGGGCAAGCTCTCGGGCGGGCAGCGCCAGCGCGTGGCGATCGCGCGCGCCTTGGTGGCGGGGCCGGGCCTGGTGCTGGCGGACGAGCCGACGGCCGCGCTGGACAAAGTCTCCGGCGGGGAGGTCGCGCATCTGCTGCGCGACATGGCGAAGTCGCGCGGCACGCCGATCCTGATGGTCACCCATGATCCGCGCATCCTGGATATCGCCGACCGCGTGGTGACGATGGAGGATGGTCGCATCGTGGAAGCCCAGGCGGCCTGAGGGTCTCGCGCGCCCCGGCGGGCGCGTTGATCTGAATCAATCGCCCGATGCGCGCCGGCTGCGATGCTGGCAGGCATGCGAAACCCATCCCGATGTCGGCGGCACGTCAGGGCAGCCTCGTGAAGGAGGCCGGCCCGCTGCTGGCGGCCGCGGCGCCCGAGACGCGCGCGCGGCTGCTGGCGCAGTGCAGGCCGCTGGTCCTGCCGCGCGGCGTGACGGTGTTCGCGCAGGATGCGCCGGCGGACTACCTTCACTTGTTGCTGCAGGGATCGGTCGGCCTCAGCACGATGGAAGATGGCGGCGCGGCAACGCTGGTCGAGATCATGCGTCCCGGCGATGCCTTCGTGGTCGGCGCGGTGATGCTGCGGCGGCCCTGCCCGGTCTCGGCGGCAACGCTGGCGCCATCGCGCATGGTGGCGATCCCGGCCGAGCAGATGCGTGCGGAGGCGACCGGCGATGCCGGGCTGATGCAGGCGGCGCTCGAGCAGATGTCGCGGCAATGGCGCCTGCTGGTGGACCAGGTGGTCGACCTCAAGACGCGCGACGCGACGCAGCGCGCGGCGCGGTTCCTCGCGCGGCGGCTGTCCAGCCAGCATGGCGCCGTGGAATTGCCTGAACCGCGCGCCGCGATCGCCGCGCGGCTGGGCATGACGCCCGAGAGCCTGTCGCGCGCGCTGCATGGGCTGGAGGCGGCGGGGCTGCTGCGCCTGCAGGGCCGGCGGGTCGATGTGCCGGACCGTGCGGCGTTGCTGCGCCTGGCGCTGGCACGCACCGACCATCGCGTGCGGACGGCGTAGCAACCCGCCCCCTTCGCGCCGCGCCGCGGGCATGCTGCGATGCGGCCGCAATCGAGGGGGAGACCACCATGGCCCGCGTGCCCGACATGACCGTGAACGATCTGGCCGAGGCCGATCGCGACCTGCTCAAGCGCAACATCGCGCTGCATCGCGCGCTGACCAACAGCCCGAACGGCGCGCGCGCCTTCTCAGGGCTCGGGCAGTTCATCCGCTATGGGTCGAAGCTGGATCCGCGGCTGCGCGAACTCGCGATCCTGCAGGTCGGCTGGCTGGCACGATCGCCGTATGAGTGGTCGCACCACGTGAAGATCGGCTTCGACTTCGGCGTGACCGAGGCCGACATCCACGCGCTGATCGCCGAGACCGAGGGCCGGCAGTCGAGCCTTGAACCCGTGGCGCAGCTGGTGCTGCTGGCGGCGCGGGAGGCCTTCCACGGCCCGGGCGTGAGCGAGGCCACCTTCGAGCGCCTGCGCGTCCATTTCGACAATGAACGCCTGATCGACCTGGTGCTGGTCATCGCCTTCTACTGCGCGGTGGTGCGGGTGCTGGCCTCGCTCGATATCCGGGTGGAGGCTGACTACCAGCCGTATCTGGACCGGTTTCCACTGCCGGGCTGAGGCGGGCGGGGCGCGCGCATGGCGCCCGTGCGCGCCGTGCATGGTCATTCCGCTCGACGCGCCTTGCTGCACCGCGGCAGGCTGTCGGGATGATGTCGCTCCTGCGTCCCGCGCTCCCCATCCTGATCGGCGTGTCGGTCATGCTTTCGCTGGCCATGGGCATCCGCCAGAGCCTCGGTCTTTTCATGGCGCCGGCCACGCAGGACCTCGGCATCGCGGTGGCGGAGTTCACGCTGGCCATCGCGGTGCAGAACCTGGGCTGGGGGTTCCTCACGCCCTTCGCCGGTGCGGCGACGTCGCGCTGGGGGTTCCGCCCGGTGCTGATGACCGGGGTGGTGGCCTATATCGCGGGTCTTGCGGTGATGGCGCTGGCGCAGGGCGCGCTGTCGATGATGGTGGGTGCGGGGCTGCTGATCGGCCTGGCGCTGGCCTGCACGGCCAGCGGGATGGCGCTGGCGGTGGCGTCGCGCCCGGTGCCCGCGGCGTTGCGGTCGACCGCGCTTGGCATGGTCTCGGCGGCGGGGTCGGTGGGGGCGCTGATCGCGGCGCCGATCGGCCAGGTGCTGGCGGAGGGCTGGGGCTGGCGGGCCGGGGTGGTCGGGTTCCTGTTGATCGCGCTGGCGATGATCCCGGCGGCCTGGATCGCCGGGCGGGTGGATGCCGTGCCGGTGCCGCCGCTCGCGCGGGGCGAATCGCCGCGGATGGGCGTCGCGCTGAAGCAGGCGATGACGCACGTGCCCTTTCTGGTCATGGCCGGGGCGTACTTCGTGTGCGGGCTGCAGCTGGTGTTCCTGACCACGCATTTGCCGTCCTACCTCGCGCTGTGTGGGCAGGACCCGATGCTCTCGGCCAAGGCGCTGGGCACGATCGGCGGGTTCAACGTGCTGGGCTCCCTGTTCTTCGGCTGGGCCGGCGGGCGCTGGAACAAGGGGGCGCTGCTGGGGGGCATCTACCTGGTGCGATCGGCCGTGCTCGGGCTGTATTTCGCCTGGCCGCCCAGCGAGGCATCGACCCTGGTCTTCGCGGCCATCATGGGGTTACTGTGGCTGGGCGTGGCACCGCTGGTGGCGGGGCTGGTCGCCGAGTTCTTCGGCCTGCGCTTCCAGGCGATGATCCAGGGCATCGCCTTCATGTCGCACCAGCTGGGCTCGTTCCTGGGCGCTTTCGGCGGTGGCGTGCTGTTCGACCTGAACGGGGACTATGTGCTGGCCTGGCAGTTGGGCGTGGGGATGGGGCTGACGGCGGGGGCGATCCAGGTGGCCTATGCGCTGCGTGGCGCGCCGCCGGCGCAGGCGCGACCCGTGCCTGCCTGAGGCCGGCCGACGCGCTCCTTTTCCACACGCCCGCAATCCCGTATGTGGCAGGTGATGGCATCGTCCTTGGGAGGGACCCCCGCATGAATCGTCGCGCCCTGATGGGGGCCGCGGCTGCCGCCGCCCCCGCCGCCCTCGCCACGCCCGCGCTGGCGCAGACCCAGATGCCGGAGGTGCGCTGGCGCCTCACCTCGTCCTTCCCGCGCAATCTCGATGTGCTGTTCGGCACTGCCGAGAGCATCGCGCGCCGCGTCGGCGAACTGACCGACGGGCGCTTCCGCATCACCGTCTTCCCGGGCGGCGAGATCGCGCCGCCGCTCGCCGCACTCGATGCCGTGCAGTCGGGGTCGGTCGAATGCGCGCACACCGCGCCCTACTACTATGTAGGCAAGGAGCCGGGCTTCGCCTTCTTCACGGCGATGCCCTTCGGGCTGAACAGCCGCATGTACAATGCCTGGTTCCGCCATGGCGGCGGCGGTGAGCTCTGCACCGAGCTGATGGGCGAATACAACGCGGTGTCCTTCCCCGCCGGCGACACCGGCGCGCAGATGGGCGGCTGGTTCCGCAGCGAGGTGCCGAACCTGGCCGCGCTGAACGGGCTGAAGTTCCGCATCGCGGGCTTCGCGGGGCAGGTGTTCCAGCGCCTGGGCGCGGCACCCACCCAGGTGGCGGCGGCCGACATCTATCCCTCGCTGGAGCGCGGCACGCTGGACGCCGTGGAATTCGTCGGGCCGCATGACGACGAGAAGCTCGGCTTCGTGCGCGTGGCGCGCTTCTACTACGCCCCGGGCTTCTGGGAGCCGGGCGCGCGGCTGCACTTCATGGCCAACCGCGCGGCCCATGCGGCGCTGCCGGACATCTACAAGAACGCCATCGCGGTGGCCTGCGCCGAGGCCGACAGCACCATGCTGGCGCGCTACGACGACCTGAACCCGAAGGCGCTGCGCCGGCTGGTGGCGGCCGGCGCACAGCTGCGCTTCTTCAACCGCGACATCATGCAGGCGGCCTGGAATGCCGCTCACGAGGTCTATGCCGAGACCTCGGCGCGCAACCCGCGCTTCAAGAAGATCTGGGAGTCGTACCAGCCCTACCGCAACGAATCCTACCAGTGGTTCCGCGTGGCGGAGAATTCCTTCGACAACTTCGCCTTCCCGGCTGCGGCCGCCGCACGCTGAAGCTGGGTTTTTTGCGTCCCTCGGACGGCGGGCGGCCGGCATCCGCCCGCCTTGCCCTCGCGGGGACTGGCGCGCCCGGCGCGGCCGATGGGTTGGGCGCGGTCGCGCCTTGCGCTCCCGGATCGCGGCGGGGCGGCGATCCGAAGGTCGGGGTGGCGTGCATGGCGGACGATTCATCGCACCGCCCGATTCACGCCACGTCCGTAAGGGCATAAGGTCGCCTCACACCGCGCGCGGATGATTGGCATGGATTTCGGCTCGCTCTTCTCCGCCCTGCTCATGGGCATCGTCGAGGGGCTCACCTCGACCGGCCACCTGATCCTGCTGGGCGAGCTGATCGGCTTCCGCGGCCCGCCCGGCAAGACCTTCGAGATCTCGATCCAGCTCGGCGCCGTGCTGGCGGTGGTGGTGATCTACCGCGACCTGATCCTGGACCTGCTGCGCGGCATGTGGCGGCCGGGGCTCGAGCGCTTCTACGTGGTGAACCTGGTGCTGGCCTTCCTGCCGGCGGCGATCATCGGCGCCACGCTGCATTCCACCATCACGGGTGCGCTGTTCAATCCGTGGGTGGTCTGCGTGGCGCTGATCGTGGGTGGCATCGCGATCATCGTGATCGAGCGCGCACGGCCCGAACCCACCATTCATTCGGTGCCCGAGATCGGCCCCCTCGCCGCCGTGCTGATCGGCTGCGGCCAGGCGCTGGCGATGATCCCGGGCACGTCGCGGTCCGGGGCCACCATCATCACCGCGCTGGTGATCGGCGTGGATCGCAAGACCGCCGCCGAATTCTCCTTCGTGCTGGCAATCCCGACCATGCTCGCGGCGACCGTGTACTCGCTGTACAAGGCGCGCGCCGACATCGACGTCTCCGCCTTCGGGCAGATCGGCGTGGGCTTCGTCGCCGCCTTCGTGGTGGCCTTCTTTACCGTTCGCGCGGTGCTGGCGGTGATCGGGCGGATCGGCTTCACGCCCTTCGGCTGGTACCGGATCGGGCTCGGCGTGGTGATGTTGGCGGTGCTGGCGCTGCGCTGAGAGGCGCAGTGCGAAGTCCGCCCCGGCCAGGGCTGCCGACCCACGACGGTGGCGGGATGGGGCGGGCCGGTGGCGGCTTTCTCCCATCCGTTCGCGGGCTCACGCGGCGCGCTGCATTTCCACGCCGCCGCGACATTCCATCACGCCCACCACCTGCGCCAGGTTGCCGGCCACCAGGTGCACCATGCCCGCCGGCATGGCCGCCAGTGCGATCTCGACGTGCAACGCCTCGCCCTCGCGCCGCGCCAGCAGCAGGTCGGGCACCAGGTCGCGCCTGGCCAGCGGTTGCAGCAGGCGCGGGATCAGGCCGGGCGAGGCCTCCGCCAGCAGATGGAAACGCACGGCGACAGGTTGCTCGGGGTCGGACATGGCGGCGATCACTTCGGTCTGTGGCAGGGTGGGGCGGCGCGGGCCGATCGGCCGAGGGCGCGCCCGCCCCGGAGCGCGTCCCTAACGGGCCGTGCCGGTAATTCGACCTGCGGTATGCCGGTGCAATGCCATGGCCGAAATCCTAGCGACCACGGGCGGCCCGCACCAGCGCCGGTTACCGCGGTTCGCCCACCGGCGCGAAAGAACAATTTTCGGTCGACCGGCCGCCGCCGGGCGCAGGCAAGCAGAAGCCGGGGTGGCTTGCCGCGCAGCATTCCGGCTGCGCGGTCAGGCGGCAGGGCGCGAACGCGTCGGCCACGCTTCGATGTCGAGGCGCGGAGGCTCCGCAACGGGCCGTGCCCGCCGTCCCGATCGCGCAGCGGTTCCACTGGACCGGACGCTGATCTAGGGTCGCCTTCCGCCATCCGGAGCCCGCCCATGCGCCGCCGCCACCTGATCCTCGCCGCCCCCGCGCTGCTGGCCGCCCCGGCGCTCGCGCAATCCTATCCGGGCCCGGTGCGCATCATCGTGCCCTTCGCCACGGGCGGTACCACCGACATCATCGCGCGGCTGATCGCCGACGAGATGGGCCGGCGGCTGGCCACCACCGTGATCGTCGAGAACCGGCCCGGTGCGGGGGCAACGCTCGGCACCGGCCTGGTGGCGCGCGCCGCGCCGGATGGCACGACGCTGCTGGTCTCCACCATCTCGGGCATGGCGGTGGGCAATACGTTGTATCGCGACCGCATCCAGTGGGACGCCGACCGCGATTTCGCGCATATCGCGACCATTCTCGGCACGCCCTACCTGTTGCTGGTAAACCCTGCGACATCGATGAATTCCGTCGCGGATTTCATCGCCGCGGCGAAGTCGCCGCGCGGCGTGCCCTATGCCACCAGCGGGATCGGGTCGGTGCCGCATCTGGTCGGACTGCGGCTGGCGCAGGCCGCCGGATTTGAATTGCAGCACATCCCGTATCGCGGCGGGTCGCAGGCGGCGACGGATGCGATCGCCGGCGTGGTGCCGTCGGTGATGGACAGCCTGACGGCGGCCTCGGCTTACATTCGTGCGGGTTCGCTGCGCGCGCTGGCCTTCACCACGCGCGCCCGCATCGCGGACTTCCCGGCCATCCCGACCTTCGTCGAGAGCGGTTTTCCCGACATCATCGCCGATGGCTGGGCCGGCATCGCAGCCCCTGCGGGCACGCCGCGCGCCTTGCAGGAAAGGCTGGCGACCGCGATCCGCGAGGCGATGGCCGCACCGCAGGTGGCGCGCCGCTATGCCGAGACGGCGACGCTGCCGGGCACGCTGTTCCTCGATGACGCGCAGGCCTTCGTGCGCGCCGAGATCGCGGCCTGGGCGCCGGTGGTGCGCGCGTCGGGCGCGACGCCGGGGTGAACCGCAGCTGCGGCGCGCCGTTTTCAAGCGCGCCTTGCGGCGCGACGGTCTCAAGCGCGCCTGCGGCGCGACGGCCTGAAGCGCGCGCGGCACCATCCTGCCGCACCGCGCGCTTTAACCCTGGCGTGACGCGCCGCGACAGGATTTGATAACGCTCAAGGACTGCGCTGCCCCGCCGAAGCATCGATAGGGCTGAACGCGCATCCACCCAGGGAGGAGACCAGCATGCCACGTGTCGCACTCGTCACCGGAGGCCAGCGCGGCATCGGCGCCGCCATCAGCGAGGCCCTGCAGGCCGCCGGCCGCAAGGTCGTCGCGTCCTATGCCGGCAACGACGCCGCTGCCGAGGCCTTCACCAAGCGTACCGGCATCCCCTGCTACAAGTTCGACGTGGGCGACTACGAGGCCTGCGCCGCGGCGATGAAGCAGATCGACGCCGAGGTCGGCCCGGTCGAGATCCTGGTGAACAATGCCGGCATCACCCGCGACGCCACCATGAAGCGCCTGTCGCGCGAGATGTGGGATGCCGTGATCGATACCAACCTCGGCTCCTGCTACAACATGTGCAAGCTGGCCTGGGACGGCATGTCGGCGAAGAAGTTCGGCCGCATCGTCAACATCGGTTCGGTCAACGGCCAGGCGGGCCAGTACGGCCAGGTGAACTACGCCGCCGCCAAGTCCGGCATCCACGGCTTCACCAAGGCGCTGGCGCAGGAAGGCGCCCGCGCGCAGATCACGGTGAACGCCATCGCGCCGGGCTACGTGGACACCGAGATGGTGCGCGCCGTCCCGCCCGACGTGCTCGAGAAAATCATCGCGCGCATCCCGATGGGGCGCCTGGGCCGAGCCTACGACATCGCGCGCGGCGTGCTGTTCCTGACCGCCGACGATGCCGACTTCATCACCGGGTCGACGCTGTCGATCAATGGCGGGCAGCACATGTACTGAAGCGGTGCGCGCCGTCGCGGTGATCGGGCGCGATGGGCCGGACCCGTCGCGCCGCGCCGCATGGCGCGACCGGCACATCGCCGCCATCGAGCACTTCGCGCAGGAGGGCCTGTTGCTGCTGGGCCTGCCGCTGCATTCGCCGCAGGGGCGGTCGGAAGGCTCGCTGATGGTCGTGGCGGCGGCCGACCAGGCCACCCTGGATGGCTACCTGGCGCGCGAACCCTTCGCCGTCGGTGGCGTGTGGCAGGACATCGCCTGCCGGCCGGTCAGCATCCCGTCGCTGCCCTGGGGCGCCTGGCCCGCCATGGGTACGCCGGTGCCGCCCGGGCGCAGCCACACGATCCTCATCCTGGAGGGCGATGCACGACCCGAGCGGCTTGCCGAGGTGGCCGCGTCGGGCCTGCTGGTCTTTGCCGCCGAGACGCTCGATGCGCCGGGCGCGATCCTGGTGACCACGCATCGCGACGATGCGGCGGCGCTGGCCTTCGTCGCGGACGATCCGGCGCTGCGGCATCGCACCGCCGCGGCGTACGCGACGCAGTTCCGGCCGCTGGCGTATCGGCCGCTGCCGTAGCCCGCGGCGGGTGTGGCTCCGGCACGCGAGGCTGACGCGCGCCGCGCCGCGTGGCAGCATCGCCGCCGCCATCGGAAAGGGGACAGCCATGGGCTACGCCATCATCGCCTGGGACGGGCCCGACCCGGCGCGGCGCGCGGCATCGCGCGACCGCCACATGGCGGTCCTCACGCGCTGGGCCGGCGACGGGCGGTTGGCGCTCGGCATGCCGCTGTTCACGCCGGACTGGCGCCCGGCCGGGTCGCTGATGGTGCTGGAGGTGCCGGACCAGGCGGGGCTCGACGCCTATCTGGCGGAGGAACCCTTCGCGGTGGACGGCGTGTGGGCAAGCTGGACGGTGCATCCCTTCCGCATCGCGCCGCTGCCCTACCGGCTGTTGCCGCAGCCGGGCGACCCGGTCTCGGCCACCCGCACCCACACCGTGATCGTGGCAATGGATGGCACGGATGCGGAGGCGCCGGCGCGGCGCCAGGCGGTGCGCGCGCAGCACATGGCGCGCGTCGGGCCGCTGGCCGCGGAGGGGGTGCTGGCGATGGGCGGCGCCATCGTGGATGCAGCCGGGGCCATGCGCGGGTCGATCGCCGTGACGCGCCATGCCACCGATGCGCAGGCGCAGGCCTGGATCGCCGAGGATCCCTACGTGACCGGCGGCGTTTGGCGCGACATCACGCTGCACGGGACGCGCTTCGCGGGGCTGCCGTACCAACCATTGCCCGGGGCTGCCGGCTGACGCCTGGTGGACCTGCGCGAACAGGACATCCTGGGCGAGGCGGTCGGCGACCACTGGTACTACCGCAGCAAGTCGCGCGCGATGCTGCGCCTGCTGGAGGGCACCGCGCCGCGCTCGGTGCTCGACATCGGGGCCGGGTCCGGCTTCTTCGCGCGCGAATGGCTCGCGCGCGGCGGTGCCGAGCGCGCGACCTGCGTCGATCCGCACTATCCCGCCGATCGCGATGAGGCGGTGGACGGCAAGCCGCTGCTGTTCCGCCGCGCCGTCACCACCACCGATGCCGACCTGCTGCTGCTGATGGACGTGCTGGAACACGTGGACGACGATATCGGGCTGCTTGGCGGCTATGCGCGCCTGGCGCCGCGTGGTGCCACGGTGCTGCTGACCGCCCCGGCCTTCCAGTGGCTGTTCAGCGGGCACGACGTCTTTCTGGGGCACCGGCGCCGCTACACCGTGGCGGGGCTGGCGGCGACGGCGCGGGCCGCGGGCATCACGGTCGATCGGGCCTGCTACTATTTCGCGGCCGTCTTCCCGCTGGCCGTGGCGTTGCGCCTGCCCGGCGCCCTTCGCCGCGGCGCCATCGGCCAGGATCCGGCGCCACGCTGCGACATGCGCCGCCATGGCGCGCTGGCCAACCGGGTGCTCGGTGCGCTGTGCGCGGCGGAATTGCCGGTGTTGCCCTTCAACCGGCTGTTCGGGCTGAGCGTGTTCCTGCGCGGCCGCGTGGCGTAGGGCTACGCCGCCTTCGCCAGCGCCACCTCGAAGGTCGCGCCGGTCTTCTCGCGCATGTCCTCGAGCGTCACGCCGGGGGCGAGTTCCGTCAGCACCAGCCGCGTCGGGCCCTTCCGCGCGAGTTCGAATACGCCGAGATCGCTGATCACCATGTCCACCACGCGCGCACCGGTCAGCGGCAGGGTGCATTCCGGCAGCAGCTTCGGCTTGCCGCCCGCCGTGTGTTCCATCAGCACGATCACGCGCTTCACGCCGGCGACCAGGTCCATGGCGCCACCCATCCCCTTCACCATTTTGCCGGGGATCATCCAGTTCGCGAGGTCGCCATTCGCACCGACCTGCAGCGCCCCCAGGATCGACAGGTCGATATGGCCGCCGCGGATCATCCCGAACGACTGCGCGCTGTCGAAGAAGGAACTGCTGGGCAGCTGCGTGATGGTCTGCTTGCCGGCATTGATCAGGTCGGCGTCCTCCTCCCCTTCGTAGGGGAAGGGGCCGAGGCCGAGCATGCCGTTCTCGCTCTGCAGCTGCACGTTGAAGCCGGTTGGCACGTGATTGGCCACCAGCGTCGGGATGCCGATGCCGAGGTTGACGTAGAAGCCGTCCTGCAGTTCGCGGGCGGCGCGCGCCGCCATGTCGTCGCGGGTCCATGGCATGGTCGTGTTCTCCTTACCGCGGCAGGTGGTCGGGGCCCGCCGCGGCGGCGGCGTGCTTGCGGACGGTGCGCTGTTCGATGCGCTTATCGTAGGCGGGCGGGCAGACCACGATGCGCTTGGTGAAGATGCCCGGCGTATGGATGTGGTCGGCGTCGAGTTCGCCGGCGCGCACCAGGTGTTCCACCTGCGCGACCGTGACCTTCGCCGCGGTCGCCATCATCGGATTGAAGTTCCGCGCGGTCTTTCGATAGACGAGGTTGCCCTCGGTGTCGGCCATGTACGCATGCACGATTGCGAGGTCGGCGAAGATGCCGCGCTCCATCACGTAGGTCTCGCCGTCGAACTCCCGTGTCTCCTTGCCCTTGGCGACATCGGTGCCGACGCCGGTCTTGGTGAAGAAGGCGGGGATGCCGGCGCCGCCGGCGCGGATGCGTTCGGCCAGCGTGCCCTGCGGGTTGAATTCGATCTCGAGCTCACCGGCCAGGTACTGCCGCGCGAATTCGGCGTTCTCGCCGACATAGGAGCTGACCATCTTGCGGATCTGGCGCGTCTTGAGCAGCAGGCCGAGCCCGGCATCGTCGATCCCGGCATTGTTCGACACCACCGTGAGGTCCTTCACGCCGGATGCGCGAATCGCCTCGATCAGCAGGGCGGGGATGCCGCACAGGCCGAAGCCGCCGGAGTGGATGACCATGCCGTCGCGCAACACGCCGGCCAGTGCCGCCGTCGCGTCAGGATAGACCTTGCCCATGCGGGATGCTCCGAACCGTGCTGAACCGGCTTCTCCCTACCGTTCCATGCGCCGCGCCGGAAGGGGTTCGTGCCCCCCTTGCGGGGCGCCGAGGCGAAGGCTATACCGCGCCATAGCTCAGATGGGAGAGCGCTTGAATGGCATTCAAGAGGTCCGGGGTTCGATTCCCCGTGGCTCCACCACCCCACCGCAGGGCGCCGCGCCGCAAGGCCGGCGCCCTACGTGTTTTCAGCCCACGGCCACCACGCGATAGCTGAACACCGCCCCGTCCGGCTCGACCACCGCGACATACTCCCCGGGCCGCACGGATTCCGGCCCGCAGTCGAAGCGCGTCTCGGGCGCGTCAGGGCCTTCCGCCGCGGCGCCAAAGAAGCGGATCGACCAGCCATGGTCGGGTTCGTACTGCACGTCGCCCTGCACGGGTTCGACATCCGGCGCGATCCGGCGCGCCCTCCAGGGTTCGGGGTCGGCCTCCCAGGCCGCCGCATCGGGCCGGCCGGCGCCATCCAGCACCAGGTCGATCTCGTAGCGGTGCTCCGCGCTGCCCTCGGGGAAGCCCGGGCCGGCCGCCAGCGCCAGCGTGACGCGCAACACGGCCATGGTCAGATCGCCACCCGCACGCCGAGTTCGACCACGCGGTCGGACGGGATGCGGAAGAATTCAGTGGCCGGCACGGCGTTGCGCGACATCAGCGTGAACAGCCATTGCCGCCAGCGCGACATCTTGGGCACGGCGGCCGCCACCACGGTCTCGCGCCCCAGGAAGTAGGAGGTCTGCATCGGTTCGAAGGGAATGCCGACCTCGCGCAGCGCCTCCAGCTCCTTCGGGATGTTGGGGCTTTCCTGGAAGCCGTAGCGCAGGCCGATCCGGTGGATGTCGGGCGCCAGCTGCTCGACCACGCGGCGACGCTCGGGATCGACCATGGGGATGCCCTCGTTCGTGACGGTCACGAACAGCACGCGCTCGTGCAGCACCTTGTTGTGCTTGAGGTTGTGCAGCAACGCACCGGGCAGGAAATCCGCCTGGCTTGTCATGAACACCGCCGTGCCCGGCACGCGGATGGTGCGCGACTGCGGCAGCCGCGCGATGAAGGACTTCAGCGGGAGCCCGTCCTGGCGGAAGCGCGCGAACAGCAATTCGCGCCCGCGATGCCAGGTGGTCATCATCGCGAACAGCACCGCGCCCAGCACCAGCGGCACGTAGCCCCCCTGCGGGATCTTCAGGACATTGGAGGCGAAGAACAGCAGGTCGATCAGCAGCAGCGGCGCGAAGACGCCGATCGACGCCGCCCAGGCCCAGCCGAAGTGCCGCCGGAACACGATGATCGCCAGGATGGAGGTGCACACGAAGGTGCCCGTGACGGCGATGCCGTAGGCCGCTGCGAGGTTGTCGGAGGTGTGGAACGACAGCACGAGGATCACAACGCCGACCAGCAGCATAAGGTTGACCTGGGGCATGTAGATCTGCCCCTCCTCGGTCTCGCTGGTGTGCTTCACCTCCAGCCGCGGGATGAAGCCCAGCTGCACGCATTGCCGCGCGATGGTGTAGGCGCCCGAGATCATCGCCTGGCTGGCGATGATGGTCGCCGCGGTGGCCAGGAACACCAGCGGCAGGCGGAACCATTCGGGGGCGAGCAGGAAGAACGGGTTTTCGATCGCCGCCGGGTCGCGCAGCAACAGCGCGCCCTGGCCGAGGTAGTTCAGCGTGAGCGCGGGCAGCACCAGCCACAGCCAGGCCCAGCGGATGGGACGGCGGCCGAAATGGCCCATATCCGCGTACAGCGCCTCGGCCCCCGTCACCGCCAGCACGACCGATCCGAAGGCGATGAAGGCGGCAACGCGGTATTCGATGCAGAACTGGATGGCGTAGTGCGGCGACAGCGCCATCAGGACATAGGGGTTGTGCACCACCTCCCACAGGCCGAGCAGCGCCAGTGCGCCGAACCAGGCCGCGCAGATCGGCCCGAAGATCGCCCCCATCCGCCCCGTGCCGGTGAACTGCACCAGGAAGAGCGCGAGCAGGATCGCCAGGGCGATCGGGATCACCGCTTCCTCGAAATGCGGGGAGACGACCTTGAGGCCCTCGACGGCGGACAGCACCGAGATGGCCGGCGTGATGATGCCGTCGCCGAAGAACAGGCAGGCCCCGACGATCCCCACCAGGGCGATCGCCCAGCGCGCGCGCTCGTTCTCGACCCCGCGCTGCGCCAGCGCCATCAGCGCCAGGATGCCGCCCTCGCCGCGGTTGTCGGCGCGGAGGATGAACACGACGTATTTCACCGTGACCGTCAGGATCAGCGCCCAGACGATGAGGCTGAGGATCCCCAGGATCTCCCAGCGTTCGAGCCCGCCGCTGGTGAACAGCAGCAGCGCGGCACGCAAGGCATAGAGGGGGGATGTGCCGATATCCCCGTAGACGACCCCCAGCACGCCCAGCACGAGGGCGGGGGTCAGCGCCTTGGCCTTGGCGTCGGGCGTGGTCACGGGGCCTCGCTGCGGTGCGTCATGGGGGCAAGGCATAGGCCCAGCCCGGGCCATGCCGCAATGCTGCCGTATTGCGGCCCGCGCATGGCGGGGCGGATGGCGGCGGGGATGGCGCCCGCCGCGCCCGGCCTGTCAGTGCCCCCGCAGGATCTGGCTGAGGAACATCTGCAGCCGGTCGGTCTTGGGGTCGTTGAAGACCTGTTCGGGCGTGCCGACCTCGACCACTTCGCCGCGGTCCATGAACACCACGCGGTCGGCGACCTGGCGCGCGAAGCCCATCTCGTGCGTCACCACGATCATGGTCATGCCGGTGTCCGCCAGCATGACCATGGTGTCCAGCACCTCCTTGATCATCTCGGGGTCGAGCGCGCTGGTCGGTTCGTCGAACAGCATGATCTTGGGCTTCATGCACAGCGCGCGCGCGATCGCCACGCGCTGCTGCTGGCCGCCCGAGAGCTGGCCGGGGTACTTCAGCGCCTGCTCCGGGATCTTCACCCGGGTCAGGTACTCCATCGCCAGTTCCTCGGCGGCCTTCTTGGGCATCTTGCGCACCCAGATCGGCGCCAGGGTGCAGTTCTCCAGGACCGTCAGGTGCGGGAACAGGTTGAACGACTGGAACACCATGCCGACCTCGCGGCGGATGGCGTCCAGCGCGCGCAGGTCGTCGGACAGCTCGATCCCGTCCACCAGGATCTTGCCTTCCTGGTGAGTCTCCAGCCGGTTGATGCAGCGGATCATGGTGGACTTGCCGGAGCCCGACGGCCCGCAGACCACCACGCGTTCGCCCAGCGCCACCTGCAGGTTCACGTCGCGCAGCACGTGCAGCGCGCCGAACCACTTGTTCACCTTGTCGAGCACGATGGCCGGCGGGGCGTCGGTGCGGGCGGCGGAGGCGATCTGGCCTTCCGTCTCGATGGCAGCGCTCATGTGTTTCTCGTGTCCCAGGTCGGTGGTTTCGTGTGCGGATCCCCGGCGGCACCGGCCGGGGCGCCCGCCCGCCTGCCCGCAGGCGGCATTCGGGATGCGGGCGCCAGCCGGTGCCGGTCAGACATCACCGCCGGCGGTGCTTGTTGAGGTCGGTTTCGAGCCCCGCGCTGTATTTCGACATGGCGAAGCAGAACACCAGGTAGATCAGCCCGACGAAGACATAGACCTCGATGCCGAAGCCCTGCCAGGCGGGCGGTCAGCAGGTCGAAGATGCCGATGATCAGCACCAGCGAGGTGTCCTTGAAGAAGCCGATGAAGGTGTTCACCAGCGGCGGGATCACCGTGCGCAGCGCCTGCGGCAGAATGATGAAGCCGGTCTTCTGCCAATAGGACAGGCCCATGGCGTCGGCGGCCTCGTATTGGCCCTTGGGCAGGGATTGCAGCCCCGCGCGCACCACTTCCGCCAGATACGCGCCGGCGAACAGGATGATGGCGATCTGCGCACGCAGCAGCTTGTCGATGTTCATGCCTTCCGGGAGGAACAGCGGGAACATGACGGAGGCCATGAACAGCAGGCTGATCAGCGGCACGCCGCGGATCAGTTCCACGTACAGCACGCACAGCACCTTGATGGCCGGCAGGTTCGACCGCCGCCCGAGTGCGACCAGGATCGACAGCGGGAAGGCGAAGGCCAGGCCGAAGGTCGCCAGGATGAGGGTGATCGGCAGCCCGCCCCAGCGTTCCTGCGGCACGTAGGGCAGGCCGAGCACGCCGCCCCACATCAGCACACCGATCGCGGTCAGCGTGCCGGCCCAGATCGGGATCAGCGTCCAGTTCCAGAAGCGCTTCAGCGCCGAGACGATATAGAGCGCGACGAACAGGATGCAGACCAGCGCCGGGCGCCAGTGCTGTTCGTAGGGATAGGTGCCGAACAGCATGAAGCGGTGTTTCTCGGTCACCACCGCCCAGCACGCGCCGGAACCCGCCAGGTCGCGGCAGGCTTGGGTCTGGGCCACGCCATTCGCGTTCACCGGCACCGACCAGATGGCGTTGATGAAGGCCCAGTCCACGAAGCCCATCACCGCGCGGATGATGAGGTAGCCGCAGACTAGCGTGACCGCGGTGGACAGCCAGCCCGCGAACAGGTTGGTGCGTGCCCAGGCGATCGGCCCGACCGCGGTCAGCGGCGCGCTGCGCGGCGTCGCCTCGGGGTTCGCGGTGGCAGCATTCAGCGTGACGTCGCTCATGGCTGTGCCCTCACCTTTCCACCAACGCGATGCGGGCGTTGTACCAATTCATGAACAGGCTGATCGACAGGCTGATGGTCAGGTAGACCGCCATGATGATGGCGATGCCCTCGATCGCCTGGCCGGTCTGGTTCAGCGTGGTGTTGGCGATGGACACGATATCCTGGTAGCCGATCGCCACCGCCAGGGACGAATTCTTCGTCAGGTTCAGGTAGTTGGATGTCAGCGGCGGGATAATGACGCGCAGCGCCTGCGGCATCACGATCAGCCGCAGCACCGAACCATGCCGCAGGCCCAGCGCCTGCGCCGCCTCCCACTGCCCCGAATTGACCGACAGGATGCCCGCGCGCACCACCTCGGCGATGAAGCCGGCGGTGTAGGTGACCAGGCCGATCAGCAGGGCGGCGAATTCCGGGCTCATATTCGTGCCGCCCTGGAAATTGAAGCCGCGCAGCGCCGGCCAATCCACGTCCCACGGCCCGCCCATCGCCTGCCAGGTCAGGATCGGCAGGCCGATCACCAGCGCGATCGCGAGCGGCCAGATCTTGCGCGGCTGGCCGTCGGCCATCTGCTTCGCCCGCGCCTGGCGCGCATAGAGCCACGTCAACACGATGCCCGCGATGCAGGCCAGCAGCGCGGCCGTATGCGCGCCTTCCCAGATGATCCAGGGCAGCTTGAGCCCGCGGTTGGACAGGAACACGCCCTCGACCGGGTTCAACGCCTGCCGCGGCCCTGGCAGGCCCTGCATGATGGTGTACCAGAACAGCAGCTGCAGCAGCAGCGGCAGGTCGCGGATCACCTCGACGTAGAAGGCCGCGATCTTCGAGACCAGGAAGTTCTTCGACAGCCGCGCGATGCCGATGATGGTGCCCAGGATGGTGGCCAGGACGATGCCGACCACCGCCACCTTCAGCGTGTTCAGCACACCGACGGTCAGCGCCCGCAGATAGGTGTCGGTCGGGTCATAGGGGATCAGGTGTTCGGCGATCGGCAGCCCCGCCTCGCGCTGGAGGAAGCCGAAGCCCGTCGCGATCCGCCGCACTTCCAGGTTGTGGACCGTGTTCGACCACAGCCAGTAGATCACCGAACCGATCAGCGCGACGACAACCACTTGGTAGACGATGCCGCGCACGCGTTCGTCGGACCATGACAGCCGGAGCGGGCGACGCGGCGGTTTGCGCCGGAATCGCGGATCGACGCTTGCGTCGGACATTTTTTCCTGTGCCTCACCCGTATCGTTGCCCGCCTCGCGGGGGCAGGAAAGTGCCGCGGGGCGAAGGGGCCGAGCCCCCCGCCCCGCGGTGCGTCATCTCAGCGGAAGGGCGGCGCGTATTGCAGGCCGCCGGCCGTCGTCCAGAGAGCATTGCGGCCACGCGGGATGCCGATCGGCTCCAGGTTGCGCGCATAGATCTCGCCGTAATTGCCCAGGCCGCGGATGATCCGCGCCATCCAGGCCGGATCCACGCCCAGCATCTGGCCGAGATCCCCGTTGCGGCCCAGCATGCGCTGGACTTCCGGGCGCGCATCGGTCCGGGTGGCTTCCTCGACATTGGCGGCGGTGATGCCGAATTCCTCGGCGCCGATCAGGCCGAAATGCACCCAGCGCACCAGGTCCGCGAAGCGCTGGTCGCCATGGCGCACCAGCGGGCCCAGCGGTTCCTTGCTGATCACGTCGGGCAGGATCACGTGGTCGGCCGGGCGCGGCTGCGCGGAACGCGTGGCCGCCAGGCCGGAGACGTCGGTGGTGTAGGCATCGCAACGGCCGGCGACATAGGCGGCGACCACTTCCTCGAGCCGTTCGATCACCACCGGCTGGAAGCGGATGTTGTTGGCGCGCGACCAGTCGGTCAGGTTTTGCTCGGTGGTGGTGCCGGGCTGCACGCAGATGGTCGCGCCGTTCAGGTCGCGCGCCGCGTTCACGCCGAGCGAGCGCTTCACCATGAAGCCCTGGCCGTCATAGAAATTGATGCCGGTGAAATCGAAGCCGAGCGAGGTGTCGCGCGACAGCGTCCAGGTGGTGTTGCGCGACAGCATGTCCACTTCGCCGGACTGCAGCGCCGTGAAGCGGTTCTGCGCCGTGGTCGGCACGAAGCGGACCTTGGATGCGTCGTTGAACAGCGCGATGGCGACGGCGCGGCAGTAATCCGCATCGAAGCCGCGCCACACGCCCTGGCTGTCGGGCTGCGCGAAGCCGGCCAGGCCGGTATTCACGCCGCAGATCAGCGTGCCGCGCGCACGGATGGCGTCGATCGTCGTGCCGCTGGGCGCTGCGGGCTGCTGCGCGAGCGCCGGCAGCGACAGCACCGCCGTGATGGCGGTGGCGCCCGCGAGGCGCAGGAAATTGAGTCGTCTCGTTGCAGTCACTGCATCTCTCCCGTTGGCGCCCTGGCCCGCCGGGCCGGGGCGCATTCCTTGTCCGGCTACCATGCTGCGCCACGGCAGGGCCGGGATCAACGCATTCCCGGCGGCCTGCCCGGGGGCGCAGGACATCCGGGAGGAGGGGCCTAGCAAAGGTCGGGCCGTGCGGGCAAACCTCACGATCAGGCCCGGGGAAAATCCACGCATGCTGCATCTCGACCGCGCCGCGCTGCGCGCCGCCCTGCCCTGGGATGCCTTGGTCGACGCCTTGGCGGCGATGTTCCGGGAGGGCTGCGAGGCACCGCTGCGCCACCGCCATGCCATCCCCGGCGCACCCGGGGCCGAGAACACGTTGCTGCTGATGCCCGCCTGGCGCGCCGGCGGGCATACCGGCGTGAAGATCGTCCATGTGGCGCCCGGCAATGCGGCGCGCGGCGAACCGGCGGTGCATGCGGCCTATCTGTTGTCGGATGCGGCCTCGGGCGCGCCGCTGGCGCTGATGGATGGCGGTGAATTGACCGACCGGCGCACGGCCGCGGCCAGCCTGCTGGCGGCGCGGCACCTGGCGCGGCGGGACAGCGCGAGGCTGCTCCTGCTGGGCAGCGGAAAGGTGGCACGCGCCCTGGCCGAGGGATACGCCGCGCGCTTTCCGCTGACCGACATCGCCATCTGGTCGCCCACGGCGCGCAACGCAGCGCGGCTGGCCGCGGCGCTCGCCGCCGAGGGCCTGCCCGCCCGCGCGGTCGACCGGCCCGACCCGGGCGCGGCGGACATCGTCTCGGTCGCCACGCTGTCCGTGGCGCCGCTGGTGCACGGGGCCGCGGTCGCGCCGGGCACGCATGTGGACCTGGTCGGCGCCTATCGCCCCGACATGCGCGAGAGCGACGGCGCCTTGCTGGCGCGTGCCACGCTGGTGGTGGATACCCGTGCCGGCGCCCTGGCCGAGGCCGGCGACATCGTGCAGGCGATCGCCGAGGGCGCCATCACGCCCGCCCATGTCGCGGCCGATCTGGCCGAGTTGTGCCGCGGCGCGCATCCCGGCCGGCGCGAGGCGTCCGAGGTCACGGTGTTCAAATCCGTCGGCTGGGCCGGCGAGGACCTGGCGGCCGCGATCCTGGCCTATGGCCACCATGCTGGCACGATGGGCAGGTCGGGTGGGGGCGCCTGATCGGGCCTGACGGGCGGGGACGCCGCAGGCTGTCGCGGCGGGCCGGAACCTGCCTCGCCGCCGGCTGCCGCGCGGAACCGCCCCGGGACCCGGGTGGCGGAACGGTCGGCGGCAGCCGAGACCTCAGCGCGCCTGGAACCCTGCCGGGGTCAGGGAGAAGCGCCGCAGGTCGATGCCCTGGTGCTGCGCCACGGCCTGCGCGACCTCGGTACGATAGGCGGCGAGCGCCGGACCGGCCCCGGCCGCCTGCAGGTCGTGGTGCCGCGCCATGATGGCCATGGCATGGAAGGCAAGGGTTTCCGCCGTCGCCTGGCGCTCGGCATCGCCCATGCCCGCGACATTCGGCATCCCGGCCAGCATCTGCCGGGCCTGGCCGCGCACCGCGGCGATGCCGGCGGGCTGCAGGGTCGCGTCGCCGCCGGTCGTGACCTCCCAGGCGATCAGGTAGAAGGCCGCCACGACGTCCGAGAGGTCGCGGTTGTCATAGCCGTGCTGCGTCAGCAGCCGGTCGAATTCCTGCCAGGGCGCACCCGATTCCACGGCCTGGCGCAGGCCCTGCGGGTTCGGGCTGGCGGGCAGCGCGCCGGCCAGCACCTGTTGGCGCACGCGGGCGCTGACCGCCGGGCTGGTGGTGAAGGCGGTGGCGCTGCGCGCCGGGGCCACGACAGGACCGCTCGGCGGGAGCGGCGCGGGCTTGCCCAGCCCGCCGGCGACTGGCGCGGGGGCCGCCCCGAGCCCGGGCTTTACCACCGGGGAGGGCACGGCGATGGGCGCAACGGGCACCGGCACCGGGCTGGGCGCCACCATCGGCGGCGCGCCTGGTGAGGGGAACAACCTTAGCCCGGCGCCGATGGCCGCCTGCCCATCATTGCCGAGCGCACCGAAGGGCATCACGGCGGGCCGGCTTTCCGGTCCAGCCTTCTGAGCCAGGGCTGCGCCCGGTGCGGCGACCAGCGCCAGGACCACGACGTGTCGCAAGGAAAGCCGATGCATGGCCGCTCACCCGTGCTGCATGTGCCGCCAGCAATTTCGGCCGCGGCCGGCGCAAGTCAAGCGCGGCGTGCGATCCGGCGTGAAACGCTTCAGCGGCGGGCGCCCGCGGAGCACCCATCGGGCGCGCGCTCCGCGGGCTGCGGCATCATTCGAAGCGCGCGGCCTCGTAGAAGTCGAGCCGCGGGCTGCGCGGGAACAGGCCCTCGGGGTCGCCATAGCCCAAATTGACCAGGAAGTTGGTCTTCCACTGGGTCCCGGCGAAGAACGCCTCATCGACCTTGGCGGTGTCGAAGCCGCTCATGGGCCCGGCATCGAGCCCGACGGCGCGCGCCGCCAGGATCAGGTAGGCGCCCTGCAGCGAGCCGTTGCGGAAGGCGGTCTGCTCCGCGAAGGAATAGCTGCCGGTGAACCAGTTCTTGGCGTCCGGCGCGTGCGGGAACAGCGTCGGCAGGTGGTCGTAGAAGTGCAGGTCGTGCGCCACGATCACGGTGACCGGCGCGGTCATGGTCTTTTCGAGATTGCCGGCGGACAGCGCGGGCTTGAGCTTCGCCTTGCCTTCCGGCGTGCGCACGAACACGAAGCGACCGGGCGAGGCATTGGCGCTGGTCGGCGCCAGCTTCAGCAGGTCGTAGAGTTCATGCAGCTTGGCGTCCGGTACCGGGCGGTCGGTCCACTTGTTCTGCGTGCGCGCGGCGCGGAACAGCTGGTCCAGCGCGCGGTCGTCGATGGTCTCGGGGGCCGTGGTCGCGTCCATGTCGGGGTCCTGGTCGTGATGGGGTCAATGCCGTGGAATATGGCCGGCACGCGCGTCCAGGCCATGGGGCGCGGCCGTATGGCCGCGATCACCGCCGCGAATGACGGTCGCTGCGGATCAGGCCTCGACCTGCTCCACCGCCACCACTTCCGGGACGTAGTGCCTGAGCATGTTCTCGACCCCGTGCTTCAGCGTGGCGCGCGAGGACGGGCAGCCGGAACACGCCCCCTGCATGCGCAGCTTCACGATGCCGTCGCGGAAGCCGTGGAAGGTGATGTCCCCGCCATCGGAGGCCACCGCCGGGCGCACGCGGGTGTCGAGCAGTTCCTTGATCTGCGCCACCACCTCGGTGTCGGCGGCGTCGAAATCCTCGCCGTGCTCGCCCTCGGCCGCGCCTTCGAGCGTCGGCATGCCGGAGAGGTAGTGCTCCATGATGGCGCCCAGCACGCGCGGGCGCAGCATCGCCCAGTCGGCGTCATCCGCCTTGGTCACGGTGACGAAGTCGGCACCGAGGAACACCCGCGCCACATCGCCCACCTGGAACACGCGTTCGGCGAGCGGGGAGCGGCCGGCGGCCTCGATCACGGCGGTGAAATCCGCGGTGCCGCGGTCGCCCAGCACATCGCGGCCGGGCAGGAACTTCAGCGTGGCGGGGTTCGGGGTGGCTTCGGTTTCGATGAACATGTCGGGGGATCCGAGGCTTGCGTTGAATTCCCGACCTATGTGGTCCGGATTGGACCCGGGTGCAACCGAGGCAGCCGGAAACCGGCGCTTGCCGCCATGTCATTCACGCCAGGGTAAGAATTCTGCTGGAGATCGTGGCGCCCCGACCCGGTGCCGGCGCGGCCTTGCGGGGGCGAACGTCGCGCTGCGCGCGATCTCAGCGCCGTCGCGTTGCGCCGAGGCCATTCATTAGCGCTGCACAGGGCGCGCGGCGGGGGGCACGGCAGGAACGGCCCTGCCGTGCCCGGCCGATCAGCCCCGGGCGGCCGGGACGGGCGCCGGCGGCGGGGCGGCCTGGACCGGCGGCGGCGGCGGCTGCTGCTGGGCGCAGGCGGCGACGAACAGCACCGGGGCCAGCAGGGCCAGCAGCGCCGAACGACGGAAAGCACCGTGGCGAGCCACCTTATGGAAAACGGCGAACATCTGTATCCCCTTTATCGAATGGCGCTTGGACAGCAGAGAATTGAATGGCAATTCTCCCGATAGAGTCAAATGTCCCATCGCGCGGGGTTCGCGAAAAGGCAGGAGCAGACGTGGTGTCGAGACCAGAATTCGAGGTCGGGCACGCGCGCCGGGCGGAAGCGACACGCGACGACGCCCACCCGACGCGGCGCGCGGTGCTGGCGCGCGGCGCCGTGGCGGTCTGCGTAATCGGAGGCCTGGGCGCCTGTGGTGCGCGCCCCGCGCCGGTCGTGACGCCGGTTGCGAGGCGCACGATAGAAACCCCGATCGCCAGGATGCTCGCGGACGGGTCGGACCTGGTGGTCGGCGGCGAGACGCTGGATGGCGCGGCGCTGCGGCAGTTCTACGCGCTGCGCCAGTTCCAGCCGGTCTGGTCCACGCGCCAGGCGAAGGCGGATGACCTGGCAGCCCTGGTGCTGCGGGCCGGCGACCATGGCCTGGACCCCGACATGTTCCGTGCCGGCCTGCTGCGCCGGCGCGAGGGCATGCAGCCACTGCACCGCGAGCTGCTGCTGACGGACGCCGTGCTGGCCTATGCGGGCGCGCTGGCGCATGGCGCCGTGCCGGCCGACAAGCGAACCAACGCCGAGGCGATGGCCCCCGCGCCGGTCGACCTGGCCGCGGTGCTGGATGAGGCCATCGACGGTGCCGACCCGGCCGGCGTGATCGAGGCGCTGGCGCCGCAGACGCCGACGTATCTGGGGCTGCGCCTGGCCATGCGCGGCGGCGCCTGGCGCATGGCGCGCCTGCCGCGCCAGCGTTCTGCCGCGGTGGCCGCGGTGGCTGCCGCACAGCGCCAGCGCAGCATCGAGGCGAACCTGGAACGCGAGCGTTGGCTGCCGCGGGACCTGCCGGCGGACCGCGTCTGGGTGAACGTGCCCGACCAGCAGCTGGTGCTGTATCGCGACCATCGGCCGGCCTTCACCACGTCGGTCGTCGTCGGCGACAATGCCGAGCGCAACCAGACCCCTGAATTCCACACGCTGATCGAGGCGAGTTTCTTCAATCCGCCCTGGGTGATCCCGCGCGACATCGTCACGGCCGAGATCCTGCCCCGGTTGGTGCGCGAGCCGGACTACCTCGCGCGCAACAACATGGTCATGCGCGCGAATGGCGAGGTCGAGCAATCGGCCGGGCCGGAGGCTGGGCTGGGCTTCGTATTGTTCGACATGCCGAACCGGTTCGACGTGTACCTGCACGACACGCCGGACCGGTTCGTGTTCAGCCGCAGCAACCGCCGCATGAGCCGTGGGTGCATCCGTGTGCAGAACCCGCGCGAACTGGCCGCGTTGCTGATGGAACAGCCGATCGAGGAGATCGACCGGATGATCGCCACCGGCAGCACGACCCGTGCCAGGCTGCCGGCGCCGATGCCGGTCTTCCTGACCTACCGGACCGCGTTCGTGGACACCGAGGGCGCGATGCAGTTTCGCGCGGATTTCTACGAGCGCGATGCTTCGGTCTGGCGGCGGTTGCGCAAGCAGCCGGTGGCGTAGGGCCGCGCCGGAGGGGCGGGCATCGGCACCTCCCCGCTGTTCCCCGCCCAGGATCCAGCGGCGTTGGCCCCGATGGCGCATCGGTCGCGCTGGCTGGATGGATGATCGGCGGCCCGCCGGCGCCGGCGGGCTGCGGACGTCGGCCTCGCACCGACGCCGTGCGGGGTTTTGCAATCCGCCGCGCAGGCATCGGGCTGCCGCCCAGGGTCGGGGCCGGTGCCTGGCTGCGCGGCGCGTTGTCTTCGCGTCAGGCGAGATCGACGAGGCTGGCCGAGTGCCCGCACGCCGCCAGGAAGCGCAGCAGGTCGGCCGGCGCGATGCCCGTGCTCGCCGCATTGGTCAGCGGATGCACCCAGATGCGTTCGAAGCCCTCGGCCAGGTCGCGGTCCATGACGAAGCGCACCGCGCCGGGCGCGGCATTCACCAGACCGAAAGGCGTGACCGAACCCGGCGGCACGCCGAGCACCGCCAGCAATTCCTCCGCGCTTGCCATCGTCACCTTGCCGGCATCGGCCAGGCGCGCGAGGGCGTTGACCGAGACCTGGCGGTCTTCCGCGAGCGTGGCCAGCAGGAAGGGGCCGGCGCCCTTCACCGGCTTGAGGAACAGGTTCTTCGTGTGGCCGCCGGGCAGGTCGCCGCGCAGCGCCCGGCTTTCCGCAACGGTGAACACCGGCGGGTGGTGGCGCGTCTGCGCGGCGATGCCGGCGGCGTCGAGGCGGGCGAGAAGGCCCTCGGGCGTTTCCGGCATTCAGTCCAGACGGATGTTGTTGGCCCGCACCACGCCGGCCCAGACCTCGATCTCGGCATCGAGCCAGCGGCGGAAGCTGTCGGGGCCTTCGGCCTTGTTGACGGCGCCGAGCGCGGTGATCCGCGCGGCTGTGGCGGGCACGGCCATGGCGGCACGCAGGTCGTTGGACAGGCGGGTCACCATGGCGGGCGGCGTGCCGCCCTGCGCCAGCACGCCCTGCCAGGTGCCGGATTGGGCGGCGGGCCAGCCGAGCTCGGCAAAGGTCGGAACATCGGGGAAGTCGGGCAGGCGGGCGGGACCGGTCACGGCGATCGGGCGCAGCGTGCCCTGCTTGCAGAAGGGGGCGGTGGCGGTGGCGCCGTTGATGATCATCTGCGCTTCGCCGGCCGCCACGGCGGTGAGTGCCGCCGCGCCGCCGCGATAAGGCACCTGGGTCAGGTCGGCGCCCCAGTGCTGCGCGACCAGCAGGCCCGTCAGGTGATTGCCCACGCCGATGCCGGCATGGCCGATATTCACACGCTGCGGATTGGCCTTCGCGTAGGCCACGAGTTCCGCCGGGTTGCGCGCCGGCACCGAGGGGTGCACCGCGAGGATATAGGGGGCGTAGATCAGCATGGTGACCGGTGCCAGGTCCCGCTTCAGATCGAAGGGCAGGCGGGTGTAGAGCGACGGCGCGGTGGCCAGCGTCGAGACGTCGATCACCAGAAGGGTGTGGCCGTCGGGCGGCGACTTGGCGACCAGGTCGGCGCCGATGTTGCCGCCGGCGCCGGTGCGGTTTTCCACCACCACGTTCTGGCCGAAAGCGCGGGTCAGGTCCGGCGCGAGGATGCGTGCGAGGATGTCGGAGGTGCCGCCGGGGGCGAAGGGGACGACGAAGCGGACCGGGCGGTCGAGCGGCTGCCCGACGGCGCGCAGGGCGGGCAGGGCGAGGACGCCGGCAGCAAGGCCGAGCGCGGTGCGGCGATTCATGGCGTGTTCCTCTCGGCGGCGTGCCGTTCGCGCCAGGATCGCGCTGTCCGGCCATCACTGTCGAGGGGGCATGGATGCGCTGTCGCGGGTGGGTTGCATTCTCCCGCGCACCATGGCATTAGCCCGGCCCGCTCGGAGCGCGGGCGTAGCTCAGGGGTAGAGCACGACCTTGCCAAGGTCGGGGTCGAGGGTTCGAATCCCTTCGCCCGCTCCA
>LNFM01004303.1_pt1 | contig 26514 bp, 29 predicted proteins | sample 596031 | NCBI WGS metagenome assembly LNFM01 (sample SAMN04254537, study PRJNA301005) | activated carbon metagenome | isolation source: dual media filters at the Ann Arbor, Michigan drinking water treatment plant | place: USA: Ann Arbor | reverse complement strand
GACCAGTTGCGCTGGTCCTCCATCTCGAAGGCATCGCCCTCCATGGTGCAGGTCGCCCAGACGCCCGGCGCAATCTCGTGCGACAGGGCGCGAATGTCGGTGAAGGGGCAGCGCGGGTCGATGTTTGCGGGGAAGACCGAGAGGTGCTCGCTGCCATCCTCGCGCAGCACCCTCACCGGCTTGCCAGCGATGCCATCGATCGGATGCAGCACGATGAAGCCGGTGCGGTTGGTGACGACGTCCGTCTCGGGCCTGGCTTCGGCCACGAAGGACAGCGATCCGTCGCTCTTGCCCGCTATCGTCGCGCGATACATGAGTTTCCGGACGGCGTCCGCGCAGGTCGCGCGGTAGGAGATGCTGAACGCTTCGGCCTCTTCCTCGACGGTCAGGTCTTCCAGCACCGGCGTGAACGTGCCCCAGTTCTCGTCGCGAACCAGGAACATGATGCCGCGCAGCACCTCGATCCCCCCGAAGCGGACGTAGCGCACGCCGCCATTGTCGAAGGCGATCGACAAGGGGCCGGCGCGCAGGATGCGGTGCGGTGGATCGACCTGCTCCGTGCCGAAGAGGCGTACCGCGCGCGAAGCTGTCGTCATCATAGGGCCCGCTCGGTTTTTGCGTCGAAGATCGATGCGCGGTTCATGTTGATGTCGATGGCGACTTGCTGCCCGGGGCGGCTGACGTCATGCGCCTGCAGTTCGGCGATGACCGTCTCGCCCGCGATGCTGAACGTGGCATAGCTGCGCGAGCCGGTCGGCTGGATGAGATCGATCGTCGCGTCGAAGCGGACGTTGCCGGGAGCCGGTGCCTCTCCCTGCGCGCGCGTCAGATGTTCCGGCCGCAGGCCGAGCAGCACGTCCGCACCATCGGTGGCGCCGTCGAGGTTGCGGTCGGCGGGCACCGTCATGGCGACATTGCCGACGCGCACCACATGCCCGCTGCCCGCCTTTTCGAGCCTGCCCTTGAGAAAGCTCATGCGCGGCGACCCCAGGAACCCGGCAACGAAGGTGGTCGCCGGGCGCTCGAACAGGTCGAGCGGCGCGCCCTGCTGCTCGATCACCCCGTCGCGCATCAACACGATGCGGTCGGCAAGCGTCATGGCCTCGATCTGGTCATGCGTCACGTAGATCATCGTGGTGGCGATTTCCTGGTGCAGCCGCTTGATCTCGCCGCGCATCTCGTCGCGCAATTGCGCGTCCAGGTTTGAAAGCGGCTCGTCGAACAGAAAAACCCGCGGGTTGCGCACGATGGCGCGGCCGATCGCGACACGCTGGCGCTGGCCGCCGGACAGTTGGCGCGGAAATCGGCCCAGCAACGGCGTGATGCCCAGCATGGTCGCCGCTTCGCCGACGCGGGCCTCGATGTCGGCTTTCGGCATCTTGCGCGCCTTGAGGCCGAAGCCGATGTTGTTGCCGACGGTCATGTGCGGATAGAGAGCATAGTCCTGGAACACCATGGCAACGTCGCGGTCGCGCGGCCGATAGTCGTTGACCACCTCGCCGCCGATCTCGATCGTGCCGCCGGACGCTTCCTCGAGCCCGGCGATCGTGCGCAGCAGCGTGCTCTTGCCGCAGCCCGACGGCCCGATCAGGACCGCGAACTCGCCATCGTTTATGTCGAGGTCGATGCCGCGCACGGCATGGAACGCGCCATAGCGCTTGTGCAAACCGGTAATCTTGACGTCCGCCATATTCAACTGTTCCCAAAAAACCGGGTGGATGCGGGGTTTCTCATCCGCGTATTGCGCCGAGCGTCAGGCCGCGAACGAGGTGTTTTTGCACCAGCACGCCCAGCACGATCGATGGCACGAGCGATACGATCGACAGGGCGCTGGCCGCGCCATATTGCGCGCCCTGAAAACTCAGGAAGGCGCGGAATACCGTGGGCAGCGTGTAGGCGTTGCGGCTCGTCAGCACGAGCGCGAAGAAGAATTCCGTCCAGCAGGCGATGAAGGTGAATATCCCCGCCGCGACCATGCCGGGAATCGCCAGCGGCACGGCCACGCGCCAGAAAGACGTCCAGCGCGTGCAGCCATCGACCAGCGCCGCCTCCTCGAGCGAGCGCGGCATCTGGCGGAAATACGCGAACATCATCCACACCGAAACCGGCAGGGTGAAGACCGTATAGGCCAGGATGAGGCCGACATGGGTGTCGTTCAGCCCCAGCGCCCGGTAGTTCAGGAAGATCGGCAGCACGATCGCGATCGGCGGCAGGAAGCGCTGCGACAGAACCCAGAAGGACAAATGCTGGCCACCCGTGTTGAAGCGCGCCAGGCTGTAGGCCATCAGCGTGCCGAAGAAGCAGGACAGGACCGTCGCCGAGACGGAGACGATAAGGCTGTTGATCAGCCCGGTGAGCCCGCGATAGGCAAACAGCGCGGACGAGTAGTGGACCAGCGTCGGGTTTTCCGGAAACCAGATCGGCGGCGTGGCGAGATAGTCGTCGCTCGGCTTGATCGAGGTGACGAACACCCAGTAGAGCGGGACCACCACGAACAGCACGCAGAGCGCCAGGAAAAGGATGCGCAGGAACGGAATCCGCCGCAGGCGCGAGCGATGCATGGTCTTGATCGTCGCGGAGGCCATCACTTCGCCTCCACGGTCAGCAGGCGGCGAACCATGAAGAAGACCACTATCAGGGTCAGGATCATGAATATCCAGGCGCCAGCCGTCGCCCGCGACAGGTGAAACTGCGTAAAGCCGATCGTGTAGAGATAGTAGGACGCGCTATAGGTCGACGTGCCGGGACCACCGCCGGTCATGATGAAGATCGTGTCGAACAGGCGGATCGCGTCAAGCAGCCGGAACGTCACGGCCAGCAGCATCATGGGTGCGATGTAGGGCACGGTGATGTACCAGAAGGTCTGCCACGGCCCGACGCCATCGAGTTCGGCGGCCTCGTAGACATGGGGCGGTATGGCGGTCAGGCCGGCGAGCAGGATGACGAACATGAACGGCGTCCACTGCCACATGTCCGCGATGATCAGCGCGATGAAGTTCCACGGGAATTCGGTGAGCCAGCGGATCGTGACCTCATAGCCCAGCAACTGGCTGAGCAGGTAGTTGGTCGGCCCGAACGGGCTATGCAGGATGAGCACCCATACCTGGCCGACGATGATCGGGCTGATGAACAGCGGCACGATCAGGATCGAGATCAGCACGCCGCGTCCCCTGAACGTGTTCGCCATGGCCATGGCCATCGCCAGGCCGAGAAGGAACTCGACCGTCACATTGATGGTCGACAGCACGACCGTCACCCAGAGCGAGTTGAGGGCAACCGGATCGAAGATGACCTGCTTGAAATTCTTCAGGCCAACGAAGGCGTGGCCGGGGATCTGGAAATCGTAGTTGACGAAGAGAACCCAGACCGAAAACAGCAGCGGATAGATCGAAATCGCCAGGATGAGGATCGCCGCCGGCGCGACGAGGAGCCATTTGAACCAGGTGTCGCTCCGCCGCGCGGAGGGAAGCTGCCTTCCACCCGTGCGTGCCGCGTCGGTTGCCATTCCAGTCGCCATGCCACCCAGCCGATCGTGTCCCGCAGAGAATCTGCACGAGACGCCCGGCACATGGAAGGCCGTTCGTCCCGCGATGGATGACGAGGCCGCCGCAATGTGCGGCGGCCTCGTCGGTTAGCCTAGAGCGTGACCGCCAGGCCGAGCTTTTCCACCGTGTTGTCGGCAGTGGCGCCCGGCAGCTTGAGGAACTCCTGGTAGAAGCCCTTCTGGGCCTCCACTCCGAGGTTCTCCGTCGTCGCGTCCCATTCGGCGGCGGCGGTCTTCAGCGCCTCCATCGGGTCCGTTCCAGCCCAGACGGACGTGCACATCCGGTCGAGCGAGAGCTGGTAGTCCTGCGCGCCCGGCATGATCGGATCGAGCAGGCCCACATTGGCCGACGCGTTGAGATTGGCCAGGTATTCCGGCGCGCTCGGGAACAGCTGTCCGTAGAGTTCAGACTTGAAGTGCGAGATCCGGTAGGGATCACGCAGCGCGTAGGGCAGCATGCAGCGTGCCAGCGACACCGGCGGCGAGCAGGCCCACTGCATGAACAGGAAGGCCGCCTCCGGATTGGCCGAATCGGCGGCCAACGCCTTGTTGAAGCCGAAGGCATGCTCGGGATTGCCGCCTGGGACGACCGCATAGCCGACCTTGCCCGCGATGGACGACTGCGGAATGAACGAGATCGCCGCGTCGCTCTGCGAGTAGCCGGCCGACATGCGCCCGGTCGGCGGCCAAGAGTACATCATGGCGATCTTGCCCTGCAGCCATGCCACCCACAGCGACACCGCATCGAGCTCCTCGTTGCCGGGGATCGATGCCTTGTTGGCGGCGATCATGTTCTGGAGGGTCTTCACGCCGATGTCGGTGGCCAGCGCGGCCTTCATGTCGCCGTCGAAGAAGGCGCCGCCATTCGAACGGAACTGCTGCATGAAGTCGAACTGGTTGCCCGGGCTGCCTGCCTTGCGGAAGTGGCCCGCGCCGTAGACGTTAGGCGCCATCTGGTCGGTGATGAACTGGGCTGTCTGCGCATAGTCCTCCCACGACTTCGGCACTTCGAGTTTCTTGTTGAACTTGGCCTGGTAGGCCTCGTTCAGCTTGGGATCCTCGAAAATGTCCTTGCGGTAGTAGAGGGCGAACATGTCGCCGTCGTCGAACAGGCCCCAGATCTTGCCCTTGTAGGTCGGCAGGGCCTTGTAGAGCGGGTGGTAATCCTCGAGATCGGCCGGGTTCATGTATTTGGCGATCAGATCGTCGAGCGGCGCGATCACGCCACCGTCGGCGAGCGCCGGGGTCCACTGCGGCTGCAGGTCGAGGATGTCGTAGGCGCCCGATTGCGCGATATGCTCGGCGATCGGCTTGGAATACATGTCCGGCGACGGCAGTTCGACGACTGTCGACTTGATGCCGGTCAGCTGCTCCCACATCGGGCCCGAGAAGTTGCGGGGGTCGAGCCCCTGCAGGCCGGCCTCGTAGGTCATGTTGAGGTTGACGCCGGCAAACTGCTTGGCCGCCTCGACGGCGCGGAAGGCCGAGCCGTCGGCCGGACCTTCAGTGGACGCCTTCATCGCAAGAGCCTGCGCCTTGCCGAGCGGCGTGTTGGGGTCCTCCAGTTCTATCTTTGCCTGCGCCAGCGCCCACTGGACGCCAGAGCCGAGCATGCCGCCGGCGATCGGCAGCATGCCCATGGCCTGTCCGAACCGCTTGATGAAGGTTCGGCGTGTGGGTTCTCCACGCAGAAAAGCGTTGACCTCGTCTTCCAGGCCCGCCTGAAAGTCTCGATTCTCTCGATCACTCATAGTGTTAGCTCCTCCCATCCATGCCGCCGACGACATCGGCAGCCATTGCACTGGCTTTCTCGGCCGCTGGCGCGGCGGTCGAGCCTCCCTGCCTAGATCGGCGCCGCGGAACTCCCCCACGGCGACGCGCCATAATCCACTTCCCGTCCTACGTGCCGGCGCGCGCGGCAAGGCCCGCCAGCCGCTTCGTCCAGGTCTCACTGGACAGAACCTCTCGATTGACGATGCCGCGTGGCTCGCGACCGTGCTGCACCTCCAGCACGGCCTTCACGTCGGCCGCGCCGTTGCCGGCAAAGCACTGGTCGGTCCAGCACAGCGCATGCGGCGCCAGGATGACGTTATCGAGCTTCAGTATCGGATCGTCCGCATCCGGTGGCTCCTGCTCCAGCACGTCCAGGCCGGCACCGGCGATGCGCCGCTCCTGCAACACCTTCGTCAGCGCCTTCTGGTCGACGATCGGCCCGCGTGCCGTGTTGATGAGGTAAGCCGTCGGCTTCATCAGGGCGAGCCGCTCGGCATTCACGATATGGCGCGTCTCCGGCGTCAGCGGGCAACTCACGGAAAGCACGTCGGCGCGGCGGAAGAGATCCTCCAGCCCGACCAGTTCTATGCCGAGTTCGGCGGCGACCGCCTTGTCGGCAAACGGGTCGTGGGCGATGAATTTCATGTCGAAGGGTTTTGCCATGCGAAACACTTCGGCACCGATATTGCCGATGCCGAGCGAGCCCAGCGTGCGTCCGACGAGCCCGACCCCCATGTGTTCGGAGCGCCGGTTGAACCCCGCCGGCCCCTCGCGGGTCAGCGCGTCCTTGATCATGAGCTTGCCGGTCAGCGCCAGCATCAGCGTGATGACCGAAACGGCAACCGGCCGCCGGACCCCGTCCGGCGTGATGACAAGCGCGATGCCGGCGTCCGTACAGGCCTTGACGTCGACCGTGTCATAGCCGACCCCGAAGCGGGCGACGACGGCCAGGCGCCCGCTTTTGGGAACGCTCGTCGCGTCGAAGCGGTGGATGAGCAGGATCAGCGCATCGAAATCCTCGAGCTGTTCGGCACGCAGCGGATTGTTCGACTCGAGGAACACCATTTCGACGCCCGGCGCGTTGCGCAGCGGCTCGAGATCGAAATCGGGATAGGTCGGCGACCCATCCGGCTTCCTGAAGTCACCGGAGAGCGCGACGCGAAACGTGTTTGCGGTGGCCATGATCTTCATCCGCTCCTTACTTGCAGCCGGAACGGATTTTTCCGACGGCATCCGCCATCGCGTCGTGGAACACCCAGACGTCGCCGGAATAGCAGATGAAGTCGAAGCCTTGCGCAAAATAGTCGACGCCCTGCTGCACGTTCGGCACCAGACGGCCGAGCGACTTGTTGTGCTTCTTGGCGGCAGCGACGATCTTGTCCATCGCGGACAGGAAATCCGGATGCGCGAAGTCGCCGGGAATGCCGAGCGATACCGACAGGTCGAAATGGCCGACCCACAGGCAGTCGACCCCTTCGAGCGCCGCGATGCCGTCGATGTTCTTCACCCCGTCCGCCGTCTCGATCAGGCAGATGAAGGCCGAGCGCTTGTTGGCGGCGCTGAACTTGTCGGCGACCGAGCCTGGACGGTAGCGGTCATGCGCGATCTGCAGCGCCACGCCGCGGGCGCCAGCCGGATGGTACTTCATCGAATTGATGATGTGCTGCGCCTGCTCGACGCTGCTCACCATCGGCGCGATCAGCCCTTCCGCGCCCATGTCCATGGCGCGGGCGAGGAAATGATAGTCCTGCGACGGCACGCGGATCATCGCCGGCAGGCCTGCGGCCTCGAAATAGCGGATCGCGCTCTTGACCGTCTCCATCGAAAAGCCGGAATGCTCCATGTCGAAGAACACGTAGTCGCAGCCCGCCGACTTCAGGATGTGCCCGATGCCGGGCGTCGCGAACTCGGCGACCAGCGTGCCGAGCTTGAGCTTGCGGTGGCCGGTCATCTCTCGCAGGCCTTGATCAGCCATCGTCATGTTCCTCCCTGTTGTCGCGCCGCTCCCCCGGCAACGCGATTTATGCTTGCCGGCCCTAGCCTACCCCTCGCAGACCAGGTCGCCGCGCACGACGCGCTTGTGCGTGACAAGCGGCGCGCTGTCGGCGTCGAACTGCACGAAATGCGGCGTCCTGCGATGTGCATCGAATGCCGCCTCGTCGTCATAGATCTCGTAGAGCAGGATGCGGCCCGGCTCGCCGCGCGGCTCGACCACGTCGAAGCGCCGGCACCCCGGCTCGTCGCGCACCGAGGCGCGCGCATTCTCGTCGATCAACAGCCGAAACGCGTCATGCGCGCCGTCCGCGATCTCGAACTCCACCATGATGATGAAGCCGCTCATTGCCGCCCCTCCACGACATCGGTATAGCGCCGCGCCACATAGTTGAGATGGTCGCGCATGGTTTGTTCGGCGCGGTCCGGATCGCGCGATCCGATGGCTTCGAAGATCAGCCTGTGCGCCTCGTAGGCCTTGACGTCCTCGCCGACGGCGAGCGTCGTGTGCCGCTGCTCCAGCAGCCACTCCGCCAATGCGGCATGGATCGCCGTGAAGATCGGATTGTCCATCATGAGTGCCAGCTCGTAGTGGAAATCGACGTCCGTCCGCTCGAAGCGCTTGAGGTCGCCGATCGACTGGCGATTGGCCTCGAGCGCCTCCTCGAGACGGGCCATGTCGTCCGGCGTGGCGTGCAATGCCGCGTTGCGCGCAAGCCCCACCTCGAAGAAGATGCGCGCGCTCTGGAAATTGTGGACGCCGCCCGGCGCCGAGATCATGTGGCGCGCCGGCCCCGCCAGCGCATCGATGACGAATTGCGGCGTCGGCTGGGTGACGCGGGCGCGCTCGCCGGAACGCACCTCGACGAGCCCCATCTTGCTCAGATGCTGCAGGGCCTCACGGATCGAGGGGCGCCCCACGCCATACTGGCGCATCAGCTCGCGCTCGGAAGGAAGGCGCTCGGACTCGGCCAGTTCGCCGCCGCGAATCATCCGCTCGAGATGGTCGGCCACCTCGTCGGACAGCTTTCTCTGCTTTATGGGAACACCGATCATTGGCATACCTGTCATACCAGTACACCAATCTATTCAGCGGATTTTGCGTTGTCAAACGGTAACCGCAGGGCGCTCGTGGCGCGCCGCGCAGACATCGGTCGGGGCATGAAGCAAGGCTCGCTGAACCCCGTATCGGATGCGGAGGTTCCCGAGTAGCGACGCCCGAGCGCCTGCGTCGCGGACAGTTCCGCGCGGTTCCTGAAGGGAGATAAAGAGCGTTGCGCAAACGCTGGAAGAAATGGTGGGCGATGCAGGGATTGAACCTGCGACCCCACCCGTGTGAAGGGTGTGCTCTCCCGCTGAGCTAATCGCCCGCCACGGCCCTCGGGCCGGACGCGCCGCCTTATAGGTTCGACGCGCCGGCGAAGTCAAGAACCGGACTGATGCCGATCATGACGGGGAGATCGGGCCTGCCCCTGCGACAAACGCAGTTTGTCTCCGTTGTCTGCCTGCGTGCCGACACCCGCAACAGCCCTCGCATCGGTGTCGCAGAGGCTGCGCCACCCGGCTCTTGATTTTCGGCGCCGTCCTGACGAAGCTCCGGCTTCGTCCGCGCGCTGCGGCGGCGGGAGAACGCCATGTCTCTGTTCCTGCATGTCCTGAAACGGGTTGCGCTCGTCATGGCGGGCTACGTCGTGGCGTTGGTGGCCGGGCTTTTCGTCGTCATCCTGCTGTATGGCGCACTGTCGGCGCTGCCCGGCACGCCGCAATACTTCACCTTTCTGTCGACCGCGTCGCTGCTGGCGCTGCTCGCGCCGCCGGTTGCGCTGTTCGTGCTGCTGCTGGCCGTCATAGTGACAGCACCGCCCATGCTGGCGGCTGCGGCGATCACGGAGATCTTCGCATTGCGCCTCGCCTGGCTTCACATGATCCTGGCCGCGCTGGTCGGGCTTTGCGGGTTCGTGTTGTCCGTCCCGACGTTCGGCGCGACCATGTCGCCAACCGAAATGGCTGACCTTGGCATCATGGCCTCAGCCGGAGCGGCCGCAGGCGTCGTCTACTGGCTGATTGCGGGCCGAAGCGCCGGCTTCAGGCGGCCGATGCCGCCCTCCCCGGTGCCGGTCGCGGGCTGGCACGGTGCCGAACCGCATGTGCCAGCCGGGCCGAAGCCCGGGACGCCATGATGTGCTTGCCGACAGCTGCCTGCGTCACACAGGCCGCCGCGCCGCCGGCTCGCCAGGCTCTAGGCACTCGGCGCGCGTGCTTCCTCGGTGCGCTGCAGCGCGGTCCTCACATGCGAGTCGCGGTCGTAGACGTCGACGAAATACTCGACCTTGCCGCCGACTGACGGCCAGGCGGTGAAATAGGCCATGTAGACCGGGATATCGCGCGTGATCTTCTCCGAGGCATGACCCTGCTTGAGCTTGCCGGCGACATAGTCGAGCGACGTGCCGAGCACAGCCGCGGCCATGCCGCGCGGATCCTGCAGGCGCACGCAGCCATGGCTCAGCGCGCGCATGTCGCGCTGGAAATAGCTCTTCGAGGGCGTGTCGTGCATGTAGATGGCATGCTTGTTGGGAAACAGGATTTTCAGCTCGCCGAGCGCGTTGTCCTCGCTCGGGGTCTGGCGGACATTGTAGGGAATCTTCGAGCCGTACGAACCCCAGGCAACCGACGCCGACGGGATCCGCTTGCCCTTGGCGTCGGTGACCTCATAGCCAGCGCGGTCGAGATATCCGGGATCGCGGCGCAGGCGCGGCAGCATCTCGTTGACGATGATGGACTGCGGCACGCCCCAATAGGGATTGTAGTCAACCTGCTTCAGCTTGTCGTAAAAGAAGGTGGTCTGCGTGGCCTTGCCTCCAACGACAACGCGCATCTTCAGTTTTTCGGCGCCGCCCTCGATGTAGCTCGCCGTGTAGGCCGGCTGGTTGACGAAGACGCGGGTGCTGCCGAGGTCCGATGGCAGCCAGCGCATCTGCTCGAGCGCGATCACCACCTTTTCCAGGCGCTCCGCCTTCGACGTGCCGGCAAGTGCGGCCACCGTGCGCGGACCGATAACCCCGTCCGGCTTCAGCCCTGCCCGCTTCTGCACCGCCTCGATGGCCGGTACCAGGGCGGGATCGTAGAGCTCGCTCCGGCCCAGGCGCCAGATGGTCTCGCCATGCTCGCCGCCGATCTCGTCGTCGAGGCCGCGCGCGATGATCTGCAGCAGTTTCGGCAGCTCGGCGCTGGTCTCGCCCGGCTTGAGCAGCAGCTTCGGGTCGACGACGATCGCGTTCTCCTCGCTTGCGCGCAGCGACTCCAGTTCCACGCGCAATGCCTGGTATTCCGGGCCCTGCGGGTGGTGCGATTCCAGGAACGTCTTCACATCGGCGCTGTTGGCCAGCGTGCGGATGGCGCCGGCAAGGTCAGCTGGGCGAACCGGGAGATCGTGGTAGCCGGAGATCTTGTTGGGATCGATCCTGCCCGAGGTGGCGTCCTTCACATAGCGCAGGACACGCGCCGACAGCGCCATCTCGAATCGGATCAGCGCGGCGCTGCGCGACGCGGCGTCGCCCGCCAGATCGCCCGCCGAGGGGACCGTCACCGCGTAGTCCAACACCATCAGCCCGTGGCTGTCAGCCGCGCTCAACACCCGGACTGCATCCTGGGCACGGCTGTTGACGGCATCCCCATCGACCCAGATGAAGGCCGGGTTGGCGGCATAATGCGCGTTGAGGGTCGCGGCGATATCCTTTTCGGCCATCAGCTCGAAGCCGCCAAGGCCCGACAGCGCCTCGCGGAACACGGCCGCCGCCGATGGCTGCGCGAGCGCAATCGCCTGCGGATCGGCGGAAGCCGTCTGTATCCCGGCGGTGGTGGCCACCTCGGCGCTCATCAATGCGGCAAAATTGACGCGCACCAGCGGATCGGCCTTGTAGGTGTAGTAGCTCGGACCGGAAATGCGCGGCGCGGCCACCTGCTTGCGCACCTTCGGCGGCGCGGGCGGAAACTCGGATCGGACCTGCTTCTTCTTGATGCCACCGCCAAACAGGGTCTCGAAGAGATTCTGTGCGTGAGCGGGCGGCGCTCCCAGGGCGGCCACCAGGGCGAGCGCGACCAGTGGAACCGTTCGCGCGGTCTTCGAGAAGATCGTCATCCGTCACCCATTCTCAAGCGCGCGCCGCAAAACTGCGTCGGCATGGCGCCAACCCCATGGCAAGACCGTGCATCGGCCTCGCGGCGGATGTTGGACCGCTTATATCGAATCGCATCGATATCGTTAAGTGTTTGTGAAAACCCGCGCCCCGTGAACCGCAATACCTCACGAAATCGTGAGGCGGCTCACGCCGCAGAGGCCGACGGCGGCGCGGGCTGCCTGGCTGGAGGCGCGGCCCGTTCGGAGAGAAATCCGACCACGCGCTCCACCACCTGGGGACTGGACAGGATGCGGCGATGGCCAAGCCCGTCCACCCAGTGCACCGAAACATGCGGCCCGGCGCCGGCATAGGCGCCGGCGTCGCCGGCCGGAACTTCGCGGTCGTCGGGTGCATGGACGACGAGCGTCGGGATCGACAGGGGCGCAAGAAGGCGCGCGCCGGTGAAGTCCTCCAGTCGCCGGCCGCTCAGCCTCTCGACCTTCGCCTCCATGGCAGCGTAGGAGCGCGGCCCGAGATTGATCATGTGCCCGAAGCCCGACAGAACGTCGGCAATGGCGTTGGGCGCCGCGATCAGCACCAGTCTTTCGGCAGGCAGCGGGGCGTGGGCCGGCAGGGAACCGGCAATCGCGTTGACCGCCACTGCGCCGCCGAAGGAATGGCCAACCACTGAATCGAATGGCCCGAACCACTGCGCGGCGAGACCGACAGCCTCGATCGCCATCGGCAACGTCAGCCGCCGGCCGGGCGACTCGCCGTGACCAGGCAGGTCCAGCGAGAAGACGCGGAAGCCGGCGCGGCGATGGCCTTCGATGAGGGACGCCATGTATTCGGTGCGGGAGCGCCAGCCATGCAGCACCAGCACGGACCCGGCGGCCATCCGCCCGCCGTCGGGGCGGAATTCGTGAACCACGACGCAGCCCGAGGATGTCTTCAGCCGATGGTGGCGCGCGCCCTGCATGAAGGTTTGCGCGCGCGCGATGGCCTGCCTTTCGCGATCGGTCAGCGAGCGGCGGCCAGGCGTTATGGAGAAAAGTTTAAAGGCGGCGCGCCCGGCGAGACGAGGCGCGACACGCTCGCCGACGCCGAAGACGCCGCGGATGACCTTCATAGGGAAAGATGCCATAGTCGCATTCCATCCATTCGTTCAATTCTGAACATAATAGTTCAATCATGAACAATAAGCAAGACACGCCCTGGGACAATCCCCGGTTTCGCAACTGGGTCGCGGTCGCGCGCGCCTGCCATTCCGTGGAGCGCGCGCTGGCCGTGGCGCTGCAGCCCTTCGATCTTAAACCGGCCCAGCTTGACGTCCTGATGAATCTTTTTCGCCATCCCGGCATGTCGCAGCATGAATTGGCGCGAAAGCTACTGGTTGGACGGTCCAACATCACCATGCTCCTGCCCCAGCTCGAGGGCCGCGGCCTGCTGACGCGCACCGGCGACGAGAACGACCGTCGCGTGCTGCGCCTGTCTCTCACCGCCAACGGCGAGGCGCTACTGATGCAGGCGCTGGAAGTGCACATGGCGCTGATCGACAAGGCGATGAGCACCGCGTCGCCCAGCGAATGCGATTTCGTCGGCGATCACATGCGCCGCATCACGGAAGTGTTGAAGCAGGACTGACGCCGGCTGGGGGCTGCGTCGGCTCAGACCGCCGTTGCGCGGGCGGCGCGGCCGCCACCCTGTTTCGGATTGGCACCGAAATGCGGGCGCGCAAGCGCAACCACGGCAGCGGCAAGTCCGACCGCCAGCACCCACAATGCTGGCCGGATCTGGTTGGAGATCTGCAAGTTGGCCGACAGCACGCGCTGCGGCGCAATGCCCGTCGCCAACCCGTACCAGGCGAACTCGACGGCCGCCGTCAGCAGTCCCGCGGCAATGGCGATGCCGACCAGCACCAGCGGTGACGACAGTTTCCACCCACGCCAATGCGCCAGGCGGTAGAGCATCAGCATCAGGAACAGTCCCGCCACCAGCGTCGCTTCAAAGACGTCGGCCTTGGTCTGCAGGAAGAAGTGCACGGCAGCCAGGATGCCGGTGAGGAAGACGATCCTGTGCAGCCGGTTCCAGTTGCCGCCCAGTTTCCGGATCGCCGCATCCGTCGAGGTCGCGCCCAGCACCAGGAGTCCCAGCAACGCGACGGTGCCGATCGTCAGGTAAAAGCGCTGGACTATCTCGGTCGCGACGCGAACGAGATCCCATTTCTGGTCCGCGATGTAGAGCGTCAGATGGGCCAGCGCGTAAAACAGCGCGGCGAGACCGATCATGCGCCGCACCAGGATGAGTTTCGGCCAGTTGGCGATGCGGCGCAGCGGCGTGATGGCCAGCGACAGCACGAGAAAGCGGATCGCCCAGTCGCCGGTCTCGTGGATGGCCGCCGTGATCGGCCGCGCGCCGAGCGGTCCGAGCGGATTGGCGCTCACCAGTCCGCCGGCAAGTGCCTGGACGGCCAGGACCAGTGCCGGCAGGCAGAGGCCGGCCAGCACGGTCGCCTTCAGGGCCGAGAATTTTCCGGTCCGATCCGTCCAGGGCGTATTCAAGGCCAGGCTCCGCGTCTCCTCCAGCCCGTTACAGCACTGTGACGTGTCGTGGAACGACACGTCCTTCAAATCCCCTTGATCGCGGCAGCGGCGGCCCTCACCACATGGTGTTGCGGGCGCGGCCTGGCCATTCCTTGTCGTAGGCCTGGCCGTCGATCGAGCCCGCGCTGGTCGCGGCAAGCATCTGGCCGGGCGTCGGCAGGCTCGCCGCATCGACATGGCGTGCGCCGTTCCACAGTTCCGCCCGGTGGATGGCGCGCGCACACTGGAAGAAGACCGTCTCGATGGACATCACGATGACCGAGCGGGCCGGCTTGCCCTCCATGGCAAAGCTCTCGCACAGCGCGGCGTCGACGACGACCTTTGCCGTGCCGTTGACGCGCAGCGTCGTTCCCGAGCCCGGGATCAGGAACAGCAGCCCGACGCGGCCGTCGCGAATGATGTTCTTGAGCGAGTCGGCACGGTTGTTACCGCGCCGGTCGGGCATCATCAGCGTCCGTTCATCGTGCACCCGCACGAAACCGGCCAGATCGCCGCGCGGCGAGCAGTCGAGCCCTTCCGGTCCGCAGGTGGCGAGCGCCACGAAGGGCGATGCCGCGACCAGCGCGGCATATTCCGGGATCAGCCGGTCGCGCTCCTTGACCAGCGAGGCCTCGCCCGGCTGGCCGTAGAGCGCTTCGAGTTCCTCGACCGAGGTTATGATTGTCATGATACCGCCCTCCCCGACCGGCAATGGATAAGCCGTGTGACAGGCTGACGACAGCCCTCTCAGCCGCGCGAAAGACCCTTTTGGGCCAGTTCGTCGAGATAGGCGGCAAAACGCGCATCCTTGGCGTGGCCCATCTCGTGCAGGTATTTCCAGGTGAAGATGCCCGTATCATGCATGTCGTCGAAGGTGATGCGCACGGCATAATTGCCGACCGGCTCGATCTTCAGGATCGCGACATTGCGCTTGCCCGGCACGGTCACTCGCTGCTCCGGCGCATGGCCCTGTACCTCCGCCGAGGGCGACTGCACGCGCAACAGCTCCGCAGGCAGCTCGAACGGCCGGTGGTTCGGAAAGGTCACGCTGAGCGTCTTCCGGTCCTTGGAGACCCGCAGTTCGGTGGGAGATGTCATGTTCCGGGCTTCCGATGCTAGGCGAAACTCAGGGCGGCAAGCCGGCTTTCAGCGTGCCTTCTTCCAGATGCGTCAAATCCTTCGGCAGCGCCAGCGGGTGCGGCCCGATCCTAAGGACGGTCGCCTGCCGCCAAACCAAACGATCCATCTCAACAATACTGATGTGCGAGCGAAGCGAGCCTCGAAGGACGCACCGCCCTACCACCACTTCTCCGGCTGGAATTTTCCTGCGGCCTGTTCGATGACATGGGCCGTCTGGAACAGCGTTTCCTCGTCGAAGGGGCGGCCGATGAGCTGAAGTCCGAGCGGCAGGCCCTGCGCGTCCAGGCCGGCGGGCACGGCGATGCCCGGCAGGCCCGCCATGTTCACCGTCACCGTAAAGATGTCGTTGAGGTACATCTTCACCGGATCGGCAGCCATGTCCTCGTCGGCGATGCCGAAAGCGGCGGACGGCGTCGCGGGCGTCAGGATGACGTCGACGCCGGTGGCAAAGACCTGCTCGAAGTCGCGCTTGATCAGCGTGCGGACTTTCTGCGCCTGCAGGTAATAGGCGTCGTAGTAGCCGGCCGACAGCACGTAGGTGCCGATCATGATGCGGCGCATGACCTCGCGGCCAAAGCCGGCGGCGCGGGTCTGCTCGTACATGTCGACGATGTCCTTGCCGGGGACGCGCAGGCCATAGCGCACGCCGTCGTAGCGCGCCAGGTTGGACGAGGCTTCCGCCGGCGCCACGATGTAGTAGGCCGGCAGCGCGTATTTCGTGTGCGGCAGCGAGATGTCGACGATTTCCGCGCCTGCATCCTTCAGCCAGGCGATGCCCTTCTGCCAGAGGGCCTCGATGTCGGCGGGCATGCCATCGACGCGGTATTCGCGCGGAATGCCGACCTTCATGCCGCGCAGAGAGCGGCCGATCGCGGCCTCGTAGTCCGGCACCGGCATGTCGACGGATGTCGTGTCCTTTGGGTCAACCGAGGCCATGGATTTCAGCATGATGGCCGCGTCGCGCACGTCGCGGGCGATCGGGCCGGCCTGGTCGAGCGAAGAGGCGAAGGCAACGACGCCCCAGCGCGAGACGCGGCCATAGGTCGGCTTGATGCCGACCGTGCCGGTAAACGCCGCGGGCTGTCGGATCGACCCGCCCGTATCGGTGGCCGTGGCGCCGGCGCAGAGGAAGGCGGAGACGGCCGTTGCCGAACCGCCCGACGAGCCGCCCGGCACGAGGCGCGTATTGTCGAAGGTCCGGCTCTGGCGCACGCCGCCGGCCGAGACGAATCCGCCATCGCCCATATGCGTGGTCGGCGTCACGAGCGTTTCGGTGCGGGAACGGCGCCAGGGGTTGACCACAGGGCCGTAGTAGGACGTCTCGTTGGAGGAGCCCATGGCGAACTCGTCCATGTTGAGCTTGCCCAGCATGACGGCGCCGTCCGCCCACAGATTGGCGGTCACCGTCGATTCATAGCGCGGCTTGAACCCGTCGAGCACATGGCTGCAGGCCTGCGTGTGGACGCCCTCAGTGGCAAACAGGTCCTTGATCCCGAGCGGAATGCCTTCCAGCGCACCGCCGGTGCCCGACGCCAGCCGTTCGTCCGATGCGGTGGCCATGTGGCGCGCCCGGTCATGGGTGACCGCCACATAGGCGTTGAAGGTCGGGTTGGCGGCATCGATCGCGCCGAGATAGGCGTCGGTCAGTTCCGTCGCGGAGATGTCGCGGTCGCGCAGCTTCTTGCGCGCTTCGGCGATCGTCAGGCGGGTCAGGTCGGTCATTGTGTGATCTTCTTTTCGTAGAACCGCGAATAGCCGGAATCGGGATAATCGAGGACGGCGCCGCACACCGTGAAACCGCCGCGCTCATAGACGCGGTAGGCCGCCTCGAAGCCCGGCGCCTCGCCGGTCTCCAGCACGAGCCGGGCCAGTGACTTTTCCGCCGCCAGCGCCTCGATGCGTCGCAGGATGGCGGAGCCGACGCGTTTTCCGCGCACGATCGGCCGCGTATACATGCGCTTGACCTCGCCAAGTCCGCCGCCATGGTCCTTCAGCGCGCCCATCGCAACCGCATTGCCGGCCTCGTCGCGGGCCACGAACAGCGTGATGGATGGCTCGGCCATCTGCTGGGCCGTCAGCTGGAACTGGAATTCGCGCGGCGTCAGCGGGATCATGATCGCGTTGAGTTCGGCGACCATGTCGCGGACGTCGTCTTGCAGGGGTGTCTCTACCGCGATCGTTACCGGCACGTCCGCCTACTCCACGACCTTCGGGACCAGGAAGAAATTCTCCACCGATGCCGGCGCGTTGGCGATGATGTCGGCGGCCTTGCCGCCGTCGGTGACGACGTCGACGCGCTTCTTCATCGCCATCGGCGTTACCGACGTCATCGGCTCGACGCCGGTGACATCGACCTCGTTCAGTTGCTCGACGAAGCCCAGAATCGTGTTGAGCTCGCCCGTCATGCGCGCGGCGTCCTCCTCGCTGACCGCGATGCGGGCAAGGCGCGCGACGCGCTTCACGGTGGCGGTATCGACGGACATGCAGGCCTCGGTGGGGTGTTGAAGGGAACGAAGGGGCTATACCGGCGGCACCGGCTGCGCGCAACATGCTAGATGGACCGTGTCGGTCACGCCAGCCCTGCGGCAAGGCAACGGGCATTGCATCGATGGTGCCATTTATGTTACCACCTTGGCGATGGATGTCGTTGAGTTCGTTGACAGAGCAGGCGACCACCCGTTTGCAGACTGGTTCGATAGGCTGGACGCCATTGCGGCGGCAAAGGTGACGGTCGCGATCACGCGGCTTGGCCTAGGCAACACATCCAATGTCAAGTCGGTCGGCACCGGTGTCCTGGAAATTCGGATCGATTTCGGGCCGGGATACCGAGTCTATTTCGGCAGGGATGGCGACACAATAGTGGTCTTGCTCGCAGGCGGCACCAAGAAACGCCAGCAGAGAGACATCGAGATCGCGCAGACGCGATGGGCGGAATACAAAGCCCAAAAGAAGGGAAAGGCCTGACATGGCACTGACGAGATCATTCCGGGAAACCGTACGTGCGCGCGCCGAGCGTGAACCGGCGTTCCGGGAGGCACTGCTCACCGAGGGGATCGAAGCGATGCTGGGCGGTGACCTCGATACAGGGAAAGCCGTGCTGCGGGACTACATCAACGCAACGATCGGTTTCGACCGGCTGGCCGATGCCACCGGCACACCGACAAAGAGCCTCATGCGTATGTTCGGCCCCCGCGGCAATCCCAATGCGCGAAACCTTTTTTCTGTGATCGACCATCTGCAGAAGACGTCCGGCGTCAATCTGCATGTGCAGGCCCTGCGCTAGGGCAGGGTCACCCCGTCGCAGCGAAAATAGCTGCCGTTGTTGCCGGCGCCGGATGCCTCGTCGGTGGGCTTGACCGAGACCAGGTCGAACTGGGTCTCGTTCATTTCGGTCACGGATAGGACGTCGGGGAACAGGTAGCCCGGCTCCTGGCAGATGGCGTTGATCAGCCAGGCCGGCGACCGCGTCGCCTTGGTCACCTGCAGGAACTCGCAATTGTATTCGATGCTCTCGATGCCGCGCGACGTCAGGATCAGGTTGCCGGCCTCGATCACCGTCTGCAGCGTCTCCTTCTTCGCCTGCGCGCACAGTTCCGCACTCTGGAGGTAGACGCCCTTGATGAAATCGGCGTCCGCCTGGGCGGCGGACGCGACCAGGACGAGCCCCAGGGCCATGATCTTCCTCGGCATTGTTCCACCTCCAAATTGACGTCGCGCTACAGATCGATCGCCTGCCCAACCGTCGGCAGGACGAGGTCGATGCCCGAGCCGTCCAGCCCGGCGGCGAATTTGTCCGCGCTCTGGTCCAGCATCGGGAATGTCGCGAAATGCGCGGGGATGACGGTTTCAAACGTGAAGAAGCGGCGGCATGCGAGCGCTGCCACGGCTCCGCCCATGGTGAAACGGTCGCCGACCGGCACGATGCCGATCTTGGGATTGTGCAGCTCGTTGATCAGCGCCATGTCGCCAAAAATGTCGGTGTCTCCCATGTGGTAAAGCGAACGGTCGTCGGGGAAATGCAGGATCAGGCCGAGCGGATTGCCGAGATAGGTGTTGGTTCCGCCTTCTCCGGCAAAGGACGAGGAATGCAGCGCCTGCACGAAGGTGGTGGTGAACCCGCCGCAATCGACCGTTCCGCCGGTGTTGCCGGGGTTGATCTTCGTGCCGTCGGCGCCCTGCCCGACCAGATACATGCAGATCTCGAAATTGGCGACGAGTTGCGCGCCGGTTTTCTTCAGAATTGAAAGGGCATCGCCGACATGGTCGTTATGGCCATGGGTCAAAAGGACATGGGTTACGCCTTCGGCTGGCTCTTCCCAGCCGCCCGACCATGTGGGGCTGCCAGTGAGAAAGGGGTCGATGAGGATCCGTGAGTCGCCGACCTCGATCCTGAAGGCAGAGTGCCCGTACCACGTAAGTTTCATCGTCTGCTCCAGCCTCGATTTCATGTGGCGCAGAGGATAGAACGCAATCGCGCCCAGTCAAAAGGAAACACGGTGGCCATTGTAGACATTTTGGAGCTGCGCGACCGCCTGACCGGCGGAAGGACGCTGGCGGGGCTCGATCTCGGTGAAAAGACGATCGGCGTGGCGGTCTCGGACAGGGGCCTGTCGTTTGCCCATCCGCGACCGGTCATCCTCCGCAAGAAGTTCACGGCGGACGCCGAAGCGCTGATCGCGCTGCTGACGGCGGAGAACTGCGGGGCCGTCGCCATCGGGCTGCCGGTCAACATGGATGGCAGCGAGGGTCCGCGCGCGCAGGCTTCGCGCGCCTTCGTGCGCAACATCGCTCGGTTGACGCCCCTGCCCTTCGCCTTCTGGGACGAGCGGCTGTCGACGGTCGCGGCCGAACGGACGTTGATCGAGATGGATTTTTCGCGTGCGCGGCGCAAGACGAAGATCGATTCGGCCGCGGCCGCCTTCATCCTGCAGGGCGTGCTGGACCGCCTCTATGCGTTAGGAACCGACGGCGCGTCGGAATAGCGCTCGCGCATGGCGCGAAACCGTGCCGCTATGAGCTTGCGGCGGCGGAATGCCCAGATCGCCATGATGATCAGCGTGTCGAAGATGCAGGCCTTGGCCACCAGCCAGGGGATCGTCGCGGCGTCGAGACCCAGCATCTCGCCGTAGAGGCCGAACAGGATATCGTGGACCTGTCTCGTCAGCATGACGTAGCCGAAATTCATGTCGTAGTAGGACAGGCCGAACCAGCCCCAGAAGATCACGAGCGGAAGTGCCCAAATGGCAAAGACGTAGCGCATGTCAGTCGCTCCCTGTCGCGGAGTTGCGGGCCGAGAGCCGAATGAGAGAAGCCGCAAGGGCCGCCTCACCGACGCGATTGCGCTCGCCAGCGACGGCAGTGTCGTCGATGCGGCCGGGCAGAGTTGCACGGCCGATGAGCGAGAGCGCGCTGTAGGATACGAGCAGCGCCGCCAGATGGATGCCGATCGCCGGAACGAGCCCTGCGACGTCATGCGCGGCGCCCAGCAGCGACACCACCGTCAGCGTGGCGACGGCGCCGGAAAATGCGAGGTCCAGCGCCTGGTTGGCGCGTTCCGCGCCATCGCCCGCCAGCGTCTCGAGAAGCGCCCACCAGAACAGGACGGCGCAGACAGCGAATGCAAGCGCAAGGACGGAGGCTTCGGACACGCCGAAGATGCGGATGGCGGTGTTCTCGCCATAGATCAGGCCCATGAAGCGGAATGCGCGCGACACTCCGTCGTCTCCGGCCAGCACGCACAGAAACGCCAGCAGCGAAAACAGCGCCGCAAAGTGGAGGATGACGAATGGCGTCAGGACCCGGAGCATGATTTTTCCAGCATGGGCCCAAGACTGGAACGGTTACCGCGCCCGCGCAACGTAAACCAATTGTTAAGGTTAACGGTTCTGGCGACCTGACGGGGGCCTCAGGCGGCGGGATAGAGCGTGTCGATGATCAGCCGCGAATCATGGCGGGCGTCGAGCATGCCGTAGGTCCCGCGCCATTGTCCGGCCAGACGGGTTTCGATGAAGGCGTCGGCGATCCGCCCCCCGCCCATGCGCCGTAGCTCGGCCGCGGCCGCCGACAGCGCGAGCTGTTCGGTCAGGATGCGCGCCGATCCCTCGTCGGACGAGGCGACCTGCATGGCGGCGCGCAGCACGCTGGTCGTGCCGGGGCCGCTCGCACCGAGATCACGCTCTATGCCGGCCAGCACGTCGTCGAACAGGGCCGGCGCGCGCCCGAGCACACGCAGCACGTCGAGCGCCATGACGTTGCCGGAGCCCTCCCAGATCGCGTTGACGGGCGCCTCGCGGTAGTAGCGGGCGAGTGGCGTCTCCTCGACATAGCCATTGCCGCCGAGGCATTCCATCGCCTCGTAGAGCAGTGGCGGCGCGATCTTGCACACCCAGTATTTCACCACGGGCGTCATGGCGCGGGCAAAAGCCGCCTCGCCGCGATCATTGGCGGCCTCATCGAAGGAGCGCGCAAGGCGGAAGGCAAGCGCGGTTGCACCGGCGACATCGAGCGCCATGTCGGCCAGGACCCGCTGCATCAGCGGCTTTTCGATCAGCCTGGCGCCCATCACCTGGCGGTGGCGCGTGTGATGGACGGCCTCGGCCAGGCCGGCACGCATGATGGCCGCGGAGGCAACCGCACAGTCGAGCCGGGTCAGCGTCACCATGTCCATGATCGTCTTTACGCCGCCGCCGGGCTCGCCGACCATTTCGCCGATGGCATTGACGAACTCGACTTCGGAGGACGCGTTGGACCGGTTGCCGAGCTTGTCCTTCAGCCGCTGGAAGCGGAATCCGTTGCCCGTGCCGTCGCCCAGGATGCGCGGCACCAGGAAGCAGGAGAGCCCCTCGCCGACCTGGGCAAGCACGAGGAAGGCATCCGACATCGGCGCGGACATGAACCATTTGTGGCCGTTGAGCCGGTGAAACCCGCTGCCGACGCGCTCCGCCTTGGTCGTGTTGGCGCGGACATCGGTGCCGCCCTGCTTTTCCGTCATGCCCATGCCGAGCGTGAGGCCCGACTTGGCGACAGGCGGCTTCTGCGCCTGGTCGTATTTGCGGCTGGTGATGCGCGGCGCCCATTCGCGAAAGATTTTTGGGCTCGCCATCAGCGCGGCCAGCGACGCGCTCGTCATGGTGATGGGGCAGAGATGGCCGGCCTCGAGCTCTGCGGTGAGATAGAAGCGCGCCGCCCGCACCTGATGCCGCCTGCCCGTCTCTTCCGCGCCGTTCTCCCAGACGGATGAGTGCAGACCGGCGGCCACGCCGCGGCGCAGGAGCGCGTGGTAGGCCGGATGGAACTCCACGATGTCGGCGCGATTGCCGTGCCGGTCATGCGTCCTGAGCTTCGGGGTCTCGGCATTGGCCAGCCGCGCGAGATCCTGCGCCTCGGGCGACATGACGAATCGCCCCAGCATGTCCAGATCCTTGCGGACCGCCTCGGAAAAATCCTCCGCGATCTGCACCAGCAGCGGATCGCCGCGCCAGGCATTGCCGCCTGTCAGCGGCGGCGTCTGGTTTGTTACCTCGTGCGTCACGCATCGTCCTTCGCGTTTCGAGAGCGTGCGTCGACGCCTCCGGGTCATTACCATGGCTTATAGTCCACCGCGGCAAGGATGCGCGACGAAAATCCCGGGGAGAATGGCCGCAATCCACCGGGGCCGCTTGCCGCAACCGGAGGCGCATCCTATAGGACGCGCCTGAGATGACAGACGCATTGGCCCTGCCCCTTTTCCCGCATCGCCACCTGCTTGGCATCCGCGACCTGTCCCCCGCCGATATCGATCTCCTGCTGGCCCGCGCCGATCTGGCGGTCGCGGTCTCGCGCCAGAACGAGAAGAAACTGTCGACGCTGCGCGGCCGCACCCAGATCAACCTGTTCTACGAGGCCTCGACGCGCACCCAGTCGTCCTTCGAGCTCGCCGGCAAGCGGCTCGGCGCCGACGTCATGAACATGAGCGTCGCCAGTTCGTCGGTGAAGAAGGGCGAGACGCTGATCGACACGGCCATGACGCTGAACGCGATGCGGCCCGACATACTGATCATCCGGCACGGTTCGGCTGGCGCCGCCGCACTTCTCGCGCAGAAGGTCGGCTGCTCGGTGGTCAATGGCGGCGACGGCGCGCACGAACATCCGACCCAGGCGCTGCTCGACGCGCTGACCATCCGCCGCGCCAAGGGAGCGCTGTCGAGGCTGACGGTCGCGATCTGCGGCGACATCCTTCATTCGCGCGTGGCCCGTTCCAACATCCTTCTCCTCAACGCGATGGGCGCCAGCGTGCGCGTCGCCGCACCGTCGACATTGTTGCCGACCGGCATCGAGCGCATGGGCGTAAAGGTCTGCGCGACCATGCCGGAAGCGCTGAAGGGCGCGGACGTCGTCATGATGCTGCGCCTGCAGCGCGAGCGCATGGCGGGCAGTTTCGTGCCTTCGGTACGCGAATATTTCCATTATTTCGGCCTCGATGCCGAAAAGCTGAAGGGTGCAGCCGACGGCGCGCTGGTGATGCATCCCGGACCGATGAACCGCGGCGTCGAGATCGCCTCGGAAATCGCCGACGGTCCGCAGAGCGTCATCCAGGAGCAGGTGGAGATGGGCGTCGCCGTGCGCATGGCTGTCATGGAGGCGCTGCTCGATCCGCGCCGGAATGAAGACGGGCGGGCAGCATGAGCATCACCGTCTTCAACAAGGCCCGCATCGTCGACCCGTCGCGCGGCATGGACGAGACAGGCACGGTCATCGTCGACAGTGCCAAAATCGTGGCTGCCGGCGCCTCGGCCCTGAACCAGGGGATTCCTGGCGGCGCAACAGTCATCGACTGCTCGGGCCGCACTATCATGCCCGGACTGGTCGACGGGCGCGTCTTCATCGGCGAGCCGGGCGGCGAGCATCGCGAGACCATCGCCTCGGCAAGCCTGGCAGCGGCGGCCGGCGGCGTCACCTCGATTGTCATGATGCCCGATACGGACCCCGTCATCGACAATGTGGCGCTGGTAGAGTTCGTGCTGCGCGCAGCCCGCGACACGGCGGTCGTCAACGTGTTTCCCGCAGCCGCCATCACCAAGGGCCTCGAAGGCCACGAGATGACCGAGTTCGGCTTGCTTCGCGAGGCGGGCGCGGTCGCCTTCACCGACGGCCGGCATACGATTGCCAACGCGATGACCATGCGCCGCGCGCTGACCTATGCGCGCGATTTCGGCTCGGTCATCGCTCACGAGACCCAGGACCGCGATCTCGCTGCGTCCGGCGTGATGAACGAGGGGCTGTTTGCCAGCTGGCTCGGACTTCCGGGCATGCCGCGCGAAGCGGAGGCCATTCCGCTCGAGCGCGACCTCATGCTCGCGCGCCTGACGGGCAGCACCTATCATGCCGCCAAGATCTCGACGGCAATGTCGGCGGCAGCAATCGGCCGGGCCAAGGGCGACGGCGCCAACATCACGGCCGGTGTCTGCGTCAACCACCTGGCGCTGAACGAGAACGATGTCGGAGAATACCGCACCTTCTTCCGTCTGTCGCCGCCGCTGCGCGCCGAGGACGACCGGCTGGCGATGATCGAAGCGTTGCGCGACGGCACGATCGATATCGTGGTGTCCTCGCATGATCCGCAGGACGTCGACACCAAGCGCCTGCCATTCGCCGACGCCGCCGACGGCGCGATCGGGCTGGAGACGCTCTTGGCGGTGGCGCTTCGGCTCTACCACAATGGCGACCTGCCCCTGCTGCGGCTGGTCGAGGTGCTGTGCACCGCGCCGGCAAGACTGTTCGGCCTGCCCGGCGGTTCGTTGTCGCCCGGCAGCCCGGCCGATCTCGTCGTCGTCGATCTCGACGAACCGTGGATCGTCAGCGAGAGCGGGATCCGGTCGCGCTCGAAGAACACCTGTTTCGAGGGCGCGCGGCTGCAGGGCAGAGTCTTGCAAACGGTGGTTGCGGGCCGCACAGTGTTTTCGGCCTGAAACGACCCCGCAAGGCAGAAGGCTGAGAGACGGTGGGAGCTGGGGGATTGTCCATGAGCTATCTTCTCGTCGTCGCGCTGGCGTTCGGCTATCTGCTGGGCTCGATTCCGTTCGGCCTGCTGATCACGCGGGCGGCCGGCCTCGGCGACGTGCGCAAGATCGGCTCCGGCAATATCGGCGCCACCAATGTGCTGCGCACCGGCAACAAGGGGCTCGCTGCCCTGACCCTCGTCGCCGACGCGCTGAAGGGCACGGCGGCGGCGCTGATCGCCGGCCAGTTCGGCGCCGAACTCGGCATGGCGGCGGGTTTCGGAGCCTTTCTCGGCCATATCTTTCCGGTCTGGCTCGGCTTCAAGGGCGGCAAGGGCGTCGCGACCTATCTCGGCGTCCTCTTCGGACTGGCCTGGCAGGCGGGACTGGTCTTCGTCGTGGCCTGGATCGCGGTCGCCGCCATCAGCCGCTTTTCGTCGCTGGCTGCCCTGGTCGGCGCGGTTGCGGTTCCGGTCTTTCTTCTCTGGTTCGGCCTCTACGACCTCGCGATCCTGTTTGCGGTCATGAGCATCATCGTCTTCATCAAGCACCGCGCCAATATCGGGCGACTCATGTCCAGCACGGAGTCCCGCATCGGAGGCAGGGGATGAGCGCTGCCGCCGGTCCGCGCCTAACGGACCGCCAGCGGATCGCGTGGTTGCGGCTGATCCGGACGCCGAACGTCGGTCCGGCGACCTTTCGCGACCTCATCAACCGCTTCGGATCGGCCGATACCGCCATCGAGATGCTGCCGGACCTCGCCCGCTCGGCTGGAGTGCAATCGGCGCCGCGCATCCCGTCGATTGCCCAGGCGGAAGCCGAGATCGCGACGGCTGCCCGCTTCGGTGCCGTATTCGTCGGGATCGGCGAGCCCGATTATCCCCCGCTTTTCAGGCGCATGGACTACCCACCTCCCCTCATCGCCGTGAAGGGCAACGCCGCCGTGTTCCCGCTGCCGGCCGTGGCCATCGTGGGTGCGCGCAACGCATCGCTGGCCGGATTGAAGATGGCACGGATGCTGGCGGCGGATCTCGGCCGCGAAGGCTTCTCGATCGTGTCGGGCCTGGCGCGCGGCATAGACACGGCGGCGCATCAGGGCAGCGTGGCCACCGGCACCATCGGCGTTTTGGCCGGCGGGCTCGACCGGCCCTACCCGCCCGAAAACATCCCGCTCTGCGACGAGATCACCGGGCGCGGCGCGGTGGTTTCCGAAATGCCGTTCGGCTGGGAGCCGCGCGCGCAGGATTTCCCACGGCGCAACCGTCTCGTCGCCGGAATGGCGCTCGGCCTCGTCGTCGTCGAGGCCGCGAAGCGGTCGGGCTCGCTGATCAGCGCGCGGCTTGCCGGCGAAATGGGCAGGCTCGTCTTTGCGGTGCCCGGCTCGCCGC
>LNFM01004302.1_pt1 | contig 26515 bp, 26 predicted proteins | sample 596031 | NCBI WGS metagenome assembly LNFM01 (sample SAMN04254537, study PRJNA301005) | activated carbon metagenome | isolation source: dual media filters at the Ann Arbor, Michigan drinking water treatment plant | place: USA: Ann Arbor | reverse complement strand
GATACTGGAGCGCATCAACGTGCTGCAGCCGCGCTTGAGTTGTTTCACCACGCTGGCGTCCGACTATGCATTGCAGCGCGCCCGCGTCGCAGAGCAAGAGATCGTGCACGGGCGCTATCGGGGGCCGTTGCACGGGATTCCGTACACGCTCAAGGACGTCGTCGCCACCCAAGGCATACGTACCACCTTCGGCGACCCCAAGGGCGTCGATCATCGACCGTGCGAAAGTGCCACCCTCCATACACTGCTCGAGGACGCAGGAGGCATCCTCCTAGGAAAGGTCGTGTCCGAGATCGGCCGGCACCCGACTGGGCCGGTCGGCTGCAGAAACCCTTGGGACACGCGCCGCAGCCCGGGCACATCGAGCAGCGGCTCCGCGTCGGCCGTCGCCGCATCGCTGGGATACGCCTCGATCGGCACCGATACCGGCGGTTCGGTTCGCCATCCTGCCAGCAACAGCGGCCTCGTGGGCATGAAGGCGAGCTTCGGCCGGGTCAGTCGATTCGGCGTATGGGCGTCCTCGTGGACGTCCGATCAGGCGGGGCCGCTCACACGTACCGTCGAGGACAACGCGCTGCTGCTGGAAATCCTTGGCGCATACGACCCCAAGGATCCGGTCAGCCTTAACCTGCCGCGCGAAGCCTATCGTGCGGGATTGCGTGACGGCATCGCCGGGGTGCGCATCGGCGTCCCCGTAGACGACTGGATCTGGAAGGACTGGCTCGGAGAAGAAGAGGAAGCCGTCGTACGCAAGGCGCTCGACGTTCTCGGATCTCTCGGCGCATCCCTGATCGACGTCGAGCTGCCGCGGACGGCTAACGGCCGTTCGATCCTGCATGTGCTTACCGCATCGGAAGCCCAAGTCTACCTCGAAGACCACTATACCCCGACGCAACTTGCCGAATGGCCGGAGTGGCATCCGCGACTGACACAGGGACGCTCCCAATCATTCGCGGACTACCTTCATGCCCAGCAGTCACGCGCGGCGATCTGCCAGGAAGTCAGCGCCGTCCTGCGCCAAGTGGATGTCATTGCCATGCCCACGGGCAGCACCTTCGGCGACGACTGGGACGCCGAAACCGTCGTCATTCGCGGTCGCGTGGCGCCCGCCAGATCCCGAGCGGTGTACAGAAACGCAATGGCGTCCCTGACAGGGAACCCGGAAATCTCCGTGCCGTGCGGTTTCGGACTGAACGACACGTTCCCGATCGGTCTGATGCTGCACGGCGGGCCGCAGCAGGAGGCGCTGCTCTATCGCGTGGCCCACGCTTACGAGCAGGCCACCGAATGGCACAAACGACGCCCCCCGGTATGAAGCACGTACGAACTCTATACGCAGTGAACAGTCCCGGGATCCTCGGGGAATTCCGGGGTTGAGTCAGGCGCCACTGGCAACTGACTCGTGGCCTGATAGATAGTACGATGTTTTATCTGCGCTCAACTTTGCCAGCCAGCCATACACGCTGTAGCATCGCCCATGTACGCGAAGGGCTGTAGATCGCTGTTGTTGAATTTTGGGCTGGTACCCACAACACAAGCGTCGGAGGAGCCAAGGTCATGACGTCTTCTATCGTGTCAAGCATCTTCGTAGCCGCCGTTCTGGCGACTTTTTCTCCACCCCTGGCAGCACAGCAGAATTATCCGAATCGGCCGATACGATGGGTGACGCCGTACCCTCCTGGCGGAAGCACCACCGCATTGTCGAGGCTGATCGGCGACAAACTGGGTGAAGCGTTTGGACAGAACGTCATCATCGACAATCGGCCAGGCGGCAACACCACCATTGGCGCCAGCGCGGTCGTGAGAGCGGCGCCAGATGGCTATACCGTCCTGCTCGGCGGGAATGCCCAAGTCGTGATGAGCGTGCTCATGAAACCGCCTTATGATGTATTCAAGGATCTCGCACCGGTCACGATCATCGCACAGACCAACTATATTCTCGTGGTCAACCCCGCGTTGCCGGCGAACACTCTGCAGGAATTCATCCTCTATGCGAGAGCCAGACCCGGTCAACTCAACGTTGCTTCGGTCGCGACCGGAAGCTCACAGCACTTGATGGGCGAGCTATTCGGCATCATGACCGGTGTAAAGATGCAGCACATCCCCTACAAAGGCGGACAGCAAGGCATCGTGGACTTGATGGGCGGCGGTGTTCAAGCCTCTTTCTCGAATGCCATCAACGTGATCCCGCACATCAAGAACGGCAAGCTCAAGGGGCTGGCGATTACCGGAGCGAAACGGACGGCGAGCGTGCCACACGTGCCGACCTACGCCGAGAGCGGTCTGCCGGACTACGACCCGAAAAATTTTCAGGGGATGCTTGCCCCGGCCGGCACGCCTCACACGATCGTCAACAAACTGTCGGACGAAATTCGAAAGGTCCTGCACTTGCCGCAAATCATAGAGAGGCTGCACAACGGTGGTATGGAACCGTACCATACCGGCCCAGAGAAGATGGCCGCCGAGATGAAGCGCGCCTTCGAAGAGACAGCGAAGGTGGTCAAGATGGCGAACATCAAGGTGGACTCGCTCTAGCGTTTCGTCGAAATTCTCTGATTTTCGGGGGCAAACCTCGTACCAATGACACCCATGAGAGCCGAACCGCTCCGGACTGCCGACTCTATCGCAAGAGCAACAATGCCGAAGGCGAACGGCACATGCGCTCATCATCGGGTACGCGAGAGATATTCAATTAACGGATTTTTTCAACGAACTGTCGGAGACAAGCAGATGCCAGTCAGTGTTCAGCTCGTCGGTCCGCGGCTGTCCGAAACGCGCCTCCTGGCGATCGCTCGCGCCATGGCGCCGCTGAATCGACATCGATCTGCACGCGGGACTGCGGCAGTTCTGGAAAGCCCTCGCCTCGGCCGCGGCTGGCCGCGTCCTGTGTCGCGGCGGGGGCAACTCGCGACACCGCTATAGTGGCTGCGACTTCAAGAACTCCAGTAGTTCCCGCGAGCAGCGATCCGGTGCCGTGTCGGTGATGTTGTGCGGCATGCCCTCGAGCACCACGAATTTGCACTTGCGCACGAGACTCTGCAACGCGCGGTACTCGTCGACAGTGTGCAGCGGGTCTGCTCCGGGGGCGACCGCGAGCACCGGACAGCGCATCGCAGCCAGCGCCTGCGATAGGTCCTGACTCGCCATCAGCGGGACGAAGCGCGAGAGTGTATCGATGTTCGTACGTGCGGCTTCGGTCACGAACCAGTCGATGAATCCAGGCGGTGCCGAATCGACATCGACGCGGTCTCGGATCGTGTCGCGAAGGAACTTCTCCAGTCCGTCGCGGCTGATGCGCGCAAGCCAGGCGCCGTAGTCGACATGACCGGTCTTCATGCCGGGAGTTGCCGCGAAGCAGCCGAGCGTCGCGACCCGATCCGGATGGCGGCTGGCAAAGCCCTGCGAGATATAGGCACCCGCCGAGGAACCCGCGATATGCACCTGGCGTACATCAAGATGGTCGAGCAGTTCGGCGATGTCCTGCACCAGACGATCGAAGGTAATCGGCTCCGGGCCGTGCGGATCTGACTCGCCGTGGCCGCGCAGGTCGATGCGCACGACCCGATAGTCGCGCGCGAGATGCGGCACCCAGGCGAAGAACCTGCGCGAACTACCCATTGCCGCATGCACGAGCAGCAGCGTCTGCGGTGTACGCCACGGATCGGTGAAATCGTCGATTACGTAGCGCAGGGAGATTCCATCGGAGGTGCGGAAAGCATCCATTGTCGTCGCTCCGCTTGCGGTCAGTCGGCGCGCTCGATGCGCTTGGCGAGTTGGGAGTCCGGCTCGAGTTCCACCCGGAACGCGTTCATGATCGATCCCAGTCCGATGAAATACGCGCAGACGAGCGTGATGTCGGTGATCTGACGCGGCGTGAAGTGCTGCTTCAGCGCGGCAAAGGTTGCGTCGGAGACGTTGCCGCCCTGTGCGAACTCCTGCGCATAGAGGATGGCCGCACGCTCGTCCGGAAGCAGCGTGCTCGCGAGCGCACCCACCTTGAGCTGACTCAGCTCGTCCTCGGTCACGCCCGCCTTGCGCGCATGCGGGTAGTGGTGGATCCACCCGTACTCGATGCCGCGGGCGATCGCGAGGATCACGAGTTCGCGCGTTCGCCCTGGAATCTTCACTTCGTAGCGCACGTACTCACCGAATGCCGCGAAACGCTTCAGCCCCTCGGGCGCGTTGCTCATGCTGGCGAGTATGTTGGATACATAGCCGCGAGTACGGGTGATCTGTTCGTAGGTGTCCTTGAGTAACGGATCCTGATCCGGATCGGCGCTCGGTATGCGGCTCACGGTTTACTCTCCTTCGGATGATTCGACGTTCGATCCTGCGCGGTTGCGGAGTACTCAGTCGACGCGCAGTTTGGCGGCCTTGACGACGCGTGACCACTTGGCGAGCTCTGCCTTCATGAAGTCACGCAGTTCGGCCGGTGATCCGGCGACCACATCCATGCCCTGCTTGTTCAGTCGCGCGGTCATGTCGGGGGTTCGCAGTACGCCCGTGAAGTCCTCGTGCAGTCGCGCTATCACCCCTCGTGAGGTTGCAGCAGGCGCGAGCAGCGCGTACCAGGTTCCTGTCTCGATGCCCGTGAAGCCGGCCTCGGCCATGGTCGGTATGTCGGGCGCGATGGTGAGGCGCTTGGCATCGGCCACGGCGAGCGCCCGCAGGCGCCCGGCGCGAACGTAGGCATCGATCGAAATCGGACCGACGAACATCATGTGGACGTGGCCTGCGACCACGTCCGCGATGCCCGGTCCGGCGCCTTTGTAGGGAATGTGATTGATCGTTACGCCCGTTGCGAGCTTGAGCAGTTCACCCGACAGGTGGGGGCTGCTGCCGTTGCCACCGGACGCGAAATTGATCATCCCCGGCTTCGCCTTGGCGAGCGCGACCAGCTCGCGCACCGACTTGGCGCCGACTGAAGGATGCACGACCAGCACATTGGGCTGCGTCGCGAGCAGCGAGACGGGTTCGAAATCGCGAATCGCGTCGTAGGGGATTTTCGGGAACAGCGACGGATTCACCGTATGCCCGGTCGTGACCAGCACGATCGTGTATCCGTCCGCGGGCGCCTTCGCTACCAGATCGGTGCCGATGGTGCCGCCGCCGCCGCCCCGGTTGTCGATGACGATCGTCTGACCGAGCGCATCGATTGCCGCGGCATGCAGGGTCCTCGCGAGATTGTCCGCACCGCCGCCGGGGGCGAACGGCACGATCATTCGTACCGGCCGCGTCGGAAACAGCTGCGCGTTGGCGTCGATCGCCGTGCCCGCCATCCAGGCGGTCAGGGCGATCAGACCGGCGCGGGCCGCATGCGTCGGGAACGATCTGCGTTCAATCCACGTCCCGAGTCTTTCACCTGTGATGGACCGGTGTGCTGCGCTCATGGTGCTACCTCTGTCGACATCCGTTGTGCTTCGATGCGCTCGAAGTGCGCGCCCCGGTCGAACATCGCATCGAACGGCACACGCGCACCCCGCTCCTTCGCCGTGGCGTCTTCGTCCACGGATCGACCATCGGGTCGGAGAATCACACCGTAATCGGCGCGGGCCGCCTGCGGCGTTACGAAGCCGTCGAGTACGTCATCGAGCACGCGCTGCGGTTCCCGCTCGAAGGCATTGCCGTAGCCCCCGCCGCCGCAGGTGATCACGCGCAGCACGTCGCCGCGCAAGAGCGAGACGCCTTCCGCGAAGCCGGGTACCTCGCGCTCGTCCGACCGGCCGGGGTTGATGACGATACGTCCGGGACGCCCGGCCCGTCCGCCCGCAACGCCCCAGGGTGGAACCTGTTGATTGCCCATGCGGGTGGCGACTACGACTTTTGCGGCCTGCATCACGTAATCGCGAATCACGCCCAGGCCGCCGCGGAACTTGCCGGGCCCGCCCGAATCCGGTGCGATACCATACTGCGCTACCCGCATCGGGTACGCACCCTCGAGGAACTCGACCGGATAATTCTTCTGGGTACCGACATAGATGACGTCGAGCCCGTCGGCATTGGGCCTCGCGCCCTGCCCCGCGCCGATGCCGTCGGTGCAGAAGAAATGCTCGCCCGGCGCGGCGTCGACCGCATGGAAGACGACGATCACGTAATCCGGGGAGCCTGCTGGGGTCCTGCCGTCGGTGGCTTGCGCGAACACGCCGAGCACCGCATTGGCGAAACGCCAGAGCGTGTGTGCCCGTAGTCCGAGCGGCGCCGGCCGCACCGGCTGAAGGATACTACCGCGGCGCAGCCTTACCTCGCCGATCGCGCGATAGGCGCCCTGGTTCTGATGCACGCTGCCGTCGATGCTGACGAGATAGCGCGAGAACAGCATGCGGCAGGAATCCGGGTGCATGAGGTAGTTGATCGGGCCGCGGGCCTGATCGTCGCTGCGCGTGCAGTCTACCCACCTCACGCCGTCGCGATCGAACTCGACCTCGACCTCGACGCGATAGGACTTGTCCGTCACGCAGTCGTTGTCCACGTAGTCCGCGAAGCGATAGCGCCCTGGGCGCACGTTCGCCGCGAGGACGTTCCGCACTGCGGTTTCCGAGCGGGCATGCAAGGCAGCGAATGCGGCATCGACGGCGCTGCTGCCGTAACGTTCGAACAGTTCGATCAGCCGAGTCTGGCCCAACTTCGAGGCGGCCATCATGGCGCGCGTGTCGCCCTCGAGCATGTCGGGGTAGCGCGAATTGCGCAGGATCGTGCGATACAGATCGTCGTTGAGCCGCCCCTGATCCACGATGCGCACCTGTGGCACGGTGATCCCTTCCTGGAATACGTCCGTCGCCTGCGGCGAGATGCTGCCGGGGCGGGCGCCACCGATGTCCCAGAAGTGGCCGAAGCATAGGGAGTAACCGACGATGTCCGGGCCGAAGAATGCAGGCGCGATGAAGCACATGTCGGGCGTGTGCGAGATCGCGCCGTTGAGAAGGTACGGATCGCTGACCCAGTACACATCGCCTGGATTCATGCTTTGCGGCGGAAAGCGCTCGAAGATGGTTTCCAGCATGCCCGGACCGGAGCGATCGTGCGTCGTATAGAGCAGGCGTGCCTGTCGATCAGCGAGACCGGAGAAGTGATCCCCCTTTTCACGAATGAAGGGGGACATGGACGTTCGCACCATCAGCGATTCCATCTCGTCCCCGCACGCCTTGAGGGCGCCCTTGACGATTTCGACCAGAATGGGATCGACGGTCGCCGCAGTCATCGACTTGTCTCCATGAGGATGTTGCCGAAGTCGTCCATGCGGGCTTGATGTCCGGGCAGTACCAGCACGGTCGAGAAACGCTGCTCGATCACCGCGGGCCCTGCCGTGCTCCAGCCTGCGCCGAGCTGGTCGAAATCGAATACCGGCGTGTGCACCCTGCCGATCTGACCGCCGAAGCAGACCTCGCGGTGTGCGACGGCTTCGACGTTTGCCACTGCCAGCTCCCGCCTGCGCAATGTCAGCCGGGGCAAGCGGCCGAGCGCAGTCACGCCGAGATTCACCAGTTCGACGGCGAGATTTGGCGATGACCATGCGTACTGCCGCTCGTGTTCCTCGTGAAACCGGCGCTCGAGGTCATCGAGATCGGCAGCCGTGAGCGGATCGAGGCCCGCCGCGCTGCTCACGGCACCCAGTCGAACGGTGAGTTCGTAGCCCTGATGGACGTAGCGCAATCCTGCCGTGCGCACGAGTGCCGCCGCCTGCGGTTCGATGTGCTCGGTATCGAACCATGTCTGCGCGCGTTGCTCCAGCGCCGCCATGGCTGCATTGAGCCGATCGAGATCGCGCACGGCGGACGACTGCACGACCGTCTGGATGAAATCGGTCTTCAGGTCGGTGGCAAGCAGGCCGAGCGTGGACAGCAATCCCGCGCTTGCGGGCACGATGACGAGCGGAATCCCCAGCAGCTCGGCCAGGCGGCCCGCATGGAGGCCGCCGCCGCCGCCACCGGCCACCAGCGCGAAGCGGCGCGGATCGTACCCGCGCTCGACCGACACGGCGCGGATCGCCGCGGCCATGTTGTTGTTCAGAAGTTCGACGATGCCATCGGCCGCTGCGTCCAGACCGAGGCCGAGCGGCGCGGCGACCTTGGTGCGAATCGCCTCGCTCGCGCACTCAGCGTCGAGTTCGACCTCGCGCCCCAGTCGCGCCGGCGATCGGCCCATGACCAGATTGGCGTCCGTCACCGTCGCCTCGGCGCCGCCGCGGCCGTAGCACGCCGGCCCCGGATCCGCGCCTGCGCTCTCGGGGCCGACGCTCAGACTTCGATTCGGACCAACGCGCGCAATCGACCCGCCGCCGGCGCCGATCGTATGCACGTCGACCATGGGCACGTTCAGCGGCAGCTGCGAAATCTCGCCACCCGCGGTGATCGTCGGCTGCGCCCCCTGCGACAGGCAGATGTCAGCCGAGGTCCCGCCGATGTCGATCGATATGACATCGCGCTGTCCGACCGCTTCGCCGACGAGAATCGCGCCCACCACGGCGGCCGCTGGCCCCGACAACGCGGTATGAATGGGCTGCTCGGCCGCCGCCCGCGCGCCGTACATGCCGCCGTTCGACTTCATGATGCGAAGCGGCGCACCGACCCCGAGGGACTCGAGTCGCGCCTCCAGACGTCGGTGATAGTGTGCGACTTTCGGTAGCACGTAAGCGTTGAGCACGGTCGCGGTCGTGCGCTCGTACTCACGGAACACGGGCAGGATGTCGGCAGAGGTCGAACACGGCACGCCGGGCAGAATCTCCTGCGCGAGCCGCTGGACGGCTCTCTCGTGCGCCGGGTTGGCGTACGCATGGAGCAGACAGACCGCGAGCGACTCGATGCCCTGTTCGTTGAGGACTTCGAGCGCCTGTTGGCAGCTCTTCTCGTCGAGCGGATCGATGACTGCGCCATCGGCGCGAATCCGCTCCGCGACCTCGGCGATGCGCCGTGGCGGCACGAGTCGCTCGGGACGAATCCAGGAGTACGGATAGGCATTCTTCGCGATATCGTGGCGGCCGATATGCAGCACGTATCGACAACCCTGAGTGGTGATCAGGCCGACCACGGCGCCCTTGCGCTCGAGAATTGCGTTCGTCGCTACCGTCGTGCCATGAAAGACGCCGTCGACGCTGTTCGCATCGAGACCCGCGAGGGCCAGCACCCGCCGGATGCCCTCGGCAAAGGCCTCCGACTGATCCGCAGGCGTGGTCGGCACCTTGACCTGCCAAAGCTGTCCGGTCGCCCGATGGGCGAGGGTCACGTCGGTGAAGGTACCGCCGATATCGATGGCCACGGCATAGCCGGATCCTGCAGAACTCAAAGCGCCTCCACGTGCATTCGTGACGGCGCGATCTCGCGCCGCTCCATGCGCCGGACCAGTTCGGCCACGGCTGCGTGCGTCGGTGCAGGGACGCCGACCTCGGCCCCTTTCGCCGCCACGTAGCCGTTCATCCACTCGACCTCGGTCCGGCGGCCTTTCGCGAGATCCTGCGCGGTACCCGACCAGCCTTCGCCGGTCCGGCGCGAGTTGAACACCACCATCTTCGCCTCGACCGTCTGCAGCGCTTGGACATCACCACCCGCCGCCGCAATCCACTGCTGCGCTGGCACGCCCCTGATCGGCTCCATCGCGTAGCCCAGTGCCTCGCCTACGCGTATCGCCTCTGCGCCGAGGCGGATCTGCGCGCGCCGGCTCGGTGCCCAGCCGATCATGTCGTTCAGACTCACGCCGAGCACGCCACACAGGCCCGATGTCATGCAGTTCGCGACCAGCTTGGACCAGCGCTCGCCCGACAGGTTGGTGGTGACCCTCGCACTGTCGACATCCGACAGCAGGGCGGCGATTGCGCTCGCGCGCGGCGTCGCGATTCCGCTCATCTCGCCGACCCGAAACGTGGTGTAGGTGCTCCCGCCAGGCATCTGCGTGCGCACGATATGGCCGGGCGCCACGGCTTCGACGGCGATCATGCTGGCGATCGCGCCGAGCGTGCGATCGACGCCGATCACCTGAGCCACGGTCTCTTCGACCAGCGAGTTCTGCATCGTCACCACCACGCCGTCGGGCGCGATATGGGGACGGATCAACCGCGCTGCCCAGACGGTGTCGTAGAGTTTCGTGCAGATGAACGCGATGTCGGCTGGGCGTGCCGCGAGCTGCCCGATCTCGGGAACGTGAAGGGCGTGAACCCCAATGTGCCGATCGCCCTCGCTGCCGCTGAGGCGCATACCCTCGCGCCGTATCGCATCGACATGCTCGGTCCAGGGATCGATCAGCGTGACATCGTGGCCCTTCGACGCGAGGCTGGCGCCGACATAGCCGCCGACGGCGCCGGCACCGACGAACACAATGTGCTTGGGGGGCGGGCTCAACCCGGCGCCCTAGCCGGCCACGGATGCATTGCCGCGCATCATTCGAATTTCGCTCCAGATGCCTTGACGATATCGGCGAACTTCTTCAGCTCTGCCTTGACGTGAGCACTGAACTGCTCCGGCGTCATCGGTTCGGGCTCGAAGCCGAGTGACAGCAGGGTCTGCTTCATCTCGGGCCGGGCGATGGCCTTGACGGTTGCCGCATGCACGCGTTGAATGATTTCGGCTGGCGTGCCCATCGGCGCCATCAACCCGAACCAAGTTGAGATATCGAATCCTTTCAGACCCGATGCATCGAGCGTGGGCAGGTCGGGCAGCGCCGATGCGCGCTTCCTGCTCGTCACAGCCAGACCCCGCAAACGCGCCGATTGTACGTGCGGTACAGCCGACGAGATGCCGCCGAAATAGAGATCCGTCTCGCCGCCCAACAAGGCAGTCAGTGCCGGCGTTGCACCCTTGTAGGGAAGATGGACGATCTTTACCTTGGCCATGGACTGGAACAACTCGGCTGCGAGATGCGGCGGCGAACCCAGCCCGGCCGAGCCGACGTTCAGCACCCCCGGGCGTTCGCGAGCCAGTCTGATCAGGTCCGAAGGACTCCTGGCCGGCACGGCGGGGTGCACCATGAGCACGAACGTGCTCGACGCAACCAGTGCAATGGGTGCCAGATCGCGCACGACGTCGTAACCGAGCTTCGGGTAGATTGCTGGTGCGATCGTCATCGCTCCCGCACCGAGCAGCAGCGTATAGCCGTCGGGCGGGGCCTTGGCACCGGCCTCGAAACCGACGTTGCCGCCCGCGCCGGCGCGATTCTCGACGAGGATGCTCTGACCGAGCACCTCGCCCACGCGCTGCGCCACGGCGCGGGCGACGATGTCGCTCGGGCCACCGGCCGGATAGGCAGCAATCAACCGGATCGGTTTCGCCGGATAGGGTTGGGCCAGGGAAAGACCGCTGGCGAGAACAGCGACCAGGGTCGCACAGACGCTCGTCGTAGGCTTCGGCAGTGGTACGGGCCGGATAGAGAATTTCATCGTCGCTCCGCAGGAACAAGCATCGAACGGGCGACTTCGCCCCGAAAATTAGAGATTACATTCGCGCGCGAATGGGCGAATGGGTTCTTCAAAGTACCGTAATTGCTTGCCGGCACTGTATCGCCGGGACTTCGAACGGTCAACGGCACGGTGTTGGGGGAAGATCTCATCGCTTCGACGCCTCTATGTAAAGGACATCGCCCCAATGGGCTGGCGTAGTGCAGTGACAAGTGCCCCCTCGGGTGGTGAAACGCACCGCCATGGCGAACACGTAGCGCACGGACACCGTGCATCACGGCACGTTGGTCCGACTGATCACGGCCAGTGCGGGCAGGATGGGCTGCCGCCGCCGCATGTCGAAGGGATCACAGAAGGCGCGCCAGTGTGCGTAGCTCGATACGCCGGCGACGAGACACCGTTGAGGAGGCGCGTTCTGCCAACACGAACGCCCATCCTGGGGATGGGCACCTTGTACTATGTACTGGACTTGTTTGGAGGCGGGGGTCGGAATCGAACCGGCGTACACGGCTTTGCAGGCCGCTGCATGACCACTCTGCCACCCCGCCGAACAAAACAAAACGGGGAAAGGATCTTTCCCCGTGAGTATGATGGAGCGGGAAACGAGGCTCGAACTCGCGACCTCAACCTTGGCAAGGTTGCGCTCTACCAACTGAGCTATTCCCGCACACAGCCTGCGAATTATAGGAACTGACCTCGGAACGGTCAAGGCGCATCGGGGTTCCCGAGCCCTACTCCGACAGATGCGGCATGGCGAGCTTGAGGTAATAGACCATCGACAGGACGGTGAGGATCGAGGCGACGAGCATGAGCAGGTCGCCGATGAATTCGACGTCGATCGGACCGAGCGGATACTGATAGAGCAGCATCGGGATCGCGACCATCTGCGCGACCGTCTTCACCTTGCCCAGAAACGACACGGCAACGTTGCGGCTTTTGCCGATTTTCGCCATCCATTCCCGCAGGGCGGAGATCGTGATCTCGCGCCCGATGATGATGAAGGCGTAGATCGCATCGGTACGGCCGAGATCCACAAGCACCACCAGTGCCGCCGCAACCATGAGCTTGTCTGCGACCGGATCAAGGAAGGCGCCGAAGGCCGAGGTTTGATTCAGCGTGCGGGCGAGATAGCCATCCAGCCAGTCAGTGAGGGCGGCGAAAGTGAAGAGTACGGTTGCCGCGACGTTCTGTGCCCACTCCGACATCCAGGATGGCGGCAGATAAAAAATGCCCACGAAGAGCGGAATCATGAGGATCCGCAGCCAGGTCAGCAGAATCGGTACGTTGAAGGGCATCAGTGGAGGTGACGGTGGATACGTTCGGCGAGTGTGCGGCTCACGCCATCGACCTGGGCAAGATCGTCGATGCTTGCTGCCTGCAGGCCCTTGAGGCCGCCGAATCGGTTCAAGAGGCTTTGACGTCGTTTCGCCCCTATGCCTTCGACCGCATCGAGCACGGAGCCTGTCCGGGTCTTGCCGCGTCGCGCGCGGTGCCCCTGGATGGCGAAGCGATGGGCTTCGTCGCGAATCTGTTGAATGAGGTGCAGACCGGGATGGTTGGGTGCCAGTTCGAGCGGGTGTGCACGCCCGGGCAACCAAAGCTGCTCCAGACCGGGCTTGCGCTCTTCGCCTTTCGCTACGCCCACCAACTGCACCTCGCTCAATCCCAGTTCCGAGAATACCTCACAGGCTACGCCAAGCTGGCCCTTTCCGCCGTCGATCAATGCGATGTCGGGCAATTTTCCCTCACCGTCCACCAGCCTTCTATAGCGTCTTTGCAACACTTCTCGCATCGCGCCGTAGTCGTCGCCCGCGGCTGCGGTCGTAATGTTGAATCGTCGATACTCGCCGTTGCGCATCGAGCCCGCGTCGTAGACCACGCACGAAGCGACTGTCGCCTCCCCCATGGTGTGACTGATGTCGAAGCACTCGATGCGCTCTACGTTCTCGGGAAGTTCGAGCGCGGCCTGCAGAGCACTCATGCGCACCTCCTGTGTCGCCTGCTGCGCAAGGCGCTGTTCGGCGGCAAGGCGCGCATTCTGCTCGGCCATCTCGATCCAGACGCGACGCTCGCTCCGGACGCTGTGGCTGATATCGATCCGGCGATGGGCCTGAGCCGACAGCAGCTCGGCAATGGAGTCGGTCTCGAGCGCTTCGTTGACGATGATCCGACCTGGCACCGGGCGTTCGATGTAGTGCTGAGCGAGAAAGGCCTCCAGTGCGCCGGCTCGATCCTCCGGATCGGCGTTTTGCGGATAGAAGCTCTTGTCACCGAGGTGACGTCCGCCGCGTATCATCACCAGATTGACGACGAGCAGGCCGGCGAAGGTGACGCAGGCGACTACGTCAGTGTCGACGTATTCGCCGTGATCGATGAACTGTTTCTCGCGTACCCGGCGCAGCGCCTGAATCTGGTCTCGCAGCACGGCCGCCTGCTCGTACTCGCGCTTCTCGGCGGCCGACTCCATGCGTTCGCCCAGTGCGCGCAGCACCTCGTCCTCCTTGCCTTCGAGGAAGAGCGCGGCATCGGCGACGTCCCGAGCATAGGTTCCTTCGTCGATCAGGCCGACACAGGGCGCGGTGCAGCGCTGGATCTGGTGCAGCAGGCACGGGCGCGATCGATTGGCGAAGACGGTGTCCTGACAGGTGCGGATCTTGAAGACCCGCTGCAGGAGCTGGATGCTGTCGCGCACGGCACCTGCATTGGGAAACGGACCGAAGTACCGGTGCGGCCGGTCCAGTGCGCCGCGATGGAAAGCAAGCCGCGGGAACGCGTGGCCGGTCAGTGTCATGTAGGGGTAGGACTTGTCGTCCCGGTAAAGGATGTTGTACCGGGGCGTCAGGGACTTGATGAGGTTGTTTTCAAGCAGGAGCGCTTCGGCTTCGGACCGCGTGACCGTGGTTTGAATATCCGCAACCTGCGAGACCATGATGCGCGTGCGCGGCCCATGCGTGGCGCCGGCCCGGAAGTATGATGCGACCCGTTTGCGCAGGTCGATCGCCTTGCCGACGTAGATCACCTCCCCGGCCGCATTGAGCATGCGATAGACCCCGGGAAGGTGCGGCAGACTGGCCAGGATTTCGGTCGGTTCGAACACTTGGGACAGACTCGACGTCGGCGTGTGCAGACGGACTGCTCGTGACCACGCAGCCGACGGCAAAGGCACCGGCTCATGGAACCGCCAAACGCATCACCGCCGCTGCAGGTGGCGGGCGATTGCCTCGAACACGGCCTCGAACATCTGCGCAGTGAGGCGATTGGTCTGCGTATTGTACCGGCTGCAGTGGTAGCTATCGAAGAGCATCAGGTCATCGGGCAGCAGATGGACGGCACCATGGCCGAACCGGCGCGAAGCCGGTTTCTCGTCCAGCCCGAGCAGGACGGCGCGGTGGGCGATCGTGCCGAGCGCCAGGATTGCGCTGCCGGGCTTCATCGTCTTCAATTCCGCGGCCAGAAAGCGGTTGCAGTTGCGCACTTCGCTCGTGTCGGGTTTGTTCTCCGGCGGCAGACACTTGACTGCGTTGGTGATACGGCAGTCCGCGAGTCGAAGTGCGTCGGTGGCCGATAGGGAGGCTTCCAGGGTGCCGAAGCCGAACTTGTGCAGCGTTCGGTAAAGAAGTATGCCTGCGTAATCGCCCGTGAACGGGCGTCCCGTACGATTGGCGCCGTGCATTCCCGGAGCCAGGCCCACGATCAGCAGACGCGCGCGGGCGTCACCGAACGGCGCAACCGGGGCGCAATGATAGGTCGGTTGTGTGTTGCGGACTTCATCGAGAAATGCGGCGAGACGCGGGCAATCGCGACAGGAGGCATCGTAGGTGGCGGACGGAACGCGAGGCAATTGGGAGGCTTTCAACGCTGGGTGGGGACCGATGTCACTCGAAATCCGATCAGGCCGAAGAAGGTCGCGGTGAGAAAAGCTTCACGAACCCAACCCGGCAACGCATTCAAAGCCGACACCGGCGCGATGATTCCGACAGGGCTCGATCTATTCTTCGCCCGTGCGGGAGGCACGTCTTGCACTCGCAAAGCGTTCCATCGAGATCACGTCGGCGCTCTGCTTGGGCGCGGGCTGCTCGTTCGGGACTGCCGCGCCCTCGACGAGGCCATTGAGTTCCTTGCGCAGGCGAAAGAAGCCGGCCCACATCATCGAATTGAGCTTGATGCACGCGCCGAGTGCGCTTCCGGAGCGTTGCCGTTCCATGTCGATCTGAAACTGCAGACCTTCGAGCCGCTTGCGATGCTCGGCCGGTGCGGTGTCGATCGTCGCACGCAAGGCGACTTGTCGCTGACGCTCGAACTCGTCGGGGTTCTCGCGCGCGAGCTTGACCCATGCGTCGAAGTCGAATTCCATGAAGTATTTCTCCCTTCAAGCCTCGCCGTTAGGCGTTCGGGATCCACTGCAGCAATAACCGCACCTGTATATCATGCCGGCAGGCGAGACACTGTACATCGCGCGTTCTTCAGACGGCGCTCGCGATCATCGGCAGACATGGTTCCCGTCGCCGTACCGAACATTCTTGCCAATCGCAGCGCCCAAGGCGCCGTGGGCGCGTCGAAGGGCTCACCCAGCAGTGCATCTGCATCGGCCGGCGTACAGGCGAGCACGAGATCGCAGCCTGACTCGAAAGCGGCGCTTGCCCGGGCGCCGAAGCTCCCCTCGCCTGCGGCGCCCAGCATGCCGAGATCGTCGCTGAAGATTGCACCCTCGAATCCGCACTGTCGGCGCAGCACTTCCTGCAGCCAGAAGCGCGAAAACCCGGCAGGACGCGTATCGATCGCAGGATAGAGTACGTGGGCGGGCATCACCCCGGCCAGACGCGATGCGAGCGACATGAACGGAACGAGATCGCGAGTTTCGATCTGCGTCCAGCTGCGTTCGTCGACCGGCAACTCGAGATGCGAGTCGGCTGCAATGTAACCGTGACCCGGGAAGTGCTTGCCGACGCCGACCATGCCAGCGTCGTTCATGCCGTCGAGTAGCGCGCCTGCCAACCGGGCGACCTGATGCGGATCCGGATGGAAAGCACGGTCTCCGATGATGGTGCTGGCACCGTAGTCGAGGTCGAGCACCGGCGCAAACGAAACGTCCACCCCGCAGGCTTTGAGTTCGGCGCCCATGATGAAGCCTGCTGCCTCGGCAACCTCGAGAGCCTGGGCGGCATCGTGGTCGGCCAGTGCACCGATGCGGCGCATCGGCGGCAGCAATGTGAAGCCATCCTTGAACCGCTGTACGCGACCACCCTCATGATCGACGCAGATGAGCAAGTGCGGATCGCGCAGTGTACGGATCTCCCGGCATAACGCGCTCACCTGTTCTCTCGAAGCGAAATTGCGTGCGAACAAGGTCACGCCCCCGACGTTTGGATGGCGCAGTCGCTCGCGATCGGTTGCGTCGAGTTCGAGGCCCGCAACGGCAGTGATGACAGGTCCCAACGGTTTCACGTTCGACATCAGCGGCGCTCCAGGACGACGACGGCACAGATGACGCTCTGTTCGTCGCTGATCGTGACGTATCCGCCCGCAATGCCTTCGGTATCGATCAGTCGCTTCAGAGCGTCGCGGTAACAGAGTTCAGGCTTGCCGAGACGGTTCTGGATGATGCTGATCTGTCCGAGCGTCACGGGGAAGCGAAAGCCCGTGCCCATTGCTTTGGAAAACGCCTCTTTCGCGGCAAAGCGGTTGGCAATGAACATCGCAGGACGCCGGCTACGCTCGTAATACGGCCACTCGTCCGGTGTAAGCACGCGCCGCGCGAACCGTTCCCCGTACTGCTCCAGCAGGCGTGCGACGCGGCCGGGTTCGAGGACGTCGACGCCGATGCCGTAGATCAAGTCCGAACCTCCGAGGCCTGGGGCACAAGTGCATTGACGTAAGCGCGAACTGCAGCGCCGAACCCCATCTCGAGCGCATCGGCCGTCAACGCGTGTCCGATCGATACCTCGAGCACGTTCTCGACAGATCCGAGAAAGACGGGAAGATTCGGAAGGTTCAAATCATGTCCGGCGTTAACGCCGAGCCCGACGCCTCGGGCGGCCTTTGCTGCCGCGACATAGCGGGCGAGTTCAGTGTGCTGCGCCACTGTGCCGAAAGCCGCGGCATAGGGCTCGGTGTAGAGTTCGACCCGATCGGCACCGAGTTCGCGGGCGTAGTCCATGGCTGCGGGGACCGGATCCATGAACAGACTCACCCGAACGCCAAGATCGCGCAGTTCTGCGATCACCGGCTGAAGGCGTTCGCCGTCGAGCTTCAGGTTCCAGCCGTGATCCGACGTCAGGGCGGCGGGGTCGTCCGGCACGAGCGTGCACTGGGCAGGCCGCACTTTGCGCACGAGTTCCATGACCTGGTGGAAGGGATTGCCTTCGATGTTGAACTCGATGCCGGGATGCGCTGCGAGCAGCGCGGATAGCTCGAAGACGTCGTCGGAGCGGATGTGGCGTCCGTCGGGCCGTGGATGCACCGTGATCCCGTGCGCCCCCGCGTCGAGAGCGATCGATGCAAAACGCGTGACGCTTGGGACGCCGAGCGTGCGTGCATTGCGCAACAGTGCAATCTTGTTGAGGTTGACGCTGAGCTTCGTCATTGCAAGTCCAGATTGACGGTCATAGCTGCTGCAGTTCGATCAGTAGCTGTCGCGTGTTGAGGGGGCGCTGATCGAGATGCTGCCCGATGACCCACCGCATGAGCACCTTGCTTTCCGCGGCGGTGCGGGGATCGGTGAAATCTCCTCGGGCCATGTCGAGCAGCGTCTGCCCCTGCAATTCTAGCGCGCCCGCTCCCGGGCCGGCGGTCTCGGCGGGAATCGGACCGCGCTCCGAAAAGTACACATAACGCCGCTCGGCGACGATCGGCGTATCGGCATCGGCTTCGCATTCCAGCTGCAGTGCATAACCGATCTCACGCAGCAATGCGATCTCGAAACGCCGCAGCACCGCCTGCGACGTTTCGGCGCCGGCCAATCCGCGCAGGGCCTCGTCGTAGGCATCGAAGAGCCCTTCGTGCGCGTCGTCGCGCTGCACGAGCTTGAGCAGCAGTTCGTTGAGATAATAGCCGCACATCATCGCGAGCCCCGTCAGTACATGCTGCCGGCCGACCCAGTCCGCACGCACGAGGATGGGGAGCTCTCCGCGGCCGGTCCATGCAATCGACAAGGGCTGAAACGCAAGGAGTGCGGCGCGCAACGGCGATTTCGGGCGCCGTGCGCCCTTGGCCAGTATGCCGATGCGGCCGTGCTGGCGCGTAAAGGCTTCGACGACGACGCTGGTGTCCTGAAACGGGTAGGTGTGCAGGACGTAGGCGTGTTCATCGTCCTGCCGGACTTTGGCGGCTGTCACGTCGACATGCCTCCCAGATCATCGGCATGCGTCGGGAGGAAGAGCGTATCCGGAGGCGAATCGAGACGGCCCGTCTGCGCCCAGGCGTACATGGTCGGTCGCTACTCGTATCCGAACTGCCGCAGTTGAGTGCTGTCGTCGGCCCAGCCACGACGCACCTTCACCCATACCTGCAGGAAGACCTTGCTGCCGTAGAGCGACTCCATGTCCTTGCGTGCGCCGGTCGCGACAGTCTTCAGGCGCTCGCCCTTTTCGCCGACGACGATCGCCTTGTGCGAAGGCTTGTCGACGAAGATGGTCGCATGAATGCGACGCAGGCGGGGGAGCTGCTCGAAGCTGTCGATCATCACGGCCGCAGCGTATGGCAATTCATCGCCGAGCAGTCGGAACAGCTTTTCGCGTATGAATTCTGAAGCGAAGAAGCGTTCGTCGCGATCGGTCAGCTGATCCGGAGGATAAAGGGCGGGCTGCTCGGGCAAGGCAGACTCGATCTCGCGCAACAGGCGCTTGACCTGATAACCCTTTTGGGCGGAGACAGGCACGATCGCGCGCGGCGACAGGCGCGTCTGCAGATCAGCCAGATACGGCAACAGCGCCGGCTTGTCCTGCAGCTGATCGACCTTGTTCACGGCAACGATGAGCGGAACGTCTTTCGGCAGCAGGCTCGCGACGCGCTCGTCTTCGGGCGTGAAGCGACCGGCAACGACGACGAACACCACGGCATCGACTTCGCCCAGGGTGCGTGTGACAGTGCGATTCATGACGCTGCCGAGCGTGTTGGTCCGACCCGACTGAAACCCCGGGGTGTCGACGAAGGCGATCTGGGCGTGGGCCTGGTTGACGATCCCGCACACGCGGTGGCGCGTCGTTTGCGGCTTGCGCGAAGTGATGCTGATGCGCTGACCGATCATGTTGTTGAGGAGCGTCGACTTGCCGACGTTCGGACGTCCCACGATGGCCACGTGCCCGGCATGAAAGATGTCCGCAGTACCGGATTGCGTCTGCGCGGAAGCTCGAGGTTTGCTCACGAGCCGGTCGCCTGTCGATAGGCGATTTGCGCGGCGCTCTGCTCGGCGGCACGGCGGCTGCGTCCTTCGCCGACGGCCTGAATCGACATGCTCGGAACGGCGCATTCGACTGTGAACTGTTGGCAATGGGCTTCGCCCTGCGTGGCGACGATCGTGTACTGGGGCAGCGGCAGCTTCTTGCTTTGAAGATATTCCTGGAGCAATGTCTTGGGATCCTTGCCTAGAACGGTGTGATCGGCCCCTTCCAGCACCGATGCGAAAAGATTGCGTACGACGATCCGGGCTTTGTCGAAACCCCCATCCACATACACGGCGCCGATCATGGCTTCGAGGGCGTCGGCGAGTATCGATGGGCGCAGTTGGCCGCCGCTGCGCAGTTCGCCTTCGCCGAGGAGCAGCGCTTCTCCGATTCTAAGCGCTAGTGCGCGCTCGAACAGGCTCTGTTGGCGTACCAGCAGCGCGCGAGCGCGTGAGAGTTCACCTTCGTCCAGATGCGGAAAGCGGCGATAGAGTTCGTCGGCGATTACGCAGTTGAGAACGCTGTCGCCGAGGAACTCCAGCCGTTCGTTGTGCTGCGTGCCGTAGGAGCGATGGGTAAGCGCTACGCGCAGAAGCGCCTTGTCGTCGAAACGATGCCCGAGTGCGCTCGTCAGCTCATCCCAACCCATCGCCGCCCTGTTTGGCGCTACTTCGAGCCAACCTCGAAGTCCATACACGCACTGATGTTCGAAAACAACGGAACCTTGACAGCCCAGGATGCGCTGACGGCGTATCCGTCCGGCCCCTTGGTGAACTCCAGATCCCGTGAGGTGATTGTATCAATGCTGTCGATAGCGGCACGCCGGTCGAACGCTGCCTGAAGCTCCTTGGTAGAGCTCTTGTATTCCGGACTCTTCGAGATCTCTGTGACGGCGTTCTTGATCTTGAAGTATTCGGCATACGCGGGAAACAGCTTGAATCCGAGCAGTGCAACGGCAATGGCACCTGCACAGATGAGCAGTAAACCGCTCAACGACATGCCCTTTTGTCTATTCATAATCCCCCCGCATCATTCGATGAACTTGCCGATACGCTTCAATTCGTCGAAGTTCCACCAGATCATGAACGCCTTGCCGACGATGTTTCGATCCGGTACGAAGCCCCAATAGCGGCTGTCGCTGCTGCTGTCCCGGTTGTCGCCCATCATGAAGTAGTGACCCGGGGGTACCTTGCACCGGAAGCCCTGATCATTGTAGACGCAATTTTCGCGAAACGGGAATTGCTTTACCCCGGAGAGTTGCACCGGCGGCTGCTCACCCTGCACAAGGATGGAGTGCGTGTGCGTACCGAGCGACTCGGTCAGCTTTCGAGCGTTGACGAAGTTCAGCCCGGACTCCACGTAGCTGTAGGTGCCGTCGGGCTTCATGGCCACAGCCTGGTCGTTCAGATAAAGCTGCTTGTCTTTGTAGGCGACGACGTCTCCCGGGATTCCGACGATGCGCTTGATGTAGTCGAGCGACGGATCCTCGGGGTAGCGGAACACCATGACATCGCCACGTTGCGGCTCGTTGATGTCGACCAGCTTCAGGTTCACGACCGGCAACCGTATGCCATAAGTGTGTTTGTTGACCAGGATGAAGTCGCCGATGAGCAGCGTCGGCAGCATCGATCCGGAAGGAATCTTGAACGGCTCTACAAGGAATGAGCGCAGTACGAAGACGATCAGAATGACCGGAAAGAAGCTGACGGGATATTCGATGAACCATGGAACGCGTGCTTCCGGGGACCGGCGCTTGCGCAGTACGAACTTGTCGATCGCCGTGATGATGCCGGTGGCAACTAGCAGCAGGAAGAGAATCAACGCGAAATTCATGACTGCCTCCACGCATCAGGGCGCCGGCGAGGGCGCTTGCCCTGCCCGCCTGCGGCGGCGCTCATGACTTTTCTCCGACCTGCAGGATGGCCAGGAACGCTTCCTGGGGGATCTCCACCGAGCCGACCTGCTTCATGCGTTTCTTGCCGGCCTTCTGCTTCTCCAGCAGCTTGCGCTTGCGGGAGATGTCGCCGCCGTAGCACTTCGCCAGTACGTTCTTGCGCAGCGCCTTGACGTTCTCGCGGGCAATGATGTGGGCGCCGATCGCGGCTTGGATCGCAACGTCGAACATCTGCCGGGGAATGAGTTCGCGCATCTTCGCGGCGAGTTCCCGGCCGCGATACGGCGCGTTCTGGCGATGGACGATGAGCGAAAGCGCATCGACCTTGTCGCCGTTGATCAGGATATCGAGCTTCACCAGATCGGATGACCGGAATTCCCGCAACTCGTAATCGAGCGAGGCATAGCCCCGCGATACCGACTTCAGGCGATCGAAGAAGTCCATGACGATCTCGTTGAGCGGCATCTCGTAGGTGAGTATCACCTGCCGCCCCGAGTACTGCATGTTCTTCTGCACCCCGCGCTTCTGATTGCAGAGGGTCATCACGGGGCCGACGTAATCCTGCGGCAGAATGATCGTCGCTTCGATGATCGGTTCGCGGATTTCCTCGATCTTGGAGGGATCGGGCAGTCTCGACGGGTTCTCGATCTGTACCAGTTCGCCGTCGCGCATCAGGAGCTGATACACCACCGTCGGTGCGGTGGTGATGAGATCCATGTCGTATTCGCGTTCGAGTCGTTCCTGCACGATGTCCATGTGCAGCAGGCCGAGGAAGCCGCAGCGGAAGCCGAACCCCAGGGCCTGGGAAGACTCGGGCTCGAACTGCAATGAAGCATCATTGAGCTGCAGCTTCTGCAGGGCCTCGCGCAATGCCTCGTACTGGTTCGATTCCACCGGGTACAGACCGGCGAAAACTTGCGGCTTGATCGCCTTGAATCCCGGCAGCGGGACTTCGGCGGGCCGCTCGGCGTGAGTCAGTGTGTCGCCCACCATGGCATCGCGCAACTCCTTGACGCCGGCTATCACGAAACCGACCTGGCCTGCCGAGAGGGACTCGCGAGCCGCGGACTTCGGCGTGAAGACCCCGACCTGCTCGCAAAGATGTAGCGCCTGAGTCGCCATCATGCGGATCCGCTCTTTGGGCTTGAGCGTACCGTCGACTACGCGGACCAGCATCACCACGCCCACGTAGTTGTCGAACCAGGAATCGATGATCAGTGCCTTGAGCGGCGCTTGCGGATCGCCCTTCGGCGGTGGAATGCGCGCGATCACGGCCTCGATGATGTCATCGATGCCTTCGCCGGTCTTGGCACTTGCGCGGATGGCATCCTGCGCGGGAATTCCGATGATGTCTTCGATCTCGCCGATGACTCGGTCCGGTTCGGCCGAGGGGAGATCGATCTTGTTCAGCACCGGCACCACATCGACGCCCTGCTCCGTCGCGGTGTAACAATTGGCTACGGTCTGAGCCTCGACGCCCTGCGAGGCATCGACGACCAGCAGCGCACCTTCGCATGCGGCGAGTGAACGTGAAACTTCGTAGGAAAAATCGACGTGGCCGGGCGTGTCGATTAGATTGAGGGCGTAGATCTCGCCGTTCCTGGCCTGGTAGCGCAGCGCCGCTGTCTGCGCCTTGATCGTGATGCCGCGTTCGCGCTCGAGATCCATCGAGTCGAGGACCTGTTCGCTCATCTCGCGCTCGGAGAGCCCGCCGCAGCGCTGGATGATGCGATCGGCCAGCGTCGATTTGCCGTGATCGATATGGGCGATGATGGAGAAGTTGCGGATGCGTTGCATGCGGTTCGATCGTCGGCGCGTAGGGCCGACTGTGCGGCGCGGGGCTGCCTGACCTGCGGTTGCCTGGAAGATTCTGGAACCAGCGGATTTCGCCGCGAGTTGGGGCCGTATTCTAGCGGAATGAATCCAGATGCGCAGTAAGTCGCTCCCGGTCCAGGTGATAGTGACAGATGCGCACGTCGCCGTGAAAAAGTACGGGGACCCACTCACCGAAGCGGGACTCCAGATCGGGGTTCCGATCGATGTCGATCATTTCGATTTCCAGCGCATGTGCCTCGCTCATCTCCTCGAGCGCAAGAACCATCTCGTCACAGAGATGGCAGTAGGTTCGACCGTAGACCGTCAGGCGAACGGGTTTTGAACTTGCCGGGGCGCTCACTCGATTCGCAGCGGGATGTAGATGGCACCACCCGATCGACGTACGAGAAGCGCCACGCTTCGGCCCTTCTCGAACTGCCCGATGAGTTGGGAGAACTGTTCGACCGATCGAATGCTTTGATTGTTGACCGCGACGATCACATCCCCGCGTCGAATGCCCGCCCGGGCAGCCGCCGCGCTTGCCTCCTCGACCAGTACGCCCCCGGTAATCTTCAGTTCCTTCAGTTGGTCTTCGCGCAAGTCCTGCAGGGTCAATCCGAGTTTGCTCAGTATCGCGGAATCCGGCGCGGGCTTGCCGGGAGCGCCGCGGCGCGGGGCGCGCGTGGCGGTGCGGTCGTCGGTCATCTCACCAATGACGATGGATAGGTCGCGCGTCGCCTTCGCGCGCCATACCTGGATCTGTACGCGGCTCCCCGGCTTGGTGTTGCCGACGAAACGAACGAGTTCATCGGCGGAGGCGACGCTCTTGCCTTCGAAACGTACGATCACGTCGCTGACCTGAACGCCTGCCTTATCCGCAGGACTGCCCGGCTCCACCGCATTGACGAGCGCGCCGGCAGGTTTCGGGAGTCCGAAGGACTCGGCCATTTCCTTCGTGACCGGCTGGATGCCCACGCCTATCCGACCGCGCGATACCTTGCCCGAGGTGCGAAGCTGCTGCTGGATATCCATGGCGACGTCGATCGGTATGGCGAACGACAGCCCCATGAATCCGCCGGTTCGGCTGTAGATCTGGGAATTGATCCCTACGACTTCGCCTCGCAGATTGAAGAGCGGTCCGCCGGAGTTGCCCGGATTCACGGCCACATCCGTCTGGATGAAGGGTACGAAGTTCTCCTGGGGCAGATTGCGCCCCTTGGCGCTGACGATGCCTGCCGTTACCGTGCTTTCGAACCCGAACGGGGAGCCGATGGCGACGACCCATTCCCCGACCTTGAGCTTGCTGGGATCACCGATACGCACACTCGGCAGTCCGGTGGCATCGATCTTCAGCAATGCGACATCGGTCTTGCGATCCGTGCCGATCACCTTTGCCTTGAACTCCCGCTTGTCGTTGAGCTTGACGGTCACTTCGTCCGCCGATTCGATGACATGTGCATTGGTGAGAACGTAACCATCGGTGCTGATGATGAAGCCCGACCCGAGCGACTGCGACTCGAACTCGCGCGGGCCCGGCTGCTGGGGCATGAATCGACGGAAGAACTCATGGAACGGATCGTCTTCGGGAACATTAGGCAGGCGCGGCCCGCCGCGGGCGCTCTTGCCGTTCGAGGTCGTACTGACGTTGACCACCGCCGGCCCCTGCTTTTCTGCAAGATCCGTGAAGTCGGGCAATTGTGCCGCAGCGCCGAAGGAAACGACGATCAGGATCAGGGCAAGCCAGGTCTGTCTCATAATGGAATGGAGTCGCGAGCTGAAGAAAGGTTGTAGGTAGGCTGAGGATGGTCGCCTTGCACGGCGCATGACCAGCTTTACTTGGCGCCGACGGCCGCCTCGGATTTTGTTCTCAAGCTGATGGAGTTGGCGAAACGCATCACGGTCGCCGCGGGAGCTTCTCCCAGAACGGTAACGACGTAGTTGCCTTGCGACCGGGTAAAGATGTTGATCGCCCCTTGCCTGCTCAGTTCTTGCGCGCTTCGGACGGCCGCGAACGAAGGTTCGATGAAGACCGACACCGCGGCGAGGCCGTCTGAAAACACGATCTGAGAGGTGGCCTTGCCCTGGATGTGGCGCTTGAGCTCCGACACCCTGCGAAACCCGGGCGGCGGACTCAGCACGGACCAGCGTCGATCGGTTTCAGCGCTGGAATCCTGCGAAGACTGCTCGACCTTCCAACCGGGCGCCGTGATGTCGTAACTCGGCTGTACCTTGGTTCGCGGAATGTCGGCGCCGATGTCGACGTGAGTAAAAGCGAATACCTCGACAGTCTCCTTGTGCTCGTTGATAGTCTTGGCGCGCAGCGGCAGGCCTGACTTGAGCTCGGCGCAAAACACGTGACCGTAACGCAGATTGTCCTTCGGTTCCAGGATGGCGATGCGACAGTCGTGCCCTGCGACGCGCGCAACCGGCCCGCGGCGCACGGTGTAGTTCGACATGATCGACGCGAGCTGCTCCGACACCACGGCCGGGAAGCGTCGTCCGCTTGCGAAGCGATCCATCTTCGCTGTCTTGGTGCCGGGATAAAAACACGTGACGTCGCCGTTCGTGCGCACGATCTCGCGAGGAGGACCGTCCAGCGTTTCGAGCCGTTCATAGTCGCCCGTCGCGTCGCTGAGATGCCAGATGCGGGATGTTTCGATCTGAGAACCGTGTCGGTAGACGAATGTGCCGGTGTAGTTGAGTTCGCGTGCGGCGTTTGCCATCTTGCTGAGTAATCGCATGCCCTCGGCAGGCGAGGTGGATTCTGCTGCTACGACTGAGGTAGGGGCGCCGAGAACGATGCACAACGCCGCGAGACAGGCTTTCATTTTAGGGGGTCAGCGCTCTGCCGCTCCGGCACCCACTGTGCGCATATAGGGCGCCAGGCCCTGAATGGCCATGCTCGGTGAGAAGGGCTGATGCGCCATCAGGTAGGCTTGATAATCTTCGGCCGTCAGCTGAATCGACGGCGGGGGCGACTGCGGTCCGGCTGGAGTGGTCGGAACGATTTCGGTGAACGTCGCGACGGCGTTGCTGATGGCGCTC
>LNFM01004299.1_pt1 | contig 26532 bp, 14 predicted proteins | sample 596031 | NCBI WGS metagenome assembly LNFM01 (sample SAMN04254537, study PRJNA301005) | activated carbon metagenome | isolation source: dual media filters at the Ann Arbor, Michigan drinking water treatment plant | place: USA: Ann Arbor | reverse complement strand
TTACACGGTGCGCCTGCGGCCCGAGGCCGAGCCCGAGCGCATCCGCGCCTGGATGGCGGTGCTGGTGGACGGCAACCAGACGCGCGCGGTGATCGCCAGCCTGCTGGGTGAACCCGGTGTGTCTGCGCTGCACGACACCAACGGCCGCTGGGACCTGCTGGCCGAGCTCAGCGCCGGCTCCATGAGCGAGCTCTCGCAGGTGCTGGAGCGCATCCGCCTGATCAAGGGCATCCAGAGCACCGAGACCAGCATCCACCTGGCTACCTACCGCTGAAGATTCATCGCTGCAGCGCCAGCCGTGCCGCCGCCAGGTCCCAGCCGGCCCAGCCGCAGCTCTTGAAGAACACCGGCCCGGTGCGCCGATGCGCGGCCGTGTCGCGCACCACGTCGGCCAGTGTGGCCAGTGTGGGAACGTTGATGCCAGCCTGCAGCAGATCGCCGGCCTCGTGGTCGGCGTCGCGCGTGTCCACCACCAGCAGGCCTTCGGCGGCCAGCCAGCGGCAGACCTCGGGCGCCCACTCCACCATGCGCGGTGTGAACGCGCCCACGGCGGCCACAAAGGCATCGGTGCGTGGCCTGGCGCGCAGCGCGATGCCTTGTGCCGAGGTGCAGCTCACCACCAGCGGGCAGTCGGCCAGCGCCGCGTCGGCATCCGTTACGCGGTGCGCGCGCAAGCCCAGGCCCAGTGCGTGCTGCACCAGCGCGTCGGCACTCGCGGCGCTGCGAGAAGCCACCCACACTTCCTGCACGCCCAGACCTGTATGAAACGCTTCGAGGTGCGAGCGGCCTTGCACGCCCGCGCCCACGATCAACATGGGCCCGTCGGTGCGCGGCGCCAGCAGCCGCGCGGCCAGCAGCGACACGGCGGCCGTGCGCCGCGCGGTCACGGTCGGGCCGTCGAGCAAGGCGGTGCGCTGGCCGGTGACCGCGTCGAACACCACGATATCGCCCTGGATCGCCGGCAGGCCGCGCGTGGCGTTGTCGGGGATGAAGGTGATGAGCTTGGTGATGGCCACGCGCGCGTCGGCCGCCGGCATCACGAACAGACTGCCGCCGCCGGCCAGTGCCTGCACGGTGCGCGCGGGCACCACCACGCCGGGGTCATGCAGCAGGGTTTCGATCTCATCGGCCAGGGCTGGGTAGGGCAGGGCGTTGGCGGTCAGGGCGGGGGTGAGGAGAGAGGTCATGCCGACATCATCGGCTTTCGGGCACCATGGCGTTGGCCGTCCTGGCTGGTCAGTGGAGTCCACACATGTCCTCGACAACGCCCGAGCCTTCCCGCGGCGGCTTGCGTCAGCTGCCCGCAGGCATCTGGGTGCTGGGTTTCGTGAGTCTGCTGATGGATGTCTCCTCCGAGATGATTCACAGCCTGCTGCCGCTGTTCATGGTGGGCGTGCTGGGCACGAGCGTGTTCATGGTGGGTCTGGTGGAAGGCCTGGCCGAATCCGTGGCACTCATCACCAAGGTGTTCTCCGGCGTGCTCAGCGACTACTTCGGGCGTCGCAAATGGCTGGCGGTGGCGGGCTACGGCCTGGGCGCGTTGACCAAGCCACTGTTTGCGCTGGCACCGTCGTTGGGCGTGGTGCTCACCGCCCGGCTGCTCGATCGCGTGGGCAAGGGCATCCGGGGGGCGCCGCGCGATGCGCTGGTGGCCGATCTCGCGCCGCCCGGCCTCCGCGGTGCAGCCTTCGGCCTGCGGCAATCGCTGGACACCGTGGGCGCTTTCGCCGGCCCGCTGCTGGCCGTGGCGCTCATGCTGCTGTGGGCCAACGATTTCAGGGCGGTGTTCTGGGTGGCGGTGGTGCCTGGCGCGCTGGCCGTGCTGTTACTGATCGTCGGCGTCAAGGAGCCGCCGCGCGAACCGGGCGCGAAGAGGGTCAATCCCATTCAGCGCGACAACCTGCTGCGCCTGGGCCCGTCCTACTGGTGGGTGGTGGGAGTGGGCGCCGTGTTCACGCTGGCGCGCTTCAGCGAGGCCTTCCTGGTGCTCAACGCCGAGCGCAGCGGCGTGGCGCTGGCGCTGGTGCCGCTGGTCATGGTGGCCATGAACGCGGTCTATGCGCTGTCCGCGTACCCGTTCGGCTGGCTGTCCGACCGGGTCAGCCACCACAGCCTGCTGGCCTGGGGGCTGGTGGTGCTGATCGCGGCCAACCTCGTGCTGGGCAGCAGCCACCACTGGGCGGTGGTGTTGGTCGGGGTGGCGCTGTGGGGCATCCACATGGGCATGACGCAGGGCCTGCTGGCCACCATGGTGGCCGACGTGGCCCCGCCCGACCTGCGCGGCACCGCGTTCGGTTTCTTCAACCTGGTCAGTGGTGTGGCCATGCTGCTGGCCAGCGTGGTGGCGGGGCTGGTGTGGGACCGTTGGGGCCCGGCGTTCACCTTCTGGGCCAGCGCGGCGTTTTGCGTTGTGGCGTTGATCGGCCTGCTGAAGACGCCCCGGCGGATCAACCCGCCGACAGCGGCGGAAGCGTGATGGTGAAGGTGGCGCCTTCACCCAGCTGACCCCGTGCCAGCACCGTGCCGCCGTGCCGCTCGACGATGCGGCGCACGTTGGCCAGACCCATGCCCTCGCCCACGAACTCGTCGGCGGTGTGCAGGCGGCGAAAGGGCTTGAACAGCTGATCGGCGTGCTTGGGGTCAAAGCCTGCGCCGTCGTCGTTGAACACGATCTCGTGGCTGCCATCGGGCAGCGTCTGTGCCGTCACGCTGATGTGGGCCAGCTCGCGCGCCGAGGTGTACTTGATCGCATTGCCCAGCAGGTTGACGAACGCCTGGTGCAGCAGGCCGGCGTGCCCGTTGATCGCTGGCAGCGGCTCGATGCGCCATTCGATGGCACGCCCCTGGCTTTGCGGTTGGACCGTGGCCAGCGCGGTCTGCAGCACCTCGTCGAGCTGCAGCGGGGCCATGGTGAGCGACTGGTTGCCCAGGCGTGCGAAATCCAGCAGGTCGCGCACCATGCGCAGCGCCAGGTCGCCCGACTGCACGCCCCGGCGCAACAGCTCGGCCTGCTGCGTGCTGAGTTGATCACCGGAGTCCTGCAAGGTCAGATCGAGGATGCCGCGCATGTTGACCAATGGCCCGCGCAGGTCGTGTGCGAGTCGGGCCGCGAAGGCGTCCAGCTCCTGGTTGACCGCCACCAGTTCCTTCACCTGCTGCGACACCTCGGCTTCGAGCCGGCGGTTGTTCACCCGCAGCCGTTGCACTTCCAGCGCGCGCTCCACCGCCGGCACGATGCCGCTGATGCGAAAGGGTTTCTGCACGTAGTCGATGGCGCCGTTCTTCATGGCGTCGACCACGCTGCCGATGCTGCCGTGGGCGGTCATGAGCACGATCACCATGTCGGGTGCCACCGCCTGCGCCCGACGCGTCAGCTCGATGCCGTCCATGCCCGGCATCTGCAGGTCGGTGAGCAGCAGTTCGAAGGTCGCGTGGTCGAGTTTGTCCAGCGCCACTTGCGGGTCGGTGCAGCCCACGACGTCGTAGCCCTGGTCCACCAGGATCTCGCACAAGGCACGTTGTTGTGGGGCCTCGTCATCGACCACGAGCAGTCTCGCCCGGGCTCGATGGGATGAAGGGCGGCGGTGCGGCATGGATGGGGTTGGCGGTTGGACGGTCGTTGGCAGATCAACGCCACTGACGGGGTTTTTTCACGATCAATCCCTGTCGCATACCCTACCACCTACCGGGTTTGTGCGAGCATCGCTGGCAGGCAGGGTGGTGATTTATTTCTGGTTCAACGAACAGGGGCACCCATTTGCGCCAAAAGACGGGAATCCGCAGCCTGCTGCTGCTGTTGGTCGCCGTGGCCATCCTGCCGGGCCTGGTCATGCTTTGGTTGGGCTACACCAGCACCAGCCAGGAGGCGGTGCAGCGAGGCCGCCAGGAGATCAAGACGGTGGGCGAACTGGCCGCGGCCAACCAGGAGCAGCTCATCGAGGGCGTGCGGCAGATCCTGGCCACAGTGGCAGCGGGCCCCTCGGTGCGCCGCAACGACCTGCGCCCGCTCTGCTTCGAGTTCCTGCGCAATGTTGCGGCCGCCACGCCTGGCTACGGCAACATCGGTGTGGCCGACCTCCAGGGCAACATCCAGTGCGTGGCCAATCAGGGGCAGCAGCCTGTCAACGTGGCCGACCGCGCGTACTTCCGCAACGCGGTTCGTGACCAGAGGTTTTCCGTGGGGGAGTATCTCGTTGGCCGGATCACGGGCAAGCGTCAGCTTGGCTTCGGCATGCCGGTGTTCGACTACGCCAATGTGTTGGTGGGTGTTGCTTTCACCACGGTCGAACTGGAGCCCGCGGCACAAAAGCTGATGTCTTTGCCGCTGCCGGGCTCCATTCAGGTGGACATCACCGATTCCAAGGGCACGCTGCTGGCGTCCAGCCGAGCGGGTCTGGAACGCATTGGCACCACCATCGACCACGCCGGCCTGCGGGCGGCCATCGCCGCCGGAACCACAGGCAGCCTGGACATTCGCGATGCGCAGGGCATGGACTGGTTGTACGAATTCATTGCGATCGAGAACCTGGGTGGCGAGAGGCTGTTCATCATCACAGGCGGCAAGCGCAGCGACGTGCTGGCGCCCGCCACCCGTCAGCTGCGACAGCAGCTGGCTGCGATGGCGCTGGCTGCACTGGTGGGGCTGGTGCTGGCCTGGCAGATGGGTCTGCGCCAGATCGCGCGGCCGGTGTCGCACCTGCTGGCGCGTATGCGCGGAGCGGCTCTCAATCAGCCCTTGACCGGCTCGCTGCCGGCTTCGAGTGGCCGCGAATTCGCTGAACTCGAAGCCGGTCTGGACACCATGCTGCGTGAGGTCACCCAGCATCAGGCCCAACTGGTCAAGGCGCAGCAGCTCAGCCGCGTGGGCTTCTACCAGCTTGACCTCTCGACCCGCACGTACAGCGCGTCTGACACGGTGTACGAACTGTTCGGGCTGGATCCCGCCATCGGGCCCGTGTCTGCCGAGATGTTCCAGTACATGATCCACCCCGACGACATGGACCGGGTGGTGGCCCAGCGCGAGAGTCTGCTCAAGGGGGGCAAACCGTTGCGCCAGCAATACCGCATCGTCCGCACCGACCGGAGCGTGCGCTGGGTCGACAGTTTCGGGTTCGTGGAGTTTGATGATGCGGGTGTGCCGGTGTCGTATGCAGGCGCCTTGCAGGACATCACCGAGCAGCACCGGCTGCGCCGCATGTACCAGGTGCAGAGCCAGATCAATGCGGCCATCGTGTCGGCCAGGTCCCGGGATGCCTTGCTCCAGCGCGTCTGCCAGATCGTGGTGGACGAAGGCGAATTGCGCATGGCCTGGGTGGCCAGCATGGACCCACAGCAGCGCACCCTCACGGCGCTGGTGAGTGCGGGTGCCGATGACGGTTACACCAGCCTGCTCAACCGCGCGGCGGTGGATGTGGACTCCTACCCATCACCGGTTCCGACAGCCTTGCGCACCCTGCAACTGGTGGTGTCCAACGACATCGCCAACGACGTGAACATGGGCAGCTGGGCTGCCACGGCCGTGCGCCGGGGCTACAAGGCGGTGGCGGCGGTGCCGATGGCACCCAGAGGACAGGTGCCCATGGCGCTGGTGCTGATGGCGCAAGAGCCCATGTACTTCCTTGAAGAAGAAAGCCAGTTGTTGAATGCCATCGGGGAGAGCCTGTCGGCGGCCCTGGAGCAACTGCAGCGGGATGCCGAGCGACAGGCGCGCGAAGAGCGGCTCATGCTGCTGGAGACCTGCATGTCCCGGGTCAACGACATCGTGATGATTTCCAATGCCGCGCACATCGACGCACCCGGCCCGCACATCCTGTTCGTGAACGAGGCGTTCGAACGCCTGACCGGTTACGGCGCGGCGGAAGCGATGGGGCAGACGCCGCGCATGCTGCAAGGCCCTAACACGCAGCGCGATGTGCTCGATCGCATCCGGTACAAGGTCGAGCGCTGGCAGCCGGTGCGCGAGGAGCTGATCAATTACCGCAAGGATGGCAGCGAGTTCTGGCTGGAGCTGGACATCGTGCCGATTGCCAGCGAGACCGGCCAGTTCACGCACTGGGTGGCGATCGAGCGCGACATCACCCAGCGCAAGCTGGCCGAGCAGAAAGAGGCTCGGTTGCGCGGGGGCTTTCAGTTGCTGTTCCTGGGCAATCCGCACCCGATGTGGGTGTTCGACCGCACGACCCGTGCATTCCTGGAGGTGAACAACGCCGCGGTGGGACAGTACGGCTACAGCCGGGAGGAGTTCCTTGCGCTGACCATTGACGACATCCGGCCCGAGAGCGAGAAGATTCGCCTGCGCAACCGCGCTGCCAAGCTGTCACCGGATGGCCGGGAGCGCAGTGGTCAATGGGTGCACTTGCGCAAGAACGGGACAGCCGTGACCGTGGACATCACCACCCAGACCTTGAACTACAACGGACGCGATGCCGAGCTGGTGGTGGCGATGGACATCACCGAGCGGGTGGCGCTGGAAGCGGAGCGCACGCAGGCGCTGCTGGCGGTGCAGGCCTCGCAGGCGAGCCTGCTGCGTTCGCAGTCGCTGGCCCGCATGGGCAGTTGGGAGCGCAAGGCCGGGGACCGCTCGGCGGTGTGGTCGGACACCCTGTATGCCTTGACAGATCGCGATCCCACGCTGGGACCGCCCAGCGTCGAGGAAACGGTGGACAGCATCCACCCGGACGACCGCGCCGAGTACCTGCAGGCCATGACCGAATGCCTGCGGGACGGCACCGCCAGGAGCTTGACCTACCGCTGCGTCCACACCCACGGCGAGATTCGCTGGTACGAAGAGAACATCGATGAACCCCGGCGAGACGCCAGCGGTGCGGTGGTCTCGGTCAGCGGTACGGTGCAGGACGTGACGGATCGCGTGGCCGCCGAGGAAAAGCTGCAGCTCCAGCTGGCGCGCACCGAGCTGCTCAACCACATCGTGCGCGCCACCGATGAGCGGCTGGACCTCGACCGCATGTTTCGTGTGGTCTGCGACAACCTCGAATCCCGCTTCGCAACGGTGCTCTCGGCGGTCCTGCTGTTTGAGCCGGCCACCCAGACCTTCACCGTCGCCCACCTTGGGGCACAGTCCAGCGTGCAAGGCGCTGCGGTGGGCCTGGGCGCTGGTGATGCGTTGTCGGTGCCGGACAGCGGCCTGGCGCGCTGCACAGGCGGCGAACTGTTGCATGAGCCCGCGCTGGCAACCTCGACGTTTGTCTGGCATCAGCGCCTGGCCATCGCGGGCATGGGCTCGGCGGTGTTTGCGCCCCTGCAGGTGCAGGGCGAGGTGTTGGGCGTTCTCGTGGCTGCGCGTGCGCCAGGCCATGGCTTTGACAGTGGCGAGTGCGAGTTCATGCGCCAGCTCGCCGAGCACGTGGCGCTGTCTGCCAGCCAGGGCCGGCTGCACCGCTCGCTGCAGCAGGCTTACGACGAGCTGCGGGAAGCGCAGCAGGTGGTGCTGCAGCAGGAGCGCCTGCGCGTGCTGGGGCAGATGGCCAGCGGCATCGCGCACGACATCAACAACGCGATCTCGCCGGTGGCGCTGTACACCGAATCCCTGCTGAACAACGAACCCGGCCTCAGCGAACGTGGACGCGCCCAGTTGCAGACGGTGCAGATCGCCATCGACGATGTGGCCGAGACCGTGGCCCGCATGCGCGAGTTTTACCGACCGAGCGACGGTGGCGTGCAGCGTCGCCCGGTCGATCTCAACCAGCTTGTCAGGCAGGTGCTCGACCTCACCCGCGCACGCTGGCGCGACATGCCCCAGCAGGCCGGCATCTCGATCGATATCGCGCAAGATCTCGGCGACCTGCTCTCACCGGTGTTTGTGATGGAAGGCGAGATCCGCGACGCCGTGACCAACCTCGTGCTCAATGCCGTGGACGCCATGCCCCAGGGCGGCACGCTCACCCTGCGGACCCGGCGCACCGTGCTGGCCGATGGCGCAGCGGGCGTGCAACTCGCGGTGAGCGACACCGGCATCGGTATGGACGAAGAGACGCAGCGCCGCTGCCTGGAGCCGTTTTTCACCACCAAGGGCCAGCGGGGCTCGGGGCTGGGCCTGGCCATGGTCTACGGCAGCATGCAGCGACACGGGGCCGGGATCTCGATCGAGAGCGCCAAGGGTGTGGGCACCACCATCAGCCTGAACTTCGCCGCCCACGGCGACCACTGCAACCGCATGCCGATCGAGCTGGAGCCGCCCGACACGGCGCCGCCCATCCGGCCCCTGAGGATCCTGCTGGTGGATGACGATCCCTTGTTGCTGCGCTCGCTGTCCGATTCCCTGGGCGCCGAGGGGCATACCGTGGTCACCGCGGGCGGTGGCCACGAGGGCATTGCAGCGTTCCAGGCGGCCTTGACGGCCCAGCCGTTCGATGTGGTGATCACCGACCTCGGCATGCCCGATGTGGATGGCCGATCGGTGGCGGCGGCGGTGAAGGCCAGCGCGCCCGACACGCCGGTGGTCATGCTCACCGGCTGGGGTCGGCGCATGCAGGACGAAGGCGAACGCCCGCTTCATGTGGACCACCTGCTGGCCAAACCCCCGCGCCTGCCCGCCTTGCGCGCGGTGTTCAGGGCGCTGGGTTGATCAGGGCCTCAGAGGCGGATCACGACGTTGCCCACCGCGTTGCCGGCTTCCACCGCTTCGTGGGCCGCGGCAATGTCGTCCAGTGCAAAGGTCTGCGCCACCGTGTTCCGCAACTGCCCGGCCCGCAGCAAGCCGTTGAGCCGGGTGATGGCGCGTTCGCGGTCGTTCGGCAGCAGCTCGTACACCAGAAAAAACGTCAGCTGGAAGGACTTGAACAGCAAGGTGCGGAAATCCACCGGCACGTCGCCGGGCTGATTGGAGCCGTAGCACACCAGCTGGCCGTGGGGCTTGAGCACGTTGTGCGGCAGCAGGGCGGCCGTGCTGGAGAAGTCCATGTCGATGATCGCGTCCACACCCTGGCCACGGGTGAGCTCGTCCACCCGGGCCGCGACCGCTTCGTGCCGGTAGTCGATCACGTGCGCAGCACCCGCGTCGCGCGCATGCTGTTGCCGCGCGGGTGAGCCGGCCGTTCCAATGACAGTGGCTCCCTGCAACGCCGCGAGCTGGGTGACCACATGACCCACCGCGTTGCCGGCGCCGGTCACCAGCACCGTCTTGCCCAGCAGCGGGCCCGCCAGGTGAACGGCTTGCAGCGCGGTCAGCGCCGGAATGCCGAAACAGGCAGCCTCGTCGAAACCAACGTCATCGGACAAGACCACCGCCTGCCTGGAGGGCAGCGCGATCCATTCACAGGCGGTGCCCATGGGCCGCTGCCATTGCGCGTTCCACAGCCACACGCGCTGGCCGATGCGCTCGGGCGGCACGCCCTCACCCACCGCGTCGATGACGCCCGCGCCGTCGCTGTGGGGCACGATCAGATCGGCGTTGAGTGGCCGCTTCAGGCGCGATTTCACGTCCGACGGATTGACGCCGGAGGTGTGCAGCCGCACCCGCACCTCCCCCGCCCCCGGTTGCGGTGTGGGCAACTCGCCCACCTCCAGAACGTCTCGGGCCAAACCATTGCGGCGGTACCAGGCGGCTTTCATGTAGGAGATTCCTGCGTTGACAAGGGGTCGGAGCCCCATTGTCTGGTGCCGGGGCCGATTCACCTGACGCGCAGGTTTCAAGACGCGGATGGCCGGCACACCCGGCTGGCCAGGCGTTCGATGGCGTTGAACAGTTCTTCACAGGTGTTGGGCTTGGGGATCAGGTCGGCAATGCCGGCCGACGGCGCCATGCGCCGCAGCTCTTCGGCGATGAAGCCCGAGGTGATGGCCACCGGGCGCTCGGGATGCAGCGCCCGCAGTTCGCGCGCCAGTTCAAGCCCCGACATGCCGGGCATGGCGAAGTCGGTGATGACCAGGTCGTACGCCACCTTGCCCTCCCTCACATCGCTCAGCGCCTGGCGGGGGTTGCGGTACACGTGGGCCTGGAAGCCCCCGCGCTGCAGCATGCGGCCGATGAGGTGGTTGATCATTTCGTCGTCGTCCACGTACAGGATGCGAGTGCCCGCCAGGCCGCTTGCGGTTCTCTCCGGGTGCACAGGCTGTTCATCGTTCGCACCGGGTTCCTCGACCGGTTGGCCGGCGGCCCGGAAGTAGAGCGAGAAGGTCGAGCCGCGGCCGGGCGCGCTGTCCACCTGAATGGCGGCCTGGTGGTCCCGCAGGATGCCGTGCACCACCGCCAGGCCCAGGCCGGTGCCTTCGCCCGGGGGTTTGGTGGTGAAGAAGGGTTCGAACAGCCGCTCCAGCGTCTGCGCGTCCATGCCCGCACCGTTGTCTGTGACCGACAGGCGCACATTGACCTCGGGCCAGTCGGTGGCCGCGTCGGGCTCCGCGCCCGCCACCCGCTGTTGCGGTGGTGCGCCGTGGTGCGGTCCGAGCTCGATCTGCAACCGGCCGCGGGTCAGGTCCGGCATGGCCTGCCAGGCGTTGGTGCACAGGTTGAGCAACACCTGCTGCATCTGGGTGGGGTCGGCCAGCACCGGTGGTGTGGCGGGATCGCACACCACCTGCAGCTCCAGGGTTCTGGGCAGGGTGGCTCGCAGCAGCCGTACCGACTCGTCCACCACCGAGCTCAACGCGATCACGCGACGCTCCAGCACCTGGCGACGGCTGAACGACAGGATGCGTTGCACCAGATCGCGCGCGCGGCCGCCGGCCTTCAGGATTTCCTGCAGGCTGATGGCCGCCGGGTCGTGGCTCTGCACGTCTTCCAGCGCCAGCCGTGCGTTGCCCAGGATGGCAGCCATGATGTTGTTGAAGTCGTGCGCCACGCCACCGGCCAGCGTGCCCAGGGCTTCGAGCTTCTGCGATTCGCGCAGCTGCATTTCCAGCGCCAGGCGCTGGTCTTCAGCGGCGCGGCGCTCGGTCAGGTCGAAGTCGACACAAAAACATTCCATGCCCCGTTCGGGGTGCTCCATGAACACCTCGTTGCAGTGCACCTCCACCGCCGAGCCGTCCTTGCGGCGCAGCCACTGCACGCCCGAGAGCACGGGTGTGCGGGACTGCACCATGTGTTGCACGGTGGCCTTGAACGCTGCGTGCATGTGGGGTGGCACCACCAGGTCGAGCATGCTGCGCCCCAGTGCCTCCTGCGCGCTGAACCCGTACAGCCGTTCGGAACCGGCGTTCCAGTAGGTCACGATCAGGTCGGGTCCATAGCCCTGCACCGCCAGCCCGGGCACGTTGTCGAAGATCTGCCGGTGCCGCACGTCACCCGCGCTCTCCAGCGCCCGGGCGCGAATGCTCTCGGTTACGTCCATGATGAAGGCGGTGCACAGCACCGTGCCGTCGTCCTGCTCCATGGGTTTGGCGGTGCCCCGCAGCCATTTCGGCTGGCCCTGCGTGTCCTTGATGCGCCACTCGTGCCACCAGATCCGGCGCTGGCGCACCGCCTGCATGAACGACTCCCGCAATTCGATCTGGGCCTGGCGCTCGCCGGTGGCCCACAGGAGCGATTCGTCGGCCATTGCTGCGGCTGCCGTCACGCCCCAGATGTCCATGGCGTAGCGGCTGATGTAGAGCAGCTCGGCCCGCTCGTCGGCATGCACCCGGTAGCGCAGCAGGGCGCCCGGCACCAGCTCGGTCAGCTCGTCGAGCTGGCGGTGGTCTTCAGCGGCGGTGGGCGGGGTCGTCAGCAACGGCACTCTCCAGCGGTCGATCAACTGGGGTCTGTCACGGCGCAATGCGTGCAGACAGCCTTGCTTTGTAAAGGAATACGGCGGTGTGTGCCTGTCATTGGCTTGCGCATGCTCTGGCTATCGGCTGCGGTTGTGCATTTCTTGACATCCGCCGCTGCCCGCTGCCGGACGGCGGCCCGGCGAACTGAAACCGTTCTGTCACACAAGGACGATCTACTCGGGCCAGCCGGTGCAGCCCCTGCCGTTGCTCCCGGCCCTTTCAGCGAGCGCGCGCCATGGCCCCAGTCACTGCACCACCCGCCACCATCGATCTGGTCTATTTCAACGCCGGCGGCGGCCACCGCGCCTCGGCCCTGGCGCTGCAGGCGGCGTTGGCGCGGCACCCCCGCGGCTGGCGCGTGCGGCTGGTCAACCTGTTCGAGGTGCTGGACCCGCAGGACCGTTTTCGTAAGATGACCGGCAGCGCCCCCGAGGATTGGTACAACAAACGCCTGGCCCGCGGCTGGACCATCGGCATGGCGCAGGAGCTCAAGATCCTGCAAGGTCTCATCCGGCTGGGCCACACCACGCTGATGAAGCCCCTGCAGCAGCACTGGCTGCAGACCGAGCCCGATCTGGTGGTCTCGCTGGTGCCCAACTTCAACCGCGTGATGTTCGAGAGCCTGGCCAGCACCTTGCCGGGCGTGCCTTATGCCACCGTGCTCACCGACCTGGCGGACATTCCGCCGCATTTCTGGATCGAGCGCGGCCAGCGCCAGCACTTCATTTGCGGCAGCGCCCGGGCCGTGGCGCAGGCGCTGGCCCTGGGTCACGACAGCGCACAGGTGCACGCCACCTCCGGCATGATCATCCGCCCCGAGTTTTATGCAGCGCCGGCGCTGGACCGGTCCAGCGAGATGCGCCGCCTCGGACTGGACCCGGACCGGCCCACCGCGCTGGTGCTGTTTGGAGGCCACGGCTCCAAGGCCATGCTGGGCATCGCGCGTCGCCTGGGCGCATCGACCCAGCTCATCCTGGTGTGTGGCCACAACCAGCCACTGGCGGCGCAGCTGCGCGCCTTGCCGGCGGGCGCGCCACGGCTGGTGGTGGGCTTTGCGTCGGACATCCCGCGCTACATGCAGCTGGCCGATTTTTTCATTGGCAAGCCCGGGCCGGGCAGCCTCAGCGAAGCCGTGCAGATGGGCCTGCCGGTGATCGTGGTGGACAACGCCTGGACCATGCCGCAGGAGCGCTACAACGCGCAATGGATCACCGAACACCGGCTGGGTATCGTGCATCGCAGTTTCAAAACCATCGACCGCGCCGTGATCGAACTGCTCGACCAGTTGCCCACATTCCGGGAGAGCGTGCGGCGCATGAACAACCGCGCGTTGTTTGAAATCCCGGAGATTCTGGACGGCATCGTGGCCGGGGCCGGCATCAGGCCAGCGGCAGGCGCACCTCGAACACAGAGCCCTCGTCCAGTTGTGAGCGCACACTGATACTGCCCCGGTGAGCGTCGGCGATCTGGCGGCAGATCGCCAACCCCAGACCGGAGCCCTCGAACTCGCGCCTGAGGTTCAGGCGCGCAAACGGCTGGAACAATTTGTCCATGCCTTCGGGTGCGATCCCGATGCCGTTGTCCTTGACACTGATGGAGGTCATGCCGTCGTCGACCTGCGCTGTGATCTCGATGCGGGGAGTTCGCCCCGGCGGCATGAACTTGAGTGCGTTCGACACGAGGTTCTGGAACAGCAGAGAGAGCAGGCTCGCATGCCCCTGAACCACCGGCAGTGGCCCGATGTGCAGCTGCGCGCCACTGGCCGCCAGCGGCGCCGCCAGGGCTTCGCACAGATCGGCCATCAGCGGCTGCAGCGCGACCGGGGCCCGGGGCTCGTCTTCTCCGCGCTGCAGGCGTGCGTAGCGCACCACGTCGTCGAGCAAGGTGCGCATGCGCTCGCCGGCGCTGCGCACCAGCTTGAGGTAGCGGCGTCCTTCGGCCGGCAGGTCGGCGCCGTGGTCGTCCTCCACCAGGCCGACAAACTGCACCACGGTGTTCAAGGGCTCGCGCAGATCGTGCGAACTGATGCGCACGAACTGCAGCAAGCCTTCATTCGCCAGCTTCAATGCTTGCGCCGTCGTCTGCAGCTGGGCGTGGCTCTCGCGCAGTTCCGCCAGCGCTTCGGCCAGGTTCAGCCGATCGGTGGCGGCCACCTGCTTGAGGGCGTCGTTGGCCTGCTTGAGCCGCAACTGCGTACGCACACGCGCCTGCACGATCGCGGGCCGGATCGGTTTGGCAATGAAGTCGGCAGCACCTTTTTCCAGCCCGGTCTGCTCGAACTGGGCTTCGGCGTGGCTGGTCACGAAGATCACCGGAATGTCGGCCAGCCGGGGATCGCCCTTGATGGCCTCCAGCACCTCAAAGCCCGACATGCCGGGCATCTGGGCATCGAGCAGCACCAGATCGGGTGGCGCTTCGCTCATCAGCCTCAAGGCGTCCAGACCCTGGGTGGCAAAGCGCAGCCGGCCCAGTGGCCGGATGACGCGGGCCAGCGTCTGAACCATGCCGGGATCGTCATCGACGATCAGGATGTCGGGGGCCGCCTGCGAACCGGACAGGTCCGCAATGGTGTCGTTGGCGGCTGCGAGCCTGGAGGCTGTGGATGTCATGACTGCTGCTCGTGGGGCTTGGCCGTGTCGGTGCCCGGGGCGGGCTCCCCGGTCAGGGCCGCGCTGGCTCCCGCAAAGTCGAGATCGTCCAGCTGGCGGCTCACCCGTTCGACGAGTGTGACGCCAAAACGCGCCCGCAGCCATTGGTTGCGGGATTGCCACCACGCCAGCGCATCCAGGTCCTGGCGCTGCAGCAGCGTCAGCAGGTGCTGCAGCTCGGCCTCGCTGGCGTCGAGTTGCCCTGACATGGCGCTGCTCTGGCTGCGCTGTCGACCGGCCTCGAGCGCGGGCTCGCTGTCTTGCTGGAGTGCTGCGAGGGCTTGTTGCAGGTCGTGCCACCGGGTGGCGAGCTCGGCGCGGGGCAGCGTCTGCGCCAGCCCGGCTTCCATGGCCCGGGTCCGTTCCATCAGCCCGGTGATGCCCAGCGTGCCGGCAATGCCGCGCAGCTTGTGCAGGCGTGCGGCCATCGCCTTGCGTGCGTCCTCGCTGTCGGGCAGCGCCACCCCGCCTTGCGCCCAGTCGCCGAACTCGGTGAGCAGGCGCTGGAGCGACTTCAGAAACAGCTCCAGGTCGCCGCCCAGGCGTTGCGCTGCCTGCGCCGTGTCCACACCGGGGATCTCCGGCCATGGCGCTGGCGAGGTGTCGGCCGCAGCGGCGCTATTCAGTTGGGGTTCCAGGGACCGGTTGTCGCCGACCTGGCGGATGCTGTCGCGCACCGTGCGCACCAGCCGCTCGGGATCGATCGGTTTGGTCAGGAAGGCATTCATGCCGGCCGCGAACGCCAGTTGGCGTTCTTCAGCGAGCGCGCCGGCGGTCAGGGCAATGATGGGCAGATCGATCAGGCCCAGTTCGCCGCGCACCAGGCGGGTGGCCTCCAGGCCGTCCATCTCCGGCATCTGCAGGTCCATCAGCACCGCGTCAAAGGCGTGCGGCGTGGCGCGCAAGGCCTCCACCGCTTCGCGCCCGGTGCGCGCCAGGCACACGCGGGCGCCTTCGCGCTGCAACAGGCCCGCCGCCACCTCCAGGTTGATCTCGCTGTCATCCACCAGCAGCAGGTTGAGGTGGCGCAGAGCCTGACCGGGTGCTTCGGTGCGCGGCTGAACCTCCTGCGGGATTCCGGCCAGTGCTTTCAGGTCGGCCGGCAGCGGCCGCTGCAACAGCAGCTCGAACCAGAACTCGCTGCCCTCGCCCGGGACGCTGTGCAGACCGACCTCTCCACCCATCATTTCGGCGAGTTTTCGAACGATGGACAGCCCCAGGCCCGTGCCACCGAAACGACGGGTGGACGAAGCGTCGGCCTGGGTGAACGGCGTGAACAGGCGGGCCTGGGTTTCGGCATCGATGCCGGTGCCGGTGTCGCTCACCACACCGCGCAGGCGCACCTGTTGAGGGTCTTGCGTGGGCAGCGGCGGCACCATGTCCAGCGTGACGCTCACCGTGCCAGCCTGGGTGAACTTGCAGGCGTTGCCGATCAGGTTGGTGAAGATCTGGCGCACGCGCTGGGCATCCCCCAGCAACACGGGCGGCACATCACGCGCCACATTGATCGTGTAGCGGATGCCGTTGGCTTCGGCCTGGGCGCGGAACAAGGCGTCCATCTCGCCCATCATGTTTTGCGGGCTGAAGGGTCGCAGGTCCAGCTCGAGCCCACCTGCCTCAATCTTGGCCAGGTCGAGCACGTCGTTCACCAGCCCCAGCAGTGAGCGGCTGGCCACCCGCGCCTTGAACAGCAGCTGCGTCTGGTAACTGGTCAGGGTCGTGTCCCCCAGCAGGTGGGTCATGCCGATCATGGCGTTGAGCGGTGTGCGGATTTCGTGGCTCATGTTGGCCAGGAACTCGCCCTTGATGCGCGACGCCTCCTGGGCCTTTTCCTTGGCCTGCACCAGGTCGGTGATGTCGATGCGAAAGCCCACCGTGTGGCCATCGGGCATGCGGCGTTCGATGATGCGAAGGGTTCGCCCGCTGGCCAGCTGTTGCAGCAGCTCGGTGTGGCCGCTGCGGTGCGCTGCCATGCGCTCGGCGACCCATTCGTCCACCCGTCCGACGGCAGCCGGGTAGTCCCCCAGTTCGGCGCCGGAGCGCACGAGGGATTCGAAGGTCGCGCCCGGCACCATGAGGTGCGCGATGCGGGGGTAAATCTCACGATATTTCTCGTTGCAGAACACCAGCCGGTCGTCCGGATCGAACAGCACGAAGGCCTCGTCCACCGCGTCGATGGCGCCGCGCAGCAAGGCTTCGCTGCGGGTGGTGTTTTCCTGCGCCTGTTTGCTGACCGAGATGTCCTGGTGCGTGCCGTACATCCACTCCGGTTGACCGTCGTCTGTCCAGCTGCGCACGCGTCCGCGGTCGAGCACCCAGACCCAGTGGCCATCGCGGTGCTGCATGCGCGCCTCGCATTCGTACAGGTCACTTTGCCCGTTGAAGTGGGCCTGCAGGCGCTGACCGGACACAGCGAGGTCGTCGGGATGCGCGAACTTCATCCAGGTCTCGATCGTCGTGGGTTCCAGCTCCTCCAGACGGTAGCCAATGATGGCTGCCCACCGTTCGTTGAAGCGGGTTTCCCCGGTCTGGACGTTCCACTCCCACGTACCGGCATCGGTGCCGAGCAGGATGTTGCTGAGCCTCTCCCGTTCATCGGCCAGTGCAGCGGTGCGGTCCTGGACCTCCTGCTCCAGGCCTTCCTTGAGCTCCACCACCTTGCGCTGGGCCGCTCGTTCGGCGGTGATGTCGCGCGCAATCACCGAGACGCCCGATGGCGTACCGCCCTCACCCTCCTGGCCTTCTTCGCCGTCCAGTCGGGACAGCGTCATCGCCACCAGCACGGGCTGACCTTCGCGTGTCTGCCGCCACAGCTCCACCGGTTGTGCACCACCCTCATGGATCAGGTTTTCGATCGCTGGCGACCCCGCGCCCGGTTCGCCGACTGGCCGCGTGAGCTCGTCCAGCCGTTGCCCGAGCGCTTCTTCAGCGGCATGACCAAACAGGCGTTGTGCACCCCGGTTCCAGGAGGTCACGCGGCCATCGTGGCTCATGCCGATGATGGCGTCGGGCGACTGGTCCACGATGGCCGCAATCTGCAGTCGGTCGCTGCGCGCCTGCAGCTTGCGCTGCACACCCGCCCAGTACAGGTACAGCATGACCGCAGCCACCAGACCGGCGGCCAGCAGCGGTGGCACGCTGTCCCGGGCGCTGGCCAGCGCAGCGGCCTTCAGCTCGCTCTCGGGTCGGGCGGCGGTGTAGTGCAGGACGCCGATGGACGATTCCGGGTTGCCGATGACGCTCGTCTGCGCGGTCATCAACAGCCCCTGGGGACCTGTCCACCAGCTGATGCGCTCCCTGGCGGCGCTGTCGGGCGCAGCGGCGGGTTGGAAGCTGTCGTCCCAGCGGTGGCGCTGGCCGAGGTCGAAGCCGAAGGTGAGTGTGGGGTCGGGGTGCGCCAGAAAATCGCCTTGCGCATTGGTGGCGAAGATCTGCGGCCGGGGGCCACTGCCGGGGGCCAACATGCCCAGCCGGCCGGTCAGATCGACATTGATCACGATGGCGCCAAACACCTTGCCCTGGGCGTCGACCACGGGTGTGGCGTAACGGATGGTGGGCCGGTGCGGCAGGTCGATCTGGTCATTCTCCCGGTTCAAGGTGACGTCCGACACGAACACCTCGCCGTCGCCCAGTCGCAGCGCCTCGCGCAGGTACACCGTGTTGCCTTTGCGCTGCAGTCCCCCGGGTCCAGCCACCTCCATGCGCTTGCCCACACGCTGCACCCGCACGATTTCCAGGCCATCGTTGGCGGCGCCAATGAAGCGCGCCTGAAACACCTCGGGCGTGGCGTCCAGGTAGGCGGAGAAGATCTGCTCCATGCGCCGTTGCCACTGCGCCGTGGTGGACGACTCCTGGGTGTCCACGCCGCCGTTCTGCAGGGCACGCACCAGACCTCTGACGGGTGGCGTGTTGGCCAGAAACAGCACGCTGCGGCGTCTCTCGGCGTATTTGCTGTCGGCTGTCCGAGCCACCGAGTCCACCGCCGTGCGCAGCGTCACCTCGGCTTGCCGATGCTGGTTGTCGAGCTGCTGGACGTAGTTGTTGCCCACCAGCAGCACCAGCACCAGTGCAAAACCCAGCCCGGCCCGCAGCGCCAGCGGGCTGCGCAGGAACGCAGCCACGCTCACCGGTTTGCTGCGCGCTCGCCACGGCATCCGTGCCCGGGCAGCGCGTTCGCGCGCCATCTGGCTGCGATCCAGCCACAACGCCAGGGCGACCGCCAGCAGGCTGCTCAGGGCGAGGCCGGCCATCAGGGTGGCCGCTGGTGACCCGAGCTTGGTCGCCGCGCTCATGGTGGGCAGGGGATGCACACGCATGACCCACTGGCGACCTTGCACATTCAGCGTGCGCGTGACTTCCGAGGCTGACACGAACGCGCCCTGCGTCTCGAAAAAGGGCACTTGCTCCGCAGTGTCGGTGAGTGACAGGGCCACTGTGTCCAGTTCGGTGCCCAGTTCGGCCAGCATTTCGTCGGCCACCAGCGGCGCATAGACCCAGCCCAGCGTGGCTGCTTCGCGGGCTGCCGGTGCGGGCACGGGGTTCATCTCCCGGTACACCGGCAGCAGCAAGAGGAACCCATGGCGCGCCTGGCCGCTGGCCTGCACCAGCGTGGTGGGGGCGGTCAGACGGGCCTGCGCTTCGCGCGATGAGGCCAGCGCTGCGTTCCGACGGTGAGTCTCCGAAGCAATGTCCAGCCCAGTGGCACCCTGGTTCAGGCCGACCGGTTCGATGAAGCGGATGACGAACCGGTCGTTGTTGTGCGGCGCCAGCGCCCTGATGGCGAAATCGGGCTGGCCGCCTTCGCGCGCACGCCGCACGAAAGCCGCCTCCTGGCCTTGCGGCACGACCTGGATGAATCCGAAACCGCGGGCGCCGGGGAATTCCTTCGCGGTATCGCGGCTGTCCATGTAGGCCTGGAACTGCTGCTGCGTGAAGGTGTCGCCACCGCTGACCACCACAGCACCGCGGAGACCGCGCAGCCCGTATTCGTACAACCGCAAGCGCTCCTGGATGGCGTTGCCCAGGGCTTCCGCGGCTGCCACGGTGTGCTCCTGCAGCATCCGCTCGTTGTCCCGCTGCACCTGCCAGCCTGCCAGTGCGCTCAACAGCACGCCGCTGCACCACAGGCCCAGCGCCCAACGGCGGTGCGACGGAGCGGTCGTCATCGCGGTGCGATCAGGCGGACCAGCCCGGCGGCGGTGTCCTTGTTCAGCGGCTTGCTCACAAAGCCCCGCACACAGGCGTGTGCGGCAGCGCGGCTCTTGTCAGCCGGGTCGGACGACGAGGACAGCATCACCACCACCGCATGGCCGCGCTGCGAGGCCGGCAGTGCGTCAAACGCCCGCAGGAACCCGAAGCCGTCCATGACCGGCATGTTGATGTCCAGCAGGATGAGATCGATGCCGTGCGCTGGCTCGGTGGCCAGCATCTGGAGCGCCTCTTGCGCGCGCTCGAAGGCTCGAACCTCGTAGTCGACCCCGCTGCGCTCCAGGGCGATGCGGGTGAACAGCAGGTCGTTCTCGTTGTCGTCAACCATCAAGACGTGGCAACTCATCAGGGCTCCATCCAGCACGCGTTTTTTTTCAACCCTGATGACATTGCCTCGAAGGCAAACCTTTGGATGCTGGCAGCAGGCACTTAAGCCCGGCTTACATCGCGGTGGACTTTCCAGTCTCAAGACCGATTTGACCGCAGCCCCAAGCCGCTGTCACCCCCACCGTGCAGGGCAACAACGGTGAGTCAGTGGATTTATCGGCACAGCCCGGGTATTTCTTGATGCCGTTGCATCACCGGGGCGCTTGAGTTACCGCGCAGACAGCTCGGCTGCGGCGCGCAGCGCCTCGGCTTCGGTGCGGTACAGGTGCAACCGGGGGCTCTCGGCCAGATGGCCGGCGCGCCGGAGCACCTCTTCGACCGGCAGCTTGATGCCCACCAGATGCAGTTCGATGCGCTGGTCGTCCAGCTGCTCGCGCAGCCGGCCGAAGGCTTCGGCTCCGGTGGCGTCGATCCAGTTGATCGGGTGCGCAATGAGCATCACATGGCGCGTGTCCGGGTGGGCCGCGATGTGCTCGGCCACGGCCCGCTCGAAACCATTGGCGGTGGCGAAATCCAGCGCGGCGTCCATGCGCAGCGCGTACAGGTCGGGCGCCAACGGTGGCAGCAGCCAGAGGTGGCGATCGCGCAAGCTGCCGTCAGGGTGCAGGCCCACCTCGATGATGCGCGGGTGCAGCCGAAGGTAGAGGAAGTGGGAGAGCGCCATCAGCACGCCGGCCAGCACGCCCCAGTAAAGGCGCGGTGCGGCCAGCAGCGTCACGGCGAAGGTGACGCCGGCAATACCGGCTTCGACCCGGGAGACAGTCCACAGCTGCGCGAAGGCGCGCGGTTTGATGAGACCCAGGATGGCCACCAGCACGATGGCCGCGAGCACCGCCATGGGCACGTGGTGCAGCAGGGGCGTGAGCACCAGCAAGGCCACCAGCACCACCCCCACAGAAAACACCGTGGCCCAACCGGTGCGCGCGCCGGCGTAGAGGTTGAGCGCCGAGCGCGAGAACGACGAACTGGTGGGGAAGGCACCGCTGAAGCCCGAAGCCAGCTTGGCCAGACCCTGGCCGATCAGGTCCTGGTCCTGGTCCCAGCGTTGGCCGCGTTGCCCGCTGTCCACCTTGGCGCTGGACGCCGTTTCCAGAAAACTCACCAGCGTGATCACCAGCGTAGGCAGCACCAGCTGGCCGAGCACGGTCCAGCCCGGCCAACCCGGCAGGTAGGGCATGGGCAGGCCCTGGGGCAGGGTGCCCACCACCGAGCCACCCCCGGCCTCAAAGCCGGTGAGCTTGCTGAGGCCGGCGCTGGCCACCACCACCGCGAGCACCGTGGGAAAACCCGGACGCCAGCGGCGCGCCAGCATCAGCGCGGCCAGGCTACCCAGCCCGAAGGCCAGCGAGGGCAGGTGCACCTGCGCGGGCCAGGCCAGGCTGTCCCAGCCACCCAGACCGAGCAATGCGGGCAACTGCGACGCGATGATCAGCACCGCCGCTGCCTGGGTGAAGGCCATGAGCACCGGCGAGTTCACCAGGTTGAGCAGCCAGCCAAAGCGCGCAAAGCCCAGCACGATCTGCAACAGGCCGCTGAGCAGCGCCAGCCACACGGCCAACGCGATCCACTGCGCGCTGCCCGGCTCGGCCAGGCCGCTGAGCGAGGCGCTGATGAGCAGGCAGGTGAGCGCCGTGGGGCCGACCGATAGCCGCACCGACGAGCTGAACAGCACCGCTATCAGCGCCGGCAGCAGCGAGGCGTAGATGCCCGTGATCAGCGGCATGCCGGCCAGCGCGGCATAAGCCACACCTTGCGGTACCACCATCAGGCCCACCGTGAGACCGGCCATGGCCTCGCCGCGCAGCAGGGCAGCGTCGGGGCGCGGCCAGTTGAGGAAGGGCAGAACTTTGTTCGCTCGGGACATGCTCTGATGCTACGGCACCACCCTCGACCATCTCAGTTGGAATTCGCTGCCCAGTTACAAGCCCCCCGGGGTATATTTTTGAAACATCGGCCATCGCCTGTGTTTTTTGCACTCAACCCATGCCCTTCAGCGGTCGCCGCGCCTCTTCAACCTGTTCAGCGTCCGAGCGCTCGGTGTGAGCACCCGCGCGCGTCTCATGCCGGCTTTGGTGGCGCTGTTCACGGTGCTGGCAGCGGCGTTCCTGTGGTGGCAGTCGGAGCGCTCACAGGCCATGCTGCAGCAACAGGTGCTGTTGCAGGCCGAAAAGCGCAGCATCCATCTGGCTGACGCCATGGGCGGTCAGGTCAGCGGCCTGATCACCACGCTGGACTTGCAGTTGCGCGACTTGCGCCGCGAGTGGGTGCGCGATCCGGGTGGGTTCAACGAGGTGGCGCTGGGGGTCATCGAGGCACTGCCCAGCGGTTTCGTGACCCACATCTCGGTGGCCAACGCCGAGGGCTACGTGATCTACGACAGCCTGGACAAAAAGCAAACCAACTTCATTGGCGATCAGGCGCCTTTCCAGGCCCAGCGCGATGCGGCGGCCGAAGATCGCCTCGTGATCGGCAATCCGGTGAAGTCGCGCATGGCTGAGGGCTGGGAGGTGGTGGTCAACCGCTCGATCTTGTTGAACGGGCGCTTTGTGGGCTCGGTGCAGATGATGGTCTCCACCGCCCTCATTGCTCGCCGACTGGGCGCCTTGCAGCTCTCGGCGCAAGACGTGGTCACCTTGATCTCGCCCGATGGCACCTTCCTCGCCCGCAGCCGGGACCATGAGGAGGCCATGGGTACGAGCGTGCCGGCGCAGCGGCCGTTTCTGAGCGACCGCACCGCCCGCAGTGGCAGCTTTCACACCGAGGGACTGGTCGACGGCATCGCCCGCACCTACGGTTGGTACCGCCTGCCAACCACCGGCCTGGTGGTGGCCATCGGCATCGCCGACCAGGCTGTGCTCGCTCCCCTGGCGCCTGCGCTCGAGAGCAACCGGCAGGTGACGGCGGCGCTCATCGCGCTGCTGCTGCTCAGCGGCGGCCTGATCATTGCGCTGCTGGTCCACCTGGGGCGCAAAGCGTCGGCGCTGGAGGCCAGCGAGGTGTTGCGGCTGCGGCAGTTCGAGAGTTCTCCGCTGGGCATGCTGGTGATGGACTCCGCCACCAACCGTTTCATCGATTGCAACGAGGCGGCCTTGTCGCTCTATGGCTACCCCACGCGCGAGGCCTTGTTGGGCAAATCGGCGCTGAGCGTGTCGACCCGGGTGCAGGCCGATGGTCGGGATTCGGCCGAGAAGGGACGGGCCTACTTCGAGCAGGCCCGTTTGTCGGGTGCGGTGGTGTTCGAGTGGCGGCACCGCCGCCCCGACGGCACCGAGTGGGATGGCGCGGGCCACCTGATGGCGTTCGAGCTCGGTGGGCGAGCGCTGATGCAGTTCACCATGCAGGACATCACCCTGCGCAAACGCACCGAAGCCGCCTTGCAGGACAGCGAAGCCCGGCTGAAGGAGGCGCAGCGCCTCGCCCGTGTGGGCAGCTGGAAGCGCGACCTCGTCACCAACGAGCTGAGCTGGTCGGACGAGATCTACCGCATCTTCGAGGTGGACGTTGCGGTAAAGCCCACCTACAAGATATTCATCACCCGCGTGCACCCCGACGATCGCGAGCTGGTGACCACCTCCTACGAGCGTGCGGTTGCGCGGCGTGAAACCTACGACCTGGTGCACCGCCTGCAGATGGAAGACGGGCGCATCAAACACGTGCGCGTGTCGGGCTTCACCGAATTCGACGGCGATCAGCCCCTGCGCAGCGTGGGCACCGTGCAGGACATCACCGAAATGCACAACGCCGAGGAAGCCCTCAAGCGCCTGAACGAAGAGCTGGAGTTGCGCGTGGCCGAGCGCACGCGGGAGATGTCGGTGCTCAACCGCGAACTGGAGGCCTTCGCCTACAGCGTCTCGCACGACCTGCGCACCCCACTGCGCAGCATCGAGGGGTTCGCCAGCCTGCTGGCGGAGGAATGTGGCGCAAGCCTCAACGAAGAAGGCAAGTCTTACGTCAACCGCATCCGGAATTCGTCGAGCCGCATGGGCCGGCTCATTTCCGATTTGCTGGCGCTGGCCCACCTGAACCGCGCTGAACTCCGCTGCGAACCTGTGGACCTCACGGCCATGGCACGCTCGATTGCCACCGAGTTGGCCAGCAGCGATCCCACGCGCAAGGTGCAGTGGCGCATCGACGAAGGCATGCAGGTCATGGCAGACCCGGGTCTGATGCGGGTGGTGTTGCAGAACCTGCTGGGCAATGCCTGGAAATACACCGGCCAGACACCAGACGCCGAGGTTGCGTTCACCCACGCCGTCCGGCCCGATGGCGGAATGGAGTTCTGTGTGCGCGACAACGGTGCGGGCTTTGACATGGCGTATGTCGATCAGCTGTTCGAGCCTTTCAAGCGCCTGCACGCCCATCACGAATTCGAGGGTTCTGGTGTGGGGCTGGCCACGGTGCACCGCGTGATCGAACGCCATGGCGGCCGAGTGCGCGGTGAGGGCGCGGTGGGACGCGGGGCGACCTTCTGCTTCAGTGTGCCCCAGGGCTGAGGCCCCCACGCTCCGCCGCTTGGCGGGCCGCCCCAAGGCGAATCAGGCCTGCGGAGCTGCCTGGGCTGAAGCCGGTAGGCCGAAGACGGCGTCGAACGCCCAGTTGAACGCGAAGGTGTAAACGAGGAAAAACACCACCAGGGCAAGGTCCATCACCAGCGCCTCCCACAGACCGATGCCCAGCCACCAGGCGATCAGTGGCACCAGCATCAGCACCAGTCCGGCCTCGAAGGCCACGGCGTGCGCCACGCGGCGCTGGAGGTTGCGGCCCTTCACCGGCTGGCGCGCTTCCCAGCGTTCAAACAGGCTGTTGAACACGAGATTCCACACCACCGCCACGGCCGAGGTGGCCGTGGCCAGCGCGCCGCTGGCCAGCATGCTCTCGCCCGACATCAACATCAGACCCAGACCCGCCAGCGCAATGGCCAGCACCTCGTAGAGGCTGACGTAGACGACGCGCCGCCAGGCGCCCTGCAACTTGGGCACGCTCACTCAGAGGGGGTCGTGGAGGGCTTTGGACAGGGCCGCGATGTTGGCCGCGCTCGGTACCTGCGGCTTCATTTCATCTTCGGCGGCCGTGGCGTTCTCGTGTGCCTGGATGGCGTTGACCATGTCGTACTGGGTTTCCCAGATGAGGGTCTTGTCGGGTGGGCAGAGGTCGCGGAGGGTGCCGAACCAGTAGTAGCCGTCGTTGCCGCCAAAGAGCTTGTCGATACCACCGGCGTCACCGGTTTTCAGCCCATGGGCGGCCAGGATCTGCTTGAGCTTGTGGTGGGAAACGGAATAAGGCATGGGAGAACAGTGATCGTGTCGGGGCCGGCGAGTGTACCGAAACGCGTGGATCACCCCAACACGCGCCCGGCGATGTTCGCCTACAGCGGGATGCGGATCGCGAACACCGCCACCGGAGATGCCGTCAGATGAGGTCTGGCACAAGGTGTTGGCGAACTGCACCGCTCTGATGATCGAGGGAGATTCCATCAGCTCTTTGGCGGCAGCGCCAAACCCGCAGGTGGCTGCGGTGTTTCTGGAGCACATCGAACACACCGCGCGCCGAGGCTACGACCAGCGCCTGAAAACCCGCAGCTGACGGGGCCGTGCTCAGGCCTGCAGCACGCTGGACAAATCAAAGCTGCTGCGCTGCCCCACGTCCTGCCGGTTGGCCGCGAGCCAGCGATCGGCCGCGTTCACGCCGAGGTCGTGCAGCTGCGACAGAAACGTCCACTGCGTGTTGGTCTTGCTGTCGGCCCCCAGGGGCGCGAGCGATTCACCGCCGTCGATCATGTGCACGCGCAAGTCCTGCACGCGCTGGAACAAGGCCGGGCCGCCGGGGTGGCGCTCGGTGCCCACGAGCTGCTGCATCAGGGCGAGCGTGCGCATTTCCTTGAGCAGGCTGGCGTTGAAGGTCACCTCGTTGATGCGGTCCAGGATCTCGCTCGCGCGCCTGGGCACGGTGTCGCGCTGCAGTGGGTTGATCTGCACCAGCAGCAGGTCGTCGGCCGGGCTGTCGGTGATCAACGGCAGCAGCGACGGGTTGCCGGCGTAGCCGCCGTCCCAGTAGGCCTCGCCGTCGATCTCCACCGCCTGAAACAAGAGCGGCAGGCAGGCCGAGGCCATCACCATGTCGGCGGTGAGCTCGTGCTGGCCGAACACCCGCAGCTGGCCGGTTCGAACCTGGGTAGCCGCAATGAAGAGCTGGGTCTTGTGGCAAGCGCACACGCGCTTGAAATCCACCGTGTCCACGAGCACTTCGCGCAGCGGGTTGAGGTTGAGCGGGTTGACCTGGTACGGCGAGAGCTGGCTGCCCAACGCTGCGTTGAACTGTTTGTAGGGCGCCAGCCAGGGTGCCATGAGGGCCTGCACTGGCCCAAACGCCGCGCCCAGCGGGCTGCTTTGCAGCGTGTGGAAAGGCGAGATTTCGGCCACCCGCGTCCAGAACCTGCGCAGCACGCGCCGCGCCCCGTCGCGCCCGCCGTCCATGAGGCCGGCGGCCAGCGCCACCGCGTTCATGGCGCCGGCGCTGGTGCCGCTGATGGCCGCGATCTCCAGCCACTCTTCTTCCAGCAGGCGGTCGAGCACGCCCCAGGTGA
>LNFM01004297.1_pt1 | contig 26546 bp, 22 predicted proteins | sample 596031 | NCBI WGS metagenome assembly LNFM01 (sample SAMN04254537, study PRJNA301005) | activated carbon metagenome | isolation source: dual media filters at the Ann Arbor, Michigan drinking water treatment plant | place: USA: Ann Arbor | reverse complement strand
CGTGGAAACACGGCACTGGAGGAAGGTCCGGACTGCACAGAGCAGCGCAGCAGCTAACGGCTGTCCACCGCGAGGTGAGGATCAGAGCAACAGAGACGAGTCAAGGCGGGGCCCCAAGGGGGGTGTTCTGTGAGGCGCCGGCGCAAGCCCGAACCGAACAGCCACCCAAGGCGGGGCGAAGCCCCGCCTTGGGTGAAACGGGCAATCTCTGCGCGCAGCAACACCAAGTAGGCCGACGTTGACGTGGCTCGCGGAGTCGGCGGGTAGGTGGCACCGAGCCGAAGGGTGACCTTCGGCCCAGAGGAATGGCGGTCACGGTCGGGCTTCGCAAGAAGACCGGTCGCACAGAATCCGGCCTATCGGCTTGCTTCACACTTTTTCGATGGGCCGGCACCGCGCCGGCCCTGCCGGCGTCAGCTGCTTCGGCGCGCTGCACCGCAGGTGCTGCCTCTGGGCCGGTAGCGTTCTTCAGGCGGCGTGTCGCGCGGCAGCGTGAAGGTGTCGCCCGGCAGCGGCGGCGTGTCAGGCCGGCACCACCAGCGTGTGCCGCGCCGTCCAGCGCAGGCCGCTGTCGGCCGCGGCAGGCTGCAACTGCATCTCGAGCCCGGCGCGGTGTTGCGGCGCCACGGCGCGCCAGAGGAAGTCGCGTGCATTGCCCGGGTCGCCGGCGACGAAGAGCTGCGAGCTCAGCTCGCCGAAGCTCGCATGGCGCAGCTTGACGTGGATGTGCGGCGTGCGGCCGGGGTAGGGCACGGGCTTGATCGTGCGCAGCCGGGTGATGCCCTTCGCGCCGCTGCGCGTGGCGCCGAAGCCCTGGAAACCTTCGTCGAAGCTGCCCGGCGGCGCCGGGATACGCGGGTGGCGGTAGGCGGCGAGCGCGTCGCACTGCCAGATCTCGACATCGGCGCCGTCGATCACGCGGCCGTTGGTGTCGGCCAGCAGCAATTCGAGCCCGAGGTGCTCGCCGCGCGCCTGCAGCACCCGGTCGCCACGCTGCACACGCGACAGGTCGGCGTCCTGGTCGGGCCAGGCCGCGCGCCAGGCGCGCGGCGGGTAGAAGGGGCCGTCGGTCATGGTCACCAGCGCGCGGCGCGACGAAGCCAGCACGGGTGCGGCCAGCGTCGCCGCGGCGCCCAGCAGCAGCAGTCGTCGCAATTTGCTCATGGCGCGCATTGAAGCACCGATCGCCGCGCCTCACTACACTGCGACGTTTGACCCCGCTGCGATGAATCCCAACGCCGCCACGCTGTGGCCCGGCCCGCGCTGGACGCTGGCCCTGCTGCTGGCCTGCCTGGGCATGATCGGGCCCTTCTCGATCGACACCTACCTGCCGGCGTTCTCGGGCATCGCGGTGTCGCTGGGCGCCACGCCGGTGCAGATGCAGCAGACGCTGTCGAGCTACCTGCTCGGCTTCGCGGTGATGAACCTGTTCCACGGTGCGCTGTCCGACAGCCTGGGCCGCCGGCCCGTGGTGCTGGTGGGGGTGGCGCTGTTCACGCTGGCCTCGGTGGGCTGCGCGCTCAGCCAGACCATCGGCCAGCTGGTGTTCTTCCGCGCGCTGCAGGGCATCACGGCGGGGGCCGGCATGGTGGTCTCGCGCGCCATCATCCGCGACATGTTCCCGCCGGCCGACGCGCAGCGGGTGATGTCGCAGGTGACGATCTACTTCGGCATCGCGCCCGCGGTGGCGCCGCTGATCGGCGGCCTTCTCTTCGCCCACGCCGACTGGCACGCCATCTTCTGGCTGCTGGTGGTGCTGGGTGCGGCCTTGTTCCTGTCGATGTGGCGCTGGCTGCCCGAGACGCTGGACCGGCCGGCGCGCCAGCCCTTCCGTGCCGGCAACCTGTTGCGGGGCTACGCGCAGATGATGCGCAGCCCGCGTTTCATGGCGCTGGTGCTGGCCAGCGGCGTGCCCTTCAACGGCATGTTCCTCTACGTGCTGGCGGCGCCGGTGTTCCTGGGTGAACACCTGCAGCTGGCGCCGACGCAGTTCTTCTGGTTCTTCGTGCTCACCATCAGCGGCATCATGAGCGGCGCCTGGGCCTCGGGCCGGCTGGCCGGGCGCATCAAGCCGCGCCACCAGATCCGCCACGGCTTTCTCGTCATGCTGCTCACCTCGCTGGTGAACGTGACGCTGAACCTGTTCTTCGAGCCCCACTGGGCCTGGGCCATGCTGCCGGTGGCGGTGTTTTCCTTCGGCTGGGCCTTGATGGTGCCGGTGGTGACGCTGATGACGCTGGATCTCGTGCCCGAGCGACGCGGCATGGCGTCCTCCGTTCAGGCCTGCGTGGGCAGCCTGGCCAATGCGGCGGTGGCCGGCATCGTGGTGCCGCTGGTCATGTACTCGACGCTGGTGCTGGCGTTGACGTCCACCGGCATGATGGCCATCGGTGTGCTCGCCTGGCTGTGGGTCAAGCCCCGCCTGCCGCAAGGGCAGGGGCAGGGGCAGGACTGAACGCGGCGTCGTGCGCGTCGCGCAGGCAGGCCGCCCGGCGCCCCGAGATCAGGCCCGGGCGTGCGCCGCGTCGCGGCGGCGGGCCAGGCCGGCCACGCCAGCCAGACCCAGGCCGAAGAGCAGCCAGGTGCCGGGCTCGGGTATGGCCGTCACCAGCGTGCCGTTCTGCACCTGCACCGTCAGGTCGAGCAGGCTCGAGTCGAGCAGCAGCACGTCGGAGAAGACCAGCGGGCTCATGCCGGCCTGCGTGACGTTGAAGCCGATGTCGGCCAGCACGCCGTTGCCTGTGACGCCGGGCAGGGCCCCGATGAGCGAGCCCGCGGTGAAGCTCACCATGCCCAGCGTGTTGTCGATGGTGCCGCCGACGAAGAAGGTGGTGCCTGCGGCAGGCAGCAGCGACCCTTCTGTCACCGACGTGGCCTGCAGCACACTCGGGTCGAAGGCCAGCGAGAACTGGTAGGCGTACAGGTCGGCCACGCCGATGAGCGCCACCGAGACCGTCACCGGCGAGCCGACGATGCCGGGGTCGGGTGTCGGGGCCAGGTAGAGCACGGGCGCTGCAGTCTGTGCAGAGGCCGCGGCAGCCAGTGTGCCCAGGGCGGCGGCGGCCAGGGCGTGCTTCCATCCGTGCCAGTGCGTCATCTCGGTGATCTCCGGAAAGTTCGCGCCAGGGGCGGCAGGCGCGTTCGCCGCCAGCCACGCCGGGCCGCCATCGCACCGGGGACAAGAGGCCACCCGGACATGGCGCAATGGTGTCACCTCCCGGCCCGTCTGCGCGCCCTGGGGTCCGGGGCACCCCCGCATTCGGGGGAGGGCCTAACGCGCGTCGGCCACGAAGACCAGGCGGGCCTGCAGCGCGATCATGGCTGCCTCCAGCGATTTCAGTGCCGGCGGGCCGGCGTCTTCGCGACGGAACACCTGGCGAGCGACGCCGCCGCGCACGGCCGTCAGGGTCGCCCAGCTGCCATCCGCCACCCCGGCCTCTTCATAGACCTCGGCCAGATCGAAGAAGCCGGCGGCCAGCAGCTGGCGCGCCAAGGCATCGAACTCGGCCGCGGGCAGGGCCGCGCGCGAGACGCTGTCGCTCGTGCGCAGGCGCGCCTTGCCCGTGGCGGTGGCCACGGCCTGGCCGTCGCGGCGCAGTTCCAGCCGCATGCCCGTCGGGCAGCCCATGCAGTCGCGTTCCAGCGTGATGGCGCTGATGGCCTGCACGCTGGCGGGGGTGGGTTCGGGCACTGTCATGGGGGCCGGTTTGAAGGACTGGGGGGCGGACGAGGTGTCGGCCACGGTGGCCGGCTGTGCACATGCGGTGAGCATCACGCACCCGAACCACGCCGTGACGACGCGCCGCCGCAGGGCGGCGCCCGGGCACTCGAATGAGGGGGTCGAAACAGGCATGTGGTTCTCCAAAGACAGGCCCCGTTCATAGCAGAACCCCCACAATTTGCGCGGCAGGCCGGGCCTGCGTCTACAGCATTACCCTGATAGGTGATGGCGAGTGCTGCAGCGCATGATTCTTGCCTACGTCGTGCACATGCTCGGCCCCAGGCCGCTTCACCACCTTCCCACCCGCTCAGCCGGCCCGGGCATCTGCCGAAGGCTACAGGTCGGGCCTCGCAGAGGATCCTCGATGAAGAAGTCCCGTACGTCCGCCATGCCGGTGATGTCCTTCGGCGCTCTGGCTTTCGCTGCCGTGCTGGTCGTCGGGGGTGCACTGCCCGCCGACGTGCAGGCCCAGGCACGTGGTACCGCCAACGTCGGCAGCGCCCGTGCAGCACCTGCATCGGCACCGGCCACCGCGGCTGCACATCCTTCCCGCGCCTTCTGGCAGGACGCCCGCGGCACGCCGGCCGCGGTGTCCGCGACGGGTGCGCGTGCTGCCATCAATGCCTCGCGCGTGCGCATGGTCACGCTCGACAAACTCAGCCTGGGCGGCCTGCTGCAGGCCGCACCCGCCGAGCGCAGTGCCGCGGCGCGCCAGAGCCCGCTGGTGATGGTGCTGCCCGACCCGGCGGGCGGCTTTCAGCGCTTCTCGGTCGTCGATTCACCTGTCATGGAGGCCGGCCTGGCTGCACGTCACCCCGGCATCAAGACCTACGCCGGCCGCGGCATCGACGACCCCAGCGCCACGCTTCGCATGAGCGTCACGCAGCTGGGTGTGCAGGCGTCGGTGCGTTCGGCCGCTGGTGCCTGGTACGTGGAGCCCTATTACGAGCGTGACCAGAGCGTCTACGCCAGCTACTACCGTGCCGACGCGCAACGCCGGGTCACCAGCTTCAGCGAAGGCCTACTGCGCCAGGCCCAGGTGACGCTGTCGCGTGGCCGTTACCACGCAGGCAACGACGTCACCGTCGAAGGTCTGGGCTTCTTGCCCAACAGCACCGTCACCCTCACCGTGCGTCAGGGCGGCCAGGCCGTGGCACGCCAGACGGTCCACGCCACCGCCAGCGAAGACGGCACGCTGAAAGCCAGCTTCAAGGCCGACCCTTACCGCGGTCTGGGCAGTTACGAAGTGACGGTCAGCGACGGCCGCAGCAGCACCACGTCGGTCTACGAGGTGGTGGACGACAACGCACCGCTGACGGCCTCGGTGGGCAGCCAGTTGCGCACCTACCGCATGGCCCTGCTCACCGATCCGGCCTATGCCAACTACTTCGGCGCGGCCAACGTCACCGCGGCCAAGGTGCAGCTGATGAACCGCGTCAACCAGGTCTACGAAGACGACGTGTCGGTACGCATGGTGCTCGTGGCCAACAACGACTTGCTGAACCTGAACACCGCGGCACAGTTCTCCGGAGCCAACGGCCCTTGCGGCGGCACTGCCTGCTACTCCACGGCGTCGGTCAGCTGCTCCAGCGCCACGCTGACGCGCACGCGCACCGTGATCGGTCTGCTCATCGGTGCGAGCAACTTCGACGTCGGCCACATCGCCGTGGGCGCCGGCGGCGGCGGTATCGCCAGCCTGGGCGTGGTCGGCCTGGCCGCCAAGGCCCAGGGTTGCACGGGTCTGCCGCAACCAGATGGCGATGTCTTCGCCATCGACTACGTGGCGCACGAGATCGGCCACCAGTTCGCCGGCAACCACACCTTCAACAGCTCGGTCTGTGGCAGCAACCGCAGCGCGGCGAACTCGGTCGAGCCCGGAAGCGGCACCTCGGTGATGGCCTACGCCGGCATCTGCGGTGCCGACAACACGCAGAACAACAGCGACCCGTATTTCTCGCAGCGCAGCTTCGACGAGATCACCACCCACATCGGTGCGGCCGAGCAGAACCTCACCGAGGTGCAGCAGGCCGCGCTGACCAACTTCACCACCAACGGCCAGCAGTTCGTGCTGCGCTACAACGGTGCCGACTCGGCACCCATCGTACGCGGCACCAACTTCACCACCGCCGGCGTGAAGGCGGCGGTCGAGTCCATCGCCGGCTGGCCGGCCGGGGGCACCGTCACCGCCAGCGGGCTGACCGACACCGGGTTCACCATCAATTTTGGGGGTGGCCTGGCCGGCCTGAACGTGGCCGAACTCGAACTCCTGAACTGCACCGGCGGCTGCACGGGGTATGTCGGCGAGATCACCAAGGGCGGCATCAGCACCCGCGGTGGCTTGGCCACGGCGACGGGCAATACCGCCCCCGTGGTGACCGCACCGGCGGCCTACACGATTCCGATGCGCACGCCGTTTGCGCTCACGGGCAGCGCCGTCGATGCCGAAGGCGACACCCTCACCTACATGTGGGAGCAGAACGACCGCGGCGGCGCGTCCGGCACGGCCTTGACCAGCAACACGAAGACCAACGGCCCGCTGTTCCGCCAGTTCGGCACGCGGTCCTTCTTCAATGCCGGCATCTACGCCCCGCCGGGCCAGAACCAGACCACGACCAACCCGACGCGTGTCTTCCCCGACCTGCCGCAGATCCTGGTCAACAACACCAACGCCGAAACGGGCAGCTGCTCGGCCAGCGTCCCGACGGCAACGCAGGTCGACTGCTTCTCCGAGTTCCTGCCCACGGACAGCTATGTCGGCTTTGCCGGTGTCAACGCCAGCCCGGCGCGACTGAACCTCCGCCTGACGGCGCGTGATGGCCAAGGTGGCGTGAACAGCGCCAACACGGTGCTGACGCTGGCGCCGGGCACCGGCCCCTTCCTCGTGACGGCGCCGAACACCTCTGCGCCGCTGGAAGGCGGCATGCCGACCACCGTGACGTGGAACGTCGCCGGCACCGACGCCGCACCGGTGAGCACGGCCAACGTCAGGATCATGCTGTCGGTCGACGGCGGCCTGAGCTACCCCCACACGCTGGCCGCGCAGACGCCCAACGACGGCAGCCAGGCCGTCACGCTGCCCATCGTGGCCGCCGCTGCGGCACGGGTGAAGGTCGAGGCCCTCGGCAACGTGTTCTTCGACGTCTCGAACGCCGACTTCCCGGTGGTGCTGCTGGCCGACCTGAACGCCGACGGCCTGGTCGACTGCGCCGACATCAACATCGTCAAGGTCGCGCTGGGCACGCGATTGGGTGACCCCGGCTTCGATCCGCGTGCCGACGTCGACAACAACGGCGTGGTCGACATCCGCGACCTGGCCTTCGTGACACGGCGCGTGACCACCGGCAGCCGCTGCCGCTAGCCACCCCCGAGCCGCCGGCGCGCTGCGCCGGCGGGGCTCTTGCGGGCCCCTTCCTGGGAACAGGAGGGGGCCCGTTCTCTTTGGGGTCCCTGCCGTCCGCCACGGCGCGGGTGCGGCAGGGCCGGCAGACCTGGCGTGCCGCGACGGGCCAGCCGCCGGGGTCAAGTCGGCTGCGCAGCCTGCCGATATCCCGACGAGGAGCCTCCGCCATGACCCCGTCGACGTTCGCCTGTCTTTTTGTTGCATGTGCCTCTGGCCGCGCCCCTGCCCGTGTCGGCTTGCTGCTGGCCAGCCTTGCGCTGTGCTTCACCGCCGTGCAGGCGTCCGAGCCGGTGGCGCGTGCGTCTGCAGTGCCGTCGGTCAAGGCCCCAAAGGCCACCCGGGCCAGCAAGCCCGCGCCGGCTGTCGAGGCCGAGCCCGACGAGACGCCCGCCGCCGCGGCCGACCCGCTGGAGCACCTGCGCCTGCGGCTGGCCGAGCGCCTGTCGGCGGCGCGCACCAGCGTGGCCGGCGGTCCCTACGACGTGCGCGTGTCGGCACGTTCAGCGGCGCCGGTGGCGGCACCGGCGACACATGCTGCGGCTGGCAGCCACAAGGCAGGCGCCAAGTCGGGTGCCGGCCACGGCGCCAAGGGCGCCGGTGCCCATGCCGCGCACTGGGACTACCAGGGCGGCAGCGGCCCTGAAGCCTGGGGTGGGATGAAGCCCGAGTTCTCGCTGTGCAAGACCGGCCAGCGCCAGAGCCCGATAGACATCCGCGGCGGCCTGGCCGTCGACCTGGAACCGGTCACTTTCGACTACCAGGCCAGCCCGTTTGCCGTGCTCGACAACGGCCACACGGTGCAGGTCGAACTGGCCAAGGGCAATGCCATCGAAGTCGGCGGCAAGCGTTTCGAGTTGCAGCAGTTCCACTTCCACCGCCCGTCGGAAGAGCGCATCGACGGTCGCCAGTTCGAGATGTCGCTGCACCTCGTGCACAAGGACGAGCAGGGCCGGCTGGCGGTGGTGGCGCTGCTGTTCGACCAGGGGCCGGCGCACCCGGTGCTGCAGCAGGTGTGGAACAACCTGCCGCTGGAACGCGGCGAGGCCAACCCGGCGCGCACGCCGCTGGAACTCTCGGCACTGTTACCGGCCGACCGGCGCTACTACACCTACATGGGCTCGCTGACCACGCCGCCCTGCTCGGAAGGTGTGCAGTGGATCGTGATGCGCCATCCGGTGACACTGGCGCCCGAGCAGATCGAGATCTTCTCGCGCATCTACCCGATGAACGCGCGGCCGCTGCAGTCGGCTTCGGGGCGTCGCATCCTGCAGTCGCAATAGAGCGGCGCAACGGGCCGCGCCACGCGCCGCGTTCCTCTGGCCGCGCCGCGAGCTCAGGCCGACGGGGGTTCGTCGCCTGGCGCAGTTTCGCTGCGCGGCCGGCGGGTGAAGAAGAGCAGCGGCCACAGCCACAGGCTGGCGAACCACAGCCCGATGCGGCCGGGTGACAGCGGCCGCGTCTCGTGCTGCGCCACCTTCGCGAACAGCACGCCGGCGCCGACCACCACGTAGAGCAACAGCGCGCCGTAGAAAGCCACGCGTGCGCCATAGGTGCCGGCGACCAGGTCACCCAGCGCGGCACCCAGCAGCGCTGCGACGCCCACCGACAGCAGCAGTGCGATGGCCACGCCGGCCAGGGCGTGGCGCAGTTTCCAGAGCGGGTCTTCGTAGGACATGCGGGCGTCGGGCCGTCTGACCGGGGCAGGGGTTGCGGCCGAGTATCGCCGCAGGCGCGTCACGCCCCATGGCCCTGGCCGCGCTGCGTTCAAGCGGCTGGCCCGTTGAACTGCCGCGCGATGAAGGCCCAGGCCAGGCGTGATGCATCGGGGCCTCGCGCGTCGCCGTAGGGCTGCCCGGCGGCGCCACCGCTCCAGCCGTGGCCCAGGTGGCTGATCTCGACCAGCTGCGCGGCGGTGCGCGTGCCGGCACGGAAGTCCGTGACCTCCATCGGATAGCGCTGCCCTCGCTGCAGCTGCCGCGGCACGCCGGCCGCAGCGCCTGCGGCCTCGGCCCAGGCCTGCACCGCGGCATGCCCGTTGCGGACCGAAACAACCGTGTCGGCCGCGCCGTGCACCACCAGCAGCGGCGGCAGTGCCGGGCTGCCGGGCAGGGCCGAGGCGGCGCGCATGGCGCCCGTCGCCAGGGCTGTCCGCCGCCCCTGCATCGCGCCGAGTGCCGAAAGCGTCGAATGCGCGCTGCCCGGCGGCATGCCCGAGTGCATGACCACGGCGCGCAAGCGCGCCGGGTGACGCAGGGCCAGCAACGCGGCCATGCTGGCGCCGGCAGACAGGCCGGCCACCGCCACGCGCGTGCGGTCCACCGCGTAGAGCCGCACGACCTGGTCGATGGCTTTCAGGATCAGTCCCGCCTCGCCATCGGCGCGCCCGTTGTCGGTGTCGAACCAGTTCCAGCAGCCCTGCAAGTTGGCCAGACGGTCCTGCTCGGGGTAGAGCACCAGGAAGCCCTCGCGCGCGGCGACACGGTTCATGCGCGTGCTCATCGCGAAGCTCTTCGCGTCCTGCCCGCACCCGTGCAGCATCACCAGCAGCGGCACGAGCGCGCCGTGCGCCAGGCCCGGCGGCCGATAGAGCCGGTAGCGGCGCGCGCCGGCGCTGCCCAACACCATGCCGGCCAGCCAGTCGCCCGGGCCGGGTGGCGGCTGGAGCGACTGCGCTCCCGCCTTCACGGCGCGGGACACGCTGGCCCGGCCGGCGCGCGCGGCCGGGCCGGTCATCAGCTTCAGGCCGGACTGGAAGAGGCGGCCAAAGCCACCGACGCGTGATCGTCGGGCCATGCCGCTCAGCCGAAGCGCGCGTGGATGTCGACCGTCGCATGCCGCCCCACCGCCGCCGCATTGGCGGCCAGCCAGGCCGCGCCGCGCTCGCGGCCCTGCACGTGCAGACGTTCGAGGAAGGGCCCGTAGGCCAGCATCTTGGTCTTGCTGCGCTGCACGCTGCCCAGGTCGCCGGCGTCGATCAGGTGGAAGCGCATCTGCTGCAGGCGCTGGTCGAGCCGGCCTGCCGACAGCCGTGCCAGCAGCCCCGGTCGCGCAAACGCCGCGGCCCGCGCGAACATGCGCATCTCTCGCATGAAGTGGGTGCTGAAGCCCAGCTCGGCGATGCGCGCATCGATGTCCTCCCGCGCGCGCGGCGTGTCTTCGCGCTCCAGCGGCGCCAGCAGGACCAGCAGCACGTCGCGGGCGTCGCAGTCGTAGAACAGCGGGAACACGGCCGGGTTGGCCGAATAGCCGCCGTCCCAGTAGGCCTCGCCGTCGATCTCGACGGGGTGGTGGATCTTCGGCAGGCAGGCCGAGGCCAGCAGCACGTCCGCCGTCAGTTCGTGTTCGCGGAACACACGCAGCCGGCCGCTGCGCGCCTGCGTCGCACCGACGAAGAGCTTGAACGGACTGGCCTTGCGCAGGCCCTCGAAATCGACCTGGCGCTGCAGCAGGTCGCGCAGCGGGTTGAGGTCGAAGGGGTTCAGCTGCGTCGGCGAAAACCAGCCGGCCCAGCTGGCCAGCATCTTGCCCGTGGCCGACAGGTCGATGGCGTCGCTGCCACCCTGCGTCACCAGGCCTGCGGGCAACTGCTTGCCCACCGCGGTCCAGAATGCGGCCAGAGCCTGCTGCGCGCCTTCGCGGCCACCCTTGCGCCAGCCGTCGGCCAGCACCACGGCGTTCATGGCGCCGGCGCTGCTGCCGCTGAGGCCTTCGAAGTCCAGCCGGGTGTCCTGCAGCAGCGCGTCGAGCACGCCCCAGGTGAAGGCGCCGTGAGCGCCGCCGCCCTGCAAGGCGAGGTTGAGCCGGTGTGGCGGATGCCGCACCGTTCGCCACCAGGACGCCATGCCGTGCGGCACGGTGCGGGTGTTGGCTGCGGCCGGCGGCGGCGCGCGCCGCAGGGATGCCGTGCTGTCGTTCATGGGCACTCCTGGGCCGCAGGCGGGATGCCTCGATAGGCTGGAGTATCTAGGGTTTTCCCTTAGTCACCTGTAGGAGGACACCTGCCGGTGCCGTCGGTGCGTGCCCCCACGACGCTGGCACTGGGGCGGCCTGAAAGTCCTCACAAACGACTTTCAGTCACCCTCGCAAGTCCTTCATTCACAACGAGTTTCCTTCCCAGGAATTCTTCGAAATCGTTTCTAAGTGCTTGATTTGATTGAATTTTCACGAAGTCCGCATTGACCCGTTCGCAGCGCGTCGGTTAAAGTGGGAGATCGTGGTGTTTAGTGGGGGAAAGTGTTTGCCATGGTCTTTCGAGGCGGTCCGGTACTGACGTTGGATGGGAAGGGGCGCATCACCGTGCCTGCCCGCTGGCGTGACGTGCTCATGGCCACCGTGCAGGGCCAGATGGTGGTGACGAAAAACCCCGACGGCTGCCTGTCGCTGTACCCGCTGCCGGTGTGGGAGGCCTTCGAGAACAACGTGCTCGCGCTGACCACAGAAGACGACGCCTGGCGTCGCTTTTTCATCGGCAGTGCCACCGAGGTCGAACTCGACAGCGCCGCGCGCGTGCTCATCCCGCCCGAACTGCGGGCGTGGGCTGGGCTGGAGCGCGACGTGAAGTTCATGGGCGTGGGCGCCTATTTTGAGCTCTGGGACAGCGCCCGCCACGATGCACGCGAGACCGAGGCGCTGGCCCGGCCGCGGCCTGAAACCCTGCGCAACCTGGTCATCCGGTGAACACGGCCCCTGCATGGCGCCACACCACCGTGTTGCTCGACGAGGCCGTGCAGGCCCTCGTGACGCAGCCCGATGGCATCTATGTCGACGGCACCTTCGGCCGCGGCGGCCACAGCCGCGCGCTGCTGGCGCTGCTGGCGCCGGCCGGCCGCCTGGTGGCCTTCGACAAGGACCCCGAGGCCGTCGCCGAGGCGGCCACCATCACCGACCCGCGCTTCTCGATCTGCCACGAGAGTTTCGATGCCATGCAGGTCGAACTGGCGGCGCGCGGCATCACCCGGGTGCAAGGCGTGCTGCTCGACCTGGGCATCAGCTCACCGCAGATCGACAACCCCGAACGGGGTTTCAGCTTTCGATACGACGCCCCGCTGGACATGCGCATGGACACCACGCGCGGCGAGACGGCGGCTGAATTCCTGGCACGCGCCGACGTGCGTGAAATCACGGAGGTGATACGTGACTATGGCGAAGAACGGTTTGCTGCTCAGATTGCAAAGGCGCTTGTCGCTCGCCGCGAAGGCGGCACTCCCGTCGTTCGCACCGGCGAGCTTTCCGCGCTCGTGGCTCGCACCGTCAAGACCCGCGAGCCGGGCCAGGACCCTGCAACGCGCACGTTTCAAGCTCTACGGATTCACGTCAACGCCGAGCTTGAAGCGCTCGAACAGGGGCTGAAGGCCGCGCTGGCGCTGCTGGCCCCGCACGGACGCCTGGTCGTGATCGCCTTCCACTCGCTGGAGGACCGCATCGTGAAGACCTTCATCGCCCGCGAAAGCCGTGAAGTGGTGGACCGCCGCGCGCCCTTCGCGCCGGCGCAGCCGATGCGGCTGGCGGCACTCGGCCGGCTGAAGCCGACGGCCGAAGAGATCGGCGCCAACCCGCGTGCACGCTCCGCCGTGATGCGCGTGGCCGAACGCACCGAGGTCGCCTGAACCGCACCCGCCCCGTGAAGCTCAACGTGCTGCTCTTCGTCGCGCTGATCGCCAGCAGCCTGCTGCTGGTGAGGACGGCCTACGAGTCGCGCCAGGTCTTCGCCGCGCTGGACGCCGCGCGCGCCGAGCAGAAGCAGCTCGACGCCGAATTCAAGCGCCTGGACGCCGAAGCCCAGGCCCAGGGCACGCACCTGCGTGTCGAGCGCACCGCACGTGAGCGGCTGCAGATGCGCACGGCGACGCCGGCCGTCACGGCCTACGTCTACGACACCGCCGCTTCAGGAGTCTCGCGATGAGCCGCGGCGGCCCCAACAGCGTGCGCAGCGTCAACTACGCCACCAGCCCGCTGCTGGCGAGCAAGACGCCGCCCTGGCGTTCGCGTTTCGTCGTCGTGCTGGTGGGTGCGGCCTTCCTGTTGCTGCTGGGCCGCGCGGTGCACCTGCAGATCATCGCCACCGACTTCTACCAGGCCGAGGGCGAAAAGCGCTTCTTCCACAAGCAGCCGCTGCCGGCCAGCCGCGGCCGCATCCTCGACCGCAACGGCCTCGTGCTGGCCACCAGCGTGGCGCTGCCTTCGGTGCAGGTCGATGCCAAGACCTTCAGCGCCGACAGCGCGCAGCGCAAGGCCCTCGCAAGCCACCTGGGCATGCGCGTGGCCGAGCTGAACGGCAAGCTCGACGGCGTCAACCACGGCGCCGTGGTGCTGCGTCGCCATGTCGAGGAAGCGGCCTGGCAGCAAGTCAAGGCGCTGGAGCTCAAGGGCGTGCAGGAAGTGCGCGAGTACAAGCGCCGCTATCCCGAAGGCGAAGCGGCCGCGCACGTGGTGGGCTTCACCAACATCGACGACAAGGGCCAGGAAGGCATCGAGCTCGGCTTCCAGCCGCAGCTGCTGGGCAAGGTCGGCCAGCGCACGGTGGTCCGTGACCGTCTGGGCCGCGTGGTGGAAGACGTCGGCGACCAGGCCTTGCCCGTGCACGGCAGCGACATCACGCTCAGCATCGACAGCAAGGTGCAGTTCTTCGCCTACCAGCGCGTGCGCGACGCGGTGCAGGAGCACAAGGCCAAGGCCGGCAGCGTGGTCGTGCTCGACGTGCAGACGGGCGAAGTGCTGGCGCTGGCCAACTACCCGAGTTTCGACCCGTCCAACCGGCGCAATCTCACCGGCGCGCAGTTGCGCAACCGCGCACTGACCGACATCTTCGAGCCCGGCTCGACGATGAAGCCCTTCGTCGCCGCGCTGGCGCTGGACACCGGCCGTGTCACGCCGGCCACGCCCGTCGACACCGCGCCGGGCCGCATCACCATCACCGGCAGCACCATCAACGATTCGCACCCGCACGGCATGCTGACGGTGGCCGAAGTCATCCAGAAGAGCAGCAACGTCGGCACCGTCAAGCTCGCGCTGGCCATGCCGGCGCGCGAGATGTGGGAGATGTACACCGCCATCGGCCTGGGCCAGAAGCCGCGCATCGACTTCCCCGGTGCGGTGACCGGCCGGCTGCGCCCCTACAAGACCTGGCGGCCCATCGAACACGCGACCATGAGCTACGGCTACGGCCTGTCGGCGAGCCTGTTCCAGCTGGCGCGCGCCTACACCGTGTTCGGGCGCGATGGCGAGCTGATCCCGGCCACCATCCTGCACCGCGACACCGCCACCGGCGAGCCGCTGTTAGGCCAGCGCGTGATGTCGGCCAAGACCGCGCAGCAGGTGCGCCAGATGCTGCAGCTGGCCGCCGGGCCCGGCGGCACGGCGCCCAAGGCGCAGGCCATCGGCTATTCGGTCGGCGGCAAGACGGGCACCGCGCGCAAGCAGGAAGGCAAGGGCTACGGCAACAAGTACCGCGCCTGGTTCGTGGGCCTGGCGCCGGTGGCCCACCCGCGCATCGTGGTGGCGGTGATGGTCGACGAACCCGGCAAGGGCGTCTACTACGGCGGCGATGTCGCCGCACCGGTGTTCAGCCAGGTCGTGCAGCAGACGCTGCGCATGATGAACGTGGCGCCCGACATCGATGTCAAGGCGCAGATCAGCGCCAAGCCCGTGGCGGCAGAGACCGAGAGCTTCTGACCATGGCCACCCCGCTTGCCAACGCCTCCGATGCCGCCGCCTGGCTGGCTGTGCGTGTGCAGCTGAACGCCGGTGCCTTGCTGCGCAGCGACAGCCGCGCCGTGCGCCCGGGCGACGGCTTCATCGCCTGGCCCGGCCACGCCAGCGATGGCCGTCGCTACGTGCCGCAGGCGCTGGCCGCCGGCGCCGCGGCCTGCCTGGTGGAAGCCGAAGGCGCGGCAGCCTTCGGCTTCGACGACGAGCGCATCGCCACGCTGCATGGCTTGAAGGCGGCTGCCGGCAGGGTGGTCGACGCCGTGTGCGGCCAGCCCAGTGCCGTGCTCGACGTCGTGGCCACCACCGGCACCAACGGCAAGACCAGCACCGCGTGGTGGACGGCGCAGGCGCTCAGCCACCTGCAGCGGCGCTGTGGCGTCGTCGGCACGCTGGGCATGGGCGAGCCGCCGCTGGCGGACCACGCCGGACACATCGAGTCCACCGGCCTGACCACGCCCGACCCGGTGACGCTGCACCAGGCCTTCCGCCACTTCGTCGACGAAGGTTTTGCCGCCTGCGCCATCGAGGCCTCGTCGATCGGCCTGGCCGAACACCGGCTGGCCGCGGCGCGCATCGACGTGGCGCTGTTCACCAACTTCACGCGTGACCACCTCGACTACCACGGCAGCATGGACGCCTACTGGGCCGCCAAGCGCGCGCTGTTCGGCTGGCCCGGGCTGCGTGCGGCGGTGATCAACGTCGACGACGCCCGGGGTGCCGCGCTGGCGCAGGAACTGGCCGGCGGTGCCGTCGCGCTGTGGACGGTTTCGCTGCACGGCCCCGCACGGCTGCGCGCCCAGGGCCTGCACTACGCCGACGGCGGCCTGGCCTTCACGCTCGTCGAGACCCCCGGCAGCACCGAACAGCAGGCCGAAGCGTCGATGGTCTCGGCGCTGCGCGCCGAGGTGCGCAGCCGCCTGGTGGGTGAGTTCAACGCCAGCAACCTGCTCGTCGTGCTGGGCGGGCTGCGCGCGTTGGGCGTGCCGCTGGCCGACGCCGCCGCCGCCGCCGCCGTGCTCACGCCCGTGCCCGGCCGCCTGCAGCGCGTGCCCGGGCGGGAGGTGGAAGTGGTGGTCGACTACGCCCACACGCCCGACGCGCTGGCCCAGGTGTTGAAGGCGCTGCGCCCGTTGGTCGCGGCACGCGGTGGCCGACTGTGGTGCCTGTTCGGCTGCGGCGGCAACCGCGACGCCACCAAGCGCCCGCTGATGGGCGCCATCGCCGCGGCCGGCGCCGACCGCGTCGTCATCACCAGCGACAACCCGCGCGACGAAGAGCCGCAGGCCATCCTGGCGCAGATCCTCGCGGGCGTGACCGGCCACGACGAGGTCGACGTCATCGAAGACCGCCGCGCAGCGATCGCCCACGCCGTACGCAGTGCGGCGCCCGGCGACGTGGTGCTGCTGGCCGGCAAGGGCCACGAGGACTACCAGGAAGTGGCCGGCGTCAGGCGCCCCTTCTCCGACCTGCTGGAAGCACAGGCCGCGCTGCAGGCCCGCGAGAGGGCTGCCGCATGATGTGCACCCTGGCCCAGGCCCACGCGCTGCTGCCCGGCAGCACGCTGGTCGGCGACGGCAGCACGGCCATCGAGCGCGTGCACACCGACTCGCGCACGCTGCAGGCTGGCGACCTTTTCGTCGCACTGAAGGGCGAACGTTTCGACGGCCACGACTACCTGCGCGAAGCGCGCGCCGCCGGCGCCGTGGCCGCGCTGGCCGAGCACGGCCTGGGCGCGGCCACGCTGCCCGGCCTGCAGGTGGCCGACGGCCTGCAGGCGCTGCAGCAGTTGGCCGCCGCGTGGCGGGCGCAATTCGGCCTGCCGCTGGTGGCCGTGACCGGCAGCAACGGCAAGACGACCGTGACGCAGATGCTGGCCGCCATGCTGCGCGCCGCGCACGGCGACGCGGCCCTGGCCACCGCCGGCAACCTGAACAACCACATCGGCGTGCCGCTGACGCTGCTGCGCCTGCGCCCCGGCCACCGCGCCGCGGTGCTGGAACTGGGCATGAACCACCCTGGCGAGATCGCCCTGCTGGCAGCGCTGGCCCAGCCCACCGTGGCGCTGGTCAACAACGCGCAGCGTGAACACCAGGAGTTCATGGCCACGGTGGAAGCCGTGGCGCGCGAAAACGGCGCCGTCATCACCGCGTTGCCGGCCGACGGCACCGCGGTCATCCCGGCCGACGATGCCTACACACCGCTGTGGCGCGAACTGGCTGGCCTGCGGGGTGTGGGCCGGGTGTGGACCTTCGGCCTGCAGCCTGCGGCCGACACCGCCAGCCACGTGTGGGCCCACGCCACCTGGCGGGAGGGCGGCGATGGCAGCAGCGATGGCAGCAGCGACAACGCCGGCGCCTGGCAACTGCAGCTGCACACCCCGGTCGGCGGTGCCGACACCACGCTGCCGCTGGCCGGCCGCCACAACGTGGCCAATGCGGCGGCGGCCGCGGCCTGCGCGCTGGCGGCCGGCCTGCCCTTGGCCGCGGTGGCCCGCGGCCTGGCCGGCTTCCAGGCGGTGCAGGGACGTTCGCAGCTGCAGCGGCTGCAGCTGGGCGGCCGACCGGTGAACCTGATCGACGACAGCTACAACGCCAACCCCGACTCGGTGCTCGCCGCCATCGGCCTGCTGGCGGAGCTGCCGGGCCCGCGCTGGCTGGTGCTGGGCGACATGGGCGAGGTGGGCAGCGAAGGCCCGCGTTTCCACGCCGAGGTCGGCGCGGCGGTGCGCGCGGCCGGCATCGAGTTCTTCTGGACCGCGGGCGCGCTGTGCGCGCACGCCGCGGCCGATCGTCATTTCGACACCGTGGCGACCCTGCTCGCCGCGCTGCCCGGGGCCCGGCCTGCCGCGGCTTCGGTGCTCGTGAAGGGTTCGCGTTTCATGAAGATGGAGCAGGTGGTTCGCGCCCTGCAGGCGGAGGCCGCACATGCTGCTTAGCCTGACGCAATGGCTGATGGCGCAGTCGCCCGAGCACCTGGGCTTCCTGCGTGTCTTCCAGTACCTCACCTTCCGCGCCGTGCTGGCGGCGCTGACCTCGCTGCTCATCGGCCTGGCCTTCGGGCCCTGGGTCATCCGCCGGCTGACCGAGATGAAGATCGGCCAGCCCATCCGCGAGTACGGCGTGCAGAGTCACCTGGGCAAACGCGGCACCCCGACGATGGGCGGCGTGCTGGTGCTCATCGGCATCGGTGTCAGCACACTCCTGTGGTTCGACTGGACCAACCGCTTCGTCTGGGTCGTGATGCTCGTCACCTTCGGCTTCGGCGCCATCGGCTGGGTCGACGACTACCGCAAGGTCGTCAACAAGGACCCGGAGGGCATGCGCAGCCGCGAGAAGTTCTTCTGGCAGACGCTGATCGGCGTCATCGCCGCGCTGTATCTCGCCTTCAGCGTCAGCGAGACCAGCAATCTGCGTGTGCTCGAGCTCTTCATCCGCTGGGTGACGAGCGGTTTTTCCAACGACCTGCCGCCGCGCGCCGACCTCATGGTGCCCTTCTTCAAGACCGTGAGTTATCCGCTGGGTGTCTTCGGCTTCATCTTCCTGACCTGGTTCGTCATCGTCGGCTGCAGCAACGCGGTGAACTTCACCGACGGTCTGGATGGCCTGGCCATCATGCCGGTGGTGATGGTGGGCAGCGCCCTGGGCGTCTTCGCCTACGTGGTGGGCAACGTCAACTTCAGCAAGTACCTGCTCTTCCCCTACATCCCCGGCGCCGGTGAACTGCTGGTCTTCTGCGCCGCGATGGCCGGTGCGGGGCTGGCCTTCCTGTGGTTCAACACCAGCCCGGCGCAGGTGTTCATGGGCGACGTGGGTGCGCTGTCGCTGGGCGGTGCACTGGGCACCATCGCCGTCATCACGCGCCAGGAGATCGTGCTCGGCATCATGGGCGGCATCTTCGTCGCCGAGGCGCTGAGCGTGATGATCCAGGTCGGCTGGTTCAAGTTCACGAAGGCCAAGTTCGGCGTCGGCAAGCGCATCTTCCTGATGGCGCCGCTGCACCACCACTTCGAGAAGAAGGGCTGGGCCGAGACGCAGGTGGTCGTGCGCTTCTGGATCATCACGATGCTGCTGTGCCTGATCGGCCTGGCCAGCCTGAAGTTGCGGTGAACGCACGATGAACTTCCTGCGCGACCTGCCTGTCCTCATCCTCGGCCTCGGCGACAGCGGCCTGGCGATGGCGCGCTGGTGCGCGCGCTGCGGCGCGGCGGTGACGGTGTGGGACTCGCGCGACGAAACCCCGGGCGACGCCGTGCTCGCCGCCGAATGGCCGGGCGTGCTGCGCATCGGCGGTGAGCTGGTGCCCGAGCGCCTGGCGGGCGTCCGGCTGGTGCTGAAGAGTCCCGGACTGGCACCGGCGGACCCACGCGTGGCGCCGCTGCTCAGCGAGGCGCGCGAAACCGGCATCGCCGTCCTGGGCGAACTCGATCTCTTCGTGCGCGCGCTGGCCGACCTGAGGACGGCCTGGGCCTACGCGCCCAAGCTGCTGGCCATCACCGGCACCAACGGCAAGACGACGACCATCGCGATGACCGCGCTGCTCGTCGAACGCGCCGGACGCCGCGTCGCCGTCGCCGGCAACATCGGGCCGACGCTGCTGGACACGCTGAGCGCGAAGCTGCCCGAACTGCCGCCGCTGCCTGCAGCCGACATCGGGTCCTCGAGCCCCGAGCCCATGGCGCCGCCAGCGGCCGACACCGACACGGCCGAGCCCGCCACCGCGCTCACCGCCCCGGTGCTGCCCGACGACGACACGCCGGTCGCCGACGTGCTGGCCACGCTGTTGCCACCGCCCGCGCTCGAAGCCGAGCCGACGTCGGCGAGCGCGCTGCCCGAGGTCTGGGTGCTGGAACTCAGCAGCTTCCAGCTCGAAGGCGGCGGCATCGGCGTACGCGGCTTCGAGCCCGCTGCGGCCACGGTGCTGAACATCACGCAGGATCACCTCGACTGGCACGGCACCATGGCCGCCTACACCGCTGCGAAGGCACGTGTCTTCGGCAGCCATGGCGTCATGGTCATCAACCGCGACGACGCGGCCGTCGAGGCGCTGGTGCCGCAACCCGTGCCGGTGAAGGGCAAGCTCAAGCCCAAGCCCGTCACGCGCCCCATCCTGCGTTTCGGCCTCGACGCGCCGCAGCGCCCGGGCGATTTCGGCCTCGTCACCGAGAACGGCATGGCCTGGCTGGTGCGCGCGTTGCCCGCCGACGAGACCCTCAAGCGCAAGAAGGGCGACGACGAGGAAGAGATACACCTGCAGCGCCTGATGCCCGCCGACGCCCTGCGTGTGCGCGGCCGCCACAACGCGGCCAACGCGCTGGCCGCGCTGGCGCTGGCCACGGCCATCGGCTGCCCGCTGGCGCCCATGCTGCACGGCCTGCGTGAATACAGCGGCGAACCGCACCGCGTGGCCTTCGTCGCGCGGGTCGGCGAGGTCGAGGCCTTCGACGACAGCAAGGGCACCAACGTCGGTGCCACCGTGGCCGCCATCAACGGCTTGGGCGAGGACAAGGCGCCGGGCAAGCTGCTGCTCATCCTGGGCGGCGATGGCAAGGGACAGGACTTCTCGCCGCTGCGTGATCCGCTCGCGCGCCACGCACGCGCCGTGGCCACCATCGGCCGCGACGCGGCGGCCATCGAGGCCGTGCTCGGCCGCGTGCCCTTCGAACGCCACGCCACGCTGCCGGCGGCGGTGGCCTGGTGCTTTGCGCAAGCGCAAGCCGGCGACGCCGTGCTGCTGAGCCCAGCCTGCGCCAGCCTGGACATGTTCCGCAACTACGGCCACCGCGCGCAGGTCTTCGTGCAGGCCGTGCAGGCGCTGGCCGCCGAGCGGGGAGAGCCCGCATGAACGCCGCCATGGCCGCCGTGAAGGGCTGGTTCGCCGCGCGTCGCGACACCGTGGGCGCCTTGCCCGTGCGCGACCGCATCCACGTCGGCGGCGACCGCCCGGTGCGCCTGATGGCCTTCGACCAGACGATGGTGGTCGTCGTCGGCGCGCTCATCGCGCTGGGCGTGGTGATGGTCTATTCGGCCAGCGTCGCGCTGCCCGACAACCCCAAGTTCGCGAACTACCCGCAGGGCTTCTTCCTGCAGCGCCACGTGCTGTCGCTGGCCATCGCCTTCATCGCCGCGCTGGTGGTGGTGCAGGTGCCGATGAGCGTGTGGGAGAAACACGCGCCGGCCATCTTCGTCATCGCGCTGATGCTGCTGGTCATCGTGCTGCTGCCCTTCGTGGGCAAGGTGGTGAACTACTCGCGGCGCTGGATCCCGCTGGGCTTCATGAACTTCCAGCCCAGTGAACTGGCCAAGCTGGCGATCGCGATGTACGCGGCCAACTACATGGTGCGGCGCATGGACGCACGCGAGAACTTCTTCCGCGCCGTCACGCCCATGGTGGTGGCGGTGGCCTTCGTCGGCGTGCTGCTGCTGCGCCAGCCCGACATGGGCGCCTTCATCGTCATCGCGACGATCGCCATGGGCATTCTCTTCCTGGGCGGTGTCAACGCGAAGATGTTCTTCCTGATCGCCACGGTGATGCTGGCCGTGCTGGCCGCCTTCCTGGCCTTCGACGACCTGCGGCGCGAGCGCATCCTGGCCTACCTCGACCCCTGGAACCCGAAGTACGCGCAGGGCAAGGGCTACCAGCTCACGCACAGCCTCATCGCCCTGGGCCGCGGCGAGATCTTCGGCCAGGGCCTGGGCGCCAGCGTCGAGAAGCTCCACTACCTGCCCGAGGCGCACACCGACTTCCTGCTCGCCGTCATCGGCGAAGAGCTGGGCTTCATCGGGGTGGCCACGGTCATCGTGGCCTTCTTCTGGCTCACGCGCCGCATCTTCCACATCGGCCGCCAGGCCATCGCACTCGACCGTGTCTACGCCGGCCTGATGTGCCAGGGCATAGGCATCTGGATGGGCTTCCAGGCCTTCATCAACATGGGCGTGAACCTGGGTGTGCTGCCGACCAAGGGGCTGACGCTGCCGCTGATGAGTTACGGCGGCAGCGCCATCCTGATGAATCTCGTCGCGCTGGCGATGGTGCTGAGGGTCGACATAGAGAACCGTGCGTTGATGCGGGGTGGCCGCGCATGAGCCATCTCGTCGTCATGGCCGCGGGCACCGGCGGGCACATCATCCCGGGGTTGGCCGTGGCCGCCGAGATGCAGCGCCGCGGCTGGAGCGTCAGCTGGCTGGGCACCTCGCATGGCATGGAAAACCAGCTCGTGCCCAAGAGCGGCATTCCGCTCGACACCATCAGCTTCAGCGGCCTGCGCGGCAAGGGCGCGCTGCACACGCTGACCGGTGGCCTGCGCCTGATGAAGGCCTTCTGGGACTGCTTGGGCATCCTGCGCCGGCGTGGCGCGCACGCCGTGCTGGGCATGGGCGGCTACGTGTGTTTTCCGGGTGGGCTGATGGCCAGCTGGCTCAACAAGCCGCTGCTGCTGGTCAACGCCGACGCCGCGCTGCTGCTCAGCAACCGCAGCCTGCTGCCGGTGGCCGACCGCGTGGCCTTCGGCTTCGACGGCGTGGCCGCGCAGAACACGAAAAACGCGGTGGTCACCGGCAACCCGGTGCGCGCACAGATCGCGGCGCTGCCCGCGCCGGCTGAACGCTGGGCCGGCCGTGCGGGCCCGCTGCGCCTGCTGGTGGTGGGTGGCAGCCTGGGTGCACAGGTGCTCAACGCCACCGTGCCCGCGGCACTGGCGCTGATGCCCGTGGAGGCGCGGCCGCTGGTGGTTCACCAGACGGGCGCTAAGCAGGCCGACGAAGTGCGCGCCGCCTATGCGCAGGCCGGCATCGAAGCCGAGGTGCAGCCCTTCATCGACGACATGCCGCAGCGCCTGGCGGCCTGCGACCTGATGGTCTGCCGCGCCGGCGCCATCACCGTCAGCGAACTCTGCGCCGCCGGCGTGCCCGCGCTGCTGGTGCCGCTGATCGTCAGCACCACCGCGCACCAACGCGACAACGCGGCCTGGATGGCGCGCCAGGGCGCGGCGGTGCACCTGCCGCAGCACGAACTCTCGGCGCTGTCGCTGGCCGGTGTGCTGGCGGCGCAGACGCGTGAGGGCCTGCTGACGATGGCCGAGGCCGCGCGCAAGCTGGCACGGCCCGATGCGGCGGCGAAAGTCGCCGACGAGATCGAGACGCTGGTGGCGGCAAAGGCGCGGCGTACATGAAACACGCCATCAAGCACATCCACTTCGTCGGCGTGGGCGGCGCGGGCATGAGCGCCATCGCCGAGATCCTGCACAACCTGGGCTACCGCGTCAGCGGCTCCGACCAGGCCGAGAGTGCCGTCACGCGCCGCCTGGCCGAACTCGGCATCACCGTGTACATCGGCCACGCCGCGCCGCACATCGCCGGCGCGCAGGCTGTCGTCACCAGTACGGCAGTGAAGGCCGACAACCCCGAGGTGCTGGCCGCGCGGGCGCAGCGCGTTCCGGTCGTCGCGCGGGCCGTGCTGCTGGCCGAGCTGATGCGCCTGAAGACCGGCATCGCCATCGCCGGCACGCACGGCAAGACGACGACGACATCGCTCACCGCCAGCGTGCTGACCGAGGCCGGTGTCGACCCCACCTTCGTCATCGGCGGTCAGTTGCTGTCGGCCGGCGCCAACGCGCGTCTCGGGTCGGGCGATGTCATCGTCGTCGAAGCCGACGAAAGCGACGCCAGCTTCCTGCACCTGAGCCCCGTGATCAGCGTCGTCACCAACATCGACGCCGACCACATGGAAACCTACGGTCACGACCTGGGCCGCCTGCAAGGCGCCTTCGTCGACTTCATCCACCGCCTGCCCTTCTACGGCCGCGCGGTGGTGTGCAGCGACGACGCCGGCGTGCAGGCCGTGCTGCCGCGCTTGCAGCGCCCCGTCACCACCTACGGTCTGCAGGAAGCTGCCGACCTGCGCGCCGTCGACGTCTTGGCGCTGGCCGGTGGCCAGATGCGCTTCACCGCGCGAGAACGGGGCCTGCCCGACCTGCCGGTGACGCTGAACCTGGCCGGCGTGCACAACGTGCGCAATGCGCTGGCGGCCATCGCCGTGGCGCGTGAACTCGAGCTGCCCGACGCGCCGATTGCCGCCGCGCTGGCCCGTTTCGAAGGTGTCGGCCGCCGTTTCCAGCGCCACGGCGAATTGGTCGTGCCCGCGGCGCAGGGCGGTGGCAGCTGCACGCTGGTCGACGACTACGGCCACCACCCGGCCGAGATGGCCGCCGTGCTGGCCGCCGCGCGCGGCGCCTTTCCGGGCCGGCGCCTGCTGTTGGCCTTTCAGCCGCACCGCTACACCCGTACGCGTGACTGCTTCGATGCCTTCGTTGCCGTGCTGCAGGGTTTCGACGCCGTGCTGCTGACCGAGGTCTATGCCGCAGGCGAAGCACCGATTGCCGGCGCCGACGGCCGCACGCTCGCGGCGGCGGTGCACGGTGCGGAGTTCGTGTCCGACGTGCAGGCGCTGCCGGCAGCCGTCACGGCCGCGCTGCGCGGGGGCGACGTCGTCATCACGATGGGCGCGGGTTCGATAGCCGGTGTGCCGCGGCAATTGCTGCAGACGGGGGAGGGCACACGATGAGCACCGACGTGAAGAGCATGGGCAAGGTCGCCGTTCTCATGGGCGGCCGCAGCGCCGAACGCGAGGTCTCGCTGATGTCCGGCGGGGGCGTGCTGGCCGCGCTGCGTTCGCAGGGCGTCGACGCGCACGCCTTCGACCCTGCGGAACGTGAGCTGTCCGACCTGAGGCGCGAAGGCTTTGCGCGCGTCTTCATCGCGCTGCACGGCCGCCACGGTGAAGACGGCACCGTGCAGGGCGCGCTCGAACTGATGGGCCTGCCCTACACCGGCAGCGGCGTGATGGCCAGCGCCATCGCGATGGACAAGGTGATGACCAAGCGCGTGTGGGTGGCCGAAGGCTTGCCCACGCCGCGCTGGCATTGGCTGGCGCCAGAAGCCCAGTCGCGCCAAGCGCTGATGGCCGTGCCCGACGCCATCGGCCTGCCGCTGATCGTCAAGCCGCCGCGTGAGGGCTCGTCGATCGGCATCACCAAGGTCAGCGGCTATTCGCAGATGCAGGACGCCGTGACGCTGGCCGCGAAGTACGACGCCGATGTGCTGTGCGAGGAGTTCATCGACGGCATCGAACTCACCTGCCCGGTGCTGGGCCAGGGTGCGGATGCCCGTGCACTGCCGGTGATCCGCATCGACGCGCCCGGCGGCAACTACGACTTCGAGCACAAGTACTTCAGCGACGACACCGGCTACAGCTGCCCCAGCGGCCTGCCGCCCGAGGAGGAAGCCGAGGTGCAGCGCCTGACGCTGGCCGCCTACCGCACGCTGGGCTGCCGCGGCTGGGGTCGCGCCGACCTCATGCTGCGCGCCAACGGCCCCAAGGCAGACCGCAGGATCTTCCTGCTCGAGATGAACACCAGCCCGGGCATGACCGGCCATTCGCTGGTGCCGATGTCGGCGCGCGCCGCGGGCATGAGCTACGAACAGCTCTGCCTGCACATCCTGCAGCAGGCCACGCTCGACGCCCCTGGCGTGCACCGCCGCTGAAAGCCACGATGGCACGCGCCCCCAGCACCCGCACCCCGGCCCGGCCCGCCGCCGCGCTGCCGCCCGACGTGCGGCTGATGAACACTTTGGCCACGGCGCTCTACGTGGCTGCAGGCGTGGGCGTGGTGGTGGCCGGCGTGCTGTGGCTGGTGCGCAGCCCGCTGTGGCCCATCCGCGCCATCCAGCTCGACGGCGACCTGGCGCGCAACAGCGTACCCACCATCCGCGCCAACGCGGCGCCGCTGCTGGCCGGCAACTTCTTCAGCGTCGATCTGCAGCACGGCCGTGCCGCCTTCGAGACCGTGCCCTGGGTGCGGCGCGCCGTGGTGCGCCGGGTCTGGCCCGACGTGCTCGCCGTGCGCCTGGAAGAGCACCGCGCCGCCGCGCTGTGGGAAGGCGGCGACGGCGAACGCGGCGACTACCGCCTGGTGAACAGCTACGGCGAGGTCTTCGAGGCCAATGTCGGCGACGTCGAGGACGACAACCTGCCGGTCCTGGCCGGCCCCGAGGGTACGGCGGCGCAGATGCTGGCGCTGCACCGCCGCCTGCAGGGCGCGCTGGCACGGCTGGAACTGGGCGTGGTGCGCGTCGAACTGTCGGGCCGCGGCAGCTGGCGGGTCGAACTCGACAGTGGCGCCGCGCTGGAACTCGGCCGTGGCAGCGAAGAAGAACTGATGGCGCGCAGCGAACGCTTCGTGCGCACCTACACGCAGGTGGCCGCGAAGTGGCAGCAGCCGCTGCTCTACGCCGACCTGCGCCACGCCGACGGCTACGCAGTGCGCTTGCAGGGCGTGAGCACCAGCCCGGCCGCCGGCACCGGCGCGGCCGCGGCCAGGAACAACTAAAAGAGGAAACACATGAAGCCCCCAAGCTCACTGCGTTCGCTGCCCCCCGAGGGGGCGCTCAGTGCCTTCGGAACGGCCGGGCAGCACTGATATGGCCAAGGAATTCAAGGACATGGTGTTCGCCCTGGATATCGGCACCGCCAAGGTGATGGTGGTGGCCGCCGAGGTGCTGCCCGACGGCAGCCTGCGCGTGGCCGGCCTGGGGGTGGCGCCGACACACGGCCTGAAGCGCGGCGTCGTCGTCAACATCGACGCCACCGTGCAGAGCATCCAGCAGGCGCTGAAGGAGGCCGAGATGATGGCCGCCTGCAAGATCGACCGCGTCTACACCGGCA
>LNFM01004293.1_pt1 | contig 26549 bp, 19 predicted proteins | sample 596031 | NCBI WGS metagenome assembly LNFM01 (sample SAMN04254537, study PRJNA301005) | activated carbon metagenome | isolation source: dual media filters at the Ann Arbor, Michigan drinking water treatment plant | place: USA: Ann Arbor | reverse complement strand
CGACCCTGAAGGAAACCCCGGCCGAGGCGACCATCGCCTCGCACCGCCTCATGCTGCGCGCCGGGCTGGTGCGGCAGACCTCCGCCGGCATCTATGCCTGGCTGCCGCTCGGCTGGCGCGTGCTGCAGAAAATCGAGCAGATCGTGCGGGAGGAACAGGACCGCGCCGGCGCGCAGGAAATCCTGATGCCGACCATCCAGTCTGCCGAGCTGTGGCGCCAGTCCGGCCGCTACGACGCCTACGGGCCGGAGATGCTGCGCCTGCGCGACCGGCACGACCGCGAGATGCTGTTCGGCCCGACCAACGAGGAAATGGTCACCGACATCTTCCGCGGATTCGCGAAGAGCTACCGCGACCTGCCGCGCAACCTCTACCACATCCAGTGGAAGTTCCGGGACGAGGTGCGGCCGCGCTTCGGCGTGATGCGCGGGCGCGAATTCCTGATGAAGGATGCCTATTCCTTCGACGTCACCAAGGAAGGCGCCCAGCACAGCTACCGCCAGATGTTCCTGGCCTATCTGCGCACCTTCGCCCGCATGGGGCTGAAGGCGGTGCCGATGCGCGCGGATACGGGCCCGATCGGCGGCAACCTGAGCCACGAATTCATCATCCTGGCCGAGACCGGCGAATCGCAGGTCTTCGTCAGCCAGGACCTGCTCGACATGAACGCGCTGGAAGGCGCGCCCGACTACGGCGCGGACCTGGCGCCGGCGGTCGAGGCCTGGACCAGCCACTACGCCGCCACCGAGGAAATGCACGACCCCGTCGCCTGGGAACAGGTGCCGGAGGCCAAGCGCGTCTCCGCGCGCGGCATCGAGGTCGGCCACATCTTCTATTTCGGCACCAAATACTCCGCGACCATGGGCCTGTCCGTGCAGGGCTCCGACGGCAAGCCGGTGGTGCCGGAGATGGGCAGCTACGGCATCGGCGTCTCCCGCCTGGTCGGCGCTACCATCGAAGCCAACCACGACGAGGTCGGCATCAAATGGCCGGATGCGGTGGCCCCCTTCAAGGCGGTGGTGATCAACCTGAAGCAGGGCGATGCCGCCTGCGATGCGCTGAGCGAGCGCATGTACGCGGCCATCCCCGAGGCGCTGTATGACGACCGCACCGAGCGCGCCGGCCCGAAATTCGCCGATGCCGACCTGATGGGCCATCCCTGGCAGGTGGTCATCGGCCCGCGCGGCGCCGCCAATGGCGTGGTGGAACTCAAGCGCCGCGCCACCGGGGAGAAGCAGGAAGTCTCGCCCGAGGATGCATTGAAGAAGATTCTCGGCTGAGCATGTTCAACGCCTTCGAACGCGCGATCGCCTTCCGCTACCTGCGCGCCCGGAAAGGGGAGCGCTTCGTCTCGGTCATCGCGATCTTCTCGCTGGTCGGCATCGCGCTCGGCGTCGCCACGCTGATCATCGTGATGTCCGTGATGAACGGCTTCCGGATCGAGCTGCTGGGCCGCATCCTCGGGCTGAATGGCCATCTCGGCGTGCACGGGATTGAGCGGCCGATCAGCGATTACGATGCGGTCGCCGGCCGCATCCGCGCCTTGCCCGGCGTGGTCTCCGCCACGCCGATCATCGAGGGGCAGGTGCTGCTGACCAGCGAGCAGGGCGGTGCCTCGGGCGGTCTCGCGCGCGGCATCAAGCCGGAGGATCTGCGCGCGCGCGGCCTGGTGGCGCAGAACATCATGGAGGGCTCGCTGGAGCGTTTCGTGGGCGATGATTCCATCGTCATCGGCACGCGGCTGGCGCAGAAGCTCCGCATCGGAATCGGCGACAGGCTGACGCTCGTCTCGCCGCAGGGCCGCACCACGGTGTTCGGCACCGTGCCGCGGGTGCGTGCCTATACGGTGGTGGCGCTGTTCCAGGTGGGAATGCAGGAATACGACAGCAGCTTCGTCTTCCTGCCCATGCCCGCCGCACAGGTCTTCTTCCAGACCGGCGACGCGGCGACGCAGATCGAGGTCTTCGTCCAGGACCCCACCGGCGTGCGCGCCGTGACGCGGGAGATCCGCACGGCACTGCAGAACACCCCCGTTCGCATCATCGATTGGCAGGACGCGAATTCCAGCTTCTTCGCCGCGGTGCAGGTGGAGCGGAACGTGATGTTCCTGATCCTGACGCTGATCATCATCGTGGCCGCCTTCAATATCGTCAGCTCGCTGATCATGCTGGTGAAGGACAAGGGGCGGGACATCGCCGTGCTGCGCACCATGGGCGCCACCCGCGGATCCATCCTGCGCGTCTTCCTGCTGTGCGGCGCCAGCGTCGGCGTGCTGGGGACGCTGATCGGCTTCACGGTGGGCCTGGTCTTCTGCCTGAACATCGAGGCGATCCGCCAGGCGATCCAGGCGCTATCCGGCACCGAGCTGTTCAGCGCCGAGGTCTATTTCCTGACTCGCCTGCCGGCCGTGGTGGATCCGAAGGAGGTCATGCAGGTGGTCGGCATGGGCCTCGGCCTGTCCTTGCTGGCGACCGTCTACCCCAGCTGGCGCGCCGCGAAGACCGACCCTGTGGTGGCGCTGCGCAATGAGTGACTCTTTGGAACTGCGCGCCGTCACCCGCCGCTTCAAGACCGAAGCCGGGGTGCTAGAGGTTCTGTCCGGCGCCGACCTCACGCTGGTGGCGGGCGAGATCGTGGCCCTCGTCGCCCCCTCCGGCACCGGCAAATCCACCCTGCTGCACCTGGCCGGGCTTCTGGAGAAGCCGGATGCGGGGGAGGTGTATTTCGCCGGCCAGGCCGTGGGCACGCTGGGCGATGATGCGCGGACGGCCATCCGCCGCACCGGCATCGGCTTCGTCTACCAGTTCCACCACCTGCTGCCCGAATTCTCCGCGCTGGAGAACATCGCCCTGCCGCAGATGGCGAATGGCGTGGCCAAGGCGGCCGCCGATGCCCGTGCCCGCAGCCTGCTCGCCGATTTCGGCCTGGCGGGGCGGGAGGCGCATCGCCCCGGCAAGCTCTCGGGCGGTGAACAGCAGCGCGTCGCCATCGCCCGTGCGCTGGCGAACCGGCCGCGCGTGCTGCTGGCGGATGAGCCGACCGGCAACCTCGATGTCGGCACCAGCGACCGGGTGTTCGCGGAGCTGCTGGACGCGGTGCGGGGGCAGGGGATGGCAGCGCTGATCGCCACCCACAATCCGGAACTGGCGCGGCGGATGGACCGTGTGGTGACGCTGCGGGACGGCAAGGTGGTGGCGGCGTAGGTCAGCGCACCAGTTCGGACACGGCGCTGTCTTCGAAGAACTGCGACCGGATCAGGTTGCGGATGTAGTCGGCGGAAGACACTGCCCGAAGCCGGTGCATGCGCTGCCGCGCCAGCTGCCAATCCGCATCGCCGAACCGCGCGGAGAGGGCCGACAGATAGCTCCGCATGGCAGCGGCGTCCGTGGTGTCCGGAAGCCGCAGCGGATAGTCCGCGCCGAGCAGTTCCGTCGCCTCCTCATCCGATTCGGCCACCAGGATCACTGCGCCGACATGGGCGGCGACGAAGCCTTTGGTGAAGGGCTTGAACCCTGCGCCCCACATTTTGCGGGGACGGAAGGCGTAGTGCAGGTTGAAGCCGGGCAGCGCCTGGTACCAGCCATTGTGGTTGGTAGTCTTCGTCTCCCACAGCGTCAGCGCCCCGGCTTCCGCCAGCGCGCCGAGATGCGCGGCGTTGTCCGGGTTGCCAAAATAGGCGCATGCGCAATGGTCCCATTGGGCGGGCGTGGTGGGGATGTCGATGTCCACGTGATGCGGAATGTGGATGACGGCCTGATTCGGAAAGGCCCTGCGGAGGTGCCGGCTTTGCAGCGCGGAGCAGGCGATGAAGCCATCAGCATGGGTGGTGATGGCCGGGTGCAGCGTCCCGTCGATGAAGTCCATCAGGACGGTGCAGCCCGCCGCCCGCAGCCGCTGCGGCACGTCGCGCTCCGCCTGCATCAAGGCGGTCTTGTTGACGATCGCCACCACGTCGCGCGGCAGGTCGTCGGAATAGCAATAGCGGACGGCCCGGCCGTAATCCGACGCGACCTCACCGAACAATTGGGCAAGCTGGCGGCCGCGCAGATGGGCGGAACCTGCCCGCTGCGATTTGCGTTCCACGATGAAGGCGAAATCCCGTGCCATCGGGGCGGCTACAGGATCCGCCGCCACGGCTCGCGATAGGGCGATTTCTCGACCACGATCATGCTGTTGTAGAAATGCAGGCTGCCGATACTTTGCGCCATGGCGTTGCGGCTGCGGATGTCGCCGGTGCGGCTTTCGGGCGGGGTGCGGAAACGGTCGCGGCGGGCCTCCGGCACCATGAAATCCAGCGTCAGCTTGTCAGGCAGCGCGCGAAAATAGTCATACACGTTGAGACCGGTGTCGCTGCGCTGATGCGTCGGAAAATGAATGGTGTGTGTGTCCTCGACAATGTAGCAGCCCTGAGGCGCCAGGCGTGGGAACAGCGCCAGGAAGGTGCCGACCATGTCGGCTTGGCTGTGCGAGCCGTCATCCACCACGATGTCCGGCACGCCGATCTCGGCCAAAACGGTATCGAGAAAGGCCGCATCGGATTGGGAGCCGATGAAGACCCGTTCGGCGATGCCTGCTTCCTCGGCCGCGGAGCTCTTTGGATCGATGTCGATGCCGAAAATGCGCGCTTCCGGCCCGAAATACTCCCGCGCGACGCAGAGCGATCCGCCGGACTGCACGCCGATCTCGAGGTAAGTCAGTGGTCGGCCGGTGCGGAACCGCGCAAAGTGGCGAGCATATATATCCAGGTAATGATCCCACTTATCCGAAGTGAAGCGCTTGGGCGCTTCAAAAATTTCGCGATATGATTTCACCGGTGATGTCCCTGAATGCGGGCGGATGATGCGGCGTGGGGCGGGGACGGTGCAAGTCTCCTACCACGCCCCCCGATGCGGTGCCTCCGCCTCATCCTCCAGCAACGGCCCCACCACCTCGATGCGCCGCTGCCCGGCGGCGAAGACCTCGCGGCAGGGCAAATCCAGGGTCAGGTTCTCCGGATGCGGGCCGATCAGCGCCTTCAGCCGCTTTTCCGACAGGCCGAACACCACCCGGCCGATGCCGGCCCAGTAGATCGCGCCGGCGCACATGGCGCAGGGCTCCGCGCTGGTCACCAGCGTCGCGGTGGCGCGGACCTCCGGCGGCAGCTCCAGGCAAGCGCGGGTGGCGAGCAGGCGTTCCGCATGGGCGGTGCCGTCGCCATGCGGGGCAAAGCCATTGCCCTGCTCCATCAGCACGCGGCCATCCTGGTCGGCCAGCAGCGCGGCGAAGGGGTGCTGGCCGGAGTCGTGCACCTCGGCCGAAAGCGCGATCGCCCGTCGCAGCAGGGTTTCGTCATCCGCCATGCCAAGCCCCCCGGGCGCATGGTAGGAACGGGCCATGCGCCCCTTCATCCACCTGCACACCCATTCCGCCTACTCCCTCAGCGAGGGCGCCATCAAGGCCGAGAAGCTCCCGGCGCTCGCCCGCGCGGCGGGGATGCCGGCTGTGGCGCTGACCGATTCGGGCAATCTGTTCGGCGCGCTGGAATTCTCCCAGGCCTGCACCGGCAAGGGTGTGCAGCCCATCATCGGCTGCCAGCTGTTCCTCGGCCGCAGCGTCACGGATGATGCCGGCCGCGGTGGCGACCCGGCGCGGCACCGGCCCGACCCGATCGTGGCGCTGGCGCGGGATGCGGAGGGGCTGGACAACCTCCAGCGACTGTCCTCCGCCGGGTTCCTCGGCAGCGACATCTCGGGCATGCCCTGCATCGGGCTGGAGGCGCTGGACCGGCATCGCGGCGGCCTGATCCTGCTGACCGGCGGCACCACCGGCCCGCTCGGCCGGCTGCTGGCGGAAGGGCGGCGCGATGCGGCGGCGAAGCTGCTGGCGCAGCTGCGGGACATCTTCGGCGCGGATGACCTGGTGGTGGAATTGCAGCGCCACGGCCTGGCGACCGAGAAGATGGTGGAGGCCGGGCTGCTGTCCCTGGCGGATGAAGCCGGCCTGCCCATCGTCGCCACCAACGATGTCTATTTCGCCGAGGCCAAGATGCATGCCGCGCATGACGCGCTGCTGTGCATCGCCGAAAGCCGCGTGATCGCGGAGCCGGATCGCCGCCGCGTCACCGCCGAGCATTTCTTCAAATCCAGCGAGGCGATGCGCGCCCTGTTCGCGGATTTGCCGGAGGCTTGCGACAACACGCTGGCCATCGCGCAACGCTGCGCCGTGATGGCGGAATCGAAGAAGCCGGAACTGCCGATCTGCCCCAAGGTGATGGATGGCATGACGGAGGCCGAGACGGTCTTCGCCATGGCCAGGCAGGGCCTGGAAGGCCGGCTGGATGTGCTGGAGGTGGAGGAGGACGCGCGTGCGCCGTATCGCGAACGCCTCGCCTATGAACTTTCCGTCATCGAGAAGATGGGCTTCTCCGGCTACTTCCTGATCGTCGCCGACTTCATCCAATGGGCGAAGCAGCAGGGCATTCCGGTCGGGCCGGGCCGCGGTTCGGGTGCCGGCTCCGTCGCCGCCTGGGCGCTGCTGATCACGGATCTGGACCCGATGCGCTGGGGCCTGCTGTTCGAGCGCTTCCTGAACCCCGAGCGCGTGTCCATGCCGGACTTCGACATCGACTTCTGCCAGGACCGCCGCGACGAGGTCATCGACTATGTCCGCCGCGAGTATGGCCAGGATCGCGTCGCGCAGATCATCACCTTCGGCAAGCTTCAGGCCAAGGCGGCGGTGCGCGATGTCGGCCGCGTCATGGGCCTGCCCTATGGCCAGGTGGACCGCATCGCCAGCCTGATCCCCTTCAACCCGGCGAAGCCCGTGACGTTGGCGCAGGCGATCGAGGGTGAGCCGAAGCTGCAGGAAATGCAGCGCAGCGACGAACAGGTGCACCGCCTGCTGGAAGTGGCGCAGGAGCTGGAGGGGCTGTACCGCAACGCCTCCACCCACGCCGCCGGCGTCGTCATCGGCCGTCGCCCGCTGGTGGATATCGTGCCGCTGTATCGCGACCCGCGCAGCCCGGACCTGATCACCCAGTACTCGATGAAATATGTCGAGCAGGCCAGCCTGGTGAAGTTCGACTTCCTGGGTCTGAAGACGCTCACCGTCTTGCAGCGCGCGGTGCAGTTGCTGGCAGGGCAGGGTGTCACCATCGACCTCGACCGCATCCCGCTGGATGATGCGAAAACCTACGCCATGCTGGCGCGCGGCGATGCGGCCGGCGTGTTCCAGTTCGAAGGCCAGGGCATGCGCGACTGCCTGCGCATGATGCGGCCCGACCGCTTCGAGGATCTGATCGCGGCGGTGTCGCTGTACCGCCCGGGCCCGATGGCCAATATTCCCGCCTATTGCCAGCGCAAGCATGGCGAGCCCTGGGCCGCGCCGCATCCGAAGATGGCGGCGATCGTGAATGAGACCTACGGCATCCTGGTCTACCAGGAACAGGTCATGCAGATCAGCCAGGAGCTGGCCGGCTACACGCTGGGCGGCGCGGACCTGCTGCGCCGCGCCATGGGCAAGAAGATCCGCTCCGAGATGGAGGCGCAGCGCAAGATCTTCGTGGAAGGTGCCACGAAGAACGGCGTGCCCGATGCGAAGGCCGGCGAGATCTTCGACCTGATGGAGAAGTTCGCGGAATACGGCTTCAACAAGTCGCACGCCGCCGCCTATGCCCTGGTCAGCTACCAGACCGCCTGGCTGAAGGCGAACCATCCGGTCGCCTTCCTCGCCGCGTCGATGTCGCTCGACCTCGGCAATACGGACAAGCTGGCGGGGCATATGCAGGAGGCGTCGCGGCTCGGCATCGCCGTGCTGCCGCCGGACATCAATCGCAGCGGCGCGGAATTCCGCATCGAGGCGAAGGAGCCCGGCAACGGCGATCAAAACGGCACGCCGGCCATTCGTTTCGCGCTGGCCGCCGTGAAGCGCGTGGGGCTCGCCGCGATGAAGGATCTGGTGGCGCAGCGCGACGCCACCACGCCCTTCGCCACCCTGTCCGATTTCGCCGGGCGCGTGGACCCCAAGCTGCTGAACAAGATGCAGGTGGAGAACCTGGCCAAGGCCGGCGCCTTCGACAGCCTGGAGCCGAACCGCGCCCGCATGGTGCAGGGCGCGGAACAGGTGCTGCGCGCCGCCCAGGAAGCCGGCGAGCGCCGCCTGAATCCGACGCGGGACATGTTCGGCGCCGAGACCGCCCCCCCGCCGCTGCGCCTGGCTGAGGCGCAGGATTGGCCGGAGCTGGAAAAGCTCGGCTACGAGGCCGATGCCGTCGGCTTCCACCTCTCGGCGCATCCGCTGGACACCTACCGCCGCGTGCTGTCCAAGCTCGGCGCCGTGCCATCCTCCCGCATCGCGGAGCGTGCCCGTGGCGGATCAGGGCGGATGAAGCTGGCGGGAACCGTGGTGGCGGTGAAGTCGGGTCGCACCAAGTCCGGCAACAAGATGGCCTGGGTCCGTTTCAGCGATGCCGAGGGCAGCTTCGAAGTCACCTTCTTCAGCGAAAGCCTGGCCCGCGCCGATGGCATGCTGGCGGAGGGCACCGCCCTGCTGGTGACCACGGAGGTGCGGCTGGATGGCGATACGGTGCGGCTGACGGCGATGGAGCTGGAACCGCTGGAGCGCGTGGCCCAGGGCATGGGCCAGGGCATCCGCCTCTGGCTCGACCAGACCGCCGCCATCGACCCGATTCGCCTGATGCTTGACCGGGAGGGCAAGGGCCGGGGCGAGGTGCGTCTCGTCTCCGTCACCGGGCCGGGGCAGGAGGTGGAAATCGCACTCCCCGGCCGCTTCAACATCTCGCCGCGGCTGATGCAGGCCATGAAGGTGGTGCCCGGCGTGGCCGATGTGGCGGAGCTGTAGGCTCCCCTCTCGCGAAGTGCAGTGCGGTAGGCTAGGACTAGGACACCCGCAGGAGGGGGTCTGTTCTGTCGCACGGCCATCATCCCTTGCTCGACCTCTCCCCGGACCGCCGCGCCGCGGCGCTGATCGAAGCCGGTTTGCAGCAGGCGGAGGCTGCGCGCCTGCGCAGCGTCGCCGCCCCCTTCCTGGACCGGCTGGACCCTGACGTCCGGCTGTTCGGGGAACATCTGGTGGAGGAACTCGCCCGCCTCTCCGCCCAGGTGGAGGCGCTGTCCCAGCTTCGCCAGGCCGATGCGCTGTCCCGCGCCGAGCGGATGCGGATCGACCCGCTGCCCTTCATCCCCGCCGCGCGCCGGGAGGCCGCCGCGGGGCCGGAGACGGGGCCTGAGGCCGGACCCGTGGCCTTCGACGTGGCATCCGAGGATTTCATCGGCTTCGGCTGGCACCCGGCCGAGATGACCGATGCCGGCGCGCTGCGCTGGTCCGGTGCCGCGCGCTGGGCGACGGCGCAATTGCCGGGGCTGGGCGGCGGCGCGTTGCGCATCACCCTGGCCCTGCGCGCACCCTTCGGCACCGCGCTGGACCTGGCGGCGCAGGACATCTTCCTCGATGGCTTGCAGCTGGACCTGGCCGTGCTGTCGCAGGATGGCGCGGTGGTGACGTGCCAGGCGCATGCCGTGCTGCCCAGCCTGCCCGCCGGGTCGCGCATTTCCCTGCTGATGCAGGGCGCCCGCTTCGCCGACCCCGCCACCGGCGCGCTGCGCGACACGCGCATGCTGGGCCTGGGCCTCGGCTGGCTGCGGATCGAGCGCGCGGGCTGATGCCGGCCACCACGCGGCGCATCATCGTCACCGGCGACCTGCTGCGGCCGCAGGACAAGGCGTTCAAATCCTCGCAGAACGGCAACATCCAGTGGTTCCACCGCCTGGTGCGCCGCCCCCTGGCCGTGGCCAGCGGCCTGCCGGTGCAGGCGCTGGTCTGGGATGAGCCGGGCCTGGCACCCGCCGGCAGCGATATCCGCGCCTTCGACACGCCCGGCTTCTACGCCGCCTGCGGTGCCACGCCGGATACCAGCGGCTGGGTCGCGCTGTTCGATGCGATGGACCTGCCGCGCGATGCCGCCGCCCTGCTCGCGGCCTCCTTCGCCGGCGCGGCGGCGGTGGTGGGGTTCGAGCTGACGGAGCTGCAGAAGCGGCTGCTGACGCTGGCCGGCATTCCCTGGGTCGATGTGAACATCCACCCCTACCGCTTCGGCCCGGATGTGCTGTTCGCCATCCAGACCGACCACCCGGAGATCCTGGCCCGGCTGATGCCGCACCATGCGGAAGACCATGTCTTTGAGCCCTGGGCCGACCTGCTGGCCGCCACGGCGGTGAAGATGCCGCCGCGCGTGCCTGTGGAGGCACCCTGCCTGCTGGTCGGCCAGACCCAGGTGGACCGCGCGCTGATCCGCGGCGGCAGGCTGCTGGACCTGTCCGATTTCGCCCCGGCGCTGCATGCGGTTCTGGGGGAGGCCGGCCCGGTGCTGTTCAAGCCGCACCCCTACAATGCCGATGGTTTCGGCCTGCACCATGTCGGCCTGCGCCTGTCCCGCATCCGGGAGACGCGGGAGAATGCCTATGTGCTGCTGGCGCAGGATGCGATCCGCACCGTGGTGGGCGTGTCGTCCTCCGTGGTGGCGGAGGCGCGGTTCTTCGGCAAGGAGGGTGTGTTCCTCGGCACCCCGCCGATGCGCATCGCGCCCCGCCGGGCGGATATCGCGCCGGACCGGCACGCCAGCGTGGTGGATGCCTGGCTCTCCGCCGATTTCTGGCGCGACCTGCTGGCCCCGGTGCTGCCGGTGACGGCGCAGGATGGACGCCGCCCAATGCTGCCGCCGAATGCGTTGCGGACCTCGCTGCGGCAGTTCTGGGGCTGGGACGAGATCTTCTTCCAGCTTCCCTGGGATCTGGCCCAGGGGCGGGCGCAGGGGCGGGCGGGGTAGGCCTCGCTCGCCCCCCACCCCGACCAGCCTTCGGCGTCGCGGCAGTGCCGCGACCCCCCGTAAACGGGGGAGGGTGGCCGCGCAGCGGCCGGGTGGGGGCCGGCGCTACACTACCTCCGCCGGTTCCTCCCCGCCGAAGAAGGGCAGGAAGGCGCCCAGCACCAGGTCCGGCCGCTGCTCCGAAGGGTAGTGCCCGGTCGGGATCGCCCAGCCGCGCAAATCCGGCGCCCAGGGCCGCCAGGCCTCCATCACCGCCAGGTGCCGGCCGACATGGCTGTTGCTGCCCCACAGCACCAGCACCGGGCAGGCGATCTGCCGCGTGCCGAACTCCGCGCGGTCCATCTCGAAATCCAGCGTGACCGTGGCGCGGTAGTCCTCGCACACCGCATGGATCTGCTCCGGCGTCGTGCAGCGGGCGTATTCGGAAAAGGCAACGGGGTGGAAGATGGAAAGCCCGACGCCTTTCTTGTTCAGCTTGTAGTTGATGTAATAATCGAGATCGGCACAGAGCAGCTTCTCGGGGAAGGGCGCCTTCTGCGCCATGAAGAACCAGTGGTAGCTCTCCAGCCCCCAGCCCAGCGTGATGTTGGACAGCAAATGCCAGGTCGGCACGATGTCCAGCGAGGCCAGGTGGGTCACGCAATCCGGGTGGTCCAGCGCCATGCGGAAGGCCACGCGGGCGCCGCGATCATGGCCGGCCACGCCGAAGCGGCTGAAGCCCAGTTCGCGCATCACCTCCACCCCATCCAGCGCCATGGCGCGGAAGCTGTAGGCGGCGTGGTCTTCCCCGCCTGGCGGCTTGCTGCTGTCGCCATAGCCGCGCAGGTCGATCGCCACCACGGTGAAGTGGCGCGCCAATTCCGGCGCCACGCGATGCCAGCTCACATGCGTCAGCGGGTTGCCGTGCAGCAGCAGCAGGGGCGGGCCGGCGCCGCCGATCGCGGTCATGATCTCGGCGCCGCTGGTACGGATGCGCTGGTGGCGAAAGCCGGGCAGCAGCGCGGCAGCGGCCTCGCTCGGCGGCTGCGAGTTCGGCGTGCCAGCGAACGGCCTGCCTGCGTCCGGCGTGTCTTGGGACATGGTTGGCTCCTCCGCCGGCAGGGTTCGCCCGCGGCGGGTCCAGGTCAAGCCTCCGACAGCAGCCGGATCACCTCCTCGGCGCAGGCCTCGATTGCCTTCGGGCCGTGGTTGCGCTCGACATAGCGGCGGGCGGCGCGGCCCATGCGAAGCCGCAGCGGCTCATCGGCCAGCAGCAGCTCCACCGCATGGAAAAGCCCGGCCTCGGAGATCAGCAGGCCGCCCGCCGGAGGGATGCCGCCGGAGATGGTCTTGTGGAAGGCGATCACCGGCAGGCCGCAGGCCATGCCCTCCACCGTCGCACGCGGCAGGCCATCCATGGTGGAGGTGTGCACCATGATGCGGGTCTGCCGCAGCATGTCGAACACCTGCGGCTGCGGCAGGCGGCCCGGCAGGGTCAGGCGCGGATTGCCCGCATAGGCACTCTTGATCGGCGGCAGCAGCGGCCCGGCGCCGATGCACAGCACGCGGTGGCGATCGGCGAAGGGCAGCAGCGCGGATTGGTTTTTCCGTTTCTCGGCGAAGGTGCCCACATTGGCGATGTCGTAGAGCGCCTCGCCCTTCGGCACCGACCGGCCCGGACCGATCGTGTCGAGGTTCACGTATTTCGGCAGCACCAGCCCGCGCTTCGCCTTGAACAGTTCGGGGAAGTGCTGCTGGATCTGCTCGTTGTACTCGCCCAGCACCAGCGCCGCGCGCGGCACCAGCGGGTCCGTCACGCCGCCGCCGACCACAAGGCCGATCCGGGTGCTGGATGGCAGCACGGCCTGCACATCGGCGTTCACCGCATAGCCGAGACCCTTGTACAGGACGGCATCCGGCGCGAAGGCCACCATCTCGGCGCGCAGCGTAGCGGAGGTCTGGCGGTGCGGGATATCCCCGAGGTTGTCCGCGGTACAGAACACGCCGGGCACGCTGCCATCCAGCAGCATCTCGCGCTCCGTCTCCGGGCCGCCATGCATGCGGAACATCCGCGCATCGATGCCGCGGGCACGCATGGCGCGCGCCAGGATCATGTCGCGCGTCGCGCCGCCCATGGTGCGGCTGGCATGCGACATCAGGATGGCGACGCGTTGCAGGCCCGGCATTCTCGTCACTCCGCCTATCTCGGGCGCGGCGCATAGGCGGCATCGAGCGCCGCCAGGAATTCATCGCGCCCCATGACATCCCGCACGCTGGCGCCATACTGCGCGCGCAAGACGGGGTTCGCGGCCTCGGTCATCACCCGGGCCAGGTCCACCGGCGCGGCCCGCTTGAAATGCAGCCCGTCCACGCCGCGCTGAACCTTCTCCGCCATGCCGCCGATGTCGGAGACGATGAGCGGCGTACCCGCGCGGCGGGCTTCCTGGATGACCACGGGCGAATTTTCCCACCAGACGCTGGGCACCACAACCCAGCCGACGGTCTGCATCAGCGCGACGGCATCCAGCGGATCATAGCGGCCAGCGAAGGTCAGGCCGGGGCCGGCGGCCTCCACCATCGGCTCCAGCGTCGGAAACAGCCGCAGCACATCCTCCCGCTCCGCGCCGAAGACGGTCAGCGTGATGCCGGGGTTGCCGCGCAGCGCCATGGGCAGGGCGCGCAGCAGCACGTCCAGCCCCTTGAAGGAGGTGGGCTGGCCGAAGAAGCCGAAGCGCAGCGCCATGGCCTCCGCATCCGCCGGCACCCGCGGCTGCGCCAGTATGGCATCGCCCAGGTAGTTCTCCACCACCGGGTCACGCGGCGTGGTCAGGCCCCAGTCCCGGTAGCGGCCGCGGATGAAGTCGCTGGGGTGCAGGATGCTGTCGAAGCGCGACAGAACGGAGATCAGCGTGGCCTTGCGGTAGGCGAAGCGTTCCAGGGTCTGGTCGGGGAAGCAGGCCAGGCAGCGCAGCGGTGATTCGCGCCGGCACAATTCGCGCGACCGCGTCTTCACCATCTGGCCGTGATGCAGGCAGATCGCCAGCATCTCATGGATCGTCATGACGAAGCGCGCATCCGGCCTGGCCGTCATCAGCGCATCGATCAGATCGGTGCCGAGCCGCCAGTAATGGTGGAAGTGATAGACCTCGCAGTCCAGCGCCGCGAGGAAATCCACCAGCACGCCGCGCTGGAAGGCATCGTCCCAGGCCAGCTTGTCCTCCGCCATGCCGGCGAAGGAAAAGACGTATTCCTGCGGCCCGAAGGGCATCACCGTCTCGATGTCGCGGCTTTCGGCGTAGCTTGTGCCCACCTCGCTGGCGCCGACGAACACCACATCCCGCCCCGCATCGCGCATCGTCTCGAACTGGCGATACGCCGCCAACTCCCCGCCCCCCTTGGAGAATTCCGGGTGCGAATGGGCGATGATGCAGACCTTGCCGGCGGTCTTCGGCGCCTCAGCCACGTGGCGATGTCTCCGCCAGCCCGGTCGACCACAGCCGCGCCAGATGATCGTTCACCACCTCCGCCGCCGCCGGGTGGCTCCAGCCACGCTGTACCGGGAGGAAGGCCGGCTGGCCGAGCGTGCGGCGTTGCAGGCGCAGCAGCCGGGCCAGGCTGTCGGACAGCGCGGCCTCGCAGCCCGCCGCGGCGTGCAATGCCAATAGCTGGGCCAGCTCCGCCGCACCCAGCGGGTGGGAGAAGGCCTCCGCCGGCCGCCCGGCCGCGACCGCGGCGGCAAAGCGCGGGGCTTCCACCGCCAGCACGCCGGCGCGGCCGGCCTGCTCCCGCAGCGCCTGCAAGGCGGCGGTGCCGACGGCCACCGGAATCCGGCCGCGACGGATGAAGGTCTCGGCCACCTCCTCCGCCGCATCGCCCATCACCAGCAGCTGGTCGCAGCGACGCTCGAATTCCGGCGCGGTCACCTGGAACAGCCGTGCCGCCACCGGGTCATCCGCCCCCAGGATCAGGCCGATGCGTGGCAGATGCGCCGTCGCGTCGCGCGCGGGGCGCTGGGCTGCCAGGCTGGCCAGCGGCGGCGCCAGGAAGGCCTCGCGCCGGGCCACGACCAGCCGCAGCAGCGCCAGGGCCGCGGCGGCGGAGGCATCCGTTGGTTCCGCGAAGGGTGTCGTGCGGCAGATCGCATCCAGCAGGTCCGGCGCCGTGACGGATCGCGGCCGGCAGCGCAGCCAGATCGCGGCTTCGCTGCGCGGCTGCACGCGCAGCACCAGCTCCAGCGCCGAAAGCCGGTCGAGCCAGGCGGGGTCGATGCGGCCATGCCCCACCAGGGCCTGCGGCAGTGCCACCACCTGCCAGTCCAGCAAGGGCACCGCCACCGCTTCCGCCCGCCCCGCCGCATCCGGGCGCAGGCCCAGCGCCACCAGCTCCAGCTGTGCCTCGGGCGGGAAGGGGGTGCGGCCGCGGACCGCCACCAGCACCTCCCCCGCCAGGGAGGTCAGTGTCTCCGCCTCCTCGATCTCCGGGGCCGTCTCCACCATGCGGCCGCGCACCGGGTTCAGCCGGGCGATCCAATCCGCGAAGGCGCCGAAGGGCTGCTGCGGCCAGCCCAGCAGGGGTTGCAGCACGGGCGCGCCGGCGCTGTCGGCCAGTAGCGCAAAGCCGACGTCCGGCGGGTATTCGGCCAGGATGCGCGCCAGCGCGGCGTCCGCCGGCGCCGTGGTGGCCACGCCGAGACGCGTCTCCCCGGCCTGCAGCACCAGGCTGGTGCCAGCCGGCAGCGTCCGGGCCAGGAGCACGAAGATACCGCCCGGCTGTGGTCCGTCCGGTGTGTGGGGGGCAGGGTGGAAGCGGATCCACTCGATCGGGAGGGGCGGTTGGCCAGACGGGGCTTCCAGCCGCAGGGCGGCATCCGCCCCGCCCGGCGCGCGGAATCGGCCGAGCAGCAGATGGCACCCACCAGGCAGCACCACGGCGCAGTCCAGGGCGAGCTGCCATTCGTCCCCCAACGGGCCAACCACCCCAGACCCTCCTGCCGGCCATGCGCTGCGATGCCGTCAAACGGGCTTCGGCCGCCCGTGTCAACCGCTCGTGTCAACCACCCCCGCTAATCGCGCCCGGATGACAGCCGCGCCGCGCCCCAGGCAATGAACGGCCCGTTGCGAAAGCCGGCCTGCGCCTTGCCATAGCCGAAGGCCGCGCCGTCCGGGGTTTCCACCCGCCCGCCGGCGGCTTCCAGCACCGCCTGGCCGGCCGCGGTATCCCATTCCATGGTCGGGCCGAAGCGGGGGTAGACATCCGCCACCCCCTCCGCCAGCAGGCAGAACTTCAGGGAGGATCCGATGGCCCGATGCTCCCCCACCGGCAGCCCTGCCAGGAAGGCCTCCGTCTCGGCATCCAGGTGGGACCGGCTGGCCACCGCGGTCCAATCCGCCGCCGGAAGCGGCCTCGCGCGGATCGGCCGCCATGCGGCCTGGCCCGGATCGGCGCCGGGAGCCAAAGCCGCCATCTCCGCCCCCAGCCCCGCCGCACCGCGCCAGATGCGGCCCAGCGCCGGCGCATAGACCACGCCACAGACCGGCCGCCCGGCTTCGATCAGCGCGATGTTCACGGTGAATTCGCCGGACGGGCCGAGGAATTCGCGCGTGCCGTCCAGCGGGTCCACCAGGATGAAGCTGGCCCCCGGCGGCGGTGCGATGCGCGCCGCATCTTCCTCCGACACCACGGCGATGCCGGGGGCGGCGGCCGGCAGGGCGGCCGCGATCACGGCTTCCGCCGCCAGGTCGGCCTCCGTCAGGGGCGATCCATCCGCCTTGGCGGTCACGTCATGCGGCCGGGCGCGGATTTCGACGATGCGCTGCCCGGCCTCGGCGGCGATGGCGGTGAAGCGTGCCAGAAGGGCGCCGTAGTCTGTCATGGCTCGTGAAGTCCCGGGTCCCGTTGCATATCTTGCCGCGACGAGGGTGGTCATGGGATAGCCGGATGGGCAAGCAGGGCTTGCAGGAAACGGACCCGAGCAGAATGGACAGCCTCCGCCACGCCGCCGTGCCAGACCAGCGGGCATCCAGTCAGCGTGGGCCAGACCAGCGCGGCCTGCTGCGCTTCCTCACCTGCGGGTCGGTCGATGATGGCAAATCCACCCTGATCGGCCGGCTGCTGTTCGACAGCCGCCTGATCATGGAAGACACGCTGGCCGCCATTGCCAAGGACAGCCGCAAGCACGGCACGGTGGGGGAGGAAATCGACCTCGCCCTGCTGGTGGATGGGCTGGAGGCGGAGCGCCAGCAGGGCATCACCATCGATGTCGCCTACCGCTTCTTCGCCACGCCGCGCCGCAGCTTCATCGTGGCGGACACGCCGGGGCATGAGCAATACACGCGCAACATGGCCACCGGCGCGTCCAATTCCGACCTCGCCATCATCCTGTGCGATGCCCGTCGCGGCGTGCTGACGCAGACCCGGCGCCACGCCTATATCTGCTCCCTGCTCGGCATCCGGCATGTCGTGCTGGCGGTGAACAAGATCGACCTGGTGGGCTTCGACCAGGCGGTGTTCGATCGTATCACCGGCGATTTTTCCCGCTTTGCCGCGGGGCTCGGCTTTCATTCCATGCTGCCCGTGCCGGTCTCCGCACGGTTCGGCGACAATGTCTCCTCACCCTCCGGCAACATGCCCTGGTATCGCGGGCCGACGCTGATCGCCCATCTGGAACAGGTGGAGCCGGAGGCCGAGGCGCTCGCGCGGCCCTTCCGCTTTCCCGTGCAATGGGTGAACCGGCCGAACCAGGATTTTCGCGGCTTCTCCGGCACCGTCGCCTCCGGCCGGGTCGCGACCGGGGATGCGCTGGTGGTCGCGGCCTCCGGCAAGGCCAGCACCGTGGCGCGCATCCTTGGCCCGGATGGGGACCAGACGGCCGCCATGGCCGGCGATGCCATCACCCTGTGCCTGGCGGATGAGGTGGATGTGGCGCGCGGCGACGTGCTGGCCCCGCCCGGAGATCGCCCGACCGTCACGGACCAGTTCGCCGCGCATATCCTGTGGATGGATGAGGAACCGCTGCTGCCCGGCCGGCAGTACCTGATGCGGGTCGGCAATCTGTGGACGCCGGTTTCCGTCACCTCGATCCGCCACCGTGTCGATGTGAACACGCTGGAACACCAGGCGGCGCGGCGGCTCGACCTGAACGAGATCGGCTTCTGCAACCTGTCCGCCGCGCAGCGCGTACCGCTCGACCCCTATGCCGAGAACCGCCAGACCGGCGCCTTCGTGCTGGTGGACCGCTTCAGCAACCGCACCGCCGGCGCCGGCATGGTGGCCTTCAGCCTGCGCCGCGCCACCAATGTCCACACCGAGGAATTCCTGGTGGACAAGGCCGCCCGCGCGGCACTGGACCACCAGAAGCCGCTGGTGATCTGGTTCACCGGCCTGTCCGGCTCTGGCAAATCCACCATCGCCAAGCTGCTGGAACAGACGCTGCACGCCGAGGGCCGGCACACCTACACGCTGGATGGCGACAATCTGCGCCACGGGCTGAACCGGGACCTGGGCTTCACCGATGCCGACCGGGTCGAGAATATCCGCCGCGTCGGCGAAGTGGCGAAGCTGTTCGTGGATGCCGGGCTGATCGTGATCTGCTCCTTCATCTCCCCCTTCCGCGCCGAACGGCAGATGGTGCGGGAGATGATGGGCGCGGGTGAGTTCATCGAGGTATTCGTGGACACGCCGATCGAGGATTGCATCCGCCGCGACCCCAAGGGCCTCTATGCGCGGGCCATCGCCGGCACGATCCGCAACTTCACCGGAATCAGCAGCCCCTATGAGGCGCCGGAGCGGCCCGAATTGCGGATCGAGACGCAGGGCCAGACGCCGGAGGAAGCGGCAGCCCGCGTGCTGGCGCATCTGCGTGGCGTGCTGAACGCCACATGATCCAGGCCTTGTTCCAGGGTCAGGCCACGGCATTCCTGCGCGATGCCGCCTTCGGCGCGGGGCCCTGCATCTTCGTGCATGTGCCGAAGACCGCCGGCACCTCGCTGCGCGCCGAACTCGCGGCCATCCTGCCGCCCGACATCAACATCCATGTCGACTACACCGACGTCACGCGCAGCTTCAGCGACCGGATCGATGAGGCCGTGGCGCGCTTCCTGGCGCAGGCGGTACCGGGCGGCATCCGCTTCGCCTCCGGCCATATCGTCGGTCGCCATGTCACCAGCATCGCGCGCGCCCTGCCGCAGGCGCGCTTCATCACCATGCTGCGGGACCCGGTGGCGCGGCTGGTGTCCGACTACCGCCACCAGCGTTCACCGCGCCAGCCGGGGCATGAGGCGTTCCGCGCCCGCGTGCCCAGCCTCGAAGCCTATGTCGCGCTGCGGGGGGAGGCGGACAAGGCGGCACTGCACCTGCTGCCGCGTGAGGTGCTGGCCACCCGCGATGCGGCCGCCTGCATCGCGCATGTGATGCAGCGCTACGCCTTTGTCGGCATCCAGGAGATGTACGACCTGTCCTTCCGAACGCTGACCGCATTGGCCGGCCGCCAGCAGGCACCGCGGCTGCGCGCCAACGTCAACACGGATGAGGACGGCGCGGCGGAGATCGACGCCGAGATGGCGCAGTGGATTCGTTCGCACAACCCCTTGGACTGCGCGCTGTACACGCATTTCGCCGAGGGGCTGCGGCGGGCGGAGCCGGCGTTGCGCGCGGCGCTGGGCTGATCCCGCATGGCACCGCTGCACGCCTTCTTCGCCGGTGATTTCGACGCATGGCTCGCCGCGCTGCAACCGGCCCCGCCGCTCTGGCTGTTCGTGCATGTGCCGAAGACCGCCGGCTCATCCCTGACCGCGGATCTCGCTTCCGGGCTGCAACCCTATCGCAGCCTGCATATCGACCATCTCGACCGCAGCCGCCCGGCCATGCAGCGCTACGACACCGCCGTGGAACAGGCGCTGGCCGCCTGGCGGGTGGCGCCCTTCCGCTTCGCCTCCGGCCATGTGCAGCAGCGCCATGTCGCGCGCATCGTCCAGGGCGTGCCGGGCACGCGCCTGTTCACCCTGCTGCGGGAACCGGCAGCGCGGCTGGTCTCGGACTACCTCTATCAGCGTTCGCCGATGCACCCGCTGGCGGAGGAGGTGCGCCGGCGCATCCCTGATTTCGAGGCCTTCCTGGACCTGCCCGGCCAACGCAACCGGATCGCCCGCCACCTGGTGCCGAAGCCGGTGCTGGAGGCCGGGGATGTCGCGGCAGCCATCGCCCATGTCGAGGCGCATTTCGCCTTCCTCGGCCTGCAGGAACGCTTTGCGACCAGCTTCCAGGCGCTGGCCTGCATGCTCGGCCAGGCCCGCGCGCCCGCCGCGCGGCTGCGGGTGAACAGCGCCGCCTCGGCGGAACGCGCGGAGATTGCCGCACGCCTGTCCGACCCGGCGCTGGCGGCGCGGATTGCCGCGGCGAATGGGCTGGACCTGGCGCTCCATCGCCACTTCGCCGCGCGCTGGGACGCAGTGGCGGCACGGCTCGAATCCTGGCTCAGCCAGGCCCGCTCGTTGCCGCCGCAAGGGGGCGAGCCGGGCCGCCCCGCGCCGCCTCCACTGCCATGACCAGCGCCCGCCCGCGATCGGCCCAGGCTTCCTGGTCCTCGGCGGATAATTCGGCGATCCGGGCGCCGCGGCGCACCAGGGCCGGCAGGACATCCAGCAGCGCCGCCAGCATGGCGCGATCCTGCGCCGAGGTCAGTTTGCCGAGCGACGCCCCGGCCGCCTCCGTCTCCAGCCGCCAATAGGGGCCGAACTGGTCGCTGCCGCCCTGCGGCCAGGCTTCGAACATCTGCGGCCAGCCCTTGATGCGCCGGAATTCCAGCCCGACCACGCCACGGCGTTCGAACAGCTTCAGCCGCACCTCCCGCCACACGCCGCTGGCCGAGACCAGCCCGGTCAGGCCGAGGTCGATATGCCGGTAGCTGCCATCGGCGTTGACGTTGTGCTGGTGCAGCTTGATGTCCTGGAAGTCCGCGCCGCCGGGCGCCATGTCCCCGGCGAAGGCGGGGATCGGCGCCGCCAGGGTCATCGGCGTGATCGCGGCCACCGGAAGCGGGGCCGGCGCGCCAGCCTCCGCGGCGGGCAGTGGCGGTTGCGCCGCGATGGCCCGCGGCGGCGGGCCGGGCAGGCCGGACGACGGGCCGGACAGGCCGGAAGCGGGCGGGGCCTCGGCCCTCGGTGGCTCCGGCTTTTCGCGCAGCGGGTTCGCCGGCGGTGCGGAGCCGGGCAGCGGGACGGAAAGCTGTGGCACGGCCGCCTCCGCGCGCGGCTTTTGCGGCACCCGCCGCTCCACCCCGGCCGCGCCGGCCATCAGGGCCAGCATCGCGACCTCCGCCACCACCTCCGCCGCGCCGCGATTATGCAGCGCCAGGCCAAGCCGGACCGCGCCATCCAGCCCGCCCGGCAGCGGCAGCGCGATGCGCAGCGCACCGGTGGCATCCGGGATGCGCCAGCCGCTGTCCCGCTGCGTGCCATCCGTTGGGCTACCCGCTGGCCCCGCCCGCAGCGCCACCTGCAATCCGGCCGCCTCGCCCAGCCGGCAGGACAGCTCCGCCAGGGCCAGGTCCGCCGCGCCGGTGGGCAGGGCGGGCAGGTCCAGCCGCGCGGTGGCGCCGGCCGCGATCGTCAGCATCAGGCGCGGCGCCTCCGCCCCGGCAGCCACCGGGCTGGCCCTGGCCCCCTCGATCCGCGCGGCCTCCCACGCTTCGGGCGGTACCGGCAGCGCCAGCCCCGCAACCGGCGCGGCCACGCCGCAGGCGGCCCAGTCGAACTGCCAGGGCAGCACCAGGTGATGCGCTTCCGCCGTCTCCGCCCTGATCGCCAGCGGCGCGTCGGGGCCGGTGCCGGAGGTGGAAAGCAGCAGGGTGTCGCCGGGCGCTACCTCCACCGCCACCTCCAGCACCGCCTCCGCCGCGCCATGCGGGGCCGGCTCGGGCAGGTCGAGCGGCAGCCAACCGGCCGAGATCAGCTGGCCGGGCAGGGTCCAGGCGCCGATCACCCGGCCGGCCGCCAGCAGCCGCACGCGCAGCAGGCTCGCCGCGCCGGCGCGGGCGGCGGCGACATGCAGCGCGATGCCACACAGCGCTTCCGCCGGGCGGCCGAGATGCTGCGTCACCCGCGGCGGTGGCGCCGTGACGGCACCGACCGGCGGCAGGTCGATCACCCGCACGCGCAGGGCGGGCGGCCGGCGGCCCGGCAGGCCCTGCAGCGCCAGGCGTGCCGCCTGCGCCGCGGCCAGCGCCTGCCGCATCAGCTCCAGCAGCGGCAACAGCGGATCGGCGCCGAGGATCTGCGGCATGCCCGGCGGCAGCCCGGCCGCCAGGCTCGCGGCGGCGGTCGCATCCGGCGCCAGCAGCGCCAGCGGCGCCAGGCCCGGTGGCAGTGCCTCCGCCGGGCCATCCCCGCCGGCGCGTCGCAGCACGCCTTGCACCGGCCGCAGCACGGCCAGCGGCAGCGCCTCCAGCCCCATCATGCCGGGGGCGGCGACCACGGCCGGTTCACCGGCCGCGAGCGCGGCGCGTTCGGCCGCACCGATCAGGAAGGCGGTCATGCGGACGTCTCCGTTCCGGCTGTCAAATCGGATGTGGTGGCGTGGCGTGCCACGGCGGCGCGCAGCAGGCCCAGCCATTCGGGCAGGATGCGGTCCCAGGAGCGCCGCACCGCCTCGGCCCTGGCGCGCGCCGCCAGGGCGGCGGCGGCTTCGGGATTCGCCATCAGCTTGCGCAGCGCGGCGCCGAAGGCCTCCGGCTCCGCGCGCGGAACCAGCATGGCCAGGTCATGGGCCGCAGGGCCGAGACCCTCCAGCGCCGCCTCCGTCGCAACCACCGGGCAGCCGGCCGCCGCGGCTTCGAGGAATACCAGCGGCAGGCCTTCCAGCGTGGAGGGCAGCACCAGCGCATCGGCGGCCAGGTACCAGGCGCCTGGATCGGCCAATTGGCCCAGCAGCCGCAGCCGCCGCGCGGGGTCCGCCGCCGCCTGGCGGTCCAGCGCCGGGCGCAGCGGGCCGGCGCCGGCGCAGGCCAGCGTCATGCCCGCGGCTGCCGCGATGGCGGGCAGATGCTGCGCGCCCTTGGTCCGCTCCAGCCGGCCGACGAACAGCGCCAGCGGCGCATCGGCCGGCAGCCCCAAGGCGGCCCGCATCGTGGCGCGCAGCAGCGCGCGATCGGCGAGGGGGGGCGGCGGGGCCGGATTGTCCAGCTGCGCCACCGCGCCATCCGGCAGCCCGAAGAACCCTGCCGCGCGCCGCGCGCCGGGGGGCGAGACGGCACACCAGGCCGCCGCCCCGGCCCGCAGCCCCGGCAGGGCTTCCGCGATGCCGCCCGGCGCGGCCTCCGGCGCCAGATGCACCACCACCAGCCGCGGCAGATCCACCCCGGCATGCAGCAGGCCCAGCCCGGCATTGGGCCAGGGCAGCGGAATCAGCAGGATATCCGGCGCCAGCGCCGTGATCGCCTGCCGCGCCGCTGCCGCCTGCGCGGCGATTTCCGCCACATCCGGCACGCGGCCAGACCAGCCGATGGCGGCGGCGTGCAGGCGTGGCGCCTGGCATTCGCGGGGCAGCGCGCCGGCCAGTTCCGGCAGCAGGGCCGCTTCCGCGGCCAGCGTCACCCGCAGCCCCGGCTGGGCCGCCAGCCGCGCGGCAAGCTGCGCCGTATGCCCTTCCGTCCCGCCGAAACGGGTGGAAGGCAGCAGGATCAGCAGATGGCGCAGGCGGGCCGCATTGGGGGCCGGCTCGGGCTGCGGCGGTGCAGCCTCGCGCGGTGTCCGCGGGGCCTTGGCCGGGCGCGGGGAAGATCTTGAGGCCCGTCGCGCCATTCAGGCGCTGGCCTTGGCGGCGGGGCGCGGGATGCCGCGGGCGAGGCCTGCCAGGTTGCGCATGGCTGGCGCCAGCGCCGCCGGGCCGAAATGGCGGCGGCCGAAGGCCAGCGCCGCATCGCCCATCCGCACCCGCGCCGCGGGGTCCAGCACGAGGCCGGCCAGCGCCGCGACGAAGCCGGCGCGGTCCTCCGCCAGCGCATAGGCGTGGCCGGCGCCGCCGGCGATGCCGTACAGCGCCTCCGCCGTCAGCACGCTGGGCAGGCCGTGGCTGAGATACTCCACCGTCTTGATCTTCAGCCCCCCGCCATAGAAGACCGGGTTCACGCCGATATGCAGCGTGGCCAGGAAATCCTCCGGCCGCGGCACCGCGCCATGCAGCACCACGCCTGGCCGTCCGGGCGGCACGGCGGCGCAGACCTGGCCGGCCACATGCAGCTCCGCCCCCAGCGGCAGGATGGCGGGCCAGACCTGGTCCAGCAGCCAGGCCAGGCCATCCCGGTTCATCGGGCTGTCGCCGCCGATGAAGCCGATCCGCACCGGGCCTTCCGCGGCACCAGGCGCACGCGGCGCCGGCTGCACAACGTGGGGTGCCAGCATCACCCGGCCGGGCAGCAGCGCCTCCAGCCAGGCGTACTCATCCTGCTGGATCGCCAGCAGCTGGTCGAAGCCGGACAGGATCTCCAGCTCCTCCCGCACGCTGATCTCGATGAAATGGCGGCGGTCGAACTGCGCGAAGTTGCGTGCGCGCAGGGACATGATGTCGTGCGTATCCAGCACCTTGAGCACCGGCTGGTGGATGGCGTGGCGCAGATAGGACAGGCGGATATACTCGATCACCACCGCATCCGGCGGGTTGGCAGCCAAATGCTGGGCAAATCGCGGCAGGACGGCGGCGATGGTGGAGCGCCGTTCGAAGGCGGTCAGGCCCTTCGGAAGCTGGGCATCGGGTGTTGCTGGCAGGGAACCGGTCGGGAAAATGCGGGATCGGCCGCCCAGCACGGCCTTGGCGCGCGCCTGTTCGGGCGGGGACATGGTGCCGATGAAAAACAGGTCGAGATCCATCTCCCGCCGTGCCGCACGGGCGAGGGAGGCGATGCGGGCATGGTTGCCCAGCCTTTCCTCCCAGAAGCGCAGATCCGTCGCCAGCAGGGTGCGGGGCCGGTCCATGGCCAGGCGCAGCAGGGCGGGGCTGGCCAATTGCCGCTCCGCGACGGCCACCCGCGCGGCATAGCGCTGCCACAGCCCGGCCGAGGCCGCCGCGATTCGCGGCAGCATGGCAGGGTCGAGCGCCGCGCTCTGGACCAGCCCGGCCAGCGCGCTGGCATCGGCGGCGGCCTGGAAGGCGGCCTCCGGCTCCAGCCCGGCGAAGGCCTCCGCCGTGCCGACCACCGGGCGGCCGCGGGACAGCGCCTCCACCGTCTTGATCTTGAGGCCGGTGCCGCCCTCATGCGGGTTCACCACCAGGTCCACCGCGGCATACAGCTCGTCCGGATCCTGCACCGGGCCCATCAGCACCAGGCCGGGTGCCGGTTGCAGATGGCCGGCGGCGCTGCCCGCGATGCGGATCTCCGCACCCGCGGCGGCCAGGGCCGGCAGGTCCAGCGCCTCCAGGAATCGGTCCAGGGCGCGGGTGTTCATCGGGTTGGAACTGCCGAGATAGCCGATGACCAGCCGGCCATCCGGCGCGCGCGGCGGCAAAGGCGGGCGGCCCCCGGCCGGGATATGGCCCAGCGTCAGCACCGGCTTCGGGCTGAACGCCTCGAAGGCGGCGCGTTCCTCATCCTGGATGGCCAGGACCAGGTCGGCCCGGCCGAAGCCGCGCGCTTCCTCCGCCTCCGTCGTGAAGAAGAAGGACGGGTTGAGGCCCAGCGCGCGCAGCCGCTTGTCCCGGCCGCCGAACTGGTCATGCGTATCCAGCACCTTCAGCACCGGGGCGGCGACGCGCAGGTTGGGCGGCGGGAAGAAGGTGAAGGCGCGGCTGAGGAAGACATACTCCACCAGCACCATGTCGAAGCCCGGCCGGCGGACCGCAAGCGTCACCAGCACATCCTCCAGCGCCGGCTGCACCCAGTCATCCAACCCGAATCGGCCGTTGAGGCTGGGCTTTTCCTGGGCGCGGTCATGCGGCACCAGGATCAACTCGTCCCAGGCGTTTCGCATGGAATCAAGGTGTTCCGAGCCGACCTTCTCACGGTCTAGCAGGACCAGCGTGATGCTGTGCCCGGCTGCCTTCAGCCCGGACAGCACGGCATGGATGCGGGCGCGGTTGCCGGCATCCTGCGGATGGCTAGGCGTGGGGGAGACGACCAGGATGCGCATGGCGGGCTTCGGGTGTCCGGAAGGCGAGGCGGCAGGATAGGGGCGGGGGCCGTCGCCGCAAGTGCAGCCCTGCCACCGCGGCGGCGGGCGATGCGGGAGGGTTGCGGCGCGGGCCGGGGTGGGGCATACCGCGCCCGCCGGTCCGGGGTGCAAGCCCCGGGGCGGCAAATTCGCACGCGGTGCACCTTCCGGGGGTCTCTCCCCGAGGGTCCGGTCCTCACCCTTCGGTCTGACGGGCGGGGGCTGCAGCGCGGAGGCTCAACCGGACCACTGGAAGTAGAAAGGATAATCGCCGATGGCGATGCCCGACGTTACCCTGCGCGGCCTGCTCGAAGCCGGCGTGCATTTCGGCCACCATACCCGCCGCTGGAACCCCCGGATGGCGCCGTACATCTTCGGCGTGCGCAACCAGGTCCATATCCTGGACCTGCAGCAGACCGTGCCGATGATGGACCGCGCGCTCCGCGCGATCCGTGACGTGGTGGCCGCCGGCGGCCGCGTGCTGCTGGTCGGCACCAAGAAGGCCGCGGCCGACTATGTCGCCGAAAGCGCCGCGCGCTGCGGCCAGTACTACGTGAACCACCGCTGGCTCGGCGGCATGCTGACCAACTGGAAGACCATCCAGGGCAGCA
>LNFM01005918.1_pt1 | contig 26550 bp, 24 predicted proteins | sample 596031 | NCBI WGS metagenome assembly LNFM01 (sample SAMN04254537, study PRJNA301005) | activated carbon metagenome | isolation source: dual media filters at the Ann Arbor, Michigan drinking water treatment plant | place: USA: Ann Arbor | reverse complement strand
GACAGCGACATGAGCAGCTACGCACCCAAGGCGCACCTGGCCAGCAACATGGTCTACTGGGGCCCGTACTACACCAAGACCATCAAGGCGCTGATGGACGGCACCTGGAAGGGCGAGCAACGCACCATCTGGGGCAAGCCGGAAGGCGCCAACGACGTGATCAAGATCGCCGACTTCGTGCCGGCCGAGTTGAAGGCCAAGGCCGAGGCGGCCAACGCCGCCATCAAGGACGGCACGCTCGAAGTGTTCACCGGCCCCATCGTCGGCAACGACGGCAAGGAACGCCTGCCCAAGGACACCAAGGCCGACCAGGCCTGGAAGGACAAGGTCGACTTCTACGTCAAGGGCGTGGAGGGCAAGCTGCCTTCGGACAAGAAGTAACCCGAACTGTGCGGCTCCGCCTCAAGGCGGAGGCAGCTCCCTTCAAGCGAACGCCGCGGAGCCGGCTTTGCCGGGCCGCTGGCGTTGCCAGCCGGCAAGCATGCCGGCTTGCCCTCGCAGGCGCAGAACCGTCCGCAGGGACGGTTCTACGTCGCTGCTCGGCCCCCTTGAGGTGGGCTGAGCCCGGACACAGGACGCCGGAAGGCGTTCTGTGCCTGGCGAAGGCCATCCCGCGATTCCACGCGGGATGGCGCGCGCAGCGCGTAGGGGGTGGTTGTCAGAACCGTTCGAACTCGTCCAGGTAGCGCCACTGTCCCAGGGGCAGCTGCCCCAGCACGATGCTGCCGATGCGAACGCGCTTCAGGCCGGTCACCTTCAGGCCCACCAGTTCGCACATGCGCCGGATCTGCCGCTTGCGGCCTTCGCGCAGCACGATGCGCAGCTGGTCCTCGTTGGCCCAGCTCACCTTGGCCGGCTTGAGCGGCACGCCGTCGAGTTCCAGGCCCTGCGTCAGGCGGTTGATCACGTGCTCGGGCATCTCGCCCGGCACCACCGGCTCCACGCGCACCAGGTATTCCTTCTCGACGCGCGTCTCGTCGCCGATCAGCTTCTTCGCTACGCGGCCGTCCTGCGTGAAGACCAGCAGGCCGGTGGAATCGATGTCCAGCCGGCCGGCTGGCGCCAGGCCGCGCAGGTGGCCCGAGTGGTAGCTGATGCGTGCCTTGTCTTCGGCCCAGCGGTGGGCCGGCTTGATCAGGGTGACGGCCGGCTCGTAGCCGTCCTCGGCCTGCCCGCTGACCAGTCCGATCGGCTTGTGCAGCAGGATGGTGACCTGCTGCGCCTGCTCGGTGCGCGCACGCGGGTCGATCTCGATGGCCTGGTCCGGCGCCACACGCTGGCCCAGCACGGCGGGCTGGCCGTTCACGCGCACCCAGCCGGCCTCGATCCAGTCGTCGGCCTCGCGTCGCGACGCGATGCCGCGTTGCGTGATCAGCTTGGACACCCGCACCAGGCCGTCGGCCGGGGCCGGTGACGGGTGGGCCTGAGACGGCTGCTTCACGGCTGAAGGTGCTGGGCGGCGGGTGTCGGGGCGGCGCTGCGGCGGCCGATCGTCCTGGCCCGGACGCGGGTGGCGCTCGTCGGCCCGCGGTCGCTTGGGGCGGTCGTCGGCCTGCGGCCTGGGCGGACGTGTTTCGGTGCGGGGGTCGCTGCGTGTGCCGCTGCGTGTGTCGTTGCGAGCCGGTGCGGGCCGGTCGTCCCGCGGCCGCGCCGGTCTGTCGGCGCGAGGCCCTGGCGGGCGATCCTCCCGCGGCCCGGGTGGCCGCTCGGCAGACCGCGGCCTGGGCGGGCGTTCGGCGCCGCGCGGGTCGCTCGCCGCGCCGGCCGGCTGCATGCGGGGCTTGTTGCGCTGGGGTGCGGCCGGCTCCCGCTGCGGCGCGGCGTCGTCGGCAGGCGGCGGGGCCGCAGGCGGCGTTCGCGCCACGCGTGGTGGGCGGGGCGCGGCGGCGCGCACCGGCTGGCGCCAGGGGTCGCGTTCGGGTGCGCTGGGCTTGAGCTTGATCTTCGGTCGGTCGGTCATCACGCCATTGGAGCACGGGCCCGCGTTCGGGGCACCCCCAGCCGGTCTTGGGGCGACCTGGGGATGCCGCTAGGGCCGCGCGGCCTGTCCGCCCGAGGGCCCGGGCCGATAAGCCTGCATGGCTGTTCAACTTGCATCGAGATCCGCATGACGCTGGCCGACTGGCTCAATCCCTGGCGCTCCGGACCCTTGCCCGGCATGGCGCGCGACGCGACCCCCGACGACCAGGCCGCGCTGCAGGCCTTGTGCGCCGCACTGCTGCCGGTGTGGGCCCACCACTGCGCCCTGGCGCGAACGCAGGCCGAGTCGGCGGTGGCCGAGATCCTGGGCGCCTTCGCCGAGCTCACGCCGCGCCTGCGCCACGCCGTCGAGGAATCGCGCGGCGCCTCGGCCTCGCTGGGCGGCGGGCAGGGCGGTGCCGGCGGCATGGTGCAGGCCTGCCGTGAAACGCTGATGCCGCTGTCCGACAGCATCGAGCGCACCGTGCAGGACAAGGCGGCCATGCTGGACGGCGTCAAGCAGCTCGGCGCGCTGGCCGGCGAGTTGCAGACCATGGCCGACGATGTCGGGGTGATCGCGCGCCAGACCAACCTGCTGGCCATCAATGCGGCCATCGAGGCGGCGCGTGCCGGTGAGGCCGGGCGCGGATTTTCGGTGGTGGCAGCCGAAGTGCGGCGGCTGTCGGCACAGTCGCAGGCCACCGGGCAGTCGATCACCGGGCGCGTGCGCCTGGCCACCGAGGCCATCGCCCGCGTCGAGGCCCTGGCCCAGGTCTCGGCGGCGCACGACGCCGAGGCCGCCGACCACGCCCGCAGGACGATAGACGGCGTGCTGGCGACCATGGGCGCGACGCTCACCACGCTGGACGCCGCTTCCACCCGCCTGGCCGACGACGCACAGTCGGCGCAGCAGCAGATCCAGCAGCTGCTGGTGAGCTTCCAGTTCCAGGACCGGCTGAACCAGGTGCTGACGCTGCTGCACGGCGACATGCAGCGCCTGGCCGCCCTGCTAGAGCAGCGCGACACGGCCCCCGGCGAGCTCGATCCCAACGCCTGGCTGGCCCGTCTGGCAGCGAGCTACGCGATGTCCGAGCAGCGTCAGGCGCCGGCGCCGAGTGCGCCGCGCGGCAGCAGCACGCCCGCCGCCGCCCCTGCAGCCGCGGCCGCGTCGTCCGCGGTCGACTTCTTCTAGAGACGCCCATGGCCAAGACCATCCTCGTGATCGACGACTCCTCCAGCCTGCGCATGGTCGTCAAGATGACGCTGCAGGCCGCCGGCTACGACGTGCTGGAGGCCGACGACGGCCTCACGGCGCTGAAGGTGCTGGACGGCCGCAAGATCCACCTCGCCGTCTGCGACGTGAACATGCCGGGCCTGGACGGCATCTCCTTCGTCGCGAAGGCGCGGCAGCTGCCGGCCTACCGCTTCCTGCCGGTGATCATGCTGACCACCGAGGACCAGCAGTCCAAGAAGGAGGCCGGCAAGGCCGCCGGCGCCCGGGCCTGGATCGTCAAGCCCTTCCAGCCGCCGATGCTCGTCGACGCGGTCGGCAAGCTGTGCCTGCCATGAGCGGCCCGACCCACATCGCCGGCCTCCGGCTGGTCGAGCCGGAGCTGACCATCTACCAGGTGCGCGATCTGCGCAGCGCCTGGCTGCAGGCCTATGCCGAGGGAGCCCGCGGCTTCGACCTCTCGGCCGTCACCGAGATCGACGGGGCCGGGGCGCAACTGATGGCGTCGCTGGCCGCCTACGGGAAGCGAGAGGCCGACCCGGTGACCTTCAGCTCGGCCAGCGCCGTGGTGCGGGAACTGCTGGAACTGCTGGGTGCCGGCGCGCTGCTGGAGCCGGACTTCGAAGGAGCAGGTCATGATGCGTGAAGACCAGATCCTGGCGCAGGCACGCGTGGCCTTCATGGAAGAGGCGCGCGACCTGCTCGGTCAGTTCGAGTCTGCCTTGCTCTCGCTGGCCGGCGCCCCCGACCCCGACTGCATCAATGCCGCCTTCCGCGCCGCGCACACCATCAAGGGCTCGGCCGGCCTGTTCGGCTTCAGCGAGGTGGTGGGCTTCACGCATGACGTGGAGGCCCTGCTCGACCGCGTGCGGACCGGCGAACTGGCGGTGAGCGACAACATGGTGTCGCTGCTGCTGGAATGTCGCGACCACATCGGGGGCCTGCTGGACCACCTTGATGGCAAGCAGGGCGCCCAGGGCCTGAGCCCGCACCTCTTCGCCAACAGCGCGCGGCTGGGCGAGGCGCTGCGCCGGATCGGCGGTCTGGGACCGGGCGGGCAAGGCAGGCAAGAGCCCGCAGCCGCCGTCGCCATCCCCGCACAGGTGGTCGAGGGCGACGACTGGCTGCTCCACATCCGATTCGGTCTGGAGACCTTCCAGATGGGCTTCGACCCGGCGTCGTTCCTGCGCTACCTGCCCACCGTGGGCGAGGTGGTGGGCAACGAAGCGCTGCTGGGCGAAGTGCCGGCGCTCGACCTCATCGACCCCGAGCAGTGCCACCTGAGCTTCGTGCTGCGCCTGCGCAGTGCGGCCGAGAAGGCCGCCATCGAGCAGGTGTTCGAATTCGTCGCCGACAGCATCAGCCTGAACATGCTGCCGCCGCGCAGCAAGCTCGACCAGATGTTCGCCCTGCTGGCAGGACACGACGACGACCGCACCCTGCTCGGCGACCTGCTGGTGCGCATCGGCGCCGTCACGCCGCGCGAGCTGGAAGCGGCGCTGGCCTCGCACGCGTCGGCGCAGGTGGCAGGCTCGCCGCCGCCACCGCCGCGCATCGGCGAAGCGCTGGTGCAGCGCGAGGCCGCGCCGCCCGAGGTGGTGCAGGCCGCCATCGAGCGGCAGGGCGCGCTGCGTGACCGCCGCGGCGAGGAGTCGCGCTTCGTGCGCGTGGCCGCCGACAAGCTCGACGCGCTGATCTCGCTGATCGGCGAACTGGTGATCGCCGGCAGCGCCACGCGCATCCTGGCCGACCAACGCACCGACGCCGTGCTGGCCGAGGCCGCGGCCCGCGTCTGCAGCCTGGTCGAAGGTGCACGCGACCGCGCGCTGCAGCTGCGCATGGTGCCCATCGGCGACACCTTCTCGCGCTTCAAGCGCATCGTGCACGAGGTCGGCCGCTCGCTGGGCAAGGACGTGGAACTGGCCGTCAGCGGCGGGGACGCCGAACTCGACAAGAGCATGGTCGAACAGATCGTCGATCCGCTCACGCACCTCGTGCGCAATGCACTCGACCACGGCCTGGAAACACCGGCCGAGCGCACCGCCGCCGGCAAGGCGCCGCGCGGTCAGCTCGCCCTCAACGCGTACCACGAGTCGGGGTCGATCGTGATCGAGGTCAGCGACGACGGCCGCGGACTGTCGCGCGAGCGCATCCTGGCCAAGGCGCTGGAGCGCGGGCTGATCGCGCCGAGCGTGGAGCTGAGCGACGCCGAGGTGCACCAGCTCATCTTCCTGCCGGGCTTCTCGACCGCCGAGACCGTCACCGACCTGTCGGGCCGCGGTGTCGGCATGGACGTGGTCCGCCGCAACATCGAGGCGCTGCGCGGCGAGGTCTCGCTGGCCAGCACGGCCGGCGGCGGCTCCACCGTGCAGATCCGGCTGCCCCTGACGCTGGCCATCATCGACGGCTTCCGCTTCGAGGTGGCCGGCCACCAGTTCGTGGTGCCGCTGGACCTGGTGGTCGAATGCATCGAGACGCCGGCCGAGGCCGCCGCGCTCGCCCAGGGCGCCCATGGCAGCTGCTTCAATCTGCGCGGCGAGGTGCTGCCGCTGCTGTGCCTGCGTCGCCACCTGTCGCTGCAGGGCCCCGAGGCCGCACAGCGCAGCGTGGTGGTGATGCGGGCCGGCGGACGCAAGCTGGGCGTGCTCGTCGACCGCCTGCTCGGCGAGCACCAGACCGTCATCAAGCCGATGGGCCGCCTGTTCCGCAAGCTGCGCGGCTTCAGCGGCTCGACCATCCTGGGCACCGGTTCGGTGGCCCTGATCCTCGACATCCCGGCGCTCGTCGCGATGGCCGATCCCGGCTCGTCGCGCGTGGCACGACTGCCTTCCCCCTCACGCCGGTCCGCACCGGCGGCCACGGCCTAGACCGCACTGGAGACACCATGTTCAATCAGTACAACATCGCCCGCAAGGTGGCCACCGCCATCGGCATCATCGTCGGGATCATGCTGGTCGGCGACCTGTTCGTCGCCTGGAAGCTGTCGGCCATCGCGGCCGGCGAGATGACCACCTCCTCAGCGCTCGCCTGGCTCGGCGTGTTCGCCCTGGCAGCCACGGGCGCGGCGATCTTCCTCGGCCGCCACGTGATGCGCGACCTGGCTCGTGGCGCCACCGACGCCGACGGCGCCGTGAAGGCCCTGGCCGAAGGCCGCCTGGACGAAGCTCCTGCCGCAGCGCACGGTCGCGGCGACGAGCTGGGCCGCATCCTTGACTCGGTGGCAGCGTTGCGCAGCATGCTGCAGGGGCTGCGCGCCGCCCAGCTGCACATGTCCGAACAGCACGCCGCGGGGTGGATCGACGACGTCATTCCCACCGACAAGCTGCCCGGCCAGTTCGCCGACATGGGCCGCGACATCAACGCCCTGGCGGGCGCCCACATCGCGGTCAAGATGAAGATCGTCGAGGTGATCCAGCACTACGCCGCCGGCCGCTTCGAGGTGCAGATGGACCGCCTGCCCGGCAAGAAGGCGCAGATCACCGCGGCAATGGACGCCGTGCAGTCGGCGCTGAAGCTGGCGGCCGACGAGGCCCGCACCAATGCCCGTGTGAAGACGGCGCTGGACACCTGCACCACCAACGTGATGATCGCCGACGCCGACGGCGTCATCGTCTACGCCAACCAGTCGGTGGGCGAGATGATGGTGCGCAACGAGAGCGGCATCCGCAAGCAGCTGCCGCAGTTCGACGCCCGGGGCTTCCTCGGCAAGAGCTTCGACATCTTCCACCGCAACCCCGCGCACCAGCGCAACATGCTGGGCAACCTGCGCGACACGCACCGCACCGAGATCCGCGTCGGCCCCTGTGTGTTCGGCCTCATCGCCAGCCCGGTGTTCGACGCCCAGGGCCAGCGCACGGGCACGGTGGTCGAGTGGAAGGATCGCACCGCCGAGGTGGAAGCCGAGACCGAAGTCACCGACATCGTGCAGGCCGCCTCGCTGGGCGACTTCTCGCGCCGCATCCCCGTCGAAGGCAAGAGCGGCTTCTTCCAGAAGCTGGCCGAGCAGATCAACACGCTGATGCAGACCAGCGACGTCGGCCTCAACGATGTCTCCCGCGTGCTGTCGGCGCTGGCCCAGGGCGACCTCTCGCCGCGCATCACCGCCGATTACAGCGGCCTCTTCGGGCGCCTGAAGGACGACAGCAACGGCACGATGGACAAGCTCACCAGCATCATCGGCGACGTGCGCGCCGCCGCTGATGCGCTGACCGCGGCCTCGGGCCAGGTCTCTTCCACCGCGCAGTCGCTGTCGCAGGGCGCCACCGAGCAGGCTGCCAGTGTCGAGCAGACGACGGCGTCGATGCAGCAGATGCAGGGCAGCATCCGCCAGAACGCCGACAACGCCAAGGTCACCGACGGCATGGCGTCCAAGGCCTCGCAGGAAGCGCAGGAAGGCGGCGGCGCGGTGCAGCAGACGGTGGCCGCGATGAAGCAGATCGCCACCCGCATCAGCATCATCAACGACATCGCCTACCAGACCAACCTGCTGGCGCTGAACGCGGCCATCGAGGCGGCACGTGCCGGCGAGCACGGCAACGGCTTCGCCGTGGTGGCTGCCGAGGTGCGCAAGCTGGCCGAGCGCAGCCAGGTGGCGGCGCAGGAGATCGGCACCCTGGCCTCGACCTCGGTGAGCACGGCCGAACGTGCGGGCACGCTGCTGACGCAGATGGTGCCGTCGATCAGCAAGACCTCGGAGCTGGTGCAGGAGATCGCCGCATCCAGCGACGAGCAGACCGAAGGCGTGACGCAGATCACCGGGGCCATGAACCAGCTCAGCCAGGCCACCCAGCAGAACGCCTCGGCCTCCGAGGAGCTGGCGGCCACGGCCGAGGAGTTGTCCGGCCAGGCCGAGCAGCTGCAGCAGCTGATGAGCTTCTTCGGCAGCACGGGCGCCACGGGCTCGCCCGGTGGCCCGTCGCCCGCGCGGGCTGCGCGGCCGCGGCCCAGCTTCGACACGCCGCGCCCGGCCGCACGACCGGCCGCGGCACGCCCTGCGCCGGGCGGTTTCCACCACGGTGCGGTGGCGGTCGAGGAAACATCCTTCACGCGCTTCTGAGCAGCCGGTGGCCCAGATGACCAAGGTGCTGACCTTCGCCCTGCGGGGTGAGCTCTACGGCGTGCCGATCGAACCGGTGCGCGAGATCATCGGCCTGGCCGAGGTGACGCCGGTGCCCATGATGCCGGACTTCATGCGCGGCGTGATGAACCTGCGCGGACACATCGTGCCGGTCATCGATGTCGGCGTGCGCCTCGGGCTGCCGCAGGCCGCGGACTCGGGCTTCACCTGCATCCTGATGATCGACGTGCGAGTCGATGACGAGATGCTGCTGGTCGGCGTGCAGGTCGATGCGGTGCACGAGGTGATGCGCGTCGAGGCTTCGGCGCTGGCCGCCACGCCCGGCTTCGGCACGCGCGTGCCGCCCCATTTCATCACCGGCATGCTGCCGCTGGACAGCAGCTCGATGGTCATGCTGGACATGGCTCGCGTGCTGGCGGTCGAAGAACTGGAAGCCGATGTCGAACTTGCCGCCTGAGGACCGGTGGGCCGGCGGTCTGCTGGTCGATCCGCCGACCGCCGCCGAAGGTGGATCCCTGTTGCTGATGCCCGGTGCACTGAGCTTCGTGGGCGCCGGATGGCGCTTGCGCACGCTGCTGGGATCTTGTGTGTCGGTGGTGGTGTGGCACGCCCGCCTGCGGGTGGGCGGCATGTGCCACTACCTGCTGGCGTGCCGCACCGGCCCGCCCGGCGATGTGCCCGACGGCCGCTTCGGCGACGAGGCGCTGGAGATGCTGGCGCAGCAGATGCGTTGCACCGGCCAGGCGGCGTCGAGCTTCGTGGCGCATGTGGCCGGCGGTGCGCAGTGCCTCTCCTGCGTGCAGGGGGCCGGCACGCTCGACATCGGGGCGCAGAACGTGGCGGCAGCCCTGGCCTGGTGCCGGGCGCTGGGCCTGCCGGTGCAGAGCTGCCGCACAGGCGGCCGCGCGGCACGCCATCTGCAGTTCGACCCGGCCAGTGGCCAGGTTCAGGTGCGCGAGACGCTGCCCCTGCCCGAGCCGGCGGCCTGTCAGCCGGGTCTCAGGTCGACCGGCGTGCCGCCGCAGGTGCCGGCATGACGGCGGCCCGGCGCACGCGCGTGCTGGTGGTCGACGACTCGGCGGTCGTGCGCCGCGCGCTGACCGACCTGCTCACCCAGGGCGGCTTCGAGGTGGTGGGCGCGGCGGCCGACCCGCTCTACGCCATCGACATGCTCAAGCGACTGCCGGTCGACGTCATCACGCTGGACGTGGAGATGCCGCGCATGGACGGCATCACCTTCCTGCGCCAGCTGATGAGCAGCACGCCGATGCCGGTGGTGATGTGTTCGACGCTGACCGAGAAGGGCGCGCAGACGACGATGGCTGCGCTGGCCGCCGGCGCCGTGGGTGTGGTCACCAAGCCCAAGCTGGGGCTGAAGGACTTCTTCGCGCAGGAAGGCCAGGGCATCGTGCAGGCGGTGAAGGCCGCGGCCCGTGCCAACCTGGGCGCGATGCGTCCGGCCGCCGCCACCGCCGTGCCTGCGGCGACGCTGGCGCCGATGATCAGCACCACCGACCGCATCGTCGTGGTGGGCATCTCCACCGGGGGCGTGCAGGCCATCGAGCAGGTGCTGCCGCGGCTGCCGCGCAACGCACCGGGCATGGTCATCGTGCAGCACATGCCCGAGAAGTTCACGGCTTCGCTGGCACAGCGGCTGGACGGCCTGTGCGAGATGACGGTGCGCGAGGCCCGGAGCGGCGACCGCGTGCTGCCGGGCCAGGCGCTCATCGCGCCCGGTGGACGCCACACGCGGCTGGTGCGCAGCGGTGCGCAGTTCCACGTCGAGGTCTTCGACGCGCCCGCCGTCAACCACCACCGGCCGTCGGTCGACGTGCTGTTCCGCTCGGCCGCGTCCACGGCCGGGCGCAACGCCATCGGGCTGATCATGACCGGCATGGGCGACGACGGTGCGCGCGGCCTGCGCGAGATGAGCGAGCAGGGCGCCCACACCCTGGCCCAGGACGAGGCCAGCTGCGTCGTCTTCGGCATGCCCAAGGAGGCGATTCGCCTCGGCGCGGTGGCCGAGATAGTGCCGCTGGCCGCCATCGCCGAACACCTGCTGCGTGCAGCCCAGGTGCGCTGACCTGCGCCGGGCCGGCGCCGCAGCTCAGAGCGAGCAGTGCTCGATGGCCATCTTCGTCAGCTCGGCCACCGAGCGGGCCCCCAGCTTGCTGCGCAGCGCCGCGCGGTAGAGCTCCACGCTCTTGATGGAGCGGTTGATGCGCTGCGCCATCTCGGCCGATGTGAGGCCCTGGGCCAGCATCTGCAGCACCTCGAACTCGCGTTCGTTGAGCTGCGCCAGCGGCCCGGCGGCCTTCTCCATCGGCTGCCCGCGCAGGCCGGCCAGCATGCGCTGCTCGACCGCCGGGCCGAAGTACACGCCCCCCTGCAGCATGCGGCGCACGGCTTCCACCAGCTTTTCGGTGGCCCCCTGCTTGGTGATGTAGCCCCTGGCACCCGCGGCGAAGGCCCGCTCGGCGTAAACCGACTCCTCGTGCATCGACAGCACCAGCACCGGCAGCGACGGCCAGCTCGAGACCACGCGGCGCGTCAGGTCCAGGCCCGACAGCCCGGGCATGGAGATGTCGACGATGAGCAGGTCGACCTTCTCGCGGCGCAGGATGTCCAGCGCCTGCTGCGCGTCGTCGGCCTCCAGGTCGCAGCGCAGGTCGGGGTGGCGGGACAGCAGCTGCACGATGCCGTGGCGAACGATCGGATGGTCGTCGACGATCATCAGCTGGTAGGCGTCCATGGCGTGCTCCTTGTACGGGGGTGTTGGACGAACCGTCAGGCCGTTGCGGCCGGGTCGGAGGGCGGGCTGTCGTTCACGGCGCCGGGTTTCCACACCAGGCAGACCTCGACACCGCCGCCCGGCAGCGACTCCACCGACAGCTCCCCGCCCAGCGCGTCGGCGCGCAGCCGCATGCCGATGAGGCCGATGCCCTGCGACGACTTCAGCGCCTCGGGGTCGAGTGGCGCGCCGTCGCTGACGATGCTCAGCATGGCCTCGGGCGGCGCCCGGTCGAGGTGGATCTCGATGTGCCGCGCCTGGCCGTGCTTGATGGCGTTGTGCATGGCTTCCTGCGCGATGCGGAAGAGGTGGTGCGCCGCGGGTGCCGATTCGGCCTCGAAACCATCGGCATGCACCTGCACGCTGACGCGGAACAGCTGTTCGACGTCGCTCGCCAGCGAGGCCAGCGCGCGCGGCAGGGAGTGGCGCTCCAGGCTCACCGGCCAAAGCCCGCGCGACATGGCGCGCACGCGGCCCACGGCGTCGCGCAGCAGCCGTGCCACCCAGTCGGCTTCGCCGGCCTGGGCATGGCCTTCGGCGGCCAGCGTCTCGGCCATCGAGCGCGCGGTGTAGGCCAGGCCCGAGAGGTGCTGGCCCAGGCCGTCGTGCAGCTCCAGGCTGATGCGGCGCTGTTCGGTCTCGGTGGCCGCCATGAGCTGCCGCTCCAGGAGCCGCCGTCGCCGGATCTCCTCCTGCAGCCGGGACCGCAGCTGGACCAGGCGCCGCTCGGTGCTGTCGACGGGCTCCGCAGCACGGCTGCCTGTCGGCAGCGCAGGCTCGCAGCGCAGGAGGCCGTCGTCGTCCTGCATCGTCGCTCAGGGGCGCGGCAGCGCCAGCAGGCGCTCCACGCGCTCGCGCAGCACGTTCAGGCGCACCGGCTTGTCGAGGTAGTCGTCGGCCCCCATCGCACGCACGGTGCGTTCGACGCCACCACCGGCGGCCGAGGTGAGCACGATGCAGGGCAGGCGGTGTCCGGGGTCCACCTGGCGCAGGTGGTCGAGGAAGACCGTGCCGGCTTCGCCGGGCAGGTACATGTCCAGCAGCACCAGGCGCGGCGGGTGTGCGGCCAGGCTGGCGATGGCCGAAGGCACGTCTTCGACATGGTTGACCGACAGGCCCAGACGTCCGCCCAGGTAGCCGATGATGACTTCCGCATTGGCCAGGTCGTCCTCGACCAGCAGGATGTCGCTGCCGATGCCGGCCGCCGCGCCGCCGCCGGGCGGGACGGCCGCCTCGGCCTCGGCCTGCTCGGTGATGACGCGCCGCAGCTTGAGCTTGAGCTGCAGCGACCCGTCGGTCCGTTGCACGGGCTCGAACTTCGCCTGCTGCAACAGGGCCAGGCGCTCGAGCAGTTCCAGGCGGACTTCGAGCGGGTCGATCGGGGCGGTGCCCGGCGGCCAGCGCGCCTCGAACTGCACGGCGATGAGATCGGGGCCCTCGGCCTGCCAGGTGAGTTCGGCGCGTCCCCAGGGCGCGCCGCCGGTGGTGATGAGGCCGCCCAGCACGCCCAGCATGCGCAGCAGCACGCCCGGGTCGGCCCACACGGCGTCGCTGACATCGCCGCCGTGCCGATAGCTCAGTTCGCCCGGCGCGTGCTGGTCGATCAGCGGCGCCAGCGGCACCGGGCGCAGCTGTGCGTGTTCGCCTTCCAGCGGTGCCCCAGCGGCCAGCATGCCGTCGAGCAGGTCGAGCAGGCGAAGCCCGGCGGTCTCGATGGCGCGGGCCCGCGCATCGGTGGTCAGGTCGTCGCGCGGGCGCGTCTGCAGCATCTGCACCTGGCCCAGGATGGTGTTGAGCGGCACCCGCATCTCACGGTGCAGGCGTCGCAAGGCCAAGGCCTGCTCGACGGCGGCGAGATCATGTTCCGGGTGCGGTGGCTTGGGCATGGGGTGGTGTCTTCGAAACACTGTAGCGCGAGGATGCTCGCCTTGATCCGCGGAATTGGCGCCTAGGGGTTCTCCTAGATCGTGATGGGGGTCCATGTGCATGCGCGTGGCCACCCGTGGCGGTGCCTAGAATCCGCGTCTTCCGCGTTGGAGGCGAAGGGTTGCGACCCGCCTCGCCAGAACTCCGGGGCGGAGACCTCACCGCCTGCTGCGGCTTTGCCGCCTTGGGTGCCCCGATTCCTCCGCGAGCGCGGACACCTCACGGCCGCGGCCAGCTTGAGTTCCACGATGCAAGGAGCCGACGGGCTCGACGCCCAGCTCTTCGAGGCCTTTCCGCAGCCGGCCCTGGCCTGTGATGCAGAGGGCCGCATCGTGCGCTGCAACCGGGCCGCACGGCGGGACCTCGGCCGCGACCCGGCCGCCCTGGCCAGCCAGACGCTGGAGCAACTGGGCGCCGACCCGTCGGCGCGACAAGCCCTGCGCGACGCATACGCCACGGCCCTGCGCGATGGCGCCGCGCACTGTGACGACCAGCCCCTCGGGGCGCCGCATGCCGGCCGCCCCCCGTGGCATGCCGACGTGAGCGTCATCCGCCTGCCGCCCCCCGCCGACGCCGCGGCACCGGGCTGCCTGGTGCTGCTGCGCAGACCGACCGATCGCTCGGACCGTGCAGACAGCGCCCTGGAGGCCCTGCGCGCCGAGAAGGAGGCCGCCGTGGCCGCCAGCCAGGCCAAGTCGCGCTTTCTCTCCCGAATGAGCCACGAGTTGCGAACGCCGCTGAATGCCGTGCTCGGCTTCACCCAGCTCATGCGCGCCGAGGTCGAGGCCGCGGACGCCCAGCCCGAGATCCAGCTCGCCCAGCTCGACTTCATCGAACAGGCCGGCTGGCAGCTGCTGACCATGATCGACAACGTGCTCGACCTCGCGCGCATCGAGACCGGACGGCTGGAACTGCACCCCGAGCGCCTGTCCGTGGCACCAGCGGTGGAAGAAGCCTTGTCGCTGATCGACGCCTCGGCGCGACGCCGGCAACTGCAGGTCGAAGTGTTCATCACCGACCCGCTGCCCGAGGTCCAGGCCGACCGCGCCCGGCTGCGCCAGGTGCTGTTGGTGCTGCTGAGCAATGCCGTCAAGTTCAACGTCGACCAGGGCCGCCTCACGGTGCGCGTGCGTGCCGAAGCGGGCTTCGTGCAGCTGGACGTCGGCGACGCCGGCCCCGGGCTCGATCCTGCCGGACGGCAACTGCTGTTCGAGAGCCTGGACCGGCTGGGTTCCTCGACCGACGCCGACGGCACCGGTGTCAGCCTGTCCATCGCCAGGCAGCTCGTGCTGGCCATGGGGGGCCGCTTCCACCTCGACAGTGCCCTCGGCCAGGGCGCCACGTTCTCGGTGCTGCTGCCTGTGGCAGGCGCCAACCCTGCCCAGGCTCTCGGAGGGGCTGCTTGAGCACCACCGCCTTGGTCGCCGGGGCCCCGTCGGACCCCGCCCGCGGCTTCGTCTTCGCGTTGCTGGCCATGGCGGTCGGTGCTGCGGCGCTGGCCTTCATGGCCAATCTGGTCACGCGGTTTCCCGGGGCGCTGTCGCCGATCTGGCTGGGCGACGCATACGCCACCTGCTGGCTGCTGGCCCGCCGGCACCGGCCCTGGCCCGAGTGGCCGGCGCTGCTGATGGTGATGGCGGCGGCCAATGTGACGACCGGCTGGGTGTTCGGCCATCCCTTGTCGGTTTCGCTGTCCTTCGTGCCTGTCAACGTGGGCGCGGTGTTGCTGGCCACCGTGCTGCTGGGGCGCTGTTGCATGCCGCATTGCGCCGACCTGCCGCCGCGCGTGCTGGCGCTGGCGCTGCTGATGGGCGGCGTCGTGCCGTCGGCGTTCGGTGGCGCGCTGGCCTGGCTGCTGCTGCCGGGGCGCACGGGCGTCGATCCGGCGGGCCTCTGGCTGGCCTGGGTCATCGGCGGCGTGACCGGCGCACTCACCGTGCTGCCCGTGGGTCTGCACATCATCGGGCGTCGCCGCCTGCCCCACGTCGACCCGGCATCGGCGGGCCTGCTCCTGGCAACGCTGCTGCTGTCGGCGCTGGCCCTGTGGGGCCTGCGCCAGCCCTTCGTCTACATCTGCATGCTGCTCGTCACGCTGGCCGCTCTGCGCGGCTACGCGGTGACCAGCGTCGGCGTGCTGGGCGTGTCCACCCTGATCAGCCTGATGTGGGCCACCGGTCTGTATGTCGATGCCCCTGTGGCGGGTCCCTGGGATGCCGTCTTCAGCCACCTGCCGCACGCCGTGGCGCTCGTGCCGGCCCTGCTGCTGGCCGCCCGTGCGCAGCTGGCAGAGGAGCTGCAGGCGCGCTTCGACGGCCTGTATCTCAGTGCGCCCGAGGCCATCGTGCTGGGCGGGCCCGACACGTCGCTCCTGGCGGCCAATCCGGCGGCGCAGACGCTGTTCGGCATGTCGGAAGCCGAGTTGAAGCTGCGCGGCATCGAGGGCCTGGTCGATCCTGCCGATGCGCGCCGGGCGACGATGCTGGCCGAGCGTGCGGCCAGCGGGTCGGCGAACGGCATGCTGCGGCTTCGGCGCGGCGACGGCTCGCTGGTCGAGTGCGACGTCAGCACGGCTCGATACCGGCTGCCGTCGGGCGATTGGGCCTCACACAGTTTCCTGCGCGATGCCACCCTGCGCCTGCAGCAGGAACAGGCCCTGCGCGAAGGGGCGGAACTGCTGCAGCGCCTGGCGGACATGGTGCCGGGCGCCCTGTCGGTGTTCGAGGCCGGCCCCGACGGCCGCCTGCGCGTGCCCTGGGCCTCGCGCGCCCTCACGCCCTTGCTGGGCGTGACGCTGCAGGACGCGGCGCTGTCGGCCGACGCCGTGTTCAGACACGTGCCACCGGCCGACCTGGCGCGGCTGCGGCAACGCTTTGCCGACTCGGCCGGCCAGCTGTCGCTGCTGGACGAGGAGTTCGCGGTGCTGTTGCCGGGTCGGCAGCAGCGCTGGTTGACGATGCACTCGATGCCGCTGCGCCTGGCCGATGGCAACACCCAGTGGCACGGCTACATCGCCGACGTGTCGGAACGACGCGCCGCTGCCGAAGAGATGCGCCAGCAGCGTGCCAGGCTGGAACTGGCGCTGGCCAGCGGCGGCATCGGCACCTGGGACAACGACATCCGCCGCGGCACCAACACCACCAGCGAACGCTGGCACGCCCTGCTCGGTTTCGGGCCGGGCGAGTTCGAACAGACGCTCGCCGCGTTCGACGCGCTGGTCCATCCCGACGACCTGCCCCCCCTGCTCGAGCGCCGCCGCAGCGCACGCCTGGGGGCCCAGGACGCGGTGCTGCTCTACCGTGCGCGTCACCGCAATGGGAGCTGGCGCTGGATCGAAAGCCGCGCCGTGGTGGCGGAGCGCGACGAGGAGGGCCGGCCGCTGCGCCTGATGGGCACCGCCATCGACGTCACCGAACGCGTCGAGGCCGACCGCCTGCGTGCCGAGCGCGACCGCGCCGAGGCCGCGGACCGCGCGAAGACGGCCTTCATGTCGCGCATGAGCCACGAGTTGCGCACACCGTTGAACGCCGTGCTCGGCTTCACCCAGGTGCTGGCCAGCGACCCCGAGGGCCGCCTCGACGGCGTGCAGAGGGACCAGCTCGGCCAGGTCATGGCTGCGTCGGAACACCTGCTGTCTCTCATCAACGACCTGCTCGACCTGTCGCGCGTGGAGTCGGGCGAACTGCTGATGCAGCGCGAACCGCTGGGGGTGGCAGCCTTGCTCGACGAGGCGAGGGCCTCGATGGCGCCGCTGGCGCGCCGCGGCGGTGTCGACCTGCAGGCCGCTCCTGTCGACCCCAGTCTGGGCGTGCTGGGTGACCGCGTGCGCGTGCGCCAGGTGCTGATGAACCTGGTCTCCAACGCCATCAAGTACAACTCTCGTGGCGGCCGCGTCACGCTGCGCTGCGACGCCGTGGGCGACGAGGTGGCGCTGGAGGTGCAGGACACCGGGCGCGGCCTGAGTGCCGATCAGCAGGCCCACCTGTTCGAGCCCTTCAACCGGCTCGGCGCCGAAGGCAGCGGCGTGGAAGGCGCCGGCATCGGCCTGACCATCTCGCGCCAGCTGGTCGAACGCATGGGCGGCCGCATCGAGGTGCACTCGCACCCCGGCGAGGGCTCGCGGTTCCGCGCCTTGCTGCCGCGCACCACGATCGACGTGCCTGGGGCGGCGATGCCGTTGACCAGCCCGAGGCCCGTCGCCGAGCCGCCGACGCCGGGGTCGCTGGCGCCGCCGGCCGCCGTGGCCGAAGCCGCGCCGCGCATCGCCACGCCGCCGCGGCCCGCCCAGCAAGCCGCCGCCCTGCCGCCGCAGGCGCAGGCGGCCATGGCGGCGGGCCGCCAGCTGCGAGTGCTTTACGCCGAGGACAACCCGGTCAACGTGACGCTGCTGCAGATGATGGCCCGGCGTCGCGCCGACGTGCTGCTGGAGGTGGCGCGCAGCGGCCAGGAGGCCCTGGTCGCAGCGCGCCGGCAGCCGCCCGACCTGTTGCTGGCCGACATGAACCTGGGCGACATGAGCGGCCTGGACCTGGCGGCCACGCTGCACGGCGAGCCGCCCACCGCCGGTCTGCGCTGCGTGGCACTCTCGGCCGATGCGCTGCCGATGCAGATCGAGGCCGCGCGGCAGGCCGGGTTCGCCGGCTACCTGACCAAGCCGCTGCGCATGGCCGAGCTCTTCAAGGCCTTCGACGACGCCTGGGCCCAGGTCGGCTGAAGGCGCGGCCGGGGGCCGCGACCTAGAATCGTCGCTTTGTCCGGATCGGATCCATGGCCATCTATCAACTCGGGGACGACGCCCCGCGCATCGACCCCGGCGCCTGGGTGGCGGACAGCGCCACCGTCGTCGGGCGGGTCGCGCTGCATGCAGGTGCCAGCGTCTGGTACGGCGCCGTGCTGCGCGGCGACAACGACTGGATCACCATCGGCCGCCACAGCAACGTGCAGGACGGCAGCGTGCTGCACACCGATCACGGTGTGCCGCTCACGCTGGGTGAAGGCGTCACGGTCGGCCACCAGGTCATGCTGCACGGCTGCACGGTGGGCGACTTCTCGCTCATCGGCATCCAGTCGGTGGTGCTCAACGGCGCGAAGATCGGCAGGCACTGTCTGGTGGGCGCCGGCTCGCTGGTCACCGAAGGCAAGGAGTTCCCCGACGGATCGCTCATCATGGGCACGCCGGCCAAGGTGGTGCGCATGCTCACCCCGGAGCAGATCGAGCGCCTGAAGTGGAGTGCGCAGCACTACGTCGACAACGCCGAGCGTCACCGCAACGGTCTGAAGAAGATCGGCTGATGTCGGAGCTGCACAAGTTCCTCTTCGATGGCCTGCCCGTGCGCGGCATGCTGGTGCGGCTGGACGACAGCTGGCGCGAGGCCCTGCGCCGCCGCGCCGGCGTCGGGGCCTTCCCGGTCGAAGTGCGACAACTGCTGGGCGAGATGACGGCTGCCGGCGTGCTGATGCAGGGCCACATCAAGTTCAACGGCGCGCTGATCCTGCAGATCTTCGGCGACGGCCCGGTCAAGCTGGCGGTGGCCGAGGTACAGCCCGACCTGGCCTTCCGCAGCACCGCCACCGTCATCGGCGAGGTGCCCTCGGGCGCGCGCCTGGAGGCCCTGCTGAACGTGCACGGCCAGGGCCGCTGCGCCATCACGCTCGACCCCAGGGACCGCCTGCCGGGCCAGCAGCCCTACCAGGGCGTGGTGCCGCTGCACGGTGACCAGCGCGAGCCGCTGCAGGACGTATCTGCCGTGCTGGAGCACTACATGCTGCAGTCGGAGCAGCTCGACACCTGCCTGGTGCTGGCCGCCGACGACGAGGTGGCCGCCGGCCTGCTGATCCAGCGCGTGCCGGTGCAGGGCGAAGCCAACCTGGCCGGTCGCCGCAACGAGGACGACATCGGCCTGTCCGAAGCCTACAACCGCATCGCCATCCTGGCCCGCACGCTGACGCGCCAGGAACTGCTGACGCTGCCGCCGGCGCGCATCCTGCACCGGCTGTTCTGGGAAGAGACGCTGCGCGTGTTCGAGCCGCAGCAGCCCCGTTTCGCCTGCAACTGCTCGCGCGAGCGCGTGCGCGGCATGCTGCATTCGCTGGGCCGTGAAGAGAGCGAAAGCCTGATCGCCGAGCGCGGGCTGGTCGAGGTGGGCTGCGAGTTCTGCGGCCTGCAGTACCACTTCGACGCCGTCGACGTGGGCGAGATGTTCACGCCGCCGCGTGACCAGCCGCCCGGGCCGGGGCCCGCGGCGGTGCAGTAGCGGCCGGCAGCGCGCCGGCTGCGCGGTTGCTCAGCGCGTCGGCGCGCCGGGCAGGCGGATCCAGCCGCGGGCGCTGGCGCGTGCCACGGCTTCGGCGCGGCTGCCGGCCTGCAGCCGCGCGAACACCTCGCTGACGTGGTACTTGATGGTGCGCTCGGTGATGCCCAGCTCGTCGGCGATCGCCTTGCTGCCATGGCCGACCGCCAGGCGTTCGAGGATCAGCGCCTGGCGCGGCGTGAGACCGGGCTCCTCAGCGGCGCTGGCCGGGAACCAGGGGTCGCCCTGCAGGATGCGCGACAAGGCCTCGACCCAAAGTACCGGTTCCATCGACTTCGGCAGGAAGCCCATCAGTCCGGCGCGTCGCGCATGCTGGGGCAGGTGCGGATCGTCGGTGCCCGAGACCAGCACGCGCGCCGCCGTCGGATGGTCGCGCCCGACCTGGGCCAGCAAGGCCAGGCCGTCCATCGGACCGGGCAAGCGGAGGTCCGACAGCACGAGGTCGGTCTCGGGGTGGCCGCGCAGGTGCGCCAGTGCCGCCTCGGCGCGATCCACGGCCCGGCAGTGCAGCTGCGGGGCGCAACGCAGCAGCAGGGCAAGCAGACCATCGAGGTACAGAGGGTGGTCTTCGACGATCAGGAGTCGGGCGCTGGGCAACATGGGTGGGCATGCTAGGCGGCGTGCGGCGTGCCCTGCACTGTCCGTCAGGACAGGTGCAGACCCCGCCGTGAAGTCGTTCGCGATGAACGGCGCTGTCGGCCCCCTCGTTCGCGGTGGACGGCGGCATTCACTGTCCGTGCGGGCAGTGACGGCAGGACCGCGGCTCCAGACACTGCCGATCCAGCTGCGACGCCGGCACGACCACCTCCCGGCTCAGCAGTCCACCTCCCCTCATCGAAAGGTCCTGTCATGTTCCGATTCTTGTCCCGCCCCCTGTCGCATGCGGTGCTGCCTCTGTGCAGCGCAGCCCTTGCCGCCACCATCGGCGCGCTGTCCCTGGCCCCGGTCTCAGCCCAGGCTGCCATCGTCGAGTACGCCGACATCGGCGGTTTTCGCACCTTCCAGGACACCAGCAACGGTCGTGTCTGGGCCGATCTGGACAACTACCTCGACACGGCGGGCAACCCGCTGTTCGTCAACTACGGCGCCTACATCGCCGCCCTGCAGTCGGCCGGCTTCAGCTGGTCCTATGGCGGCGCGGTGTACGGCCTGCTGAACACGCTGCCGCTGGCGGGCAACTTCTCGGCGTACGCGTCGATCATGCAGTCGGAGTTCGGTGCCAATATCGAACTCATCCGCGGCCGGCCCCTGGCTCGGCCAGATCGGCAACAACAGCAGTGCCACCGGCTGGACGGGGCAGGCCACGCTGTCGGCCACCATCCTGAACAGCACGGCCAACATCGACCGGCCCAGCGCTGCACTGGGCGGCATCTGGGCCTACATCGACAACCCGCAGGCGCCGCCGCCCGCTGCCGCGGTGCCCGAGCCGACCTCGCTGGCCTTGGCGGCCTGCGGGCTGCTGGCCGCCGGGGTTGCGCGTCGGCGACTCGCCGCCCGGGCTTGAGCGCTGCCACCGGCGCAGCGGTGCGAGCGCCGCTGGCCCGATACCATCGCGGCATGGGTTCGCCAAGACGCCTGCAGCCGCCAGCGATCCGCCTGGGGCGGGTGTGACGCCTGGCCTGCTCGACCTCAACCTGAGCGCTTGGGCCGAGCGTTTCCGCCGGCCCGAGGCCTTGCTGGAGCGAGCACAGGCGCTGGCCGCTTTGGCAGCGCCTGGAAGCCTCGACGAGGCCTGGGGCGCACTGCATGCCACGCTGGGCCTGCGCGCAGCCGGGCGGCGGGACGAGGCGGGCCAGGCCTTGACGCGTGCCGGCCAGGGTTTCGTTCGTCACGGCCACGCCGCTGGCCAGCGCGTGTGCGACGCGCTTCATGCGCTGCCGCTGGTGGCTGCCGGCCGGAGCGAGGAGGCGCTGGCGAAGCTGGGCGATCCCGACGGGGGCGACTTCGAGGCCAACTTCGAGCCCGACGTCGATCCCCGCAGTGCGGCGGGCCAGCGTGCGCTGCGGGCCCATGCCGCCCAGTTCTACTTTTGGGCCCGTGCCATGGCACGCAGCGCGGCCGGCCGCTGGGACGACGCGCTGCGCGACCGCTACACCAGCGTGCAGCATGCACGCGCCACCGGCGACGACGCGGCCATTGCTCATGCGCTGGCCGACCTCGCTGCGGTGCAGGCCGACCTCTGCAATGCCGAGGACGCTCTGACCCTGGCCACCGAGGCCCAGGTCTTCGGCGAACGGGCCGGCCACTCGCTGGGCTGGGCGATGGCCGTGTTCAATCGCCTGGCGGCCCTGCTGTCGCTTCAGCGAGATGACGAGGCGGTGGCGCTGGCGCGCCAGTTGCTGCCGCACGTGGATGGCCTGAACCCGCGCAACCGCGAGTCGGCTTGTCTGCTGCTGGGTCGCGCGCTTCTGCGCGGCGGCGATGCGGCGACTGCGGAACGCCTGCTGCAACGCAGCCTGCACGAGCGTGTGGTGGGCCACGTCACCGAGTGCGCCCTGTTGCAGGCTGAACTGCTGATGTCGCGCGGCGACTGGGCCGCGGCAAGCACGCTGTGCACAGGTTTCCTTGCGGCCGACGACAGCGGCCGTCGCGCCAGCGGGCCGGACGAGCTGATGCTGCTGCACCGTGCCGCCTCGCGTGCCTGCGAACAAGTCGGTGATGCGACGGGCGCGCTGCACCATTCGCGGGCCGAACAGCACCTGCTCGCCGCCGTGCTGGGGCGCGGCGCGCAGGCCCGGCGCCTCGCGCTGGAGATCGAACATCGGCTCGATCAGGAACGCGTGCAGCGCGAGCAGGCCCAGCAGCGTCAGCGTGCCGCCGAGTCAGAGCGCGAACGGGTCGACGAACTCAACCGCGCGCTGGCCGCTGCCAATCAGGCCAAGACGCGCTTTCTGGCTGCGGCCAGCCATGACCTGCGCCAGCCGGTGCAGGCGCTGGCGATGAACATGGCCGCCCTGCAGGGCGAGCAGCTCACGCCGCCACAAGGACGCCTCGTCGGACGCATGGCGCAGTCGCTCGACGCGCTGAGCCGCATGTTCGACGTGCTGCTCGACATTTCGCGGCTGGACGCCGGCATCGTGCCGGTGCATCCCGAGGCGCTGGCCCTGCGGCCGCTGCTGCACCGCCTGGTCGACGAACACCTCGTCTCGGCTGCTGCCGGCGGGCTGCAGTTGCGCCTGCGTCTGCCATCCGGCCTGCCCGCGGTCATGACGCGCAGCGATCCGGCACTGCTGGAACGATGTCTGCGCAACGTGCTGGACAACGCGCTGAAGTACACGCGCCACGGCGGCGTGCTGGTGGCGGTCCGCGCCGTGGCGGGCGACGCTTCAGGCGATGGGGCGAGTGCCGAAACCGATCGGACCGCATCCGCGTGGCTCGTCGAGATCGTCGACACCGGCATCGGGATGACGGCTGCCGAGCAGGCACGTGTCTTCGAGGAGTTCTACCAGGCCGGCAATCCCGAACGCGACCGAGGCCGCGGCCTCGGACTGGGCGGCGCCATCGTGTTGCGGCTGTGCCAGCTGCTGGGGCATCCGCTGCAGCTGCGGTCGCGCCCGGGGCGCGGCACGCGGGTGTCGCTGCGGTTGCCGGCCATTGCCGAGCCGGCGGCCGTGCGAGACGCGCCCGGTCGCCTGCAGCCGGGGCCTTCGGCGGCGCTGTGCCTCATGGTGATCGACGATGACGCCGACGTGCGCGACAGCCTGGTGACGGTCCTGGCGCGCTGGGGTCACGCCGTGCTGGCCGGGGTCGATCCGCCCGACGTGTTGCATCAGTGGCATCGGGCCGGCCGCCCGGCAGTGCAGGGCGTGTTGTGCGACCTGCGCCTGCGCGGCACGCTCGACGGCGTCGCCGCCGTGGCCGAGCTGCGACTGACGCTGGGACATCGACTGCCGGCGCTGGTCGTCACCGGCGACATCGCCCCCGAGCGCCTGCAGCGCCTGCGGGACAGCGGTCTGCCCTGGCTGGCCAAGCCCGTCATGCCGATGCGGCTGCGCAGCTGGCTGGCGGGGGTCGAGGCCGGCGCGACTGACGCAGCGACCTAGATTCGATCACTGCGCCGTCAACATCCATGGTCGCAGGCTGTGTCGCGGCGGGTGCCTCAGGACTCGGCCGTGAAGCCGATGGTCTTGACCAGCGGGCCCCAGCGGTCGAAGTCGCGCTTGAGCAGCGCGGCAAGTTCCGTCGGGGTGGAACCGCGTGCTTCAAGGCCCATCTGCGCCAGACCTTCGACCACCTCGGGCGCGGCCAGGGCCGTCTGCACGGCGGCGTTGAGGCGGTTGACGATGTCCATCGGCGTCTTGCCAGGCACGAAGATGCCGAACCACTCGTCGAGCACCAGGTCCCTGAAGCCTTGTTCGGCGAAGGTGGGCACGTTGGGCGTGAACCGGCTGCGATTGACCCCGCTGGTGGCGATGATGCGCACGCGGCCGCCGGCCAGGTGGGGCAGGAATTCGCCCACGGGTCCACAGACGGAGGGCAGCTGCCCGCCCATCAGATCGGCAATGGCCGGCTGGGTGCCGCGGTAGGGGACGTGGCGCATTTCCACACCGCCGGCCCGCGCGAACAGTTCGCCCAGGAAGTGCGGGCCAGAACCCGCTGCAGGTGAGCCGAAACTGGCAGACGCGACGTTGGCCTTGAACCAGGCCACCAGTTCGGGCGCGGTTCTCACGGTGGCCGGCACCATGGGCCCGACTCCGATGGCGTACTCGAACTGCACGGCGCGCGAGACCGGCTGGAAATCCGCCACGGGGTCGTAGGGCAGTTTGCGGTAGGTATGGGGATAGATGCCGAGCATCGACATCGGCGTGACGATCAGCACGCTGCCGTCGGCGGGCGCCGACTTGAGCGCCGTGAGGGCGATCTGCCCGCCAGCGCCGGTGCGGTTTTCGACCGCCACGTTGCGCGCGTAGCTGCCTTGCAGCCGCTCAGCGAGGCGGCGCGCCGTGACGTCCGTGGTGCCGCCGGGTGCGAAGCCCGCGTAGATGACGGCCCGCTCGAGCATGGTTTGGGCCCGTGCAAGGCCCAGGGTGCCCAGTGCAGCAGTTGCCAGGCCAAGGTTCAGGACGTGCCGACGGTGGGGGTTCATGCGGTCTGTCTCCGTAGATGATGAAGAAAGCCGCAGATTCTCCAGCAGGATGCATGGCGCGCCAAATGGGGTTTCTGGCGCAGCCGGCTGCGATGGAGATGGCGCAGCGAATGCCACCGCGGGCCTTGGGGTTCCTGGGGCAGGGCAGTCGCTGGAAGCTTGGCGGCTCAGCGCTCCGGGCCAACGCGCTGCAGCAGGCTCTGGTGCTCGCAGCCGGGGTCGTCGCACAGTTCGCAGATCCAGTTGCGCGCCGCGTGCTCGGCGTTGCGGTGATCCAGCCGGGTGAAGAGGCCGGGCGTGGCCAGGCCCGAGGCGCGCAGCAGCGGCGCCAGGGCGTCCAGCGCGGCTTCGATGCGCGCCGGGCCCAGGCCGCCGACCACCGACCACGGCAGGCCTTCGGCGAGCAGCCATTGCCGCACCAGCGCATCGACCGGCTCGCGCACGTGCGGGCCGTCGCGCTGCAGGCCATCGGCTTCCCAGGGCAGGTCCAGGGCGGTCAGCAGCGTGAGCCCGCAGCGCCGGTGCCAGGCCAGGGCCGGCGCACGCAGCGCCTCGTCGTCGAACAGCATGCGGCTGTAGACCGCGGTCATCAGCGGCGTGGTGTCGCAGACCACGATGTCGTGCGAGGCGGCGGCCTCGGCGATGGCCGCGGTCTGGGCTGCGGCGATGGCCGGCTGTTCGTCGGCGCGCGGCGTGCGGCCCATGCGTTCGCACCAGTCCCGCAGGTGTTCGCCGACCCAGGTGCTGCGCTGCCCGGTCAACCCGGTCAGGCGTGCCGGCAGTTCGCGCGCCAGCGTGGTCTTGCCGGTGCTTTCGGCGCCGACGATGGCGATGATCAGCGGCTCATCCATGCACGGCTCGTCCATGCGTGTGCGCGATGCGCGCCGTCCAGGCCCGCCAGCCCACCACGGACAGCACGGCGAAGATGGCGTAGAGCAGCACGGTGAGCCACAGCCCCTTGATCGCGAAGAGCCCGATGCTGACCACGTTGACGGCCAGCCAGACCGGCCAGTTCTCGACCAGCTTGCGGCCGAGCAGGATCTGGCCGGTGATGCTGGCCACGGTGGGCAGCGCATCGAGGTAGGGCACGTCGCTGTCGGTGGCGTGGTCGAGCAGGCTGCCCAGCAGCGGCCAGGCCGCCAGCGTGAGCGCCAGTGCCAGGGCGCGGTCGCGGTTGGACATCCGCCGCACGCGCAGCGCCCGGCCATCGTCGCCACGCCCGCGCAGCCATTGCCACCAGCCCCAGCCGGCCAGGGCCACGAACACGTACTGCAGGCCGGCTTCGCCGTAGAGCTTGCTGTCGGCGAACAGCAGCGAGTACATCAGCGAGCTGGCGATGGCCAGCGGCCAGGCGATGGGGTTGACGCGCAGATTGGCCAGCACCATGGCGATGCCCAGCACGAAGGCGATGAGCTCCAGCAGCGTGACGGGGCTGCCCAGCAGGGTGAAGGCGGGCGCGAGCAGGGGGCGCGCGGCCTGCAGCAACGATTCCAGCACGGGTGGACGGATCGACGGCCAGCGCCGCCTATCGGCGCGACGTGTACTGCACCAGCACCTCGTCGCTCTTGACCATGCCCAGTTCGCGGCGCGCGGTCTCCTCGACCATCTCCAGGCCCTCGCGCAGATCGTTCACCTCGGCCGCCAAGCGGGCGTTGCGGGTGCGCGCCGCGTCGTTCGCGGCCCGTTGTTCGCCGAGCTGGGCCTGCAGCGTCATCACGTGCGGCACGCTGCCCTTGCCGAACCACAGGCTGGCCTGCGCCAGCCCGATGAGCAAGGCAAGCACGAGCGTGATGAAGCGCATGGCAGTCGGGCCGATGAGCGGCTACTTGAGGTTGTAGAGCGCAGCGCGCCCGGCATAGCGGGCCACGTCGCCCAGGTCTTCCTCGATGCGCAGCAGCTGGTTGTACTTGGCGATGCGGTCGCTGCGGCTCATCGAACCGGTCTTGATCTGGCCGGCGTTGCTGCCCACGGCGATGTCGGCGATGGTGCTGTCCTCGGTCTCGCCGCTGCGGTGGCTGATGACGGCGGTGTAGCCGGCGCGCTTGGCCATCTCGATGGCGGCGAAGGTCTCGGTGAGGGTGCCGATCTGGTTGATCTTGATGAGGATCGAGTTGGCGATGCCCTTGTCGATGCCTTCCTTCAGGATCTTGGTGTTGGTGACGAAGAGGTCGT
>LNFM01004291.1_pt1 | contig 26562 bp, 23 predicted proteins | sample 596031 | NCBI WGS metagenome assembly LNFM01 (sample SAMN04254537, study PRJNA301005) | activated carbon metagenome | isolation source: dual media filters at the Ann Arbor, Michigan drinking water treatment plant | place: USA: Ann Arbor | reverse complement strand
ATCTCGAGCCCGACGTGCGAGATGCTGCCGATGCCGCTGCTCGCATAGTTGAGCTTGCCCGGGTTCGCCCGCAGCCGGACGAGCAGTTCCGGCATCGTGGAGACGCCGAGCGACGGACTCACGACCAGGATGAACGGCAGCGTCGCGAACAGCGCGACCGGATCGAACGACTTCACCGGGTCGTAGGGAAGGTTGCGCTCGAACGCGGCACTGATCGCATGCGAGCCGGACACCCAGAGCACCGTGTATCCGTCGGCCGGCGCCTGTGCGGCCAGTGCCGTGCCCAGCACGCCACCGCCCCCGGGGCGGTTGTCGACCAGCACCGGCTGGCGCAGCGATGCGGCCAGCGACTTCGCCAGCAGCCGCGCGGAGAAGTCGCCACCCCCGCCGGGGGATACGGGGGCGATCAGGCGGATCGGCCGGTCGGGCCAGGCGGCGGCCTGAGGCTGGCACGGCGCAAGCCAGGCGCAGGGCAACAGCAGGAATGCAGCGAGGGCTCTGGACGGGACCATCGACCCCATTCTATTCCATCGCCACGTTCGCCTGCCGCGCCACCGCCGCCCAGCGCTCGATCTCCGCGCGGTTGTAGCGGCCGTACTCGTCCGGCGAGTTGCCGACCGGCTCGGCACCCTGGCTGTCGAGCTGCTTGCGCACGGCCGGGTCGGCGAGCACCTTGCGCACCGATGCGTTGATGCGGTCGATGATCGGCCGCGGCGTGCCGGCGGGCGCGAACATGCCGAAGCCGCTGGAGACGAAGAAGTCCTTGTAGCCCGCCTCGATCATGGTCGGCACGTCGGGGGCGGCGGCTGTCCGCTTCATCCCGGCCTGCGCCAGCATGCGCAGCCGTCCCGCCCGGACATGCTCGATCAGCGCCGGCATGCTCGAGAACAGCATGTGCACATGGCCGCCGACGACATCCGCGGTAGCCGGGCCGACGCCCTTGTACGGGATCTGCACCAGCTTGAGCTTCTCGGCGGCGGCGAGCATCTCGATCGCGAGGTGGGACGAGGTGCCCGCGCCGGGCGTGGCATAGGTGAGTTCGCCCGGTCGCTTGCGCGCGAACGCGATCAGGCCGCGCACATCCTTCACCGGCACCGACGGATGCACCGCGAGCGCGTTCGGGACGTCGGCGACCAGCGTGATGGGCGCGAAGTCCTTCACCGAATCGTAGGGCAGGCTCTTGCGCACCGCCGGATTGATCACGTGCGCGCTCGAGACCATCAGCAGCGTGTAGCCGTCGGGCGGGGACTTCGCGGCGATCGCGGTGCCCAGCGTGCTGCCGGCACCGCCGCGGTTCTCGATGATCACCGGCTGCCCGAGGTCCGCAGCCATGCCGGGCGCGATGGCGCGGGCGATGATGTCGGTGTTTCCGCCGGGCGCGAACGGCACGATCATGCGGATCGGCTTCGAGGGAAAGTCCTGCGCGAATGCCGTTGCCCCGGCGCTGGCAAGTGCGGCCGCGAAGGCGATGGCTGCAAGACGGCAGACAAATACCGGCGCGCAGGCGGCCGGCGAACGACGCGGTTCTGGCATGACGCTCCTCCTGGGTGTGCCGCCCGGTCTTTGCCGGATCAGTCCTCATCACTTTACTTCAGATCTGCGGGTTGCGAACCGTGCGTTGCGATCGTCGACTCGAACAGCAACGTGTACCACCGCGTACCCGCACGCGCGAGCGCATCTTCGGTATCCCATCGACCGACCTGCCGGAAGCCGATCCGCTCGAACAGCAGTTGCAGGTACTCGGGTGCATAGGACTTGAACAGCCGCCCGTCGGCGCCGCGTTCGCCCTCGTCCACGTCGCTGCGTGCGAGCGGCAGCGAGAGCAGCAGGCGTCCGTTCGGACGCAATGCATTGCGCAACGCGAACGCCGCGTCGAACAGGTCCGCCTCGGGCAGATGCATCAGCACCGCGCTGCACAGGATGCCGTCGAACTGCCCGCCGAACGGTTCGCCGAGGGCCGGCAGGGCGGCATTCACCAGCCGACCCTGCAGTTGCGGATGACAGGCGAGCGCGGCAGCAGCCATCTCGTCGATCGGCTCGGTACCCGAAGCGTCATAGCCGAGCGCGAGCAGCTCGGCCAGGTCGCGGCCGGAGCCCGCGCCGACGTCCAGCACCCGACCGCCCTCGGGGAACGCCAGCCGGAAGTAGCGCGCGACCGGACTCACCACCGCTTCATAGCGGCCAGCGACATCCTCGGCGTTCAGTCGATAGAAGCGGGCGGTGGCGGGATCCAACGACCGACGCGGCCCGCTAGACCTTCGAGCCCAGCACCCGGCGGCCGATCGCGCTGCGATGCACTTCCGAGGGCCCTTCGTAGATGCGCATCACGCGCACCTGCTGGTGCATCAGCTGCAATGGCAGCTCCTTGGTCATGCCCATCGCGCCCAGGGTCTGCATGGCGTTGTCGAGCACGGTCTGCGCCATCTCGGTCGCCCTGACCTTGAGGATCGAGGCCTCGCTGCGCACGTCGATGCCGGCACCGAGCTTCACCGCCAGGTCGTTGACCATCAGCCGGCAGGCGTGGATCTCCATCGCCGCATCGGCGGCGAACCACTGGATCGCCTGCCGGTCGGCCAGGCGCACGCCCCAGGTGACCCGCTGGCGCGCATGCTCGCCCATCATCTCGAGCGCGCGGCGCGCCATGCCGACACAGCGTGCGCCCATCTGCATGCGGCGCACGTTCAGGCGCAGCTGCATCGGTGCATAGCCGCGGTCGAGTTCGCCGAGCAGGTTCCCGGCCGGGATGCGGCAGTCGTCGAACACCAGTTCGTAGGTCCTGCGGCCACCGATCATCGGGATCTCGCGCTCGATGATGTAGCCCTTGGTGCCCTTCTCGACGATGAAGGCCGAGATGCCGTCCTGGCGCTTGCCGGCGCCGGTGCGCGCCATCAGGATGATGAAGTCGGCGCGCGGGATGCCCGACACCCAGATCTTGCGGCCGTTGATCACCCACTGGTCGCCCTCGCGCACCGCACGCGTGATCATCCCGGCCGGGTCGCCACCGGCACCCGGCTCGGAGATCGCGACCGCCGAGCGCATCTCGCCCTTCGCGTAGGGCGCCAGGTATCTTTCGCGCTGCATCGGAGAGGCCACCGCCAGCATCATGTGCAGGTTCGGGCTGTCCGGCGGGATCAGGTACGGCACGCAGGCGCGCCCCATCTCTTCCTCGGCGGCGGCCAGCGACAGCAGCGGCAGGTTCGCGCCGCCGAATTCCTCCGGCACGTCGAGCCCCCACAGCCCGAGTTCGCGGCACCGTGCATGCAGCGCCTTCTCCTCGTCTTCGGTGAGCCGGTAGCCATCGCCCTGCGCCTCCCGCTTGAGCACGGCAGGTTCGAGCGGGATCAGGTCATGGTCGACGAACTTCGCCACCAGCTCCTGCAGCATGCGGGTTTCGTCGGACGAGGGTGAGGCGGATGCGTGTTCCATGGTGGCGCAGTTGTGGTCGGGATTCGAGTATAGGGGAGGGGGCGGCGCAGGCTCAGGCCCGGCCGCGTGCCTTGGCCATCAGCTGCAGGAACAGCTCGGCGATGCGTCCTTCCTTGCTGCGCCATTCGGCCGGGTCCCAGTCGTCCGGCAGGGCGTCGTCCGGGTGCTTCTGGACCACGTCGTCGTGGAAGACGCTGCCCGGCAGCAGCGATGCGGCCTTGCGTGCAGTCACCGGCGTATGCACCTTGTCGTTGCCGGCGATCAGGCACGCCGGCATCTTCAGGTTGCGCAGCTGCTGCTCGGTGGCGCCGACGATCGGCAGCGTGGCGGCGGCGAGGAAGTTGTCGCGCCAGAGCTCCATCACCCGGATGAACGCCGCCGGCTCCATCGCCATCAGGCGGTCCCGGTTGGATGCGCGGGCGGCGATGCACGCCTGGAAGTGTTCGGACTCGCAGACCGCCGCCATGCCACCGGCCTTCGCCATCTCGGCGAACTGCTCGTAGTACTGGCGGGCCAGCTTCTGCACCGCATGCTGCCCGCCGGTCAGGCGCCACAGCAGCAACCCGCTGACCGACTCCGGGTGGCGCAGCGCGAACAGGATCGCCAGCCGGGCGCCGGCGGACGAACCACCGACGAACAGCGGCAGCGCACCGAGCTGGCCGGCCAGCGCATGCAGGTCGTCGGCCCAGATCTCGTGCTCGGAGCCGATGCCTTCGATGCCGACTTCGGACGCGCCGCAGTTGCGCCGGTCGTGCAGCAGCACCCGGTAGCCGTCCTGCGCCAGCCGCTTCGACAGCGGGATGAGCTCATGGTACGAGCGGCGGCTGCCCGGGGTCAGCGCGACCCATGGACCTTCGCTGCCGATCACTTCGTAGTTGAGGATGACGCCGCGGACACGGGCCTCGGGCATTCTGGATTCTCCGATCTGTTGACGTGGATTCGATGAAGGCGGGAACGCGAAGGCCTTCAGTATTCCACGGACTGGCGGGGGCTCAACTGGCTGGCTTCAATCCCGCATCGCGGATCAACCGTCCCCACTTTTCATGCTCGAGGCGAACCTTCGCCGCGAACTCGGTCGCGGTCATCACCATCGGATCGACGTTCTGGGTCGCGTAGAACTCCCGCACGTCCGGCAACGAAAGGACCTTCGTGATCAGCGTGTTCAGCCGGTCCACCAGTTCCCGGGGCGTGGCCGCGGGGCCGAAGATGCCCTGGAAGCCCGTGTATTCATAGTCCGCGACGCCAGCCTGGGCGATGGTCGGCAGTTCGGGCATCACGCTGCTGCGCTCGCGCCCGGTGGTGGCCAGCGCGCGCAGCTTGCCGGTCTTCACGTGCGGCGCCATCACGATCGCCGAGAAGATCATCATCTCGACCCGCCCGGAGAGCAGATCGGACAACATCGCACTGGCGTTGGCGTAGGGCACGTGCGTCGCCTGGAACCCGGCGCGCACCCTGAACAGTTCGGTTGCCAGGTGGAAGCCGGTGCCATGGCCGGGCGAGCCGAAGCTGACCAGCCCGGGCTTGCGCTTCGCCAGGGCGACGAGTTCGCCGACCGACTTCACCGGCATCGACGGGTGCACCACCAGCAACGCCGAGAACTGGCCCATCGGCGCGATCGGCAGCAGGTCGCGCAGCACGTCGATCGGCATCTTGGGATGGATATGCGGATTGACGGTGATCGACGATCCGGGGCCACTGAACAGGGTGTAGCCGTCGGGCGCGGACTTCGACACCATCTCCATCGCGATGTTGCCGGCCGCACCGGGGCGGTTGTCCACCAGCACCTGCTGCCCGACCACCTCCGACAGGCGCTGCGCCATCGGCCGCGCCAGCGAGTCGCTGTTGCTGCCCGGCGAAAAGCCGATGACCAGGCGGATCGGCTTCGCCGGGAATGCGCCGGGCGCGGCCTGGGCGAATGCGACACCCGGGACCGCACAGGCAGCAACGAGGGCACAGGCCCGCAAGAGGCAGGAGCCCGTTGCAGGCACGGAAGCGGCGGGCGGCCGGGACCGGTACCGCGTGTTCGAGCGGGTACGCATGCATCTCCTCCTTCACCTGGCGTCTGGCGCGCCGATGGCCGATCCGGTCGGACGACGCCCGCCGATCGCTTTTCGCAACGAAGGATTCAGGTTACAGCAGGCAAAGCGGCGTGGCAAAGCGGCCCGCGCGACGCCGGATGCACTCGAGGATATGCCACACTTTTGCCCACGCCCGTCCACGGAGGTTCACCGCATTGAAGCCATCAGATGCCGATGACAGCACATGGTTCGAACGCCTCACCGGATTCCCGGAATCGACCTATCGCGAGACACAGGCCAGGCTGGAAGCGACCGGCACGACACTGCGCTCGCGGGTCAACGGCGCGTCCTACGGCATCGGGAAGCTCGAGCTGGTGCCGCTCGAGACGTTGCGCAAACGGGTGGCGGATCCGAAGGCTGCGCATGGCCGCCTGAAGGTGGCTATCGTCCAAGGCAATGCGCGCCAGCTTCACCAGTCCCCCGAGCATGCAGGCGCCCTGTTCCAGGTCGCGTCGCAGTTCAACCTGCTCGAGATGATCGGTCCCCAGCTGACGCCCGAGCATGGCGTGTCGATCTACGCCGACGACCCGACGCAAGGGCCTGCGTGCGCGATCGCCGCGGGTGCGGCGACGATCTATCGAAACTATTTCGCACCGGTCGGCGGCCAGGTCGGCCAGACGCGCGACCGGCAGCTCGACGGGCTTGCACCGCTCGGCGAAGCCCTCGCGCTCGGCACCGGCCTGCCGATGGACGACCTGTGGGAGATGCGCAACGGTTATGCGCTGTGCACGCGCAAGGGCCTGGACGCGATCACCGGGCTGCTCTCCACGCTCGACGAGCCGGGCATCGACGCACTGCGCGGCAAGCTCAGCATCGGCCTGCACCACGATGTCGAGGTCACCGACGGGCCGGAAGCAGCGGTTGCATCCAGCCCACGGCCCAGGGTGTCGCAGGCGTTCTGTTCCGCGCTTCCCGTTGCGTACGGCAGGCTGCCGATGCTGTACTGGCAGGCTTTCGGCACCCTCGTGCTCGAAGCCGCCTATGAAGCGACATTGTGGGCAGCGCTGGAGCGTGCGCAGGCCGGCGGCTCGAACCGCGTGCTGCTTACCGCACTGGGTGGCGGTGCCTTCGGAAATGACGAAACATGGATCTTCAAGGCCATGTGCCGTGCACTGCGCTTGTTCGAGAACCATGCGCTGGACGTGAAGCTGGTGTCGTACAGGGAACCGACGGCCCTGATGAAAGAGACCGTCGCCGCGTTCGACTGAGCGCCGCGCGCTCCCCTGGACTCAGCGCTTCGCGCCCGGCCCGAGCGCGAGGACGTACCGCTCCTGATCGTCGTTCTCGATCGCGCCCTTGCGAACCGCCCTGACCTGCCGGATCGCATCGGCCGGTGGCGTGCCCACCTCGATGAGGATGCGTGCCGCGACCGTGCCGGCCCGACCGAGCCCGCCCTTGCAGTGGATGACGACACGCCCGCCTTCCAGGAGCCGTGCGCGAATCGTGTCGCCCGACTTCGCCCAGCCGGACTCGAAGCGTGCATCGGGCACCTTCGTGTCCGTGATCGGCAGGTGATGCCAGTGGAGGCCGCGCGCCTTCACGCCCGCGCCCAGCGCAGGGACCTTCAACGTGTCGAACTCCTCGTCTTCGATCAGCGTGAGCACGGCCTTCGCGCCCCATCGGTCGATCGCGTCGAGGTCGAGTTCCAGGTCGCGATCCCACAGGAACCCCTCGAGGCTCGGCGCCTTCTTGCCGGGGCACAGCGTGATGCCGAGCAGGCCGCCACGATTGCCCACGGGCAACTCGTCGAGGCGCAGCGGATCGCTCAGGCTTGTCCTTGTCTTCATGGAGATTGCGGATGCCTCCCGTCGGGAGTTGACCCGTCCGACGGGGTGGCGAGCCTGCCGGCGATCGCACCGATGCGCCGACCGTCAACCCTCACCGTGGCCATGTGTTTACGTCTCGTTGCATAGGGCATGCGCGCGCCTACCTCGGGCCGAGCCCGCGCGCCGCGCGCTCGGCGATCCACTTCAGCCGCAGCTCCTGGCACTCCTGCGTGCGCACGCCGGTGACGAAGTCGAGCGTGCGATCGGTGAGTTCGAGCAACGTCTCGACGCTGTAGCGGCCGACGTCCTTGCGCCCGATGCCGGCATGGCGCCCGCCGATCACCAGGCAGCCGACCTGCGCTTCCAGGATCGCCCAGCAGCACATCGGGCACGGCTCCAGCGCGGTGTACAGCGTGCAGTCCGACAGTTCGACCCGCTTCTGCGCCGCGCACACCTCGCGGATCACCACCATCTCGCCATGGGCGGTCGGATCGCAGTCGGAATAGACCCGGTTGCCACCGCGGGCGAGGATGTTGCCCTCGCCATCGACGATCAGCGCGCCGAGCGGCCGGTTGCCCTGCGCCCCGGCTTCGCGCGACAGTTCGAGCGCGATGTCCATGAAGTGTTCATGATCGAGTGCCATTTCCATCCTCCTGCGGATCAGTCGAGCCGGATCTTCGCCTGCTGTATCACCTGCCCGAAGCGTGCGAGCTCGGAGCGGATCAGCTGCCCGAGCACCTTGCCGTCGCCCGGCGTCATCTCGGCGCCCTGGTTGGCGAAGCTCTTCTGCACCTGCGGATCCTTCAGCGCCACGAGCAGGTCGGTCTCGATCCGCGACAGCACGTCGGCCGGCGTGCCCGACGGCGCGAGCAGCCCGTTCCAGATCACCACGTCCATCGACGGATAGCCGGACTGCACCAGGGTCGGGACATCGGGCACCAGGCTCATCGGCTTCGCACTGGTCACCGCCAGCGCCCGCAGCTTGCCGCTGCGCACCTGGCCGAGCACCGCCGGCACCGCATGCAGGCCGGCCTGCGCCTGCCCGTTCATGATGCTCACCACCGCCGGCGCTGCACCGGTATGCGGCAGGTGCAGCAGGTCGACCTGCGCCGCGCGCTTGAACATCTCGGCGGCCAGGTGGGTGCTCGCGCCATTGCCCGACGAGGCATAGATCAGCTCGCCCGGCCGCGCCCTCGCCAGCTTCACCAGGTCCGCCACCGTCTTCGCCGGCAGCGACGGATGCACGACGAACACCATCGGCGTCGAGGCGATCAGGCCGATCGGCGCGAAGTCGCGCAGCGTGTCGTAGTTCAGCTTCGCGTACAGGTTCGGGTTGACCGCAAGCTCGGTCGAGGAACCGAGCAGCAGCGTGTAGCCGTCCGCCTTCGCCCGCGCCGCGACCTCGGTGCCGATCGTGCCGCCGGCGCCAGGCCGGTTCTCGACGAACACCTTCTGGCCCCAGCGCTCGCCGAGCTGCTGGCCGACGATGCGCCCGGCGGTATCGGATGCACCGCCGACGGTGAACGGCACGATCATGCGCACGGGTGACACGGGCCAGGACTGGGCGAACGTGCTGCCGGAGGCGAGCGCGGCGACGACGACCAGCGGGATGGCGGTTCGATGCACGAGGCTGTACACGGATAGTCCTCCAGTAGCAGTGTCCGGCGGCATGCAAGGCCAGAATGCTTCCGCCAAAGCAATAAAGACGCCAGCGAGACTGCAAGACGTCTGCGCACGCTATCATCTCGACAGCTTTCCCGTGCTCGCTCAACCAGCCCACTCATGGACCTGTCCCTAACCCTCGAGACACTGGCGAAACACAAGCCTGAACTGGAGCGCCGCTTTGGCGTGACTCGGCTCGCCGTGTTCGGGTCAACCGCGCGCGGCACTGCGCGGGCCGACAGCGATATCGACATGCTGGTGGCGTTCGACGGGCCGGCCACTTCGGATCGTTACTTCGGGCTGCAGTTCTTCCTCGAGGATCTTCTCGGACGCCCCGTGGATCTGGTGACGGACAAGGCGCTGCGCAGCGAGCTGCGGTTCTCCGTCGAGGCCGAAGCGATCCATGTCTGAGCCCGTGCCGCCGCGGGTAGACCGGCAATGGCGGTTCTACGTTGAAGACATGCTTCGCTTTGCGCGAAAGATCATGGAGTACAGCGCGCAGCTCGACTTCAAGGCGTTCGATTCCGGCGGACAGGCCTTCGACGCCATTCTTCGAAACCTGGAACTGATCGGCGAGGCCGCAACGCATGTCCCGGAAGATGCACGCGCACGGAATCCGGGAATTCCGTGGCGGCGACTGGTGGCGACGCGGAACCGACTGATCCATGGCTATCTTGGCCTCGATAACGACACCCTGTGGAGCCTCGTGCGGTCGGATGTACCGGCGCTGGCAGACGCACTTGCCCGCATTCAGGAAGGAAGGACTGTCCCTGCAGGCGCGCCCCCTGCGTTTCGACGCTATGTCGGCATCGACTACTCGGGTGCACAGACGCCAACCAGCAGCCTGAAGGGACTTCGCGTCTACCTGGTCGATGGTGACGGGGCAGCAGCGGAAGTGGCGCCGCCCCCCAGCCCCCGCAAGTACTGGACACGGCGAGGGATCGCAGAGTGGCTGGCGGCCGTGCTGAGCGAGGACTGCCCGACGATCGTAGGTATCGATCACGGATTCTCCTTCCCGCTGCGCTATTTCGAATCGCACCGTATTCCGCCGGAGTGGCCCGTCTTCCTGGAGGACTTCCAACGCCATTGGCCGACAGACGAAGACCACGTCTATGTCGACTTCGTGCGCCATGGGTCTGTCGGAAACGGGGACGCGCGCGGCGGCAGCAGCCGGTGGCGTCGAATCACGGAAACGCGCACCCGATCGGCAAAGTCGGTGTTCCATTTCGACGTCCAGGGATCGGTCGCGAAGTCGACGCATGCCGGCATTCCCTGGCTGCTGTACTTACGTCGAAGATGTGGTGACCGCCTGCATTTCTGGCCTTTCGACGGTTGGCAGGTGCCGGATGGCCACTCGGCAGTAGCCGAAGTCTATCCGTCACTCTGGAAGCATCGGTACCCGGCCGGGAACCGTACGCCTGACCAGCAGGACGCCTACACGATCGCCTGCTGGCTGCGCGAGGCGGACAGGTCCGGGCAACTTGCGTCCTTCATGCAACCGACCCTCAGCCCACAGGAACGAGCGATTGCAACCGTGGAAGGCTGGATACTGGGCGTCGAAGACCTTCCGCGCGTGAAATGACGTAACGCTTCAGGAACGCAGGATCACCGGCAACAACACATACGGTGCCCGCTCCCGATCGAAGTGCAGCGTATTCACCCCGCCGAACACCTCGGGCGGCCGGTCGACCGGGTCGTCGTGCAGGAACGGCCCCACGCCCTTCATCGGATACGGCGCGTTCGGCGGCGAGGCATCGGTGCCATCCACTTCGTAGTCGCGTCCGAGCACGGTCACCGCCAGCCGATAGCCCACCGGCACCACGATCGAGGTCGGCCAGACCTCGACGTCCAGTTCAACCGGTACGCCCGGCTGCAGCGGCCACGCCTCGTCATGCGTATGCCACGGCCGCCACGGCCGGCTCTCGCCCGGGTCCAGCTTGCGCTGCGAGGCGCGCAGCCAGCCGATGGCCACCGGCACGCGCGGATCGTTGGCACCGATGAAGGTGACTTCCTTGCCCTGCGGGTCGAACACGCGCACCACGAAGAACACGTCCGCGTCGCGGGTGCGCGAGGACAGCCACAGCTTCGCCGCCACCGGCCCGGTGATCTCGAGCGGCGCATCGAGCGGCGGCGTGCTGAAGGTGAGCCCCTCGCCCATCGCTTCATAGTCGATGGCGGTGCTTGCATCCGGACGCGTGGTGGTCAGCCCGCGGCCGGCCGGGTCGAGGTAGAACGGCGTGAAGCGGGTGCCGGCGAGCGGCCATTCCTGCTCGGCGCGCAACTCGAAGCGCTCGCCCGGATGGCGTACGTTGACCGACACGCGCGGCTGCCTGTCCCAGCCGGTGTCCTCGCCCTTGAGGAAGTGGCCGAAGAAGCGCTTCTGCACGCCGATGCCATAGCTCGTGTAGAAGTGGGTGAAATGCGTGTCGCCGTGGATCTCGAGCCACTTCTGGCTCGAACCCGCGCGCAGGTAACCCTCGAAGTTGCCGCGCGGGTGCAGGCCCATGCCACCCCAGTTCGAGCACGACACCAGCGGCACCTCGATGTCCTCGAAGCGCGGCATGCGTGCGCGGTAGTAGTCGTCGATCAGCGGCCGCGCGAGCGCCTCGCCGCCGAGGTCGGCGCGGTTGGCGGCAAGTTCGGCATCGCTCAGTTCGAGCGGCCCCGCGACCGGCTCGCCGGTCACCTTGCTCTTCGGCCCGCGCGAGCCCACGCCGTGCTGCACCGACTTCACCTGCCGCCGGTACCAGCCATCGAGGAAGCCGCACAGGATGCCGCCGTGTCGGGCGAGTTCCCTGTAGTAGTCGGACGAGCCCTCCCACAGGCACATCGCGGCGAGATGCTTCGGGCGCAGCGCCCCCACCTGCCACTGGTTCATCGCGTAGTACGAGATGCCGTTGAGCCCGACCTTGCCGCTGCTCCACGGCTGCTCTCCCGCCCACTCGATGCACAGCTTCATGTCGAGCGTCTCGCGCGGCGACCAGCAGTCGATCACGCCGGGCGAACGGCCCGCGCCGCGCGAGTCGACGCGCACGCACGCGTATCCATCGGGCACCCACTTCTCGGGGTCGACCAGTTCCCAGTTCTGGTACTTGTTCGTCGAACCCTCGAGGATCTCGGGTGCCGCCTTGACCAGCCGTGCCCAGTGGCTCGGATACCCTTCCTGGAAATCCAGGCCCTTGGCATACGGACCACTGGACAGGATCACCGGATGGCGGCCGCCGCCAACCGGACGGAACACGTCGGCGCGCAGCACCACGCCATCGTCCATCCGGATCGGCACGTCCCAGTCGATCTGCATGCCGTCGCGCACCTCGCTGCGGCAGGCGTTTCGATAGAGGTCTTCGGAGATAGGGGTCGTGCTCATGTTCGGGCTCATTCCTGCTTTAGGCCACCTGCCTTCGCGATGCGCGCCGCCAGTTCGCGCATCTGGGCGAGGTCCTGCGCGATGTAGCGCGCGAACTCGTCGGTACGCATGCCGCCCGGCAGCAGGCCGAGTTCCTCGAACCGGCTGCGGATGTCCGGCTCGGCGACCGCACGCTCCACCTCGGCATGCAGGCGGGCGACGATCTCCGGGCGCGCGTTGGGCGGCAGCCAGAGCCCGAACCAGCCGATCAGGTCGAAGTCGGGGAAGCCCGACTCGCGCATCGTCGGCACGTCGGGCAGTCCCTTCCAGCGGATCGGCCCGGTGATCGCGAGCGGCCGCGCCTTGCCGCCCTTGATCAGCGGCATCGCCACCGGCGTGGTCAGGAACAGGGTGTCGATATGGCCACCCATCAGGTCGTTGGTGGCCTGTGCCGCGCCCTTGTACTGCACGTAGCGGATGTCGGTGCCGGTCACCGCCTTCAGCATCTCGGCGCCGATGAACAGGATGTTGCCGATGCCCGCGGCGCCATAGGTCAGCTTGCCGGGATGCTTGCGCGCGATCGCGACGAACTCCTTCACGTTGCGCGCGGGGATCGACGGATGCACCAGGTGCACCATGCCGTAGGTACGCGCGATCTGCGTGACCGGCGTGAAGTCCTTGATCGGATCGTAGGGCACGTTGGCCGCATTGAACGCCGTGTTGGACGTATGCGAGCCGGTGGTGATCAGCCAGGTGTGGCCATCGGGGGGCGCCTTGGAGACGGCGCTGCTGGCGATGACACCGGCTGCACCGACACGGTTCTCGAGGATGATCGGCTGGCCGAGTGCCGCCGACAGCTTCGGCATCAGCAGCCGCGCCACGAGGTCGACGACACCGCCGGCACCGAAGCCTTCGATCAGGCGGATCGGCTTCGATGGGAACTCCTGTGCCTGCAAAGGAGCCGGCAACGCCGCAGCGCCCGCGAACAGCGCGGCAAGGAGTGACGGCAAGGACGCACGGCACCACTGGCCGCGGGACCGACTGGACTGGGACATCGACGCCTCCTCCGGATCGCGGCCCCGTCGATTGCGGCGCCTGAAGATCGCAAGTTTGGCGGCAGTGTAGGAACGCGAGCGACCCGGCGTCAAGCGGGCATTTTTGACGGACGTGTCTGCGAACCGCGCCTGGATTTCAGGAGGCCGGTGCCGGGGAATGCGCGGGAGTGGGACTGCTTGATGCTTTAGCTGTGCCGCACGGCGTTCCCTCGCCGGCTGCCGCCGCCCACTTGACGACATCGTCCGATGCACTCGCAATGGCCTTGGCAGCCGTGTCCACCTGTAATCCGGCGCTCCGCGCCTTGAGCGCCTCGACATCCCCCGCGCACATCAGCTTGCGGCGTACCGCGCGCATCTCCAAATCCGCCAGCAACCGCGGTGAAGACAGCCGATTTTCGTCGCACGCCTTCACATCCGCAGGGGCGGCAAGGCAGACGAACATGGCAGCGAACCGCCGCTGGAGCAATTCCCTGACGTGTGGCGCGCTGGTCGCCTCAAGCTCGTCGATGAGGTCTACGCCCCTGCGATGGACAACGGTATCGGCCACCGCCGTCCGGATTTCTTCTACTGCGCTGCTGACGCTCGTGTTGCGGTTGACCGCGCGGTTGACCAGTTCGGCCAGCGAATGGGCCGGCGCGGCGGGCAGGTCGAGGTTGCGCCGGATGGTGAACACCAGGTAATCGGCGCCCGTTAAGGGCTCCGTGCATTTGGCGTCCGTGAAGAGGCGTCCGTTCCTGTGGTCGATGCGCAGTCTTTCGAAGGGCGGTCCAGTCTCGCCTCTGTCGGAGGTGAGCAGCACGAGCACGCCTTCGCGGAGGATTGGCTGCCGAATGGCGTCGCTCTCGACACCGCCTAGCAGGAAGCCCATCCTGTATCGTGCCGTGCGCACCCCGCTGGCTGCATCCGAGACAGCAATCGACCGACTCAGCGCACCGATCAGCGGTGCGGCGGCAGGATTCGCCAGCTGCGAACCGGTGTTCACCAACGTCGACAGCAGAGACCTGACGAACTGCGTATTCGGGGTGTCGAACTGGATGACCGAAAGATCCATTGCGACGTACTGCGCGCGGTCGAGCTTTATGGCCTCGCTGGCCACGAAGCTCGCGTTGATCGGCTCACGCCGACCAACCGATTCCGAGTAGTACACGACGTGCCCGTAGTCGGCGAGCGAGCGTGAGACGAAGGGCGCATTACCCGCAACGTTCATCACCACCGCAACTTCGGCGGTCCGCGGCGACAGCCAGCCCCCCGACGACCGTAATCCGTCGAAGTAGGCGGACTTCAGGAAGATGTTGAGTGTATCGCCAGGTCGGACGACCAGCGCCTTGTCCTTATCGTGCCTCTGAACGTACTTCGGTTCGAAGCCGGTGCAGCTACCCTTGCCGTACAGGGCTGTGGCAAAGCGATAGTCCGATCGGCCATCTTCGACGGCTGGTGGATCGGCATCAGAAGTTCCGTTTGCCAATACGCCCTGCATCGCGAAGAGCATGGAGAGCACGGCCGCAGCCAGCCGCCCGCGTCGACCGATCGTGGTACCTCTGCACATCATTTCGCGTCCCCTGCTGCGTACGTGCGGGCGACCACCCCGCGATGCAAAACAATCTATGCCGACTGTACTGGTTCGCCGCGGTGGTTTCTTCATCCGGACTGATGAGCTTTCGACTCTTATCCTCGCATTGTAAGATTAAGTTCCGTAGACGAGGTGGTCAGGATCGAACAGAATGCACGTCGCCCCGCACCCTGATCGCATCCGACTACGCCCATGCCCATCCCCATCCCCATCCCCGTCAAGCTGCTCGACGCTGCCGCCGAAGCCTTTCCCGACGACGTCCCTGCACTGCGGGCGAGAATCACGCAGTCGACCGCCTTCGATTCCGACGAACTGCGACGGCAGGATCTGAGCGTTCCCGCGATCGATGTACCTGCCACTGCCCCACCCATGCACTGGATGCGCTACATCGGCGGCAATGACCTCATCGGCGTCCATTGGCTGTCGACCGCATTGAACAGCGCGCGATCGGTAGGCCGGGTCACCTATCTCGATCGTGCTACTGGTCAAACACGTTTCGCGACAGGGTTCATGGTCTCGGCGGCGCTGATGATGACGAACCACCACGTCGTCCGCGCCGACGATCCGGAAGGCTTCCTGGCCATCGCGGACGACGCAGGTATCGAGTTCGATCACGAATCCGATACCAAGGGGGAGCTGAAGCCGAGTGTCCGCTTCCGCCTGGACCCGAGAAGATTCTTCCTGTCCTCCGAGCGTCTCGACTTTGCGCTGGTTGCCGTGGAGCCACGTTCGTTGGACGGAGGCCGAGACCTGGCGGAGTTCGGCTCGCTTACGCTGAACGGATCCGAGGGGAAGGTCGGGACGGGGGACTTCGCTAACATCGTCCAGCACGCCGGCGGCGACCCCAAGTCGATCGCCCATCGCGAGAACCAGATCCTAAAGACGGACACCGACGCACTCTACTACGCCTCCGACACCGCGAAGGGCAGCAGCGGCGCCCCCGTGTTCGACGATGAGTGGCAGGTCATCGCCATCCATAGTGCCGGGGTGGCGCTCAGGGATTCCGAAGGCCGATACCTGGACAAGAACCACGTACCGATCGAGCCGGTCGAAGGCAACATCGATGAGTCGCGAGTGGTGTGGAACAGCAACCGTGGCATAAAGGCCAGTTCCATCGTGTCGTTCCTCGCCACCGAAGCGTCCGGCGTCGCGGAGCATGAGCTGGTCAAGTCCATCGTCGAAAGGGCGGCACCGCTGATCATTTCTCACAGTACGGATTTCCAGATACCGGATATCGACGAGGAGCCTGACGCGCTGGACTACACCCGATTGCGACTGACCCCTTTCAGGTTGCAGGGGCTCGGCGTCACGCTCAAGAAAGTCCATACGGCCGGTAGCGATCCGGAGATAGCCGATCCAGCCGACCCAGCCGATCTCAAGAGTCGCCGAAATAGATGCGCCGAGTTGAAACGTCTGCTCTCCCGATACTCCGGGTACCAGGAGTCATTCATGGGCATCCGCATACCCATACCGACGCCCGGCCCGAACCTGCTGAACCACGTTTCACGCCTTACGGACGATCCTGAGGCCTTCGTACTCGACTACCTGCACTACAGCACGATCCATCACAAGACCCGGAAGGTGCCGGCACTGACCGCTATCAACGTCGACGGCACGTTGCGGGATTGGCCGCATGCTGAACCCGGCCAGGGCGGTGAGGACGGAAAGGAGAAGGAAGTGACGGGGCGCTGGGTCCGGGATTGTCGTATTCCGCCGGAGGAGCAGCTATCGACCCAGTGGTACAAGGGCAGTGGATTCGACAAGGGGCACCTGGCTCGGAAAGAGGATGCCGAGTGGGGTGCCAACAGGGCTTTAGCAGCCGAAGCAGCAGCACTGACGTATTTCTATACCAATGCAGCGCCGCAACACCGCGGTTTCAATCAACGCCAGAAGAGCGATTCCGACCAGTGGAACTGCCTCGAGCAATGGATCCTGGAGCGCGGGATCAAGAAGGAGAAAGGGAAGGCAGCACGCGTCAGCATTTTCAGCGGTCCGATCTTCCAGGGAAGCGATCCATGGCGAGAAGGGGTGGAGGGTGGACTGATTCGCGAGGCGCACGACCTCAGGGAAAAGCACAGCGCATTGCAGATCGCGGTCAGCTTCTTCAAGGTGGTCGTCTGGTATGACGATAAGGGAAATCTCCGCACGACAGCCTGGGAACTGTCGCAGGAGAAATCGCTTGAAGCGAAGTTCGATCCACGTGAACTGGCGTTCGACCGACTGATGCGGGTGGACCAGCGTTCGCTGCGATGGATCGCCCAGAAGACCGGCCTCGTGTTCGACCGGATCATGCTGAACACAGATACCTACAGGGCTTCCGGCTCTGCAACGTCCAGGGGCCGCCCTGACGCCATCGCCGACGCAACGTACGCGGCCCTGCCGGGCAGCCTGGACGCCGTCGACCCTTGCAAGGCGCGCTCCAGCAAGCCGCCGCCTAAAGGTGCGCCTACGAGATGAACCGAAGCGTCTCGTCTTCCTTGACTGGCACGCTGCCTTTGGTCCCTTTGAAGTAATCCTCGGCAATGTCGACCGCCCGCGTGACATGGGCCGCCTGCACCTGCGCGCTGGTGAACCCTGCGGCTGCGAGTGCGGTGCCAAAAGCGGCGTGATCGGCGCCGGGCCTGGTCGCGATCCACGCCGCGGTGAAGGTCTCCGCCGTGCACAGCACGACCTGACCCCCGGTATGGTTCAACGAGCGGTAGAGTGCCTCGGCCGTCGGGCGCCCGGCGGCGGCATGGCCCACGAGCACGAACACCACCTGGGCGGCCTTGTCCGTCAGAGACCAGTCCCCATCGGCTACCTGCCACACCCATACGTCAAGCCTGCGGGCCTTCCCGGTCCAGGGCCAGGTTTCGGCCCATGCTGACCTGGACGGCGACGGATCGCCAGACTCGAACACGGCACCGTGCATCAAGCTGTAGCTGCGGCCGCCGACAGCATTGCGGTGCTCATCGTAGGCCGCGCGAGACTCGTAGACGAGTAGCGCCGTTTCCTCCGGGCAGCCGTGTGGAGGGTCCGCACGCATCACGCTCGGCACATACGACGTCAGACCGTACCGCCGCATGACCATCCAGGTCGCAGGAATGAACGTATTCGACAGAGCGTCAAGAAAGCGGTTCCACCCCGACCCATCCCGCATCGACTGCAGCCGCCAGCCCACCCATACCCTGAACTGGGGCCCGTTCACGCGAAGAATTCCTCGGGCACTGGCTGCAGTTCTGTGTGCATGTCGAGGAACCAGTGGATCACACGCTTGACCCGCGCAGGCATGCGGCGCTCTTTCAGCCGCACAATCGAGATCCGCTGCCTCGCGGTCGTCCCACCCTGCGTGGGCTGGACGGCGGCGATCGAGCCGCGCTCGAGCGATGCGTGCACGACATGGTCCGGCATGATCGTGAATCCGAGCGAGCCCTCCACCATGGCCAGCGCGCCCCGCATGTCGTTGAACTCGCCCACCACGCGGAGGGCGACAGTAGAAATGGGGTCGACCTCGTCGAAGTGCGCCGCGATCCAGCGATTCAGGCAGTGGGTCATGCCCGGGTAGACGACCATCGGCAGCCTGAGCAGTTCGTCGAGGCTTCTTGGCATCGCCGGCCCGGGTCCGGCCGGCGCCACCAGCGAATACTGCTCGAAGCAGAACGGATAGCACTTCACCGCGGCCAGATCCATGTCCTGGTTCACGAATCCGAAGTCGATATCACCTGACAGCAGCGTCTTCACCACGTCGTCGACGGGCAGCAGGTCGATCTTCAGAGTGATGTCCGGATGTTCGCGCCGACGCTCCAGCAGCCAGCTGAAATGCGGTGCATGGATGCAGCTTTCCGGCATCGCGTAACGGACTTCGCCGCGCAGCGATTCGAACTCCTCGTTGAGCTTCTCGAGGAACCGGGTCGCGTGGTCCATGTAGGCCTGAGCATACTCGGCAAGCATCTGGCCCGCGGCCGTGGTCACCACCCGATTTCCGGCGCGCACGAACAACTGTGCGTTCAGGCGCTCTTCGAGCTTGGCGATCTGCTGGCTCACCGCTCCCTGGGTCAGAGAGGCCGCGACAGCACCGGCGGAGAAGCTCTGTGTCCGTGCGACCGCCAGGAAAGACCGGATGAGCCTCGGATCCAGACGCTCAAAATCACTTGCAGTCCATCCCATCACGTCCCCGAAGACCCGTTATCGCGAATCGACACGACTAGATTGTCATCATGCGGGATTGCCTTGGTACGCGCAACCTCCGCCGATCTTCCATGCTGCGTTGTCACAAAAATTGCACATGCCTCTGTCGCGCTTGAGGCGTCCCTGCGCGTCGATGCCGACCTTCCGCTCGCGCAGACCGTCGATCACCGCCGCCGAAAGGAACTCGAAGGTGTCCACCCAGTACGTGCGAAGGGCGATGGCAGCGGCCCGGTCCACCGATTCGATATGGCTCCACAGGTCATCCTCCTGCTCGATGAAGACATGCGTATCGTTCGACCCGAAGACGGCTTCCACGCGCTTGTTCGCTTCCAGCAGATCCGACACCTCCGCGTGCCGCTGCTGGAAAAGGCGCCAGTCGGCTTCGACGAAGTAGCTTTGCTGCCTGAAGCTGTCGGGGTACGAGAAATGCGGCGCAACGATGACCCGCACGCTGCGCTCGACGCCGTTCGCACGATAGGTCCACCAGAGACCCTCGCGGACCACGACGGAGAACAGGCCGCCGTGGCCCCCGGCACGGACGGGCAACGCTTCCAGCGGCGTGGACAAGCGGCCCTCGGACGACTGCGCGAACAGGCCAAGCGCCACGCGACCGGCCAGCACGACCACCTCAGGCGCGCACTCGACGAGGTCCCGGTGCATCCACCGCATCTCCTGCACGCAATGGGTGCGAACCTTGTCGATATCGAACTCTCGGGTATTCCAGTGGGGGCTCGCACAGGCGACCGCGTCATGCAACGACATGTCCTCGCCCACTACCAGCTTAGAGCCCTCGAGCATTTTCCCCACCCGTTCGAGCAGCTTCGCTGCGCGGGCATAGTAGCCACCGCCCGACGTGGCCTCCTCGAGCGTCACGGCCTGCCCAACCACCGAACCCCTGAGCAGGCCCGCGATGACATCGCCCTTGGCGAACGTCCTTCGCAGGATGGCGAACGACTCGTCCTGCTTCCAGGTCACGGTCTTCAGTTGGGGCTTTTCCTGGCCCGTGTACTGGATGGCGAGCCGCGCCGTCCGTTGCCCTGGTATGCGATATGAGCCGCCCCTCTCATTGTCGTCCGCGACGAGTTCACCATCATGTTCGGCGACGACGCGACCGTCCTTCGCAAGTAGGTGTCCCCGCTCCAACGGGTCCGCCAGTTGCCTGCCGGGAGGCGGCCGATATCGATAGTGGCGCGCGTACTCCTCGTCTGAGGAAAAATGCGGCATCGCGATAAAGGGTCCGCTGATCCAGTTCTCTTTGGCGCTCTTCCTCGGAATGATGAAGTGGGCCGGCAGGTTGGGGTTGATCCCGATCAGCATGATCGGTGCCTTGCGGCAGCCGTAAAGTACGGCAGGCTCCGGATGGGCGAAACCCTTTATGGTTGCTGCCTTTTTCGCTGAGCCTTCTGCGACGCGCGCCGCCGGCTCGACCTGCAGGAACGGCCCATAGGCAGTATTCCCCCAGAAAGCGTCGCACCGCCTGCAACCGCGCAGCGCCTGCGCCACTTCGACCGAGGGTGAAACTGAAGGAACCGGCGTCGCACCAGCCAGCATCAAGTTCAGGGCGTGATCCGTCTGCGTCGCCAGCCCCAGCGCCGTGCGCAGCTCGAACCGCTTGAACACGACCGTGTTCGCAGGCGCCACCTTCGCTGGCTTCTTCACCCAGTGTTTCGCCGCCAGCCGCAGGAACACTGCACGAGGCAGGTTCATCTGACGCACCACGCCGGTCTGGATCCAGGCCTCGCCCCCGTCCTCGCCGTTGCGGTAGCTGGCCCAGTCATCCCCGGTGCGCACCAGCCGCAGCCAGCCGGCCTTCGCCTTGGGCCCGCTGGGCTTTCCATAGCGGTTGAAGTGATTGTCGGCAATCAGTTGAGCGCCGAGCGGCTTGACCTGCGCACTGCTGCGGTTCCAGCCGATCCGCCAGCCATCGCCCTCGTCGAACTCGCTGCTCACGTAGGGGGGCGCGCCGTGCACGTCGTAGATTCGGCTGACCTGGTACTGGTTCGCGGTAGCCGGATCGAGCCCCGATTCACGCGGCGGATCGACCGCGACGGCGGCCACTTCGAAAGTCGTGCCAAAGGTCGGGTTGCTCACCTCGAAGCGGACACGCACGTCGAAATCGCCCACCACCGGCACGCGCAGAGTGATGCCGGCCGAAGCGTACTCGATCCCCTCATTGATCTCGATCTTCAGGCCACCGTCAACCGCCAGGACGGCTTGCAGGCTGTTGTTGACATAGCCACCCACCCAGCGCGGATCCAGCTGGTTTCCGTGGAAATCGTCGGTCACGCGCAGAGGCAGGTTATCCAATTGCGAGAATTCCTTTTTGTGCGATCACTGGGTGCTCTTTATCGCAAATCGCACCTGTTGCCAATAGTCCGCTCTTCGCGTTTTCGCTAATGCCGCCCATTAGCGATCGTGGAAACGCGAGACTAATCGGGGGCATTAGGAAGCAGCGATTGGCAGCTCGAAGGTCCGTGCCGCAAAGTCCGGCCCGACCACGTTCGAGCCGCCGACTCCTTCGGCGACATTTCCTGGAGCCCCCTATGTCACCCCCGATACCACCCGCCCTTGCCCCTTGCCCGTCCCCCGAAGACCTGGGCTACAGACTGAGCGAAACCCTGCATGCGATCGCGTTGCGGATCCTGCTGGTCGACGCACGCTCCACGCTGCTTTATGCAAACCACGCGGGCCATGCCGCGCTCCAGAACCGCTCGGGGCTGGCCCTGCACTGCGGGTACGTCTGTGCGATCGCGCCGTTCCAGCAGGCGCCGCTCGATCGTGCGATCGGCGCTGCAGCGCGCGGCAAGCGGTCACTGGTGGAACTCGGGCAGGCCAAGGAATGTCGACTGGTGGCGGTGATCCCGCTCGGCGGTGACCCCGGCAGCACCGACCCGATGGTGTTGCTGCTCTCCGGGCAATGCGATCCGCTCGACCCGATCGTGCTCACGCTGTTCGCGAAGACGACCGGCCTCACCCCCAGCGAGCGCGATGTACTGGTTGCCTTGTGCGAAGGCGTGCGCCCGCAGGACATCGCCAGGCAGCGTTCGGTGAGCCTGGCGACCGTTCGCACGCAGATCGGCGCCATCCGGGGCAAGGTGGGCGCCCGCACCATCGCGCATGTCGTGCGAAAGGTATCGACGCTGCCCCCGATGAGACCTTTCCGGGCCCCGGCTGCCGATCATGCTCACCTCCTGCACGCCCGCCACCCGGGCAATCTCCCGACCGAGGGCCTGGACGATGGGGGTCCCGACTCAGGGCTTCGCTCCCCGCTGTGACGGTGCGCGCGCCGCGTCCGGGCCTGCCTTTGCGGCGGGCCGCTTGCCCGGCCCGCCCGACGCTTCGGCCACAGGGCGGCCCCAACCTGAAAGCGCCGTGGCCATCGCCCTCAGGGTGTCGATCGACAGCGCCCGACCCGATGCCTCCGGGGCATTGGCCTGCTCTGCATGGACGCGCTCGAAGCCGGAGGCGGTGGGGCGGAACCCGGTCGTCGTCTGCGTCGATGGGGCTGCCTTCGCGCGCGAGTGGAACGAACCCAGCACGGTGCCTGAGCCGATGTCCCGAACCACGCCCCGGAACGCCACGCCGGCCAGGGATTCCGCATCGGGCGTGAGCAGCAGCTCGAGCATGAGGTCCGCACGTTCGAGGAGCGACTTGGTCTCGGTCAGCCTGCTGTCGCCGCCGCCGCCGGCCCTTGCGCTGGTCAGCCGCAGGATGGCGGCACGATCCACGAGCCGGACGCCACCGGCACGCACGCCGGCCTCGAAGGCCGAGACCAGGATCCATTCGTCGTGTTCGGACAGTGGACTTGCTCGTCGGCCCCGGACCGACACACGCGTGTCGATGCCGCTTTCGATGACTCGCCGCCCGCTCGCCTCGCCGAGCACCTTGCGCTCCGTGTACTCGTCCACCATCCGCAACCGCTCGCTGCGGTTGTCTTCCAGCTGGTCGGTCAGCTCGACATTCCAGAACAATGCGACCCGCGGCCGCCCGGCGCGGGCGTACACCGGCTGCAGTGCGATCGCCGCTTCGGTCAGTGCGTCCTGTGCGATCGGCGGCGGCTCGGGCGTCAGCACCTCCGGCTGCCCGGGACGGTACTGGGGCCGTGCAACGGCGGGGATCAGGCTGCCGGCGATGCCCCCGCCAGCCAGGACCGACCCGATCAACAATCGTCTGCGTGTCAGAGGTACGTTCATCGTGCGAGTCCGATCTCCACCAGGTAGTGCGCGATCTCGCTACCGCCCAGGGACAGCTCGGTGAACGTCGCCATGGCCCCCGGCTGGATGATGAGCGAGCGCCATGCAGACACCGGCTCCGCGGGCGCCTGGTTCTCGAGCAGGAAGTTGACCCGCGCCTGGACCTCGAGCGGCGCGCGCGAGCAGTTGAACAGTCTCGCGTGCAACTGCACGGTGTCAGTCGGCGTGCGCGAGGCGCGCATCGACTGGACCAGGACCTGGTTCGCCGTCGAGGTGTCCATGAACACCACGGAGTCGAGCGGGATGGGTGCGAGCAGCAGCCCGTACTCCTCGCCAACCAGGGCAGGTCCCTTGACGACCCGGGGCGCTGGCTTGCCGTCGCCGAGGGACGGCGGCATCGCGCACTGGACGGTGCGCTCCATCGTCCCGCAGGCCGCCAGCGTCACCGACAGGAGTGCGGCGGGCAGTATCTTCAGTGTTTTTCTGGTGGTCGATTTCATGGTCAGAACATCGTCAACAGAGACGACCGGAAAGCGGCGTTGCGCTTGGCGCGGCCCGCGTCGTCCAGCTTCGGTGCCTCGGTCACCGAGGCCGTGCCCCCATCGCGGGGTGTCAGCGCCGACCGGGTGCGAACCCAACCGAGCGCACACTCGCCGGCGCGATGCACCGGTACGTCACGACTGATCGTCCGGCCAGCAGCCGTCGTGAGCGACACGGGGATCTGGGCGGCCGTCGGCAGCTCCGACCCCATCGATACCTGCAGTTCGGCCGGCAGGGAACGCCAGCTTCGGGTATCTGCCGTCACCTGAACGGCCTCCGATGCGATCTTTGCGAACATCCCGATCAGGGACGCCGCCGCGCCGAAGCTGGCCATGTTGTTGTCGCCAGACCCCAGGCCGACGCCGAGGAGCACGGCGCCCGCGCTGGAGGCCACTTCGGCAAAGGCCTGGGTGTCGTCCTTGAACTGCGCCTTTCCCTTCAGGATGCCGTCGATCTGGCGCCCGCCCCGGGTCTGTGCCTGGAACTGAAGATCGCCTGCGACCAGGGGCTCGGCAAGGCCCGGCGCCACGAGCTTCAGCGGCCGGTCACTGCCCCCCTTTGTCGGACGGAAGCGCAGCACCTCGCGCTGCTTGGCCTCGATCCACTTCTCAGGCCCCTGCCCGGAGTCGATCAGCAGCAGGAAGGGCGCGTTCGTGCGCAGCTTCGATACGGACGGATCGCGGGTGGAGGCCTGGGCGAACAGGTCCTGTGCAGCGGCGGAGTCTCCCCGGCACTGGTTTGCCCAGGCGGCAAGGTAAAGCATCACGCCGAAGTCCCCCTGGTGTTCCTCGGCCTCGGCCTGCGTGTCCTGATAGTCCGCCGCCCGGAACGAAGCTGCGGCGTTGCCGAGATCGCCCGCCATGGCGTACACGAGCCCTCGGTAGTAATAGGCCATCGCGCGCTCGTAGGGCTCGCCCTTGAAGTCCTTCGACGCCTCTTCGTGCCACAGCGAGCGCGCCTTGCGCGCGTTGGGATCGTCGGCGAACACTTCATCGATGCGCAGCGTGGCCTGCTCGAACGCGGTGGACGCGATCTTCAGGTCGCCGAGCTCCATCGCGGCCAGGCCCAGCTGCTTGAAGTTGAGCACGGCATTGCGCTCGCCCTCGAGGTACAGGGCGGTGAAGAACGGCGCGAGCCGCGGTGAATGCCTCGAAGCAAGCGTGCCCGCTGCGGCCGCCTCCTTGGCGGGATCGGCGCGCGGACCGAAGAGGCCACCGAACTGGGCGGAGGCCTCGGCCGACAGGGCGACAGCCAGCACGGCAACGGAGAAGCAGGTGGTTATCTTCATCAGGTTCATCGCTGGGCTCCTAGCGGTAGACGACGTCGTCAGCGGCCGAGCGAAGAACGCTGTACATGTTGGTCCAGAGGATCACGCCGGTCTCGAGGTCGAACAACTCGAACACGATCTGGTTGTAGCGCTGCATGACCCCGGTACGCGGGTTGCGCGCATCGAGCGACGTGATGCGGCCACCCAGGCGGAAGTCGGCGCCTGCCTGTGCCTTGGTGAGCCCCGTGGTGCCGACATCGACTGCACCGGAGCGCTTCAGGTCGCGCTCGAGCGCCACGGCCTGCGAATAGTTGCGCCCGACGAAGACCAGGCGGTTGCGGGCCGCGCGGTTGAGGTTCACGCGCAGGCGGTCGGTGATCACGTTGCGGTTGATCGGCTGCGCCGAGTCGTTGACGAAGAACTCGGCATCGACAATCACCCTCGGGGCCACCGAGCGGCCGACGATCTCGGGCATGGCCATCAGATCGCGCACCATCGAGTCGGTCATCGACACCACGTCGTTCGACTCGATGCCGATCCCGCCGACCGGCCCGCGAAGGCCGGGGTCATGGGCCCGAGGCTGCAGGCCCGACGGATTCTCGAACTCGGAGTTGACGGCACAGCCCTGCAACACGGCAACGCAACCGAAGAGCAGCACGATCGCTGCCTTCGTCGACGCATGTGTACGGCGCTCGGCCGCCGGGCGCGACGGCGGGATCTCGATGATGGGGGTCACGACTGCTCCTTTCGCTAGCCTGCATGCCGTCCACATGAAGCGGATCGGGTCTCACGATGCAGGAGCGAGACTAGGGTTGGCAGTGGTGTGAGCGCATCCTCAGGGTTGTTGATGAGCCGCCGGTTCGTCGCGGTGGCTCCGGCCTTCATCCATCTTGATGATGACACTGGACCGCATCGATGCCGGCAGCCACCGGCACCGATGCCAGTCGATGGCGCCTCAGGACGCCAGCGAAGCACCCCCCCTGCCCAGCTCGGCCGCCCGACCACCGACCAGCTTGTCGAACGTGCTCTCCGGGTTGATCAGCCCGCGCTCGACCATGAAGTCGTAGGTGCGCTGGAACTCGGCCGGCGAATAGAACTCCGGATGGTTGTAGCGCAGCCGCGGCAGGTGCAGGTCGGATGTCTCCAGCTTCACGATGTCGGCCGGCACCTCGGCGGTGAGGTGGTGCAGCCAGGGCCGGATGTCCTGGTTGATCTTGTCCACCGCGCGGATGTGCGCGCGGCGCAGGGCATCGAACAGTTCGGCGTCGACCGACGTGTCCGCCACTTCCAGCCCGTTGTAGAACGATTCGCAGATGATCTTGAAGCCGAGCTTCTCTGCAACCGAGATCCATGGCTCCATCACGGCGGCGGCCTGGATGCGGCCTTCCATCACCGCCTTGAAGCGCTGGTTGGGCACGCCGATGTGCACGGTCTTCACCTGGTCCTGCTTCATGAAGCCGGCGAGCATGCCGAGCGTGATGTAGTGCGAGCC